>Ga0065711_1035514_pt1 | contig 22216 bp, 14 predicted proteins | sample Hoacrofraction12_FD_59098 | JGI IMG/M metagenome (GOLD analysis project Ga0065711, IMG submission 59098) | Hoatzin crop microbial communities from Cojedes, Venezuela - Epithelial fraction 12 v2 (version 2) | ecosystem: Host-associated > Birds > Digestive system > Esophagus > Crop | place... | reverse complement strand
CTTTCTTTCTTTCTTTCTTTCTTTCTTTCTTTCTTTCTTTCTTTCTTTCTTTCTTTCTTTCTTTCTTTCTTTCTTTCTTTCTTTCTTTCTTTCTTTCTTTCTTTCTTTCTTTCTTTCTTTCTTTCCTTTTTTTTTTTTTTAAGAAACTAGCAACAGAAGGACATGGAAACACACTTTAAATTATTCTTTCATATGAATGGGTTCTGAATGTAGCAGTAACCTCTTGGGACACAAGAAGACCTAGGAGTCATCATGGACAACACAGTGAATGTCTGTTCTGGGTGTGTGACAGAAAAAATGACTTCTTAAACTGCACGTTAGAAGTGGGTAGACAATCACATGGAAAGTATTACATGTTGCATGTAAGATGCCATGTCCTCATTTCGATTATTGCATTTGGTTTTAGTAACCCCACCTAAAAAAGGTGAAGAAGTAGAAAAAAACTCCAGGCAGGTAGTGAAAATACCAGAGAACTGCAGAGAACATATTCCTTGTAGGAAAAAATTGAAAAGATGAGGATTATTTACTCAGGAAAGTAAAAAGAAAAAGGGAACATAGAGCATGTGTCACACAAGAAATAAAAGATAGTAGGCAGAAAGCCAACTTAAAACTCCTTTTCAACCTTCCTAGCGATACAGGAATTAGGAATGTTCAGACACAAAAGCAAAAAATAATTGACAGAATGTGTAATCAATCTGTGGGCATCGATTTTATGGGATATAATTTGTACAAACAACAGAAAGTTGGCTGAAAGACTGAGAAAAATGTCAGGCACAAATATTAAATGACATGCCATCCAGGTAAGATAAAAATAAATCCATCTAGCGTTATTCAGCAGGCCATATATAGGTAAGAATAAAGATGAGCGTATTACTGCGACAATGGGAGTACAAGGGATCGCGTGTTCTGATGGCAGAGGGTCTCCTGGTCATCTGTCAGTATCCATGGGAATTCATCTGTTTGCCTGACACTGATTCCTACTTGATTTCAGTGACTGGGAGCACTTAATAACTAAGAAATGGATTAAATTCTTCCCCATTGTCACTCTTCCTCATGCACAATTTCATAGCTGGTAATTGTTAAGATTTCATATGGGTGAGAGGAGGCATTTGTCCGTGAAACAGTGACAGGGCAAAATTGCAGGCAGCTCTGCTCTAGCACTACTTGTATTGGCTGTGTGTGGCGACAGACTATCAAACTCGGTGGACCAGAAACGGGTATATTACGGCATTCTTCGATCGCAAGGCAAAACAAGCGAGCTGTAGCGCTGCACATGAAGCACACGAACTCGCAACAATCAATAAAGAAAACATCTGAGGTTTTTATTTCATTCATCTTTTTTTTTTCTGAGATCCTTTTTCTGTTTCTCTTCTGTGAAAGCCAAATAAAAGCAACAAATAACAAAAAAAATCCCTAAACAAACAGTTGGGACTTTGACTTGCGAAACTGTATTTGCATGTTTGTTCTGAAGAGGTTCCCATAGCCCGGCTCTGACTTTTATCTATCCCCACAGGATGTACTCCTACACTTTTTCTTCCAGGGTCCCATGCTTCCTGTGGGTGTTCCCACAGCTGCCAATTCAGACAGCTCAAGTCTGGAACAGACTTTGCACAATCCTAAAGATGCTATTCTCTCACTAAGTCAAGTGATTCCACACAAAAACATGGCAGATGTTTAGCATCAGGAATCAAAACAGCGTTTTCGCACCACACAGCACATTCTTCTCTTCTTGATACCTTTCATTTCCTCTCTACAGGATATGGAGCAATTTTCCTCTTTTGCTGCTGTTCATGTGAACTCAGGAATCTGTGAATTATACCAGGACATTTGAATTCCCATGTAATCTTCTCTGAGAGGTAAAGGGCCTTGGTTCGCTGATGTCTCATGCTTCATTTTTTTCCTGCCTAAAAGATAAATACAGTGTTTGAAGAGAGGTAATAACACTAGATTGCTTCTTGTCCTTGATTTTGAACTTCTCTTGTGATTTTCAACACCTGAAAAACAAGAGCTTCTGAATGCAATCAGTGCTTCAGAATAAGAATAACCATGGGCCAAAAGTGTCTAAGTGGCTATTAACTGTTTCTGCGGAGGGGTCTGCAGGTCTTGGAGCTAAAGAAAGCCAGATTCACTGACGCTGGAGATGAATATTCCTAACTATGTCAATGGGTACATTCATGCTGCAATTCCAGCCACCTGTGGCCTTGAATTATCCTGTGGCATTTTCTTAAAGCGATCTACCATCCTTTTAGGTGGTCTAACTGAGCTCTGCACGTGGCCCTCTTCACCAGACTCTTCAATTGCCTAGACAAAGGCATGGCAGCGTTGTGCTGAGCCCAGTTCAGACCATTCCCCACCTTGTCTCTGGAGTCCTTCTGCACTGCCCAGTGCAAGGGTTGCTGAGAAACTGCATTGCCCACTGGAAAATGTCTAAGTACACTTACGTAGTTCAGTGAAAAAAACTTGGGAAAAGCTGTTCCTACCAGCCCCAGTTCCAAGCAGAAAAGAGGAATTAAATTCATTTGCCATCTGATTGTCTGTCACAGAGACCGTGGGTTTTCCGCACATCTCGAGTTTAGCAATGTGACAAACTGTGTTAAAGCATTAGACATAAAAAAACGAACACATTGTCTAACAGAGGATAAAACAACTGCATGGCTGTCACATAAATTCATTAAGCCAGTGATTAAATTACTTTCTTCCCCCCCCCATTCACTAAATTACTTCATCAAGAAATTACAAGCTCTTTCTCTTCTCATAATGGATCTGAGACCAAAATAAATATGAGGTACATTACAAACTCATTGCTGTGTGCAACACTGTTACTAATCCTCATTTCTACTAAGAATTTACACTATGCTGCCTGTGTTAGGCAAATCTTTAAAGGAACGTATAACCATGTGGAAGCTGCAGAGTTTATGCATAATTGTCCTCTCTACTTTTTAGTATAGTTTAGTGATAAGGATTATCTGAAAGCTTTTAAACTCAGCATTCTTAACAATGTAACACTCTCCCAGAAAGTACCCGCTTTCTCTGAAAATGTTCAATTTTGGCTTAGAAGATTTAATGTCTTTTGTAGACTAGAGGATTTTAAAAGCTTTATGGAAATATTTGGTCTTTTGCCCATTTTTTGAAAAGGAGGAGATGGGACATTTTCAGACAGCTATGCAAAATAAGCCCTGTGTACACCAAACTCTTAACATAAATATATGAAGCACAAGCTTAGCAGCTGCATAGAAGTCAGCAGAGAGTGGAAAGTCTTTTGAACTCTTATTTCCAAATTGGACAGATCTGCAGTGTTAGTATTGGTGGTGGATGACAGATGGACAAGACCAAGAATACTTCAGAGGTTTGTAACACTGTCTTGCATGGTTTCCCCTCCGACTTCTAGAGCTGGGGAGAGGTGCTACAGAAACCTGTACGGCAGATCTCCTACCCAAGGCTTCTCATACATGATGGGCAGCCTAAACGGTCTTTATATTGCTTTAACCCTCCAGAGAAAAATGACTGCAGCTTTCTGTCAAGCAAACTAACAAAAGGACAGCAACATTGCAGGAAGAGAAAGTTCAGTGCTTGGCCTGAATCTTGCAGAGATCTCTGCGTATTTTACCAGACACTTGTTGCATTCCTTCAGAAGCCTTCAGGCTTCTCAGGAAGGTCTCTAGCAGCAATGCTGCGAGCAGTGTGTCATGTAGCGTGAGCATCCTGGAGGAGAATGCAGGTCCTGGTCTCTAGAGCTTCCTCCCCACAGCTCTCTTTCTCCTTTCCCGCTTCCCAGGAAAGAAGTCTGTGAAAGCTGGGCTGAATTTTAAAAGCTGAACTGCTAACCTTAAATACCAACAACAGCACCAGCACCCTGACAGAAAATTATGTTTTTAACAGCTGAGATCCCATACAGGCTAGGGAAGTATCTGTGTTAAATTCTGTATAGCTAGTCTGTGCTTCTCCTGGCATCTGGCTACTGCTGATATTCTCTGTAGTGTTTCCATGTGTACACACCACTTTCAGACATAGCATTTCTTCACCGACTATTTTCTTACTCTTTCATTCACCTGGAGATTATTGCATTTGCTTTGATTTCACTACAGAATCAGTGACTATCCAATGATCACTTTGCCATGATAGGAATGATCTCTAATAGATAAAGAAGAGACTTTCATCACCAAGAGAAGGTTACTGACGAGCGCAGAAATCCTGTAAAGTCCAGACTCTTTAGAAATGTTTTAGAAAAGCATTTCTTTCTGTAAGTTTTTCCAAGCTGACCATTTCTTTATTTTTTCTTTTCAACGTTATAAGAAGAACGAAGGGTCAGTATTACATTTCATTCAATAAATCTTTTTAGTCTGTAAGATTTCTAAGAAAGTTTTCACACTTTTAAAAATCCAATGTACTACTGAGATAATCGCAGTTTTACTCTGGTTTACTGTATTCACACACTATGCTTCTGTATTTTGGATCCCTTATATGAGTTTGCTAGAGGCAGTAGGAGCCACAAAGGACCTTTCTCAGAAACAGAGATTGCAGATGACCCCATGCTGAGGAAAGAGGATGCAAAATAAAAAGCTTGTGAGGTACCCAAATGGCACCACATGATGCTTTGACAGGTTTGTGACACTTCTGTTCTGATTTGCAACGTGGAAGGTGCATATTCCTGGAGTTCCCTGGCAAAATAAACATTGTATAGCATGTACTGTTTCAGACACAATTCTGGACTCATTAAAAATTAGGTGCACATATTTCAAATCAGTTTTTCTTTCAGTATAGATTTTCCAGGATGTGAAGAAATACGAACTATACTCTTAAATTGTCATTATTCTCTACAGGATGATTTCTCAACAGCCAGTAGGCAACATATTTTTCTCTTACTGAAAGTGTAACCACTTAAACTGATTAATTGATTTAACTCTTCTGCACAGTCATCAATTTTAATATGTATGGTGAAGAAAATAATTTGCATGCCATTCTATGTCTGGGGTTAGGATGAAAGTACCTTCAGTCTTCTTTCTGATGTAAATACTGCAGCTGGATCTTTTCTGCTCTTCTCTAAAGAAAGTTTTTAATTTGTTGATGAATATTGGCACTTCAGCTGGTGGTCATGGTTCTTGTGAGTGGGCATGAGGAAAAGAATAGAACTTTATCCAGCCTAGACCATATAGCAGTTACAATAATGTCTAGTTTTACTAGATAGTAATATTGTGAATAGGTCCTCAGCAATAAACTCAGCTGGTTATTTGGTCAACAGAAGTGCTATACAGGCTGCTAATTACAACCCTATGCTGGATATTGTGCCAAGTACATGTTCTCAGTATTAGCCCAGAAGGCACTGGTTTTCAAAAGAGAAAAGCTCTTCCAGAAAATTCAGTTGTGAGACTAGTGCCTGAGACTAAAGGCACCAGACAACAGCTTTAAAAGCTGTGGCATCTCCTCTTCCGTCCTAATCATTTTGATGTCTTTTTCCTTAGGGAGCTTTAGTGGGTATTGACTAACATACTTGGAAGAAAGTATACCAGAGAACACAGACTCTGTGAACTACTCTTTGAGTTTGAGCTGATCTACGTGAGGATCAGCCATGAACTAGCAAGGCAATGGCGTCACACATTTTACAAGATGGGAAAAAAGTAAATATTACTAAATAGCTATGATGCTATGGAAAGGGCAAAAGGTTATGAAAATGATTAGCCTGAGGGAAGAGTCATGTATACAGAGGGATGGAAACACTTGGCTAATAAGTGTGTGGCATTCCATGGCTGTGATATCAGAATTCCCAATACCAGCTGGCTTCCCTTTTCTGAACTCTTTAGAAAATGCCTAAATTTCCCATAAATAAAAAAGAAAATAAAAACAAAAAGCTAACCCCCTGGGAAGCAGGAAAAGTGTTAACAGCACTGCTATTCCGTTGCATGGACGCAGCCACATCAGTGCAGGTTAATATTTAAAGGCCCCAAAGAAGATCCCTGCTTTTTCTTTGAATGTTTGAATACATTTTTCTCTGGTATTTTGGCTGGACCAAATAAGGCCTATGCTGCTTTAAGAAAAAGCAACGCAACCTCAGTGACTTCTGTCCTGTTTACTGCCAACTATGAGTTTTATTGTGTATTTTTAATCACCAAATTCCTTAATACTCTCTATTTTTAAGGAAAAGATATTGTGGCTTTATTTAGTAGATCTGCTCTGGTTGGGTATGTGTCTGCTTGGATTAGTTGTGAGCCCTATTTCATACAGTGTATGCTGTAAAATATATTGCTGTCTCTATCTGGCCACTCTGAATCTTGATGCGCAACCCTAAGAGGAGACCTTGGACACTGCAGTTCCCTTTTATCTCTTGTCTCTTCTGAACTTCAGTCCTCTTGTAGGAGCCTTGTGGAGAAGTGCCCTACTTACTAGACAGAAACAAGGGATTTTTCACATTGTCTTTTTTGGTTATAGTATGCTTGTATTAATGAATTTTCCTTGGATAGCATTATTGGCTAGTGAAAGGTCTCCAGAAAGTAATCTACCTACTGTAAGCCTTCCATATAATGTGAAAAGGTTGTAGGTAGAGTGGTTTCAAAAAGGTAGCCTTTGATGTCCCAACTGTCATCATGTAAATTCATGCCTGTCCTCATTTAAGCTTGTACAGAGTGAAGCATGTGAAAATGTTAAAAATGTTTTTGAATTTAGTGCATTTATGTGGATGGAAAGTGATGCTCTGTTAGCACAGATGGACATGCTATGGCTCTGTTTACTGTCTAAAAAGAAGATGCTTCACCTTATGGTCATTTATCCTGGTTAATGAATTCCACTTCTCAATATGACACTCACTCATTTTGGATTTTCTCCAGCATTGATCATTCCACTGCAATGCCAGTGAGCCTTGGCAAAAGAAAAAAAACCCCACAAACCAGTACCCGTTTTACAAGGCTTTATACCAGAAAATCATCAGTACTGCCACCACAGCCACCTGCTGCCTGGCGTGGCACTGGGAAGAGCTATCTAACCCCCGGCCCCTGCGGCTTGGTGGGTCAGACAGCTGCAGCCAGAATTCCTCTTCAGGCGGTTCAGCAGCGCAGGCTGCCAAGGTTAATCTCCTGTGTGCTAACCTACAGGGCCTCTGCGTGTGAGAAACATGAAAGTGCGACCACTTTCCAATGAATGATCTAAGGAAAATTACATAAATGAAAATACAGCAGAGTCCGGTCATCTGTAGTTATAAATATCTTTTGTTGTTTGGTCAGCTGGAATCACACAAACATGCTATTGTTAGGACCCGCAAATGTATACACACAGATTTTGAAATGGGAATAATGTAGAAAATGAAAGGCGTAATTAACCAGATAAATGCTTGTCTCCTTTCTCATTCTGGCAATCTAATAGATAGGCACATAAAGACCTACACTGCTGTCAATAGCTTGACCCTAGGCCCTCACGAGATTCCCAGCTTCACCAGTGGGAAGTGCTGCTTTGATTGACTGACTTCCTACAGAAAAGCATCAAGCCAAGAGTTCTGCAAAAGGCAGGCACAGTTCTTCCCCTTCTTTTAGAGGCAGGAGTTGAATTAAGAGTAGGAGAAGTGGGGTGGGAAAGAGTGGGAACAGCAAAAATCATCCTTACAGGAGAAAGAGGAAACTCAAAGAGCTTTGCACCTCAGGTCAGGTTTTCTCTCTGCTTCCCCCACCCTTCTTGCGAACAATAAGTCAGTTTGCTATCTCCTTTTCCTTCCTTCCCTTTCTCTCCCTGCAATACTTGGCCTGGGAACAGGGCGAAGGGGGTTGTTTGTAGTAGTACCCAGAGCATGCAAGAGGGTGGAGGTCCTTTGTAGCCTTGGCCAGGGAAGGGCCTAGAGGAGACTGCCTATAGCCAGCAGCTTTCTAGTCTGGAAGGTGTGGAGTGAAGAGTATCTCTGAGATACTGTGAAATGCAAGTGGAGTTAAGCAAGCACTGGAAAGCCAAGGGAGTGAATTAGGGCTGTGTAGCTGGGCCAAGCTGATAATTGGGTGAGGGATTTGCTAGACTGAGCGATGGACAGGCCTGAGGTGCAGGCTCTACAGTAATCGCTTTTCTAGGTTGGGGTCAACTTTTGATCTGGGGAGGTGTCACCTAACGCAATACTTTCAAACATTGCAATAGTATGCTCAAGACTTCTCGAATGTGTTGCACTGCGTTATGCCAAATGCTCTAATAAAACACAATGCCTTGATGCAGCCTTTTGTGCCTCAAGGCAAAGAAGACACTCCGCCTCGCTTCCTAAGAACTGGGAGGGAGAGAGCTGGATGCTGAATAAAAGATAGCTGGGAAATTTAACGAGAACCTGAGGAGACATGAAGGCTGCTTTTCTGGAGAGAAGGGCAAGATCGAGAGAATAAGCAGATTTCTATTTGTTCCTTTTCCCTTCTGCTTTGTGCAAATATCACTCTGCACTCTTAATTTTTGCCCTTTCTGCCCTTGCCTTGCAGATCTGTGGAGTGGGAAGCCGAGCAGGCAGCCCAGAGGCACCACAGCCAGAAGAGAAACAGGAGGAGGATGTGGAAACAATTGGAAATCCCTGGGTTCCAGAAAGTCAGCAGAGAACACGCCAGCACCCTTAAGCTAAGGAGGGACCTGGGAGAGGGTGCAGTTTGCATATTTGGAAGGAGAGAGGGAAGTGCATGTTAATGAGACAGCATGAAGGTCTGTGAACTGCAGGAGAGGCATTCTAGGTGGGAACCGCACCCTGTCTCTAATTCCCTCGCCTAATCTGGCTGCAACAGAAGCCCAAACAGAAACTCTTTTTCAATCCCCCTTACTGTCAGCCAGCTCCACACCGCTTTTGGGCTCTGCAGATGGCCAAAATGCGAAGCACGGGTGGTTTGTGCGGGCTACGTTTCGTGTCAGGCTATAAAGCTTTGAAGTTGAAAACCTGCTTTTAAAATGAAATTTCCTCATATTGTCAAGAACAAAGCAGCAAATTTGCTAACTGCAACAGGCCCTGTATCAGTCACACCATCAAATGCAAATGGCTTATTGGAGTAATTGAGGGAAAAAACCAAACAACTACTTAAGAAACAGGTTGTCCATTTAACAGATTTATATTCTGCTCCCTTGAGAACTGTGCACCAGAAATATGGATGTTCCCAGCTCCGCTGACTGCCATGCAGGCTGATGGCTTTTGTCACACTCTGGCAGTGGCAGAGAGGCATGCTCTAGGCCGAGCAGAAAAGTCTTTGTTTGCTCTGTAGGGCACTCGGTTGGAGCAAGTAAGCTCCTTCTCACTCAGCCCAAGACTTCAACAGGTTATTTCATGTGTTGGTTCAGCCAGTGCAGAGGGAGTGGAAATCACCCCCAAATGCCCCTTCCCGGAAAGTCCTCTGGAAGAGAGGACTTCCCAACTTTGGAGTACTGCCAAAACATCTTACTTCTGCAAACACTTCCTGTGCACAGTTTCTTGGGATACTCATGTGGGAAAAATTGGGACAATTTCTTTAATCAGGCACTTTGGCTGGGTCAGGGAGAATCAGGGAGCCACATGACCCCTTTTTCACATATTTGTCTGCCTCGCCTTCTTGGCTGTGTAAGGGGGGAATCCATCCTGCACTCATGTGCCACTGTAGGCTTAGACAGAGCCCAGTGAACCATTCTGTTTGCCCTCAGGCTCCTTCAAGTCACTTGAAAGCAAGCAACAGAGCCACTCTTCTCTTCCTTTCCTGCATGGAAGCTGCTCAGCAGGCAACAGGGAGGAGGTAGCTGCTGCTCTCCCCGTTTGCATCCAAGCTTCTTGCTGGCTCTGAGGTGCAGGGAGGGGGAAAGGGTGATGGGAGGCAGCTGGGGAACGTGATGCCCTCTACATCCTTCCTGTAGTGACAAGCCTTATTCAAACACTTCAGTTTAAAAAGCTCAGAGTGGAGCTCCAGGAGAATGCTTTCAATTCATAATCAAATATGGGGCAATACCAGATGGATAAAACAAACAAACGTGGGGGAGGATGAGGTACATACTCAAACACTCTGGAGTGTATTCTGGGAAGAAGACACCCACTTTCTACATGCTATTTCTCATTCAAGGAAATCTATGGGCAGGTGAACTTTGGGACCTTTGTCACTGTGCTCAGAAAAGGCATTGTCAGAAGGAGCAGCTCTTTCTTCTTTTTTTTAATTTTATTTTAGTATGAAGCAGTTCTCGTGTCCTTGCATGCTTTGAAGCTCTTTCTATCCCTGTTCTATTAACTCATCTCCTCCTCACATGAGGAAACTGAGCAAGTAGCTTGGCTTTCTGACCAGCACTAATACTACCCTGTCACTCTGCCAGGAGATGCAGCCTGTTGAGTGGAGCAGTGGCACAGCAGCCCCAGCGTGTGTTAGCGCTCTGCGGGCCTCATTCTATTACACTCCTCACCATCGCTGCTCTGCAAGCTCTGCGTGGGGCTGCTTGCTCTGCTTGTGCACTGTGTTACCACCACTGCCTGCAGCCAACTCCATTGTTTTCCTGGTGATGATAATCCATAGGCTTTTCCAGCAAAGAAAGCCTCCAGGCAAGCTGGGAGGCTTCTCCAAGCACAAGGGGTTGGTTGCCAGACAAAGAGCAGAACCCTTGAAGAGTCTATAGTGATTTATCGTCTTAATGCGCATGGGTTTCTATTGCTCAGGACTGCACGGGAGATTTAAAACCTGCAGCAGGCAGCGGGATGTTGACAGTGCAACAGCACTGAATGAGGGACCTGAGGAAAATTTTTCAGGTGAACTTTCTCAGTTCGATCTCGTTAATCAGCACAGGCTTATTGAACAGAGCGGAAGGATCTCTGCAGTCGGTAGGCCTGTGCCTTAATAGCGATGAGTGAAGCACAGCATTGTCTTGAAAATCGTGTTTTAACTTCATGGGGAAATGGCACGTATATTGTAATAGGAGAATTTCCCTTCTACTGTCTGTGCAATGAGAGATCTCTGACCTTTAATTTGTTTTCAAATGCGATCAATTTCTGCCACCTGCCAGCCAGTCACAGATGCAATATTGTACCAGCAGTGAGGTAAAGGACAGAACAAAGTGTAGTCAGTTTGAGGAAATGGTAATAGAGATTTCAGATCAACAGCAGTAGTTTAATTCTAGAAGACACGACAAAACACTTTTTATTTTTTCCCCTGAGTTCAGCCTTGGAGCCTTGTTTTGAAAGCAGAACATATTCTTGGCATGCCTTTGCTGATTTCTTAAATGTGCCAGTGGAGGAAACATCATGCTTCTGTGTAAGAAGATCCAGTTAAACAACTAAAGTCATTATTGTTTATCAAAGCATTTCCAGACAAATAAAATGTGGGTTTTCTAAAGCATATAGTAGAAGACATTTGTTGAGAGTGCTTTGTATAAAATTGTTTTTATATTTATATGTAAATCATTTTTACACTTCTCTAATGCAGCAGTAGGCAATGTTAGGTAAGAGGGCAGATCTGGGAGAACATATCTCGGCTTCAACTGCCAAAGCTCCCTTTAGGTCAAACAGCACGAGTGAATTACATCACAGTACCGGGGTGGTACTGAGCAATAAAATCAGTTAATTTCTTCATTAATGCTTCATTATTATCTGCATTGTGAAGCATTTTTAGTGTATCTAGAGGTCTACAACTGAAAATACAGTAAGACAAATTCTGCACTGATTTTCTACGGATGTCTCGGAAAACAGAACTTAGGTGATCCATATAAACTATTACAGCAAAAATTCTTCTGATACTTACTTCTGACTCTACTAGAAACAGAGGAACTTTTGGATAAATTAAGATTGTAACCTGTAAACTGAATCTTAGGGTCAAGTGTAATTTTGAGTACATTGAATTGCATTCTAGATAGATTTCTGGAGCAGCAGCAGGTATTTAATTCCTGTTCAAGGTGAACAGAATTTGACCAAAGCAAGTGCTGAAGTAGCTGATGCAGTTTCTCATCATCCAGAAACTTGCACAAGTTTAACTTCAAATGCTACTACCATGGAAATAGCTCTGTAGCTGCTCAGTGTGATTTCAATTATGCCTCCTGGTGTGGTTACTGAGGATCCTAGCTGGGAATCTACCAGTTAACTTCCACATCCCAGCACAATGAAAGCTGAACCACTGCATTAGATCTGTATGACCTTTCACAGTAATCTAGATTGGGGGTGACGGAAAACCTGACAACTGAGTTAAGACTCATGTTGGTGAGGAAAAATCGTATGAGGCTTCCTGCGATTCCTGTCAATCTAAATACAGTGGGGTCTGATATGCTTGTTTGAAGGATTATGTTATTTTTCCAAACCTATTTGAAAGGGAAATGGGCATTTATACTTGGAAGAACAGGGACCCATTTGAATTTATGGGATTTTGGTATTTTCAGATTTAAATGAGGATTTAAAGTGTATGCTGATCTTATGATACGAAATCTGTGGTTAAACTTAGAACATACTGTTTCTCCAGCTGTTTACATACATGAGCCAAACTGAGAAGATGACTGTCCATCAACGTGATACCCAGCTTGGGAGAAAACCTTGGTCGAAATCTTTCCTGAGCTATGAATCTGTAGAAGGAGTGATCTTAAGCGTACATTATTTTTCAAGGGAAGTCTGAAAAGACCTTGTAGTCTTAAAGGACATACTTTATTATATACACATATTAAATACGTCCTCTTAAACTTCCTGAGAAAGATGCATAAAGACAGACCAAGTACTACTTTTAATAGCATGATTTATCCCCAGCAGAACATGCTCGGTTCTCTAAATTTTTTCTTGCATTCAGAGAGTTATTCTTGTCAAAAGTGCAGAAGCTTCCAAAGCTTCCTTTTCTTGTAAAGATGTGCCTGACCTTATCTTCTATAATAGGCTCTATTCTGGCTAATGCTCTATTTACATAGGAATGCAAGCATAATTAAATGCCGACAGCAAGACGTCTATTTGGGTGGAATTTGAATGAGTATCTTATAGCAATGTGGTTAACAAACCTTGTAAAAATAAAAAAGAGAAGTTGCGCCCTCACACACTGGGCAGTGTTAGTAGAGGAGGGTTATAATATCCTGCAGTGGAGGTATGTAAACAAAGAGGTGGCAGTGTTAGGTCTGTGGTGAGCTAGACTTGACAGCAACATAAACAGCATAAAGAAGCCTTCTAAACAAAATCTCCAGCTGATCAGCGGAGCCGACCCACCACAGGCCTTCCGAGCTGCTGAGACCGTGCGATGCATTTCTAGGGGACGCCTGTGTGCTGCCAGCAGCGGGGAAGGCAGGGCGGATGTGTTGGGAGGCAATGTTCAGCCCTGGGGCTGCGGACAGGTGTGACCCCCAAAGGCAGGAGGGACTGGCAAGCTGGGCAGGGCTGGCGCGTCAAAGGGCTGTTAGCAGCACTAGGTCTTTTGCTGCCCCAAATGTCAGAAAAGGGGGAAGTGGCCCCATTAAGAAGTTATTTAATAAAAGATTAGGCTTCCTCTGTCAGGCACAACCAGAGCGAGTGAAATCCTGAGCCCGCTAAAATCTGTGAAGATGATACAGTTGATTTCAGAGAACGGTAAAATACTAGATTATTGCCTGCAAACTACCCATCCTTTTTCCTAAGTCTCTCTAGCCCAAGCAGTTTGTGTGGCTTGTGAGGGTAAAAAGAGGGAGGGATACCTCTCTCCCTGGCTTTCTCATTTCCTAAATTCTCCCCTTGCCTCTTGTGTTGGAGTAAAAAACCTATTTGTGTTCCTGAAGTCACACACAGATGCTTAAGAACAGTGCTATGTGAAGGAAGTACTGATTTGTGCAGTGTTGTGTCTTGTCCTAAGGAAGGAGAGTGGGCTCAGTTACCTTCTTTTTTATGTCACTGGCCATGAAAAGTAGCACTAGGAACTAAGTGTGATACGAGCTGTCCTGAACACGTGCAGCTGTTGTGTTTGATTGTGGTGAGTGGTAGCAAAGCATGTCATATCTTCCGTTAAGAATGTGTTTATTGGTTGAAATGCTACACCTGAACCTAGCATTTTACACTGCTAAGCTTAAACAGGGAATACATATATTTTTAGAGCAAATGGTTATTTTTACTTTTGCTCTTGTTAGTATACTTAGTCACTGTTACAAATGTTTTAAAATCTATCAGTACAGAGTGAGGCATTTACATCCATATTTCAACTTACAAGCAGTGGTCTCATTTTCCAAAGTACTGAGAGACTAAGAGACTTCTTGAAAAACAATTGTATGCGCACCGAGTGAGTTGTTGACATGATTGCATGCAGGTACATGTGATCCCCTCTGCTGCAAAAGGAGTTGTCCATATAGAATCCAGCTCCATTCCAGACTCCATTCCAGCAACTGCGTAGGTGCATTGATGCAGTGCTGAGTTGAAGCTATTAAGACGTGATTTTTGCCTACACAGATGTATATTTGTAGAAGTGTCTTCATATAACATTGAGGCTTACCTACATTAAGATGCCTGTACTGGAGAATCTACCTTTTTAAAGATGTTTAAAAATATGACTCTCAGTCCTGAGTTAAAGTGTGGTGCTCAGAGAAGTAAAATGCAGGCAAGTCTCCCAAGCATAGTTAAAACCTAATGTGCTGTGGCTCAGCAGCAATAGCTTGTTATTGAGTGACACATGGGTCAAGAACAGAAGATGTAGAAACTGCAGAAAATTCTTAGTTTATGGTATTTAATGTTTCTTTCTAGCAGAAATTACACCAAGTACTTAGTGAAATATTTAATAGTGTATTTACTATCACTGCCTTTATTTGGATTATAGTGCCATGGATTAAATTTAGGTGACAGAACAATCTTGTCCTTTCTTTGTAGTTGACTGATAGCAGTAATGTGTCACTGTTTCCTTCACAGGCCACATGATTAAGATCAGAGTTAAGAACTCGACTGTGCAGATCTCAACTGCTGGGACCACTGCTGTGCACTGAGATAACCAAAAAAGGTAGAGACTGAGAGAAGACAGTGCAATTTGAAATTAATCAAGATGTAACAACTCCCTTTTGTAGGCTTGTAGGCTGTGGTTGGGAATTCTCAGCTGAGCTGAGTGTGCCAATGGCTGAATCACAGTTGCTGGCCTGTTCACTCTCTGACCTAACGCTGTGCTCTGCTCACAGCTGCCGAGTTGCTGATAAATCCTGTGCAGCCTAAAGCCTTGGGTTGCCTGAGGTTAGCGGAGCACTGACAGTTTGCATCAGTTGAAGGGCTGTCCCTGGGTGTCTGAATCCTACAGGAAGTGTTCTTTTCTAATGAGAAAGATGTTTGGGGGAACTGCAGGGACAGTGGTCTGAGGATACTGGGGTGAAACGACAGCCAAGACCCCAATGCTTGTTCCTTTGGTAGCAGCTAACACATTTCCTGACTGCTGAGTTGTCCATGTAACTTGAAAAGAATTTTGAATGAGTCTGTGGCAGAATGAACTAGTTAATGAGATCATGGGAGAGGGCTTTTTTCCCTTGATGATCAACCGTTGTCTTGTCTGGTGGTAATACATACATGACAGCCACAAGTAGTGAAATAGCTTATCATTGCCAACATTTACTGAATCCCAGGCTCTCATTGCCATGGGCCAGTGAAGTGCAAAGGCCACACTGTAGTTCAGAAGAAGAACAGACAGGCTGAAAGGAAACCATTGTTTCTCCCTTCCCGCTTGGGCTTTTGCAGTGTTTCTGAAAACATTTTAAGCTCTCTGTAGACTATTTCAGTTCATCCTTAGAGAGCAATAATAAAGCTCTAGGAAAAGTACTCAAAGGAAAAGATAGGATGTTTTCAGTCACAATGGCTGTACTTGGTAGGAAGATCTGCTTCTGATTAACATGCCAAGAAAGTACTTAGGTTGAAAGAGAATTTTACTAGACACTTCTAAAGGAAACTGTTTAGAAAAATGTCATGTACTGACCTCTGAAAAAGATCTGCAGAATCAGTATTTCCTTCCAGTTCACGCTAAGGTTTCTACCTTTCTTCTCTGTCATGCACTCAATAGCAATAACAATAATAGCAATACTATTCAGTATTGCAACACTCTCTACTTCAAAGCACTTCACAAACACTGGACTAGATTCAGTCTGGTCCTCTACAGATATAAACTTTGTGTGAAATTCTGGCTCCATTATAGTGAATGGCAAATTTCCCACTGACTTCAGTGAGGCAGCGATTTCACTCACTCCTTGTCAAAGAATCTGGGCAAAACAAACCTTCTGAGAGAGGTGAATGTGATAACTGAAGGGAGATGAAACCTCTCTTCATTGCAGAGGAACACATAAATTCTCAAAATGGAGGACAGGGACATCCAGACTGTAGGGGAACGACAGAAGGAAGAAAGCCTAACCTATTCATCTCCCAGTGTGTTTTCCTTCCCTGTGTTTTTTCTCCTAGGTCAAGCGTTAGGTAGATTCTCTGCTTTTGTTATGCCCTCAAATTTATGAGTCCTTCGCATTTATATAAATAAGACTATGGAGAAATATCTGCTTGACTCACTAGCTTGGTTGATGGGTCGATAACCTGAGTTTTCCAGTACTTTCACCTAGCATTGTTGTTTGCAGTTGTTCACATCAGAGTGGTAGAGGTTTATACCCCTTTACACAGGGGCAAACCAGTCAGGAGTCAGACCCTTGCTCATATGCATGATCAAATGTGGTTTACTTTTGAACACTTAAAATACTGCAAGTATCTTGAATATATTTAGTCTTTTCATAACATCGCTGAGTGGAGACAGCCTTTAAAGTCTTTTTGGGCCAAAAAAGATGATGTATATTTCACTGAAGTATATTTAGAGATTGCAAAATTTTAAGTGCTTGTTTTGTATGAATAAACAGTGCTTTTAATCATTTGTGATCCCAAAGAAATTACTAACCATATACAAGGCTGAAGAGAAGGCATAGCACTGAATATCCAAACTGAACAATGAGGAAGATATTAAGAAATACAAATTGCTTTCAAAATAAATTGAAACATTGAGTGATGTCAGCCAAGATATATTCACTCCTTCTGATCAGAGCTCTGTACCTGAAATCCTTACTCAAGGTTGAACTTGTATAATGTTGCCATCTTGCCTTTGCTTTTAACTGATCCAGCTGAGCCTTTCTACCCTCCTGGGTATATAAACTCCATCCATCTGTTCAACAGTGTCAGTCACCTGGGCTGCTCTCTTTTTCAGCTTCCAGTTGGTACCTCCTGAACATGCCAAAGAGCAGTCCTGACATCTTGGGGTTGTTTTTTTTTCTGCTCTTCCATGTGTGTATCTTATTACATGGAAGTATGCTGAGAGGTAGTTTGCCGTGTAAAGATGTAATGAAAATTGGAGGAGGACTTCAGGTTTTGGCCACAGTTCTTCTATCTTTTTGCTGTGCGTAAGTCCTTACGGCACAACCAGAAAGGAATGTGGAAACAGCTGAAAAGTAAGCTGCTCTTCTCCTCCTTAGGTCTAAATTCATCATTTCTCTGCGTATTTTGGAAAAGCTGCTTTCCAAATTTGAGCTTCACAGACACTACTGTGGCCTTGTATTTGCATTCTGTGCCTCATCACTAGGAGCAGCTGAACTAGTTTAAATTCTCAACAGCAAGGAGAAATTCACCAGAGACAATAAATCATAGACATCATGAACTTCTGACTAGTGTGAAGTCATTCAGAAATATATTTCCCAGCAGAACTCTTCAGTCTGTGGTATTCCCATCAGGTGATTAATCCTCTGTCAGGGTGAAAAATGTATTATAACACATAAAGACAAGGAAATACAGCAGATAAGGAATACAACATTGCTTATGTTTCCAAAGTCTTTGGGTGATAGAAATAGACTGCAATCAGTTGCAATATCTTGCACTGCATGACTTTTAAAAATTCTGAATTATGACCGAGGTGACAAAATGCTCTGAAGTATAGATGTGTGAACACATGTAGGTGTCTGTAGGTGTAAAGAATAAAAATAAAAAAAACACTGAATAGCTTTCCTGACTGGCCTAAAATACATATTTCTTGATAGTTCTAAGTTTTTTTAGTTGTTTTTGTTTTTTGTTTCCTGGGAAAAGTGTCCCTGTTGTGTAAGAGGGAGGTATAATGTTTGAAATTGTCTGTTACAGTGATTACTGTCACTGTTGCACTCTGAGATCACTTGTTCTCATAGGAAAACTTGGCAGCATTGGACGTTAGCAGATGCTCAAAGGTTACGTATTTATGGGTAAAAGTGGAGAAGAGCACAGGTGTATAAACCCAGGAGAAGGGAATGACTCAATGAACAGAAATTATGAATAAATACAAGAAAGAAAAGTGGTTTGGTGGTGTTGGGGTTAAAGCTGCAGTTTTTCTGTTGCAGAGCTGGAATAGATTTTGACTGAAATCAGGAATCTTACAGAAAAGTATGGATCCCTTTAAACACCTTTCCCCTGAACAACTCTAAATGTTGCAGTGACTGCTGTTTGAACTGATGGCACTGCCTGAATGGGCCAGGGGGGAATGATGTTCAGAGCCGTTCACCAGGATGCTGATCGAAATATTGCATGCCTCAAAGAAGCAAGGAAAGGAAGGTGACCAGCTTTTAGCTTCAGTCCTTATCCCTTCTTGAATGGTTAAGAGACCACCATAGAATCAGAGCTGAAATTTCATTAAAGGCGTTGAACAGATTGGGTGCCTCTCATTTACACCTGTGAAAATTTGGATTTGTTCCATGAAGTCTAACTGTACACTGGTGGAACTGAGTGTGGTGTCTCATGCGTGGTCGCTGAGTCTGGCGGCCAAGCGGCCATCAGGAAATGGGGCATGTGTTTCTCTCCTCAGATCTGTATGCTAAGTGCTAGGCCTGGCCTGACAGATGTTAGACTGCCTCTGAGTAAGCAGAGAAATTATATACAAAGGTTTCCTATTACATCTGGAATAAACAGTTTCTTAACTCTTGTGTATGCTTGTCTTTCAGGGAGGCACAGTGCTCTCATTCTGTAATACTGCTGATTGATTGCCACTGTTATGGATCCCAGTTCCTCTGGAACCCATGCAAAACTCCTCTTCGTACTACTACACTGACTTGTCACAAAAAGTTTAAGTGCTTCATAAGCATAAATTAATTCAGCCAAACAGTGTTTCTGTGATGTGGGAAAATCTGTGATGCCCAGCTGACACCACTTACTTGACTTGCTTAATATTACAAACTGAACCAGAGATGCAGATAACCAAACTCTGGATCCCTCTTTCTGACCCCCTTGCTTTGTACAGTAAATACAGACAAGGCAGACTCCCAATACTCAACACAACAAGTGGCTGGATTGTCACTCATGCACCTTTGCATAACAGTGCAAAAGCAATTCCTTTTATGAATTCCTCCTACCCCTTCAAAAACTAGCTTTAACGAGAGGAAAATGCTCTAAAAACTCGGCTCTTATAAATGTAGCACAGATCCTTTTCTGCTTTTTTTTTTTTTTTTCAATAACAGTGAGTGGCTTGATTTAACATTCAGAGTCTGGAATCTTACTTAGGTGGCTAGGTTAGCTGACTAGTCTTTAGATTTGGTTCCCTCTGGAGTCACCAGACAGGTGTGTATCTAGGAGGTTCTTCCAGAGGGTGATTCAGAGCAGAAGTCTAAGTCATGTGCTCAGATCTGAGCTGACTGAGTGCCTAAAGCCTTGACAAACTCTTGTTCCCTGATTGCAGTAGGTGGAGCTGGGATTCATCTGAAAGTACAGCATAAAAAAAGTGAAATACATATGACAGGGAAAAGACTGAGAGGTGATTATCCCTATGATATGCTTGTACATCTATGAGGGCTCTAAGCAGTAGGAACAAATGTGTAGCAGAGACAGCAATGTTACGGGCAACCTTCTGGTTCAATTCCCTGCACTGACCACAATTCAGAAGTTATACATTAGTTTTTGAGGGCTGATTACAACTGTCGGTTTTGCATTAATAATGGGGCAACCTGTTGTCATTTGTCCCCTGCCCCCTTACATAAAAACTTCTGCCAGACAGTAAATTTGCCAGTGAGGGAGGCTAAATGCATGTGAACATTATCTGAGGTACTCTGAATCTCTTTTCTAAAGACAAAGACAATGACATTTCTCTGTACAAGTTCAAACATGACTCTTTCCTGTGTTGCAAAGAACTGTCAAACTGAATAACAGGTACAGCGAAAGCACTTTCCCAAACTATTCAAATGAGCATCACCTTAAATAAACAGAACCTGGCTAAGGGTTACATGAAAGATTTGTCATAGCAAGAAGTAATATTTGAATGATAATATCTCTTAATTTATTCATTATTTAAAGTTACGTTTTTAAATAGACCTAGAGGAGTCTTTCCCAGGTAACCCCTGAGATAAAGTTATCAGACTCCGGCTCTCATCTTCACTGCATCCTACTGTAAATAATGTCTTTGCACATGGTATCTCCTACCAGTGGTGACTGCAGTAACTCTTTGGCTCCCAGAAGAAGTAGCTGGGGGTGTGGTAAAGCCAGGATGCAGCAAACATGATTCATACAAAAAACCTCAGACCTTGGACTGGTTGTAAGGGATTCCCACGTTTATTATGTGGGAAAGTGTTGAACATATTGTATAAATTATACAATGGAGTTGAAAGATTGGGATTTCCCTGTGTTAGTCAGATGGTTACTACATGAGATTTAGACCATCATTAGAAGAAAATAAAAATCTTTCTTATTATAGACAGCAAGACATCTTTGAGAATACTTTTTAATTAAGAGAATCCCAAAGAAATTAGAAAGTGATGCAGAAGTTGGTGCAACAATTGATTTGCTTTTGAAAATAACTACAACTACTAAAATGACACTTTTTTTTGCTTGAAAGCAGGGTCTGTCTAGCAATTCAGTTATATTGACAGAAGACATGACCTTTTTTGTGGTATTCAGGGCATTTATGTTGTCTGGCTGATACTACTTTAGTCATCTGTTAAGGTGCAGTTTGGAGGAACCCAGTTTCCTCATACTGCCAACGTAGAGAAGTCAGGCATGATTCAGAGAAGCCCAGCTAAATGCCTAAAGGAATTTGAAGAAGATGGTGTGAATATCACCTGTGTTTCTACTCTGAACCTCATTTTTGTTTTGTTTTTTTTTTTGTAGTTTTACTGTAAAATTTCTCTTGGAGCTCAAACTTTGGACACATGAAGTGAGAGAGACTTGTAACAGTCACCAATTTGTAACAGCTGAGGATCTGGCCCAGGATCTGTAATTTTGTTTTTAATAGCTATTTGGAAGAGATTATTTTACAACTTGTTCTAATATGTACATTCCCAGTAGACTGCTCAGGTAATTGCTTGGGCTGCAGTTCAAATATTCCACAGTTTGAAATATACTTGCAGAAAAAACTATTTTTCTGTGTACAGAGGGTATAGAACAGTCACTTCTTTGGCATGTGCAGCTGCTCCTTTGCAAACAAATCCAAGGTTTTTAGGTGTACAAATGAATGAACATGTAAATATTCTCAGTGTGTATTCAGGGATATATTTGGAAATTTGTACCTTTACACAGCAAAAATTTGGTACATGACAACGCACTAGATTATACAGAAAAAAATGAAGAAGTGATCATGAAAAAGAAGTATAACAGTGGAGCAGGGCCTTATATGCCATCTTCAGCGCTGCTGACTTTCTCATTGGCATATGTAAAAGATACTACTTTTCTACCTATGACTTTATCTTATGCTCACAGGTCAGTAGGGGTTAGTTTAAATTCCTGTGCTATATTTATGTATGTATTTGTATTATGGATCTCCATGATTAAGAAAAAGTTAAAGATCTCTGATCCACAACGATTCAAGTGATATTTTAAACAAGGTGTTCAAGGCTGATAATTTGGTGCTTTAAAGATCGTCCCTGCATAAATGTGACGTTATTCTGAACTGGGCACAGTGGATGCATAGGACAGAACATTTTCCCAGGTTAGAATCTTGACAAACTGCCTCCGTTTGTATTGTGAAACATATTTGCTGGGTGTATTTCTCAGCCCTGCTCCTGATTTCCCATGGAACCCTGCCCTTTATATTAGAGGTGAATAATTAGATCACTGGGTTTAATGTTATTATGCAGCTTGCCAAGGTTTGGTACGCTATCACTTGCTAGAAGGTGTTCTCGGTCACCCTAACGACTCTAAGGCAGGACCGAGTCTTTATTTTCCCTTGGGAATCAACCTCAGGGTGGCGTCACTCAGTCAATGCACGACTTTTCTTTCAGGGTTTAACAAGCCTCACCAAAGACTAAATGGTGTATTGTAAAACCAGACCTGCAAAGTCTCACACACCTAACAAATGAGTCCCACTCCTTTTTGCTTTAGGAAAAATTAAAACAAAGGAGGGGGGGGGGGGACGTTCTCGCCTAAAGG
>Ga0065711_1004842_pt1 | contig 22216 bp, 11 predicted proteins | sample Hoacrofraction12_FD_59098 | JGI IMG/M metagenome (GOLD analysis project Ga0065711, IMG submission 59098) | Hoatzin crop microbial communities from Cojedes, Venezuela - Epithelial fraction 12 v2 (version 2) | ecosystem: Host-associated > Birds > Digestive system > Esophagus > Crop | place... | reverse complement strand
CAGGTCACGCTGAATGGCAGCACAGCCTTCTGGTGTATCTACCACACCTCCCAGTTTGGTGTCATCAGCAAACTTGCTGAGGGTACATTCTAACTCTTCATCCAGGTCATTGATGAAGAAGCTAAACAAGGCTGGGCCCAGTACTGACCCCTGAGGGACACTACTAGTTACCAGCCTCCAACTAGACTCAGCACCGCTGATGACAACCCTATGAGTTCTGCCATTCAGCCAGTTATCAATCCAACTCACCAACCACTCATCCAGCCCACACTTCCTGAGCTTCCCTAGGAGGATGTTATGGAAGACAGTGTCGAAAGCCTTGCTGAAGTCTAGGTAGACAACATTCACGGCTACCCCCTCATCTACCCAGCCAGTCATGTCATCGTAGAAAGCTATCAGATTGGTCAGGCATGATTTCCCCTTGATGAATCCATGCTGTCTACTCCTGGTAACCTTCTTTTCCTTCACTTGCTTGTTGATGACCTCCAGAATGAGCTGCTCCATCACCATTCTCGGGATGGAGGTGAGACTGAGCGGCCTATAGTTTCCTGGGTCCTCCCTCTTGCCCTTTTTGAAGATTGGAGTGACACTGGCCTTTCTCCAGTCCTCAGGCACCTCTCCTTAACTGGGACCACTCTCCAGTGTTAAACACACTGGTCCCAGTACGCACCCCTGAGGGACACCACTTGTCATTGCCATCCATGTGGACATCGAGCCGTTGACCACTACCCTCTGGCTGCGACCTTCGAACCAATTCCTTATCCACCAAACAGTTCACCCATCAAATCCATATCTCTCCAAATTAGGAAGAAGGATGTTTTGAAGGACTTTGTCGAAGGCTTTACAGTCCAGCTAGATCACATCCATGCTTTTGCCTTGTCCACTGATGCAGTCACTCCATCACAGACAACCACTAGGTTGGTCAGGCAGGACTTGCCCTTGGTGAAACCATGCTGGCTGTCTCGGATCACCTCCCTGTCCTCCATGTGTCTTAGCATAGCTTCTAGGAGGATTGTTTCCATGATCTTTCCAGGCACAGAGGTAAGGCTGACAGGTCGGTAGTACCTGGAGTACTCCTTTCTACCCTTTTTAAAAATGGGTATGATGGTTCCCCTTTTCCAGTCACCAGGGACTTGACTGCCATGATTTTTCAAATATCATGGAGTATGGCTTGGAAACTACATCAGCCAGTTCCCTCAGGACTCTGCGACGTATCTCGTCTGATCCCATAGACTGATGTATGTTCAGGTTCCTCAGATGGTCATGAACCTGATTGTCTCTGACAGTCGGAGGAGCTTTGCTCCCCCATCCACTCAAGAGGCATGGGAAAAGAGGTTGCCAGGGAAAAGAGGCAACTTCATCCAAAAAGGTGGATTTCAGAAAGTCATTTTAGAAGAAATTTCTGTCCTGTTGCCAATTTAACCTTGACAGCCTTGTTATACATAGCCTTCCCCCCCTCCTTCCTTATTCTGATGAAATGACTGCCTGTAGAGGTAAGTTTTGCATGATCAAGAGAGAAGAGGGATTGTTGATTTTACCACATTTTGTTTTTAAACAAATATGCTAAAGTAATGGTCATTTAAAAATTTTTATTTTTACCTGCTCTTGAAGGTTCATTTTTTACTATACAACTTCTAAATATTATTATTCTACAGTATTGATCAAATTGGGTTATATTTGTTATTATGTTGATTGTAGCTTAATGGCAGGGTATCTCACCCCGAGTTACATTGCTTCTTTAGGGGCTATTGTTAACTGAGCTTGCTGAAAGCAGAACGTATTGTCTGCTTGACCCACTGAAACCTAATTTACCTTTTTTTGGGTGATACAGAGTGCATGTATCCAGAGGAACAGGGTAAGCCTTTGGACAAGATTTGTAAACCTGTTAAAGCTTAAGGATACAAATAATGTGGGATTTTCAAGTCCCTCTGTTTTGAGTGGATTCACAAAAGCATGTATGTTCTTTAAAGTGGGAAGTAGGTGTTATTTATATTTGTAAAAGTAGAAATAACCCACTCAAGTTCCTACCATGTTAGCCAAGCCTTTAAGGCCATGGAGCCAAGATTTGTAGTGCTACTTTTTCACAGGTGCCTAATGTTTTCTACTTAGTGGGCTTGCAAGTGTCCTACTCTTGTGAGACTCCAGCAGATTTGTCTATCTCACAACTATAACCAGCACAGAGCTGCAGGATGGGCTTTCCTTCAAACACCTCTTTTGAGGAATTTGTCCAGTACGTCTTCTCAAAGAAACTCAGCACAAAATGTAACAAAATAATCTTCCTTTTCTATACAAAAATTCAATGAAAATAGCTTTGTTAATGCACTATTTCAACAAAAGATCTCAGTCTGAGAATAAAGGAGCTATATTGGCTAGGACACTGGAGTGAGATGTTGATTTGTTTTTCATCAGTCACAGGAGGTGGAAGATAAAGTTGATTTCTTTCCTCTGCCTGTGGATTTATGAACACCCACCTTCCATGTAAACACTCCTAATACTTGATAACCCAGGAAGGGAGACAGCACTCCAGTCTTGATAGTGATATCATTCCTTCCAGTGAAAAATCATGACAGGTTAATTTGGCGAATGAGCAAGTGAGAGTGAAGACTATGCTCTATGCCAATAATTTTCGACTTGTGGTCTGCTAGGGGATCCAGCTACTGTATCCCAGGGATCTGAAAAATCCAGCTAAGAAATCAAAAACTACTTAAATTCCCCAGGCACCACTTTGTTCTTCCACAAAGATATATCTTAGGGATTTGCAAACTAAAAAACATTGACAACTTTTGCTCTGGACTAAGGATTAGGAAACTGTTCTGGTGGGTGAATTCTGTGTTACAGTCCTTTCATGACTGCTTTGCACCCTTTCAAACCACTGTTTCATACCAAGCTTATATGCAGCCCTTGAAACAGGGAAAATAGGATCTTTTCTTTCTTACATGTAAGTCCTAAGCCTAAGGGTGAAGAGTATGATTCCCATTCACACCTCATCAGCAAAAATTAGTGTGAGAGATCGCAGACCCACAAACACACACATGTGGTGATTCCTGTAAATATCTATATAGTCCTTACTAAGTGAGGAATATAGTGAAAACATGTCAACTGCAGTGAGTAGAAAACTTTAGTCTTATGGATACCCCACAGCGCGGGGCAGAAGTGGTTTGAGGCACAAACTGGAGAGGGGGAGAGGACTGCCAAAGCAAAATAACATGGTCCTTCTGCTAGCTTGCTTACTGCAGAATTGTAGAAAGCCAATCAGCTGTTTCTTCTTTTGCTCAAGGAAGGTTTAGTAGTGGGTACTCCTAAAGGAATCTACCCAAAGGCAATCACTGCCTCTATTCTTCTTATACATAGCAAGTCTGATTATTTAATTTGCCTTTCTATCTCAGCTCCTTCCCTTCTATGGGAGGAATAGCCAGGAATTAATGAAATCTGGGCTGAGAAAATTTGCTGTGAAAAAGCATTTTTGGGAATTTAGCTGGAAGGTTTAGCACCTGAAAGATGCAGACTAAGATCACAACAGAGTGCAGAATGACATATGTTTTCTCTTTTACCCTTTCCTGAGAAAGTGGATAAAGGACTCCTACTTGGGTAGTGACTCAGATTTTGGGGGAGAAATCTGGGCGATCATGCTAAGGAGATCAGAGACAGGAATGCAAGAGTAGGGCATCTAGCTCCTCAAGGATCCTAAATCACTTAAAAAATTACTGTTCCTCTAGAGTCACATTTATCTCCTTGGGCAAAGGGAGAAATGGAATCCTGTCTTCCAGCCTCCATACAAAGCTACAAGCACATAAGAGGGCTTTGTCAAAACGGCTGTGTGCATCACAGGTGTGATTTCTCCCTTTTCCTGCCTGAACACGTTCACTAGCTGTTGGCTGTACGTTGCATACCTCATTCATCAAAAGCCAAGAACCTTTCACTGATTTTGGTGGACTTTAAATGTGGCCATTCTCATTATTTTAAATGAGTAATGTGAATGCCCTGGGATCTCTATGCCAGCAATGAAAAGCTGTCTTAAGACTACACAAAGAAACTCTTAAAACAGTGCCTTAGCAGTGAAATAATGAGAAAAATATCTTTGCTTTTGTTATTGTTGGAGGAGTTTATTTATTTAAGGTATTTTAAATAAAAATTTAAGTTTCATTATGAAATAGCAGTCTCTGAACTAACATATATACACGTTTTCATCTGAAATAAATGGTCGACTTCAGTTACTAGGGAATTTTATACATGTTGGTAGAAAGGATATACTGGGTATTATTTGGACAGATGTGGATATCATCTAGCAAAAGGAAAGACAGAAAAAATCAATCACAGAATGCCTTGGTAAGACCTCCACTCAGGTTTAGTTTGCAAAGAAATACACAATCAACTTTCCTGTATCCTGTTCAATACATTTGCTACCTACCCAAAGACCTCCCAATTCAGTCTGTGCAGAGGCAGCTTGAGTTCATTACATGACTTCTCTCATCCGAAAGCAGACATCTAAAACATGGCAGGCAAAGCACAATGTGAAAGTTTTGTTTGTTAAAGCAAAAGACGTGTTGTTCGTTACCTTGATCATAAGAGCAAGATAGGAGACTTATTCAGAGGTGCGTGCACCTATGAAAGTATTCATTTTCTTAAAATAGGTATCTTGTTCTATCTGAGATAACCTAGTATATCCCTGTGAGCCCCCCACCTGCTTGCCAGAAGGGTCAAGGTCTCCTGTAGGTCCTGTCCCATACCCGTCAGCCCCATATGGATGTTGAAATTATCAGTGGAGGTTTTCAGTAACACTTACATACCTATTGTAGGCAAATGAATAACAACATTAGAGTTAATTCTTTGATTAATACAGAGTGATTTGACAGAGTTTACCTAATTTCTTGAAACCAGAAGATTAGGTCAAAACAGTTTGCACCTTCTCTCTGAGTGGGCCCATAAATGTTAATGTACATCCATTTTTTGAGGCTTTATGTCCAACCATCCCACTTAAATTTCCACAGTGAAGTCTCTTGCCTTCACTAAAAGCTGGTCCTCATCATGATGACCATGATTTTATTCCACGCTTGAAGGAACAGGGCATCTCTGTGCTCCTCCGTCATTGCTGGGCTAAAAGATCTCTTTGTTAAAGTCCCAGGGTGTGGGAGAAGTAAGCTTTGCAGCCAGAAAACATCATTCTCAGGCACAAAGAGTCTCTGTGATGACACTGTCTAACTGAAGAGGCCTTAAGCTCGGTGTAGAAGTTATTCATATTTTCTCAAGATCCCATTCACCCATCAAGATATAAAATAACTTGAAAGCCTTTTATTTATTTATTTATTTATTTATTTTATGTGAGGGGGAGAGAACTCCAAGTGTAACGTGCTCCCTGCTACTTATGCTGTGAAATTGAGCCTCAGTGACTCATCATTCAGCTGTTTCTGTCAGTGTCAGGAAACATTAGTGCTTTTCAAGCTGCTGGAACTGGGATAGAGCGATCTCAGACCATGCAGTCCTCTCCCACCTCCACCAGATTATTTCTGATAGAATATCTATAGTAAGTTCTGAGGTTTGGGGTGGGGGTTACAACACGTTTTTTTCAGCAGAATATACATGTTGTTTAGAGCTGACGTTTATCAGATCATAAATGATATTCTAATTTTTAAACTAACATTTAAAGGTTTTCTGATTTTGCATGGTACTTTAATAAGCTAGTTCTCCTCTTGCTTTTCCAAGCAACTTTTGGTGAAGAGTGATGTTAGGAATAGCAGGAATTCAGTGGAGATACACTTAATTCCCTGCTGAAAAGGATGTGAATCTACATTCCCCTGTGAATAGCTGAAATTGATTTCCCATTTGCAGATACGAACCCTGCAAAAAGATGTGCAAGTGGAAGGGGTAACTTCCTAATCTTGCCCTGCTACCTTTGCTGTGGGGGAACATTTAGAACTGCTGCAGGGAAGAGAAGCAGTGCTTGAGAGCCTGTTGGCACCTCCCACATCTGCATATACCTCTTGGCTCATTCATTGTACAAGGCAAGCACTCTTTGGCAGGCACCTTGGGTACATTGTACTACTTGCATGAGATCTTTTGGAGATCTCTGCAAACAGGTTTTTTTCATGCCCCTGTAGAAGTCTGAGCCTTGAAGCATATGGTTTACTATTATTCTTAAATTTATTCGTCGTTATTAATACAGTATTACTCAACATACACTATGAGAACTCTGAATATTTCTGAAATACATGTATACTTCCAGTGTGTTTTTGATTATTTAAAACTTCCACTTCCCAGTTTCCTGAGGCCATGAGATCTGCTATCTGCTTTGTTACAAAATATTCCCACCTCTCAGAATCTCGCTGGAAGGTAAGGGACTGATGATTAAACTGTCTGACTGTGCAAAAAATGCAAGTGGGAGCCAAGTTTGCGTCACCGATTTATGGCAAAGGCTACTTGAGTCAACCTGACTATGAGTGGATACTTGCCCATTTAAAGTGAGGCAGTGGGCAAAGGTGACCAAGTGTAACACTAGTGGCCTCATTCCATTATAGTGCTGCTGACTACTGAAACTGGTATGCCTGCTCTTGAACAAACAGTGCTGAAGAGGAGTTTTGACCTTTTCACCTGCTGTTATGTCTCTCACATAACATGACTTCAGGCCTTACCTATGTCTATTCATTTTTTTCTTCTTGACAGATGGTCTGATACAGCCCTTAATTCTTAACAGCAAAGGAGAAATATATATTTCTACATCCTTGCTTTGTTTTTAGATTTATTTCATGGTACTTCAAAGTGCTAGAAGCATTATTGTAAAACTGATTTTAATAGCACCACTGAAAACCCATGAATTGAAATAAGCTGAAGGAGAATATATGTGATATTTTATTATAATGATAAAGATTGTCTCCCAGGTTAAGCAGTCTTTCACTACTATGCTCTTTCTGAAATTTCCTTCTTTTCTACTCTGCTGCAGTTTAAAAAGCCATTTCTATCTGTCATTTATTTATTCCAGGATCCTCTCCTTCTTTCCATTTTGACATCTAAATGTCAGTGAACTTTCTGGTGGGATTTGAATAACAATTTTTTTTAAAATTTTGGGATTAAGATTTTAAAAGCTTAAATACCAGCTAGGATTCATTGTCCATTTTCCTCTAAGTCCGCCACTAACTGAGCAGAAGTTATCATCTTCATCTTATTTTATATGGACCACATCATCACATTGACCAGACTTCTGCATGTCAGAATTGCCAGTCTAATTCTAGGCTGGATATATTAAGATGCTAACGGATGCCTTATAGCATCATTCTGTGTGTTTCCATTGGCATCTAACAGGTTTTTGGGAAGCATGTGTCAGGAGGAATTCTAGTACTGTGGTAGCTGAGCTTCTGAAACTTCGTGCATGACGATCTCGCAATCACAGTAACAAGGCTAAGCAGTCTGGTTCAGAACTGTGGTCTGCATTCAGCCATGGCTACCAGCACCTCTTGTGATCTGTCCTTAACCTTGCACTGCTGGAGTCAATGTTCAGTGATCCTTGTCTCTCATTTTTCCTAGGTGCATTTCTACAAGACTGTTGCTCCTTGGGCTGCTTTGTGCCTGGGTTTCCTAATGGTTTTAAACCACTCAGAATGTGCTACAATCTTTGTGGATTCTGTTAAAAGGAAGACGAGTGTCCTATTGATTGCACCTAGCAGGACGGGCACTCAAGTATCACAACAGGTAAAGCTCTTACCTAGCACTAGAATACACTGTACAATCTACTAGCACAGTTTAAAACACTTGCCATAGCTGGCTTCTTCCCTTGAACTGTAATAGGAAAGCAGTTGAATCAATACTTTTGACATCTTTTCCATTACCACAGTAAGGTCAAAGTAATTATCGATCTTCATGAATTCCCATGCTGCCAGACTGATGCAGCGGCAAAATACGTTGAATCGACGTGGTAGGTCTTCAGCTCAGCAAAACGATGTCGTCGATAGGGCAACATCTAATGGCTAAAAATGAGCTAAACAAGAAAACACCAGTATAACCCCAGCTTTGGATGAAATGCCACAGAAATTCCTTTCCAAATTTATATGCGATTTACTTTTCACATGAGTGTCTGCACCATATTTGAATACTCCTGAACCCCTGACACACTCTGAAGCCAATGTTTTTTGGCTTGAGAGATCTTAAATACACAACAACTCTTTTCCCTTTTCATGGTGGAAGGCAGAAAACTTGTAATGATTCTGCTATGAAACCGAACTCCAATCTCTTTACTTGAACTGTTGTTCTCAGTATTGCTCAGTGAAGTTGTCTTTTATTTTTTTTCTCACAGATTTTTTTATTTCCATTTTAGTACATAGGCAAAAGAAAAAAAAAAGTTTAATTCTTTAAGGATATATTCAAACTCAAATTTCTGATTTAGAGGAAAGTGTTTTTTTTCCTGATAATGAACTAAAGTTCTTTTGGATCTAAGAGCTGTTGTGCCCATGATCAACACTTAGAAGTCTTGTCTCCTTAAGTGATGGGCTCACTGTGAGACGTGTTGTTCATTTTTTCAAGCAAGCTTCCACTTTTTTAGTAATGACTTCTCAGTGATATACCTTGACAGCTTTGATTCTTTAAGAAGGACTTGGAGAGAATTCTTGCATCAAGGACGGGAAGCTTTAGGTATCTCAGGCTACAGCAACGGAAGCAAATCTTCTCTTCAAACCTTTGGATATCCACAATGCTGACTTTTTCCTTGTGTCCCAACACCACTGAACCTGACAAATGCAGATTGCATTTTAACTGAAACCAGTATAGTCATGAAGAATATATCACAACAAGCTAGCCAATATAAAATTCAGCTTATTGCTCACAAGGTTGTTTCTTCCAGTTAATTTACATTACATTAATGTCAGGTTCTGTAAAGGAGGAAGACACATTTTATGCCAAATATTCCCTCTAAATATTGTCACCCAGTTGCCTTCCTTTTGGATTGGCTACATCACTCTGTGCATGTTTGACATGCAGGGAGGCTGCTCTGACTGATGCTCTTTCTTGTTTCAAAGGATGATTCAGTCCACTGCCAAATTTTTTTCGTGCTTGTTTGTTTTTGGAATTAACACAAAGAAAACAATGGCATTTTGTGGGGAAGGCTGTTCTTCCAATACATTCTCACATTCCAAATTTTTTGTTGGAACCTTCATGGAAGATTTGCAGTTTGGAATTCATCTGGTAAAATATATGAAGATTTAGCTGATCCTGAGCTAGATATCGAAAACATGTTCAGTGAAGTGCAGTGCATCTTTAAGGTGCCTATTCCTTCCTTCTGATTCCAGAAGAACTGACCATCCTTGCAGTTTTTGTTACTGAAAATATCTCCATTCCATACATCTACAAGGAGATGAGACAACTCCAACTCTTAAGTATCTTAGAATGACTTTATTCTAAGCGATGTTATTTTCTTTTTTTAAATGATGACCTTTGTGTTTTTCCATGACTTTTAATGGAAAAAAAAAAATAATTTCTACTTCTTTTTTATTTTCTCTTTTTTTTTTTTTATTTTCTGGTTTTGACTTGCTTTGAAGAAAACTGAATCTTGTGAGCCACAGGCACTGACCTTGCTTTTGTGCTGTTTTGCCTATAGTCTGCTGGGAGCACTGGAAAGATACTAAGCACAATTTATCCACATACTTTTCTACTTTCCATTGACCACTGCAGCAGCTGTGCAGAAATGAACCCTGAAACTTGCTTTTCTCAAAGGCAACATAGATTCTGGAGTCCTTGAAATAAAGCACACTTCTGTGTCTTTGGACTGAGTTTCTCACAGGTCCCACACAGGTGAAGCAGAAGAGACTGAGGAAGCAGACATCTCAGTCAGAACCAGTGAGAGTGCTAGTAATTGAGAAGGCAAATGCAGTTCCCTTTTTATTTCTTTGTAGTATGAAAAGTCCTGCTGTGATTACCATGTCTTTTACCCTAGAGTGTCTTGGCCTAGTTCTTAAAGATACAAGGTTTTTATAGGTATGCAGATCTTGAATCTGAATTTTGTGTTAGGGAGACCAAAATAGAATAAGAGGAAGGATAAAAGCAGAATATAAAGTTATTTGAATGGCTAATTCTTTGTGAGGGTAAGCAGGGGCTCTGTTCCCAGCAGAAATGTTGGTTAATGTCACCATGTGGAACAAATTGCTGTGGCAAAGCTGTTTGTGATACTCCTGTCCAGATCTCCTGCTGAGTATGCTCTGTGCGGATGCCCTAGGCTTGTATAGCAGGTCAGACCCATTCAGGGTACAGTTTTCCTAGACCATTATTAAGTGTGATATTGTAGCTCATCTTCAGCTTGCTATAAGTGGAGTATCTGTGGGTTTTTAGTTAAAGCATTTGCAAACACATTCAGGCACACCTACACCCGTCTCAGCGCTATATTCTGAGAGCTCTGGATTAGGTCCTGTCTCCTTAAAATTGTCCGTATAATGAGGAATGAACTTAAATCACTGCTTTTGACAAGGGAGAGAAGCAGCTTCCTCTGCAGGACTTCAGAGTAAATGGCTTGGGTTGCTTTTTTCTTGCACTTACCTTCTTGTCCTAATTTCAAAGAATTTGAGGCAAAATCAAGTAGAATCTACATGGTAAATAAATAATGCTTTGCCTTTATATAGCTTTTTCTATACAACAGTTTCACAGAGTGCTTGTGATAGTGCTATTTCAGGCATTTTTACATCTTACGTAAGATAGCAGTCCTACCGCTGACTTTGAAATTGTTTGCTTTTGACCTCCAAATAATCTACTAACAGTATACACAACAGATCATCAACTGTTTCTTCTAGTAAGATCTAGTGTTTACTTGTTGTCCAGTTTTCAACGTGCAAAGGAAAAAGTGGAGTCCTTCTTCCTCCAGGTGAATATTCGGCTGACAGAAGCATTTTAATAGCAGAAAAGCATTCACATTACAGTGTTTTTACCCCATATACCATTCTCCTCCCACAACATCAACTATATTTGTGTGAAATATTCCTTTCAACGGGAAGGAAGAGAAATTAAATTCACGGCTTTGTACATATACACCTGCTATTTCTTCTTTAGAGGTTGGATTCATAACACAAGTGTTTGAAATTAGCAGTCCAACATTTCTAGTCACCCCAGCCACCCTTTATTGTTGAAGCAGAGAATAAGGTAACTCCAGGAAGTAATTTATATTGCCCTAAAAGGGGTGTCCAAAAGAAGCTGTGTGGAAAGACTTCTGGAGATGTCTAGTTCTGTAGGTGACATGCTGTGTCTATTGCATCTATAAAGTGAAACATTCTTAAGCTTAATTCTATGGAAAATAGATTTCCTTGTGAATAAAAATTTAAGTTTTAGACATAAAGACATTTTTCAGCGCAAATCTGATCCAAAAGCTCTTAATTCCCTGGTTCTCATTTGTGAAATTTTAAAAAAGCATTTGTATTAACCTAAATATATTTATTTCAGTGTGGCACTTCAACTTCTTTTTTTTTTTTTTTTTAATAAAATATCTCAGTTTAGTTCTAAATATAAAGCTGACCATAAGTAGTCCAGAAATCTTGAAAATGCTTGCTTAAGGAGAGATTTGCTTTTACTGCTTCATTTTTTACATCATGGTGGTTTTTTTACGTGCCTCAGGAAAGAACATAGTGTTCATCTGAAATCAGGATAGCCTATGCCTGATTTAATCAAGGCATTTAAATAGTAGTTCTTATTATACTGCAAAATATTGCATACATTTATTCATTTTATATTATAATTCTTCCAAGCTGAGAAAATCTACCGCACTTACTGATGATGCGCTATAAATCATTCTGCTCTACATCCTTAGAAGTCAAAAGAAAACATACTGGGTGATAATAAACAGGTATCCATTGAACTGCAGGACATTTTTACTACTGTTCTTCGTAACAACTACATTGTAAACATGTTATTTTAAAGGAAATCCAGCCTCAAAAATAAAAAACTCTGCAAGGTCATTCCAAGAGATATTTCAAGACAATTTTTTGTACTTGCAAACCCATGAGGGATCATGGTAATCATATAGTTTAAACACTGATTGAACTCAAGCTGAAGCATTTCATGTAGTAACTCCTGGAGTGGGCAGAACTAGTCTCTGTCATGTGGAAACAAGTATGATTGAGAAATACAGCACGAAGACATCTGTGAGTTGGTATAGACTAAATAGGAAATCAATTACAAGTAATGTGATTGATGGAGGCAAAACAGAAACATCTGGAAAAGATTGGTCTGGCCATATTTACACATGGACAGAAGGGTGCACGCTGATGGACATTTATTTATTTATTTATTCATTTACTGTAGTAATGCTAAGCCAGCAAACAGAACAGGGCTAGGTTTTAGGGTAAGGCTTCAGGGTTAGGCTTGAGCACGGCCATATGATAGCTGACGATATTAATTTCTTATCCCTCTTCCTGGGATGGCTCTGTCCTGTAAAAACCACAACTTTCCCAGGCTATACTCAGTCATGTTCCAAGGCACCGCACAGTCCTCGAGCTGTTCCCAGCAGGCAGGTTGGATGATGTGACCACAGTCATTTGAGGGGAAGAACTGAATTCAGCCATGTATATGCAATCCATAATGTGTCACTCATTTTCAAGGCCAGAGAAAGGTCTCTGGCCTATTTTGTTATTTACTTCTGTGGTTATAGTTGATGGATCCCTCTCCTGCATCCTGTTACGAGTGATTTGGTGTGTTATTGCAAGGTCAGTGTCATGGCATTGCTAACTAAATCTCACTGAATTTTAGTATCTCTATTTCTACCTCTTCCTCTAAATGTATTAACTGCAGCTTAAGCTGTGAGGTGTTTGGCATTTATAGCTTTACAGGCATTCTGGATATTTGTTATGCCCCCAGGCTATCCAATAGGCATGTATTCAGGAAGTCTGGCCCTGTCATGACACATGGACTAAAGAATGTGGATTTGTATGACAGTGAACAGTGGAAGAGCTTATTTACTGCACGTGAGACCTACAAACAGAAGCAAAAGAAAAGTATCATCTCTCATAGTGTCCACAGCCATGGCCCGTTGCTTTTGCCAGCGTCTGAAGAGCACCTCATACTATCTGTAGAATAAGAGTGGCAGAATGAAATAGTTGGCAACAAGAGTGCAAGCAGCTTGGAGTCTGTGATTTTCTGTTTTTCAGTGAAAGCCAGCACTTCCTCAAAAGCTCTCCCCAGTAAAATGACTGCCAGAAGGCCTACTTAGAGAGATGCTCCCTCTACATTGTTATGTCATTTAACTATCTAAAAATGTGTTTGCCATCCCTCAGAAGTTTTCCCCAGAGCAGCAACTGCTCTGATCAGCCCCATAGCCTCATCCCTAGCTGCAAGATGCCAGATAGGGGAAGAAAAGTCACATTTGCTCTCATAGTTTAAAGTTTTGAAAAACTCTCACCACTATGGAAACCATCCAAGAAACATTTAATTCAGCTTGTCTGGTCTGCTTACCATGAACCACATCAGTCTCTCTCTTTTCTTTGGTATAAGTTATGTGTGTAGCGTTAGATTACAACACTGAAATTTTTTATGAATGCTTTATCAGTTCCTTGCAGCCAGGATTCAAACTACTTCTCTCTCCAATGCTTTGCTGCATGTGAAACTGCCTTTCCTTTCCCTCTCTGGGTAGAGAAGATAAAGTGATTCAAAACTGAGCAGTGTATGTTGGGGCTAGCAAAAAGTCCTGCAGAGAGGTTATCTGATAAATATGGACAAATGTATGTATTTGATTGCTTTTCTTGTCTTATAGTCATAGTTGTAATGAAGAGAAGGTAGTCATCTGGGAACAATCATGGTTCACTACTCCAACAGTGTATTTACAAGTATTAGCATTACCCATTGTGCAGAACACTGATACCCTTGAGTAGTACTTGACTATCAGTCCCTTTCCTCACCACTCCCCTTTTTCTTCCCAGCTGAATTTCTCTCCATGCTTGCAGAGCCATGTAGGCAAAGAAAAGGAGAAAGAGGAATAATGGTGAGAATGGAGTAGGAGAAAGTCTGCAAGACGAGGGAGTGCAAATGGTGTGCGTTGATTTCAAAATGAAAGGTGGAAGACAGAAGTTTGAATGAAATCAGACCCATCACAGGATCACCTCAGTGGGTAGCTTTTCAAGCCAGAGGGTGAGAAACGATACTGCAATATTTTATTAAAAGTAAAGTTCTCTGGAAGTGCTATGAGAGTTAATGAAATTTAAGAGCAATAAAGCTTGAAACAGCAGTGATAAGGGACAACAAACATTTACTTTTGGGCTTAGTGAAGCTGTAGAGATGGATGGAATTGAGAAATTTCTGAGGTGAGGAAAAGCAACTGTATTTGTCAAGTGTCCCTGTGAAATGGCAAATGAATGGAGTAGAGGGTGATTTGTGGATTCTGTGTGACAAAGTTGAGGACAAAACCAGGAGGGCTTACACAAGATTATGTTTAACTGTGACAGTCATCCTAAACCACAAAGGAGTTCAGCTTGTCTCTGTTAGATTAATTCTGAATCTTGATAAACCCATGTGCATGCTTCAAGCAGCTTGAAAGTAGCATAACTAAACCCATATGGGATTGAAAATTGATGCAAGGTTATTCTAGTTAAACCACGGAATTCAGAGGTGAAACACTAATGCATTAACAAAGTGAGTGGGAAACAAGAGCAGACATATTTTACATTTTAAAAGCTTCCCATAGATAGGTATATTGTAAATGCCAAATGAGCTTCATAAAATCATTGCGTGGAGGGTGAAGACTGATTTCTCTGTTGTTCAGACAGGGAAACTGGAGCACAGAGAAAACAAATAATACTGTAAAACAACACTGGCAGAAATCAGAAAACCTAGCTGAATTGTTTGTTCTCACCACTATGCCCATGTCTTCCTTGTACTCAAGAGTCAACTGAGATTGTAAAATATTCCTGGTATTATTTTTGCATCGTATATAGAGGCTGTGTATAAAAGAACTTTTGGTGTTGTTGTGAATGGATTGAAAGGGACAAGAAGAAATTGCTAGCATATTTAGTGATATGTTCTTCAGGACAGTTAACTACCTGTTTTTTCTCTCTCAAAAGTATTATTTATACCCCCTTACAATGAGTTTAGCTATATGGTATCTTATCAAATATTATTCTGATGCATTATGTCTCTGTGGCTCTCTTGAGAAGATCAAGATATTAATAGAGAACAATGCATAAGTAACAAGGGTAAAAGGAAAATATTTACTCTGTTTCTTCCTGGCTAGAAAGTTGTGCAAAAATGCTTTCCTTAAATGTGAACAGAACTTAAAAATTCTGCCAAAAGTCCTAGCTTCAAGGTAAATGTTAGTGTCAAAGTACAAACAAGGATAATATTTTTTAGTTTCACAGCACCTTTCATCCAAGTGTTTCAAAACATCTCATAGATATTGATCAAGGATTTCCAAAATATTTTTTTTATCTAACACATGTCAGTACAATTTTCCTATCATAATGTAAGTGGTGAAAAGCAGCTAGAATGGAGAGAGCGCTTTCTGCATTTTTTTTCTAACTGCTGAAAAAGAGCATTAAAAATAAAAGAGTTCACCTAAATATTTTTTAAAATAATATGTTCTTTTATGTTTATATGTGTGTTTAAGCTGTTAGAGATACCTAAAGAAAGGGTTCCTGGAATTAGAATGAAAAATTTTCCCTTTGAAATAAAAATGTTTGTATTTCACTCCTATTAATTTCAAGTCTATTTTATAGACCCTTGGATTAACAGAAGATTAAATGGTGCTGAAATTGGATATGATGAAGTTCATTTAACGTTTTTTCTCCATCCTGATTCCAGCTGTTACTCAGCCCCTGTGGTCAAAAGTTTTTGGTCTTTCCACTGCTTCTGTAGATTTCTGCTTAACCAGTTTTATGCAGATTGATGCCATTAGCTTTAAGGTTTTCCATAAAATGTCTTTTCCAATCTGATTCCTTTTGACTGTGGTGGGCTGAACAAGATTATAAAAATAGTTATACTTATAGGCATGTAGGTACAGTACTTTCTGTAATAAACTATAAGTAGCAGGTAGGTATGTTCACAATTCTGTCAATCAAAATCAACCAGAAATTGAGAAGACGACCTAATGACATTTGTATATCCTCATAGTTAGCTACACATTTGTGTTTTGTTGTATGAGCTCAGTAGCCAAAAGGATTTTTCCAAGTTTTCAGAACCAGAAGCCAGATTTAAGGAGAACAGTACAGAAGCCAAGAGAGCTTTAAACAGAAAGATTTCTTTCCACTGCAGAACTTCAACAAAACGAATGTGGGAAGGCAGAATGAAATCTTTATTATCCAGAAATGTAATATGGATAGTGTTATGACTCCTACAGTTGGAAGAGAGTTCTAATAAAGCTTTGAGAGTTTAGGCATTTTCTTGCTGTATTTCAACTGAATTCTTGGAGAACAAGTGATCTTATGGGAATAATATGCAAATGAGACTTGAAATCTCCTTTTTTATTTCCCCAAAAACAGTTTCTAAAAAGCTTTAAAAGTGGCATAGGTGTTGTTTAAAAAAACTAAGATATAACTATCTGAGATTTGGAGAGTTGCTAATGATTCTCAGGGAGAAAGGCAAGCAATTTGGTCATGCTATGTTAATGTATAAAGTGATTTATAAGAGGAGCAGTAAAGAATGTTGTCACTTCTAAACAAATTAAAGCACTTGTAAAGAGCATCGATCAGTTTTTCTTTTTTTTTGTTCTTTTTTTTTTTCTCTGGGACTTAGATGGATGAAGATTGCAAGATCTGCAAGTTCAACTAAATTGTGTTAACACTGTGAGTTGGAAAATCTTTGAAGCTGTTTCTCAGACTCCTACAGAAACTAGAAACTTTTCTTTTTCCTTCATATTCTCTTTTACGTTTGATCTGCCCTCTGTCCCAAAGGCAAGTGCACATTCAAGTAAATCAGAGAAACTAGGAATTACTAATATTAATACCATCTAGCTCAAGGTGACTATTAGATTCTGATTTTGTTTTACTACTCCTTTTTATAAGAACATCATGACCTTGCTTAAAGGCAGATTAACAGAAGTTTACTACTACATGCCCTGCAATCTAAACCAATATATTCTGAAGTCATTTCTCTGTTACCTGTGGTTATCCAGTTGGTAGCTTCATGTGAAAAAAACCTGCCCAGGAATTTCTGCAGTGCTTCTCTTAGTGTGACCCACTATTTATTTATTGCTAATGTTTCTTCACTGTCCAAAGGAGTTTGAATAATGAAAGCAACAGCAATTTTAGTAACTGTGATATTCTTGACAAAAAAGGTATAATGAATTCTAGGTATTACAACAGTAAGCAATGAACAAATACCTTTTTGAGACAGGGAAGTGAAATTAATTTAGAAAATTAAACACATCAGTATGCAAAATATAGCTACTACTTTGCCTATTAAGGAAGGTAAAGCTTAATGACATTTGTGTACTAATATTTCCTTTTTCACTTAAGCAGAATCAAAATATACTAGGCCAATATCCTACTTTCTATCTCTCGATCTCTGAGAGAAAAGAAGTTCTTTGATTGCTCCTAGAATCAAGGGAAAAACAGTCTTGACTTTACCAGGAAAAGGATGCAGGGGTCTGGGAAGTCTGTGAGGACAAAAAAGTAAACAATTAGTCTGCAGGTTGCAGCTGAATATAGTCAAGTATGTGTGGACATCGAGGTCTTTGTTTAACTAAATAATTACCTCCTCTCCACCTCTCTGTGAACAGGATGGTGGTAGCCAACAGGCCATTTAGTTCTAGACATTGGAGGGTGCAGAAATCACTCCAAGGAGCACGTTAACATGTGAATGGTATAGAGTATCGCACACAAGTTCTTGATCCTGTGCCACGGCCGCATTTGAATAGCTAGGAAATATTCCATTTCCTAAGAACTTCAGAATTTTTTCCAAGTAAGCAGCACAACAACAACTTTCCAGAGAAGAACTGACTGTCGTCCAGTGTAAAAGTGAACCAACTGCAGTATTTTCTCTGGCTATCAAAAAGCACGACAGAATCATCCAGAAACAGAGTCCTCGTCTCTGATTCTGAGCAAATATGGATTTAGTTCTCATTTTGCTTTCATAATTGGATCAAGACATAGTGAAACTGTCTGGATGCCTCTGTGATAGAAACAAATTAGTCTCCCTTCATAGCCTCTTAAAAAGGGGGCCTCACCAAGGCTTCTTGCCATTCCCCAGGTCTTTATTTACTGAGGCTCTGCAGTTATAACAAGGCAAATGCAACTTGCTGAATAGCAAGAATACAAATGGTGAATGCAAACTATGAAGAGCTGCCCCAGGCACTTTGAATAATTCTGCTGCATACATCTATTTATATTTCATCATGTTAAAGCATTAGAGCTCTACCAGGACATAAGAAAATGTGGTTTGGACTGAAACTAGTGCTGCTGCCATGAAGTGACATTTCCAGAGCCTCAACTGTTAGAGAGCAGTGGGGATCAGTGGAGATGACCTAAATCTGCTTGGAGTCCTCTCTGGGGTGACCACTGCAAGCTCCAGATTGACAGAAGCGCTCAGGAATTTTCCTCCAAAGAGAGCTGGAGGAGACCTCAGACTTGATGAAGATTGATTGATAGTAAAGAATGAAATAGAAACATGGATTGGATGTTGTAATGAGTACTTTAGTGCTTCATAGTTGGCTCAAACCCAGATGCAGCAGACTGACCATCAGCCCTTCAGGAGCATGCAAAGGGTTGGTGAGTTTTAACCAACTCTACCACCAAGTGTTTCTCTTCATCTTCAATCCAAACTTGTCACATCAGACACAAATGATCTGTATGAAGACATTCTTCTCTCAGCAGATCACTCTTACCTTACCCAGGTTTTTAGCCCTTTTCCCTAAGGTTTCATTCTCTCTTTTTCTGTTCTATTTGTATGCTCGTTTCTCTCACCTCAATATCCTAAGCATGATATATTCTTTTCTAGTATTTCTAACTTTTTTTTCCTCTCTCTCCCCTCAACCCCACCATCCTCTCCAAGCTTCTTTTGGTCTATTTCTACACAAATCCCTTTCTGCTTCATCCCCCATACCCTAATTTTTTCTGTTTTTCTGGGATTCACATCCAATAAATACCAACAAGCTATGCAAAGCTTTACAAATTCCCATTAACATATCTAGCAGCACTATACTCTACCCTGAACTGATAATAAGAGATAGGTAATGTGACATCCAAAGGCATGAAATAAACTTCCTACTCACGAGCTTTAATTAGAAGCTCACTACGCTCACCTTGTGTTCCTGAAATGCATTTTAGTTTATGACCACAAGGTTTATCACCCATGGCAAAACAGGTATATCACAGCAAGATTTCCTTATGACTTCTCATAACCTTTTCCATAACTTTTTTTTCAAAAAAATCCCAGCATTTGTTTGTTTGTTTGTGTGTTTGTTTGATTTATTCATTTATCTTTAAGGAAAGGAAAAAATAATATTCCTTGCACTGGGAAGGTACTATCTGTTCCAGGCAGCCTCTTGAGTATTCTTATTTTTCAGATATGAAAATAATTTTTCATGTAGTTAATAAAATCCAGGAAATCAGAGGTCAAGAGCCAAGCATCTATTGATGTTTTAACATTCCATTTCTTTATTGCCTTTGTTTGCAGAGAGCGAATATAATTATAATGACTGTTTTTTTGATGCAATTTGATTATGGTGTCAGCAGATTGATGACTCCTGGCACTCAAAGTCCTTGAACAAGCCCTCAAAAGAATAAATGATGAGAGGAAACCCTCTTCTATTAAAGTAAAAAAAATATTTGCTGATGACTTCACAAGTCCAGAATTTCAGCGTGCATTATAAGAGCTCTTCAAACAGACTTGATGATGCACTTTAAACCTTCACTTCTACAGGGGTAAGGAAGAGCCTACCTCCTGTCCCTGTTTCCTCCATGACTCCAGAGTTTCTTATGGGGTTGTGTTTCCTTTATCACTTGTTTTCCCTCAAAATCTGAAGTGTCCACTCCCAGGAACTTCAGCAAAGTGTTTCTTTTCTTCCTCACTACCTTCCACCATTCCTTTATATTCATTTTTAGAAGACAATCAGTTCTGCAGTGCCGATGACACAGTGTGTGGGAGTCTTATACAGTTATCACCTGCAGAGATATGGTTTTGGTCCCTTTTTCACTCCAAAACTTGCTATATTTTTATCTCAAGGAATTGCTTGAGCACTTGTTCTTGAAATTCTGATTTGTGGGGCTGGCCTTCAGTTCTCAGAAAATATTTAGATTCACCTGTACAATGGTTTTCACTGTGAAGGGGAGAGAAAGGGTATCTTGATCCCTACAAGCCTTAGTTCTTTAAAATCTCCACTGGAAGACACAAAAATAGAAGTTAACTACCATTGCAAGCAGCAGTAGGGAGGTGATTGTGCCCCTGTACTCGGCACTGGTGAGGTCGCACCTCGAGTACTGCATTCAGTTTTGGGCTCCTCACTACAAGAAAGACATTAAGTTGCTGGAGTGTGTCCAGAGAAGGACAACGAAGCTGGTGTAGGGTCTAGAGAACGAGTCTTACAAGGAGCGACTGAGGCAGCTGGGTCTGTTTAGTCTGGAGAAGAGGAGGCAGAGGGGGACCTTATAGCTCTCTACAACTACCTGAAAGGAGGTTGTAGTGAGGTGGGTGTTGGTCTCTCCTCCCAATTAACTAGAGATAGGACGAGAGGCAGTGGCCTCAAGTTGCATCAGAGGAGGTTTAGATTAGATATTAGGAAAAATTTCTTTACTGAAAGAGTGGTCAGATATTGGAATGGGCTACCCAGGGAGGTGGTTGAGTCACCGTCCCTGGAGGTGTTTAAGAAACGTGTAGATATTGCACTTCAGGATATGGTTTAGTAGGAATGGTGGTGTTCGGTGAATGGTTGGACTTGATGATCTTAGAGGTCTTTTCCAACCTATGATTCTGTGATCGTAATGTGGTGAAATTAACATGGACTCTTGCATTTCATAGGTCTTTCCCCAATGTGTCTTTGAACAGGTCCCCGCTGACCTCATGGGTTCTTGTCACAGAAGTGATCCAACCATATCTTGGCTGTGGAAATACATTGTTTACAATGTCAGGTCACATTTGAATTATGTCCTAGAACTAAATTCCTTACCAGTTCCCAGCGAGGCATAGTCTTTCAGAGGAACATTCGTTTTCCATAAAAAAACTGCCAGGACTTTCCTTTCAAACACCCTGCATCTCCAGTACAACCTCAAAGGCATTTCCTGAGACTGTTAAGTGCTCTGAATTTCCAGGAAAGTCAGTAAACAGCAAAGTTGTGGATATGCTGCTAATAAATCTTCAGTTCTGCACTTCTGTGTCTTGTAAATAAAATCAAAGAGAAATAAGGATCCTCTTGTCATGACTTAATATAGAACACTGTCACACTGTGGTAAATCATTTATATGTACAGTGATTAGAACTGTGATTTAGAATCATTTCAGACATCTACTGTAAATAATGAGGCTTTTCAGTGGTTATTATGTCAGCATACATCCTGCAGCCTTCCCATTCAATTCCTTTTTCAGGATTGTTTTTCTGGGACCTACAGGAAACTACGTGGATCGGCTGACACTCTCCTTTTGCCTTGCTTCATTGTGGGTCTGAGTTACAGGCTCATCTGCACCACACACAGGCTCCTGGATTCCCTGCCTGAACAAGACAGACTCCATGGCTTTGGGAAAGAAATGTACAACTGACACTATATGCACAGCTGTGGATACTGATAAGAGACGTGCTCTTATGGTCAGTGTGCTGAAAAGGTACGCAGGACAATGTCTGCATATGAAGTAATCCATATGACTTTTTGGGAAATATTTCTGTGCCATCAGTAAAGTGTGGACAGGAGTCATTGTCAGGTCCAAGACAGCAGGTTTCCTTTAGAAAGACATCCAGAAGCTGTTAGCAAGATAAACCTGACTTCTTTTTGGTTTTGCAACCAGGAACATACCAGTGATTTTGGTCTATTAGGTGGCAGGCTGGGGTCTTTGGGGCTATTTATTTATTGGCATAGGTGTCAGCAATGTAATCACTATTAACCCAAATGGTGATCTTTTTACTTTCCAATTTACTTTTACATCTTTTTACTTTCTCCCTCCACTCTTTCTGTTCCCATTTGAATTTTCTGCATACTGCCACAGCATCTGACACCTATGGTCCTTCAAACCAAAATACAACTTTAATTATGCTAGTGAAATCGTAGCCGTCTTTTATGCACTTCAGAAGGGGTGTGCAGGTGCAATCAGAGGTGCAATTAAATAGTTTATTTAATATTTTAATCATGGAG
>Ga0065711_1035513_pt1 | contig 22218 bp, 12 predicted proteins | sample Hoacrofraction12_FD_59098 | JGI IMG/M metagenome (GOLD analysis project Ga0065711, IMG submission 59098) | Hoatzin crop microbial communities from Cojedes, Venezuela - Epithelial fraction 12 v2 (version 2) | ecosystem: Host-associated > Birds > Digestive system > Esophagus > Crop | place... | reverse complement strand
TTTTTTTTTTTTTTTTTTTTTTTTTTTTTCAAAAGAGGCTCTATCCAGCCCTGAAGACCTGGTTCTTCTCATACAGTCTTCTGTGGTGGCCACCACACTAAGCCAGCTGTAAACCAAGCATGCCGTCATATCTATTACTAGCTGTTACAAAGATCACCGCAACAGAGCTGGTACGCTGCCTGCCAGGACAACGTGCCTTGAGGTCCCTCTCCCAACAGATGGCACAAGCAGAGAAAAACAGCAACTGGGAGCAGGCTGACAAACCAGGATAAAGCTTCTAGCCTGTAGCCCCTCTCCAGACACTCCAAGGCAGCAGCAGCAGGACAGGCAGCAGAGGTGACATAAGCTGGTTTGGTAACATGTTCCTGCTCCTGGCTGCTGTTCTTCACCAGGGAAAAGGCAGCGATTTGCTGCTGTGCATGCTCGGCTCCCTGTGCCCGGTAAACCTGATTCTTTGGAAACACACTGGATCCAACACAGTTCTTATGTTTCTGTGCCATGTCACGTTTCGTAGCAGGAAAGCAGGCACGGTACACATCCAATCCAGTGAGGTCCATGTTCAGAAGAAGGTTATGTCGCTTGCCCATCCAGAAAGTGTAATCTCCAATTCATCTACTGTATCATCACAAAATGATAGAATCATAGAATGCTTTGGGTTGGAAGGGACCTTTAGAGGTCATCTAGCCCAACCCCCTTGCAGTAAGCAGGGGCATATTCCACTAGACCTGGTTGCTCAGAGCCCCGTCCAACCTGGCCTTGAATGTTTCCAGGGATGGGGCCTCCACCACATTTCTGGGTAACCTGTGCCAGTGCCTCACTGCCCTCATAGTAAAGAATTTCTTCCTTATATCCAGTCTAAATCCACCCTCCCTTAGTTTAAAGACACTACTCCTTGTCCTATCGCAACAAGCCCTGCTGAAAATCTTTTCCCTATCTTTCCTGTAGGCCCCTTCAGGTACTGAAAGGCTGCTACAAGGTCTCCCCGCAGCCTTCTCTTCTCCAGGCTGAACAGCCCCAACTCTCTCAGCCTTTCCTCCTAGCAGAGGTGCTCCAGCCCTCTGATCATTTGTGTGGCTTCCTCTGGACCCGCTCCAACAGGTCCTTCCTGTGCTGAGGGCTCCAAAGCTGGATGCAGGACTCTAGGTGGGGTCTCAACAGAGTGGAGCAGAGGGGCAGAATCCCCTCCCTCAACCTGTTGGCCATGCTCCTCTTGATGCAGCCCAGGATACGGTTGGCCTTCTGGGCTGTAAGCGCACAGCACACTGGTGGCTCATGTCAAGCTTTTCATCCACCAGTATCATCCCTGTCACTATCACACCTCTCTGGTTTGAAACCAGCAGATATGTATATTTATCCTGGCCATTTCCTAGCCTTAACCTGATACCCAGGGAACAACTGCTTGGATTATGCAGGAAAATAGAAAAGACAGGAAGAGGAGAGACTCCATTTTTGCCGCAATACGAAAATTTTGAAGACAAAGTAAGAACATAGAAGACTGATTTTACTTCTTCTTTCCATGGTGATTAATACATATTTTGTTAAGCCACAATCAATACCTTAAAAGGTCACAATCTCTATTATGGAGATGCAACCTGGCTACTTCTGTTAAAGCATCCTTCCTTATGCTTTGGAAGAAAGCAAGTAGTCATTCAAACACAAAAGATTCAAGGCTGTGACATCTAACATGGAGGACCTTCTGGGAGCCCTAAGTAACATGTGCTCAGATAGAAATGGGAATTATCTAAACAGAAAGGTACTGGGTTTTACTAAAGTGCCACATTTAAGACAAATCCCTCTTCTAAATCAATAATGGGTCGCTCCCCAATCAATACAGTGTCTCTCATGAATCCCATTTGAATTCCATTTCCAACAAGCAGAATGTACTGACACACTAAATAAGAACTGTCTGAAGGTTTGGCTCAAAGCGTCTTTGAGGCCGTCATGAACAATTTGTAGCAGAAATTGAACTAGCAAGTTGTAACCATGGTTTCTCACCAACCATAGCTTCTGCCCATGATATTATTGTTTTCATCCTTTCTCCAGCCTGGCTTGTTTGACACTGTCATCTATTGTGTCATATCACTTATTTTCTATTGTGTTATATCTTTATTTTTCTCTTTCAAATATTTGGATAAAGAACACTGATTTCACTCTGTACAGCACTTCCATTATTTCCTCATTGGATTCCATGTTTTTCAGACATACAAAAATTACATCTTAGAACTCCCTGAATTAAAAACAAAAAACCAAAAAAAACCAAAAAACAACTCATGAAAAAGTTTTACACTGAGATTATTTCACTACTCTCATTCGTCACTGAGCAATTTTAGTTTATCTAGTTCCCGGGGGCTAGAAGCTTTCAGAAGACTGTCTACCCTTTAAAATCTTCTCAGTGCACTCAACGAAGAGTGACTTCTAGTCCAGATGGTAAATGCTGAGTCATAATTCCAAAACTATGGGAAGAAGACTACATTGATTGAAAAACTATGTAAGCCAAACCAATAACATAAGAGGAGACCTTCTCACACAGGTCATGATTATCTAGATTTCCATGAACAATTTTTTTAGCTTGCAGGTATTTTTTCTAATTTGGGCCAAGCTTTACAAAATTCTTTCCTAAGACTGTAAAATCAATGCTTCTAAATAAAATAGTTCTAAAGTCTTGACAGGAGGAGTTCCACTGCATAAAATACTCACAGGACTCTCCATGGGAAAAAGGATGTGCAGAAAATTGTCTAGGTTGTAAAAAAGATGTGTAACATGGAACGTAAAAAATGCTTACTGGGACAAACCCATTGGCACTTCAAAAGCACTGATAGGTCCCAGAACAGTTGTTAAGAATTCAGTCATCTTACAGCTGATTACTAATAAATTGCTAATAAATTAGAAAGAGTAAACCTCTTCAACAGCAACAGAGCCTTTTAATGTGAAACTACAGGAGTGTGTATTAGAATAAGGGCTTGAGTCTTCACGGGAAATCTTACTGATGTGTCATTTCCAGAGGTACACCCTCCATATCATGGCATGAAAAGAAGATTTACCTCAAAATGGGCCTACCTCTCAACCTGACATATTTCCCTCTCTCTTCACAAATCCTGAGAAAGTCTGGGAGCAGTAGCAGAATGAGTAAAAGGACTGGAGACTCCATGAGTTTGTCCTCCAGTGCCCCACCAGAACTCTGCTGCGGGGTTTAACATCTCAGTAAACTCTTCCAAAACAAAGCCCTCCAGACAGACATGATCTTTTAACAGGTGTTCAAAGGCTCCTTTTACCCACTGTAACTGAGCAGCCCTTTCTCTAGACTTTTCTTGACACTTTGTGGGATTTGACCCATCTTCAGGCTATTTTGCCATTCTTTGGGGAATGTTTGCTGCACCTTTTGAGTCCCTTTGCTACCTATCTCCAAGCCAGATAACAAGTAGATCCCTTCAGGTTAGTGTTGATGCTTTTCCACGGAGGATCCACTAATATTCAGCTAATAGGTGCGACAGGTCAGAAGAGTAACAGTCTGTACTTGCTTTCTCCTTTTGCACTGGATCACCAAGAATAGTCTTACTGCCTTATTTCTGTGCTCATTCACATCCTGCATCTCTAACCTGGCCACATGAAAGGGATGTGTGCTGGGATTTAGGGATCAATCACATTCTCACGGCCTATTACAATTGATTCCATCGTTGTTTTAATGCTCCCAAACCTTCCCTTCTATACTTTGCTTTCTAAAATCTAATGTGAAATGACTTAATTTGCTGGTTTAAATCTCTCCAAAGCCTTTATATTATACAAACATTTAGTTCTGTATAGAAATCAGTTTGTTAAAAATCACTTCTTATGCTGTATTATGTTTACCTTGGCTTTAAGCCCATCATGTGTATCTGCAAGAACAGTACCAACTCATAAGCACAAGTATACAGAAAACAAAAAAATGCTGTCATCTTCCATTTCTTAATGGTTTCTATTTTTCTGTGTGAAAGAATGAGGTATATGAAAGGTGAAAAAGTGAAACCCATTACCCTAAAGTGTTTTCAAAAGCATAAAATAAATAATTGAATACAATGAGATTTTTTCACGATCCATTTCAGTTACAAAAATTCTGGGTGTTCTTTCTAAGAGGAGTTGATAGAAAAAATCAAAGTGGATTGATTTTTAAATTGGCTTTTTTCATTTCCCACTGCTTTGTGTATCTACTGAATATATTCCTCTCTGTCCTAAAACAAAACTGAAATGGTGAGAACATATATTAGTTAGTTAAACTTGAAGTTTTGGAAGAAGTTACCCTTAAAAATATGAATTACTTATTACTAGTATTACTTGTAAATTAAATATGGATCCTTTTTTCTTTAGCTTGAAAAAAATATTCTTGATTTTTCAATAAATGCTTCTTACATATCGTCTAGAATTCCTGCCTCCACACTATTAGTACAAACCTTTTGAAGTTAGTCACCCAGACTAGTTTTTGTTTTCTTTTTCTGTTTTAATTTGCAATTGAACTAGGCTGCTGCTTCAGGCACTGGAAAAAGGCACTTCCAGAGATGATGCAATCTATCCTCAGCCAGGCGAGCTGAACTACCCATCTCCTGCACTGGCTCCAGTGGAGCCTCGGCCAACTTTGATTCCTCGTCCAGGTTCTCCAGCATAGCTAGGCTACACACTTGACTTCTAGGCAGGTTAGGGTAGACAACAACAATTTCTAAACTGGAATAGGAAAAAATCCACCTTCATTCTAATTTAATGGCAATTTCCCTCCCCAGATGTAACTCAAATGCAAAGAATAATGCTTCTTCCACTACTGACTGTATATTTACCTTAGATGACAATTTTCTTGCATATTCATCTTAACCTGTTAGACCCTCTGTAGTGGAAACTGTCCTTTTCTTACTTTCCTGTACAACTGCTAGTACAGCAGGGTAATAACAACTAATAACTTTGGAAGGGTTTTTCTAGATTACTATCAGAAGTACAAATGATAAAATGGCATTCTGCAACTCTGAGAAAGCTCAGTATAATTACTCTTGCCTTCCTACAAGAATTTAAACAACATCATTAGTATTATTTATAAGGTCTAATGTCAGTATTTCTGCATCTCAATTCTCCCATCTTGCCACGAGACATAAGTGTACACTGGAGATATTTCATGCTCCTCATAGACTATTTTTCTAGTAATGGACACAATCACATGCTATAACTTTCATGGGAAAATTTGGCACAATGTTTAAAATACAACTTTTTTTTTTTTCAGTTAAGGAATCATTTTAACTCATTGTTTTTAAAAAACATGCGTCTTTTAAAAAATGAAATAAGCCTTTAGGCGCTGAAATGCTTGTCTGGTGCTCCTTTTCACTGAAGCCTGTAGTGCAGTATCTGCCTGACAGCCACTCATGGTCAGAGTTTATTTAACAATTGGAAAGCTGTCACAGCAAACGTCAGCTCCCATGACTTAAAGAAGCAGCAGTCATTTTTGTTCTACAAAGGGCACCAACCAAAAGCCTGTAAAAAAGGTTAGTTTGTTCCTATCATTATTAGTTTGGCACCAGCATTGCAATGGACGTTCCGCTGAAGGTTATTACGTTTTGTAGTATAATTGATTTTAACCCCCTTCTCCCACACACAGGTTTTCCCCATAACAAGCAGTGACTAGACAAAAGGAGTGCGCACGTGCCTTTCCGCAGCAACTTCTAAGTGATTTGAATGATGAAGGGGACTGTCTGATTAAAGACAGACAGACACGGGTCATTTAGCGGGGAATTCGAAGGTACAACCCTGCTGCTGTCGCCTGGGCTGTGATCAGACTGATGAAGAAACCACCAAACGCTACAGAGCCATCCATTCACATTACATTATTAGCCAAGATAGCATAACAGCTATTTTGAAAGTACAGAAAGCTTTTTCTTTTCTTTTCTTCTTCTTTTTCTTTTACTTTTTTTTTCTTTTTTTTAAAGTAAGACAACTATATTTCCTGAAGTCAGAGGATTTTCACAGGTAGACCCCTAGTCATGCTCCGAGCAGAACTTAACATAGCAGGTGCCAGCCTAAGAAATCTTTCTTTTAACTGTGTTAAACCTATTTTTATGTTAAACCTGTATACCTAACTATACTTGCACAACGGAGCACTGCTCAATCACAAGGGTAAAAGAAACCAAGAGACCTAGCTGTAGGACAGCCTGGCTATAACCCTTCTCCCGCTGAAACTGATGCAACTTTTTTCTGCTGACTTCAAGGAAAGTAGATTCATGTAATTATATGCCTAGCTTTGTAGACCACTCACACTAATTTAAGGTCCATTAGCTGACTTCTGCTCTTATAATCTAAAGAGGGAGGCATAGAATTTAACTCTGCCAACTGAAGTCACTTGATATGCTGGAGACCCACAGCCAGCTTTTCTCAGTTAAGACTATATTTTGCTCAAGTTTCTGAATAGTTCTTGCATACAAAAATAACAACAATTAAAGTAATGCAAGCTGTAAGTAGCAAAAGGAAGAAGTGTTTCTAAAATAGGTCAATATTTCTTAGATTATCAAAAAGAAAAAAATATGTAACACATTGCTCCTAATTCAATAGAAAAACGGTCTTTGAAAAATGAGATTAGACTCAGAAACAGTGAGAGAGCAAGCCTTGCCATACTTATTCAAGCTAACCCCACTCTATTTTCTTGCTCAGAAAAACCTTCACTTTCAGGATCAGATGCTTTTTAAAGATTTGCTGTCGGTGAAAGAGGGGAGAAAAGCTACAAAATTATCATAAAACCAGGATTCCCAACCATTTTTTGTCCCTCTTAGGCAATACTAAAGGGCAAACTGACACTGTTATTGTAATTTATAGAAGGCATGTGAAAGAAGAACATATGTTGCAATGGAATTACTCACCTTCTACGCAGAAATTACCCTTGTTGCTCTATTTATACCTCCTACTGCAAAACTACTGAGTTTTAATACCACTATATATTTTGATGACCTATTAAGTTGACAGTACTTGTATTTCAGGTATGTGGGCAGATGGATAGATTTATAGAGAACCAGACTTTGGAAGGAGTAATAAAGGCAGGTTTTGTGAAATACTGAACAAATTGTCATAGTGTGCTAAAATCCCACTGATTCTAAATCAGAGAAAGAAAAGGGTTGGATAGGAGAGACTGATGCAAAGATGACCAAAATCCCATCGTTATCAGATCAAGCTCTTGAGTCTCCACTGCATAGACAGAAAATGGATAAAAGAGGGTTATATAATTTAGATGTGATATAAAAATAAATCAATGCAAAGTAGTCCATATAAGCATTTGTGAATTTCCTAGATCTTACTGTAAGGTATGTAACAATCCAGTTAGATGCCACAGAGTGGAGGAGATTTAAATTCATCATCTAGAGACAGGCTCACCTCATTCTATAGCTTCTACAGTTAGGAACCCCTCAGGGTGGTGTACCGCCCTCCAATACTCCCCTTTCCGGTGTTGGGAAATTTGCTCATGGGCTGTGCGAAGGTATGACAGCTTACAAGTATAGTATAAATACTATATATAGTACAGAGCAATTTGCAAGGAAGTCAGAAATTTAAGTGAAAAGGGGCGTGTGCTGCAACTATTGGGAGATCCCACTTTATTCCAATGTGATAATGATACAGGCATATATATCCACTGCCAGCTAACCATTGAAAAATGTATCACACCATTTTGTGTAAATGTTTGGAAGAACTTTTGTGTAATAAAAGCAAAGCACAGATTAATTCATGACATTTAACTACTGCACTGAGTGAGGAAAAAAGGGAAGCTATGCTGTCTCTGTGCATGCAAATAGATGCACAAAACGCATCATCTACTCCATAGGCAAAGATATTTCCTCTGTTGGCGAGAAGAAGAAAAAATAGTACTTTATTTCTTTGCAGTCTTTGATTGTCTTATCTGCACCAATGTGCCAAGCTGCTGGCCATGTAGTCTGCAAGGGCTTTCCAGGTATAAGACAATCTCAACAGCCAAGGCCAGAGGGACTCTCTTGCTCTTTTCCATTTTCAAAATGTAAAATCCTTGCTTGGAATAGTTCTTCTACATTGGTCAAATTGAAACTTTTGGGGAGTAAGGCATAATTTCTGTGTCATAGCTGTCAATCTGTAGAAAGGGTCAACTTCAACAGAAAAGTTTGCAGGACATGCCTGATTTTTAGTAGCAGCCATTTTAATGTTTAGATTTGGGATTTTTAAGCTCTTATTTCACATATTTAAGCCATCCAGTCACAGAAGCTATTAAGATTTTCCAGTTTTTTTCCAAACACTCCTTCTCTGTATAAACACGGTTCATCTCTGTCGTAGCATTCACAGAACAAGCATGCGGGAGCACTCACTAGTGACTGCATGACCAGCTGCTCTTTCAAGGAACCCTCCGCAGCACAGATAAACAGGGCACCAGAAGCCCAGTGATGCAGGATCGATACAGGCAGAAGGAGAAGGAACGGCCCCCTGATTTGGCCAGCAGCTCAGGAGATTTGAGTTCCAACACTGAGTTCCAGGACAAAGTTACTGGCAAGTCAATGGCTCATGGCAAGTGAAGGGCAGATCTGTCACACCCCAGTGACTGTCGATGTTCTAACAAATGGTTTTCTTCTTGAGTTCCAGTGGCAGGTTCTGGGACAGAAATAGTCAACTGTGGGTGTCACCATGAGCTGTGCAATGTTTTCCCCAGAGCCAAAAAAAGTAGAAACCCTTCTCTGTCCTCACCCAGCACTTCTAGGCCCAACTAAGTCCTTCACCGCGGCATCTCTTCTGTAGCCCAGGAGCACAGCCTGAACGGTTGTTTTGCTTTCACCATCCAACAACCTTTTGCATTTCACCTTCCAACAAATCCTTGCCTGAAGGCCTCCATCATCAAGCTTCAAGGATGGCCCAGCACCCTCTGAGCCAGCAGCCGGACCCACTCACCACCAGTCGCTTCCATTGAAATGCCCTCTCCTCACGCTTCGGTTAGGTTCCTTACCCGTAACTGCACTTCCCACTTTAATAAGCGTGTGGTAGAACCTCCAAAGCAGCCAGGTGTTAACCAGCTATGATCGAGTAATTCCTTAAATATGGCGTTCACTTTGAAGAGACAGGATCATGGCACGGTCATATTACTTTATAAGGTTGCTCAATATAAAGCAAGTGGCTGACAGGTGTTTAGCCACACATGTTCCTAATTACAGCTTCTGCTTCACAAATATTTTCCTTCACTTTGCCAAAAGTGTTCTTTTGGAGTCTAAAGCTTCCTAGCGAATAACATGAAAAATATCCTCTAATGGAAATTACTGTCGCACAAAATATCATTTAATAATTTAAGCTCAATCTTTAATGTAAACCTGACAAATAGAATCACCTGCAAAATTACTATAAGCTGTAAAAAGAACCCCTTAAAAATTATTATGGTTTAATTATCAAAGATTACAGTGCTAAAACAGTTTAACAGAGAAGACGTAACAAATTTTCAGCTCAAGTGACTGTCAGTAGTTCTCAGATGTGTTTCATTAAAGGCTTTTACAATCAGATATACATCTAGCACCATTCATCACTTAGCACTGAAAAAAAAATCACTCAAAATCTGGTTACCATTTCTGTAGCTGAGAAATATTAATTCAAAAATGAAGGATCCTTAATTTGTTTCTAATCTGTACTAGATGAAAACCAGAGACCTGGGTGTATTTGCCCCCTGAATAGCACCTAAGATGCCTCTCATCCTCTCTTTGCTTAACCTCTGATAACTAGTATTTAAAATGTGTCCAATGCAATCTGGGCCAAGTTCATTATTCTCGTACAAACACAGATATTCCACTAAAATCGTACATTCAATTTGGTAAAAAAGAGGCCGAAACTGAACCTCACATACATCGCTACAGTTATTGCAGTACTATAGCAACAGAACCTGGATTAGAAGCTGGTCCTTATGTAAAGTACTATGTAAACGCTGCTATTTTTTGATGTTTTTATATTATACGGTAAGTCTGTTAATGGTATAATGCCTTTGGAGAATAAAAGCACATCTTAAAAAAATGACTGAAAATAAATCTCAGTGTAATAGAACTTTACAAAGTGCTTAACTGCACAATTTTGCCAAAGCATTTCAGGCAAGAATGATTTTATCAGTTGTGTTTAACATATCACACTCATACTTAAACCATAATTTATGCTGAAATTATTTTTTCCCAAAACTAATAAGCATTACATTTTAGCCTCTGAAAAAAATTATAAGGAAACTAAAATATGGAATATTGGATACCAGAAAAGAAGAGATTAAAGGAAAAAAGAAAGATTTCCATGCAAACCAGGAACATATGCAGAAACTTACTTACGCACACGCATCCACACGTACGTGCACCAATTCAACTCAGTGAGAATTTCATTTGAGCCACCCAATTTGTGCCATTACCATTGCAGTGTCTTGTTTTCATGCATCTAGAATGCAGAAGCTACACATATGGACCGGACGTGTGTGCTCTTCATCCTGAGTAAACTACACAGGCCACCACAATAAGACATACATTTATCTCCTCATAGCATGCAATTAGTTTGATCTGCTGTTTGCAGTAGGACATTTTTCTTTTTCCATAATATACATGAAGAAACCATAGCATCTAGATATAACTGTGTGAAAACAGAGACTACATAATGTCTACACAACAGAACACAGCAGCACAGTATCACTCTACCGTGAGAGATGGTACGTTCACACTGAATTCAAAGCCTGCCTCAGCCTGACAATGAAATACAGGATCAGATCTTAGACTGCGAAATCTTACTAACATAATACAAAACATACAGCAATTCAGACAAAAATTAAAACTCTAGCTTTTCATTTTTTAGATTATCGGTCACTGAATATGTACAGAGTGACCTTTTTTGGTTTAGGTTATGCAGCATTGAATGTATACACTTAACAGGAATGGCAATACAAGCTTTCAGAGAAATGACCCTGTGTCCATCTCATTTTATCCTCACCTACAATTCTGAGGAATTGAACAGCAAAACTTCCCTTGAGTTTAGCAGCACATGGATACGTTCTCAAATCAGTGCATCTCACTGCTTTTCAGTGAACCGAGGTATAAATCAGCACCCATATTAAAAATCAGGGGTGGTTTGTTTTTTGGTTGTTTTTTTTCAGTGACAAAAATGGGTATTGAAAAGTACTTCATCTCTCATAGAATGTATTAGAGAAGTGCAACTAAGGCAATGACATTGCATCAGCAGGGAGCTCAGCTTCTCACTTCTCAGTATTTATCTGAGTGTCTGATGTGGGTTTTGGCTGTAGCAGCAGGAAGCCCAACACGCAGGACTGACACCAGCACCTCAAATCATTGATGTACCTGTGCCAGAAGCATTGCTGCAGCGAGGTACATGAGCAGGCACATGATTCCACTTAGGCAAGTGGCATTAGTAAAATAATTTAAGTACACAGCTGAACTGGGAGTCTGCACTCAGATGCTGTACAGCAAGTCTACCTTTTCTGGGTATGCCATCTGCCTAAATATAAAAGTTAAATGTACAAATAGACGGATGTTTAAAGATAAGCATGTGTTTGTGCACTCTGTAAGATGCGGCTTGATTATATGGGGAGAATCTTCTTTATAACTCCATATAAAATAATAATAATAATAATTACTGTTGTTATTTTATATTCCTTATATATTATTATAATAATTAATTTATATATTATGTATTATATTGTTGTATTAATGATTATTATTAGTGGTGGTAGTGTTCTTAAGAAGGTATGTTATTTATAATCGTCATCTAATACGAAATTAATTTTGGAAATAGTCTATGATCATTTAAGCACTGAAAAAAGCAAAGGTTGGCAAAAACAGTTTAGGGGTTTTTTTACACAGCTATGAGCTGTTTGCTACCAAGCTTCAATTTCTATAACCTCCTTTAAAATGCAGTTTTCTGTGATGCTGATCCCTCTTGTTTAATAATGACAAGGATTCATAAATAAAACATATAGATAGCAGAATGCCACCTTCTGATAACCCATGTGCTCTAAGAAAAAAATCCCTGACGCCAACTATACTCCATCAGTGTAATGCTACTCCTAATTGATATTTTTTCAAATTGTTATATACTTTAAGAAATTTTTGTTGTACAGTGTACTCCAAAGAATATTACTTGAAAACTGCATATCCAAATTAATCAGCTGCTTCATTTGCAAGTATATTCTTCCTTTCAAAGCCTGACTTACAATGTGCAAAACTGTCACCTCCCTAACGTGCCACTGCTGTGGCACGTGTAGTAATAGCACTTAAGAGTAACGAAGAAGACATTTTTTAGGAAAGACCTAAATACACTCCATCTTCTGAAAGACAGGCACTATCTGCATTCAGTGCTGCCATTTAAAACAAAAAGTAAAATATCATGACAAGACACAAAAGATGCAAAGCAGAGATTATTGTACATGCAAAAGACTAGCATAGAATATTAAGTTTCTGCAGAAATTAGCATCAAAATTAGCATAGCCATGGTGTCTTTAAATTCTTTCCATTTCACAAAGCTGCACTGAATTACACCAAGTTTTGCTAAAGGCGCAGCTGGAATGTTGTTGTTCCTGAGATGCAAATGCATATTAATGGTGATTTGAAAAGGATAATAGTATATGACAAAATAATCAATGCATTCTTTTCCTCCCGTTCAAGAGGTTACGAATCTGTTCCCACAAACACTGCAGTTTTCTGCCTTGAAAACAGTTTTGAAAGCTGTCCATTACAATATGAAGTCGAAATGCATGAACTCTTTGTACGTTAGCTAGTCCAGGGGAGGTCAGTACTCCTGATCACAGCATCAGGGCAGTGTCTGCACAGGCTGGTGCAGGTGGACCTTAGACATGTTCAGACCATGACTATATTTCTCCAGGGTGTTAAGACAGCCCAGCTGTGTATCAGAAGCGCTAGCATACTGTAAACCACCAGAAAAAAATCAATGCAATTACCCTGTAAAGATCCAGCAGCAACCAAAACTGTATTACAATCTTCCACTTTACAAAATTAACCTTTTGAAATGGCTGTCAGGCTTCACAGGCCAGTTCAGTCATGAACAGCTGTGCAGGTCTTATATTTCTGTTGTAATCCTCCAATAGTGTTATATACTATTTCTCTTAAATCTGTAGAAACTGGAGATTGAAGGATAATGCTAAATGTCATTACTGGAGTGATACGCAAGTCTCAGCTTCATGCTTTAAAAGAAAAAGAACTCTTACAGATAGCTCACAAATTACTTACACAAACCTTAGAAAAACAAGAGTACGTGCTCACGATGTTTGGGCTTTACTTTGAAAGCCTGTTTGATGAGACTGCAAGTGTTTGATTCAGAAAGCTCAGGCACAGAAATGGTTTCCAACTGTGTACACGGGGCCAAAGGGCTGTAAGGGTCAGTTCACAGTAAAGCTGAACAAGAACGACATTAAATGTAACTCAGTTTTAAAACAATGCCTTCTCCAAGAGGCTTCACTCTCCTTTCTCAGGATGGGGTAAATGCTCTAAGGTCAGGAGGCCACAATGCTTGTCAGTGCATTCAATGCACATTAAAAAGACAGGCTATTAAGGAAGAGTCTAACATTTACTTGGGAGCCAACCCTCCCCTCTTCCACTTGTCCCCTTCCCCAATTTCAACACATTCTCTAATTAAGCATCAGTACAATGCAATATAATTGAACAGATGTAGTAGTCATTAGCGGGAATTGCCCATTCTCCTATCAAATCAGAGTGTACAGAAAGGGCCGTGTTTGAAATGGGTGAACTTAATTGCCCGATGGTCCCCAAGAGCGATGTACAAATAGATCAAGACATCACACACGCACAACTGATCTCAGCGCTGACACCAGCTTTTTGTCACTCCCTCATTCATCTTTGCTTACTATGGTTAACGGTGGCTCGAGTCAACGCCGGACAATTTAATAAACAGGAGCATTGGATGCGTTTCAAATGAAGCATACCAGAACACAGGCTTTAGTGACATTTTGATTAAAGGTCCATACATAGCAAAAGCTTTTTATGAAGCAGCTGCTTAAAAGACAATCTATTTGAGTAAAAACAGAGCAGGGTAGCTGGTATCCCTTGGCAATTTCCTGTGAAACATTTGTTTGCTTCACAACGATCTGATTCACAATCATTGCACTTGCATGGTTGGTTGATTAAATCAGTATCTCTAGCAGTCATTACAGTGAGCAAAGGAAAAAAAGTCAATTGCCAAAGTAATGCCCCTCTGTGTCATGCAAAACAGATAAATCACAAGAGTGCATTCCATTGTTCTCTGTTTCCATTTCCCAGTACAGAGTACTGGGTTTTTAAGTTACAGTCATAAACAGCATTTAATTAAGAAAAGTGTTAATCTAGAACGGTGATAGTTGTTCTGAAGGGAGTGCACTACCAACAGTTCAATAAACAATTGCACATTCACTGATATTGATCTAGGAAAGGATTGATTTCCTTTTTTTAAAAAAAAATAGTAGTATTTAAACGGAAACAACAGTAATTTGAATCTTGTCACGCAAAGAACACAACCCACTCTCCACCTCAAGCTTCCTCTCCCTATGCTGCGATCTGCACTGTGACAAGCAAAGAGACGCCTAGGTTCCAACCTGGGCCATCACAAGTACCGAAAGAGTATTTAGAAGGCACAGATATGAAGTATTCAGGCAGCAGAAAAGAGGAAAATAAGAAAGAATCTGGAAAGCAGGGAAAATGTCAACTCTGGAGGGTCATGCTGCATTTATTTAGGCCTGGATGGGTGTCAGTAAGTAGAAGAAAGCGATAGATGGCAGGGATGGAAAGTGGGAATGAAGGCACAGCTCTTATACTGCAAAAGATTGAACTGCTTAATTTAGATAAATCTCTCTAAACAAGAACATTACAACTTTTTTAAAATTTTATTTTATTTATAAAATGCTACCCCAGGCATTTTCCAAATTGCTCAGTGAAAAGGCTGTCAATATCATTACAGAAAGATGAAGGAGCCTTTTAAACTAGGTGTAGTTTCTGCATTTCTCTTCATTGTCATGACTGTAATACAATTTTGCTGTGACAACATACCAGATTCCAAGGATACATTGAACGCCTCAACAGCTCTGAATATGTAACATTCTCCAGATGGAAGGGAAGACAGAAACTTTAGCACAACTGTGTTCTCATGTTCACCATAAAGACAGTTCTGAAACTGTCGAGTCATACCTTTGCCAGACACTCATTCAGTTAAGTGTCACAATCTGTAAAATTTTCTTCTTCATAAGCATATTTTTCATAATTTTCTTCTTATTTTTGTCTGCATCTGGCATGTTAAGACACTACAGAAAAAGCTCTGTGCTCAGATTGCAAATCTCTGTATGCGACTTGCACTTCAGACTTAACACTCATCAGACAACACCTTGCTCTCTCTTGCCCAGTGAGAGAAACATCTAGCGTCTATTTTGGATGGAGTCTATTTAAGTCTTTCCAGGAAAAAAAAAAAAAAAAGAAAAAAAATTAAATGAAAAAAAGGACATCAAGTAGAAAAAGAAACAGGCTACTAGTTTCTATATCAAAGTCCTTTCTTGCATGTTCCATTGCACGCGTGTTAAAATAAACTTCACAGCATGGTAAGGTGCGTGCCATTTGCTTATTTCAAAATATTCGCTCACACAGAGGTATTTCTAATGAATTGGTAGTACCCAAAACATGCCACACAACATGTGTAAGTCAAATAAAATTGCCTGCAGCAAGCACTAACCCATTACCCAAATCTTGTCAAAAATTGTAAGATTGCACAGAATAAAGGTCAGAGTCTTCTCCACATAAAAGCTAATTCATTATGCTGCGACCATGAAGCCAGCTTTAAATCTAGTGCCTGTCCCACTGCCCATCTCTCACATCCTAGTTACTGACTAAGGCTTCAGAGGTGCATCGGAAGGTCCAAGATCTTCTTTCTCTGTGGATTACAGGCATTATATTAGATGAATATAACAGATGGAATCCAAACAGGACCAGATTCTTAAGTGTGATTTGAATGACCACAACCTGATCAACATCCTTTGAGCCATCTCCACGTGCTAAGAAGTAAATATCACTGAGTTGAGGCTTTTACGAATATAAATAGTTGCATTTCCCTCCCTCAAGCATCTTGACAAATCTCTTATTTATGTAAGAGGCTGCTAAAGGGCTGCATTCAGAAACCATGAATCAGGCCTCAAATTCAAGAGCATAATTTGAAATGTATTTATGCTTAAATGTAATATTCAGAATCGTTTTAATTTACCTTGGCTTAATCTGGGTTATTTGAGAGAGCTTACAACGGCCCTTTAAGTACTGGCCCTGCTTCAGGAGGTAGTAAAGGCACCAAACCCCTTCACTGACGCTGCTGTCTGAAAGGCAAGCGGCAGCAGCAGGCAGGCGCTGTATGTGCAGACCGTCATGGTATGTTTATCTGGCACTAATTATGAGTGGCTTGTTTGACTCATACACCTTTAGTGTTCAGTTACATGATTAACTTTATAGACACAGACTATATCCTTACTGTAACTTTACACAGTGATTAGTGCTTGGGAGTACAAATGAAGTCTCTGAATGTTTTCCTAGTACAAAGCTGAGATATTTTTCTGTGCCCAAAGCATCTGTGTACTCAACGTCCATTCCCTTAACGACAATCTGAGGGGCATCTGTGTGACCTGCTTTAGATTCTCACTGTAGGTTTTCTAAACCGCCTCTTTGGAAGTTTCTGCCTCTTACCATTGACTGCGTGGGGAAGTCAAGCACCTGACCTGGGCTTTCTCAGTTGTGCCTAAGAACTGTGCCGTGGGGTAAACAGTACGGCAGCTTGCAGAAGTGTCTAAATCCCCAGGCTTGTTTTGCAAAAGAAAACGTTCCTTTGCCAAACTGGCAACCTGCCTCTCTCAACAAAATCCCCCTCTTAAATTCCAGTGAGAGTTTGAGAATGGGTCAGTCTACCGCATCTGCAACCACCTGGTCTGTGTGAATATAGCAGAAGGTAAACGGAGACAGAGGCATCTGACCGCCCCCCACTTGCAGAATTAGCATCTCCTTTTTTCTACTAGTAATCATGATTGCTGAAGGCTCTCTGGAAAGCATTCTGAGATCAACTGATGTTTAAAAGGCCCTTAGTGCACAACAAAGTAGCACAATCAAAATTTGATCCATTTATACCCCTTTCTAAGCATGTCGCTGAAACATAATCTCTTTTCCTTTAAAACGCGAGAGTGCAGTGCTATGTGAGATCTGTTGCCTGCAGTACAACTGGTGATACTTTAGATAAGAAGGATGAGATAGCTTTCAGTCTTACAAAGGTAACAGACCACTTTAATGAAAGTTTAGAATTTGTGTTTAATATTTAATCAACTTAATACTTTAATTTATGTAGGCTACTGTTTATCCGCCAAGAGGAGAGTACTTTCAAGGAAAAGCATTTGGGGAGAAAAATGTTGACAGTTCTACTCAAGTTAAACTCCTAACTGTGCATAAATCTTTCATAGTTCTTCTGTTTCTCTGAATACATTACTTTCACATTGCAAACACAAAATCAGACATTTCTAAACTGTGGTTTATGATAAGCACTAATCATAAAATGCTAGCTTCTCCTTACTTCCAGTACAGAAATAGCACTAATTTCAGACACCGTGAGAAACATTAATGCATCCACAATACACATCTGTTGTCATGTTCTTCAACCCTGTGGAAATCCTTTACTGAGACAGCTAAAAGCAGTTCTTGATAAAACAAAATGGAGGCAAAACCATGATGCACCATGAAAAGGCCAAAGAAGAAGAGAGTGATAAATTTATGCACAAAAGTCATGAAATCAATAACAGTGTCAGATTTGGATATCTACACCCTAAGTACTTAGTGTGAGTTGAGATGCAAGGTCTATGCATATAAACTTCAATATTGAAATACAGCAGTTTCCTCCATACATACTCTCTTTTTATAGCACACACTATAATAACATATTGAGAATGAGCATCACAATGTACTGTAAAATATCTGATGGCTGTCAGCTTTCCTATACAAGAAAGGTATTGGCAGCTCGGTTACCACATTCTTGACAAATGCTAAATAAAAAACAATCAAGTAGCATGTTCTGGACTAGTGAACTGTAAAGCCTGTTGCTATTCACTGTCATGATTGCAGAATTCTCTCTTCTCCACTTCTGATGATCTAGTAAAACTGTGTATCCCTTAGGAACTGCACATTTTTTTTGACTTTTACCATTTCCTTTCAAATGCCAACCCAAAAAGTGTGTGAGCACAAGAAGAGTCACATCATCATTCACACAGTCCATTGGCAGTGGTCTTGGGGAGGGAAAGTGGGCAGATTGATTTTGTTGGCATAACAAAAAAGTAAGTGACCTATGAAATGTGAAGTTGACCTTTTATTTGTTATCAGTCATCTGGACAAGTAAAAGGGACCACCCTCTTTGTGATGTTTATTGGGCTTTTGTCAACACTACATGCTCCAAATGGGTATTTCCTAAAAGGCTAAACGAATTGCAAGTGACCTGCTAAATCGTAAAGGAAATCACGGCAGAACCGTGAAAACAATCATCATCCTTGTCATTGGTTCACTTGACTTTTGGGCAAGAAAGCGTGAGCAGAAATAGCTTAGTCCTGCAAACCTCTGACCTCTCTGATCCCCGAATATTCAGAGTGAAGCAGCAACCAACACCACCCAGAGCAGCTGTACCTCCCCACATCCACTCAAATCCTCAGCACTCACCTGATGCAGTAAAATAGGTATCTCGTTCTACAGCACTCTGCAGTATTTTTATGCTGGTATAATTTAATTGGTTTTAGCAGCTTCCAGAGTAAGAGTGACATGGCAATACAGAAACCAAGTCCTACTAGTTTTCCATTGTGAAAAACTGACATTAACCAACAAAGCATTTGAAATTTCAAAGAAAAGCCAACAAACAGCTTTGAATGTGGCTACAGTTTAATGATAAGCCATTACTTCTTTCGAAAGCTACCTGACAATGGATTAAGCAAGATGCTACTCACTCCTTTCCAAGCTTGCCTCTCCCCCACGCACTGGACAACCGCTCAGGGACAACCCACTCTCGAACTCCCCCAGATGGCACGTCACCTTCAGGCACTCCAGCCAGAGGGCCTCATGGACTGGTCACAGCTGAGTCCTCCAGAGCAACTCCACCTCCACCTAGGTACAATTACTCACCTTGCACAGCCATAAAATTTAATATTGGATTTCTCACACAGGGCTTTTTTTATTCATGGCACCATGCTAGCAAGCCTAACAGTTGGCAAAGTGCTAAGGTCAGCTGTCTTGTAGCTTGAATCCAAAGAATCCAAACTATGGCTCTGTTTTATATACTTTTACCAAGTTCCTTGTGCATTAGCTCATGTATTCTTCAGTAGTTCTCATCTTCTATCACATACATACCATTTAGTTCATTGGTTTAGCCATATGCTCCAATTACTAGCAAACAGCACGTGTTTTATTTGTGCTCTGCATTTTCAACCGCCTATTTCAATGTCTCTTGGTCTTCACATCTTCTGCTACAGGTGGTTTGTGCAGTCTTCTCTTAGTCCTTTGATAGTCACTTCTGTGACTATGCACAGCCTACTCGACAGCCAAATGTTTACCTGCTTAATCAGCCATACACTCCAGCTTCCATTACTTGAGACACGCATATAGCAGACTTCATATTTCTTAGGACTCATGTAACACTGCTTTAGCCTTAAGCAAAGAAAACATGGATGCTATAACATGTTCCTTTCAGCCAAAATCTACTAATCCAGTAAAACTCTTACTGCAAACAATTTCTCTGCTTAAGGACTTAGGTAATATGATTCCTTTCACTGAACTCAATGAAGCCTATCTAAACAGAAAGAGTTACCAGTAGGTATTTCAAGAACTTATTTTTATTTTTTAAGAAACCATTTTGAAAAGGTTAAAGCAAATTTACACATTTGCTCCAGGCAAAACCTGACCATTTTCATCCTCCCTAAAAAACTGTTTTAATTAAAGTGAAAGGAGGAAGAACAACAAAAAAAAATGGTAGTGAAGAAGCATAAAGCTGTTGCTGAAAGCAAGCGTATCATTTCTGTGTTGTCTGTAGTGTAATTTTTTTTTTCCACATAGCTCTGTTTCCAAAAGATGCAGAGCAGCTATAAAATATTTTCACCGACTGTCCACATTTCTTGGTTATCTACCATCTTCACGACTGCGATTACTTCCAGGACTCTATATAATCAATTACTTTAAGTAAAAAGCCACTCTAACTCATGACATGAACACATTAAAATTGCATCACTTAACAAGGAAGCAGTAGAAGAAAATCACAGCACACACCTATAACGTTCAGCACGGCCTTTGGATGTTAGCACTAAACAGCCAGAATTCCCTCACCAGAATGGGCGCTTTGCAGCACGGAGTAACAGCATACGTAAATATGAAGCATGACATGCTGGAAGAATCCACACAGCAGTAATTGCAGCTTCTACTTGAAATTCTTTCGGGGAATTTGATGGGCTCCAGTTTCAGTACCACAATGAAAAATTGATACTTTAAGAATGGACAGGGGAATGGAATAATGAAGTAATGAAAGAAAAGACTTCAGGGGACTTGCTTTTTTCCTTCTTTATTGTGGGCCTGCTCCGCTACAAACAGCTAGTGTCTGCTATAAAATGATAAATTTCTTCAAATCATAACGATTTCAAAGAAATACAAAGTAGATGGATGGAGGAACGAAAGGCTATGAAACCTTGCTGGGTTTTTTCATCACTTTCAAAATGTTCACTGATGTCAGTAACGTCAGGATTTTCCCAAGGAAACAGCGGAGTTAGAAAGCGCCCTGAATAACATCACTGAAACAGCAGCTATGTTCATATTAGCAAACTCTGTGGCACATCAGGAGTGAACCTGTGGGGCAAAGCAGTTATGCTGAGGACTAGATGCCCAAACCAGGTGCACTTGGGGCATTTTACTTTGGACTTCGTTATAGTTTGTTCCTCTGGACTGAATGCCTGTGAGCAGTTAGAGAACCCTGAAATGGGCACTGTGCTGCAGGTGCAGCCGCACCACTGCTGAGAACATGTGCCAGAGCGATGGAGCTTACGGTGCGAGCGGGAGACAGGGTGAGTGTCAAACCAGGCCCCAGAGTTACAGCTGTGCTGTACCTGGGCATCAGGGCTGTGCCTGCCGGCACACCCAGGGTACTTGGGCTATTAATTCCCGGAGCGGGCCAGGAAATCCTGCACAGACAAGACCCTGGACTGATCCGAGTCAAAGGACTTACTTTAGACAAGATGAATGACTGAATCCCAGCCACCTCCACAATAAAGTCATCAACTGGGGCAGGAGCTTTCCAAGTGGGAATTTTGCCCGGTCCTGATAATTCCCCCAGGAAGCTCCTGCTGTACCTGGACTGATCTGGACTTTTCACTGCATTGATCAACATCCTTTGGGGTAAATCTGGCCAGATGCTCTCCTGGGTGGTTTCTGCTGCAAAATTAACTAAATTGTACATTGATCAGCTATTTTTAAACATTCAGCAGAAACCGCTCCTGCACGTCAAAGTGTGGTCATGTAGGACAGCCTCTTGCATATAAGTAAGACAGTGAGGGGTTGTTTTGTATGTACTTTAAGATAATTTATAATGATGAATCACATCTACACTTCAGTGATCATGTGAGACACTGGCCTCTGGATATAAGAATTCAGCAGGACACTGGCTTATTACAAAATTATAAAATTCTTCTTATAATGGCTTTTTCAAAGGTATTTTAAATGTAATGCAATTATATGCAGAAAAGTAATAAACTATTTTTTTAAAATTTTAACTTTCAGTAACAAAAAAACCACACAAGAAATGTTATTTCCACAGCAGTTTTAAACAGATCACCTAGATCTTCAAGCGCGTGAATATGTGCGTATGTGTGTATATGTAAATTTCTGTATATACACACAAACATAACTTTACACAGAAGTCTTTTGCAATGATTCATGAACACATCAAATGATTAATTCCAAGTAGATTTTAGCAGTAGCAGAAAAATACAACTTTTACACAGATCAAATTCATCATTATCCTGGAAATTGTTTAGAAACAAACATTAGTAGTTAATGGATATAGCTTCACTATTTCTCACACTCTAACTACTTCTAATAGAAGAGTTTTTCTCTACTCTCATATTAAAAGGTATTTAGTGAATCAATCTCTTTATTTCTTTTTAATGTGTGTTGAATCACTGCTTAAACAAACCCACACGAATATCGGGGGGGG
>Ga0065711_1006488_pt1 | contig 22219 bp, 11 predicted proteins | sample Hoacrofraction12_FD_59098 | JGI IMG/M metagenome (GOLD analysis project Ga0065711, IMG submission 59098) | Hoatzin crop microbial communities from Cojedes, Venezuela - Epithelial fraction 12 v2 (version 2) | ecosystem: Host-associated > Birds > Digestive system > Esophagus > Crop | place... | reverse complement strand
CGCTCGCCCCGCCGCCGGGCCGGGAGCCCGCGCACCGCCGGCCGCCGCCCGCCTCAGGGAGCGCAGGCCGCCTCACCGCGCTGCCGCTCCGCCTCACGCCTGCTCGGAAGGCCGGGAGGAGGGCTTGGGAGATCACTCCGGAGAAGTTAAAGCGGGTGAAATCAGGAAATCAATTAACAGAATCCTCGGGCTGCTTTCACAAACAGCTCGGAAAGAGCGGGGGAAAAGATCGAGGCACGCGTGGGTCTCCAGCCTAGGAAGGGCTGCGCTCTCACCCAGCCCCGCTGCTTCGGCGCCAGAGCCAGCGGGCCAAGCAGCGCGCTTGCACGCCTACCTCCCGACACCTTCCAAAATAATAATTTTAAATCGTAGAAGATACTGTTCTACACGGACAATCATTTCACACTGAATATTTTCAGAAATCTGGGGGGAAAAATGGAAAGAAAAATATATATCCAGAATAAATTACCTACCACAACTATTTAGACCATAAAAAAATATGCACGACCACGGCAAAGCTCTCAGGCAAAAAGGTTTACGGGCATTTTTAACTGGAGAACTGTAGTTACTCTTCTCGTGGTCTTGATGTTACAAAAACAGTCTTAAAATCGACTGCAGTGTGGCCCTGTGATAAATAATGCTGCACTTTATGACAGTTACTGTATTTACTTTGCTCTGTCCTGGTTTATGCAAATAAATTCAGCACAAAAGAAAATCAATAAAATTAGAAAGGCACCATTTCTTTGCAAAGGCGTATCTCAGGGTGATCAGGCCATCTGAGAGAACTTCTCATGAGCGGCCGGCGTTTATGCTGACAGGGCTGACAGAAAGAAAATTCTGCCCATGAGGAGAATGGTGTCGTTTCTAAGCTTTGAAAGTTCAGAAGAAAAATTGGAAGCTGAAGTATCTGCAATTCCAACTCTAAATAAGATCTTTATTTAACTCTTGGAATAGAAGCCAAAACCTGCTCTTTTCTTTTTTTTTTTTTTTTGTTTGAAACCACAGAAAACTGATACCCAACCTTCAGCAACCCATTACCAGTAAGTAAAATGACTGATGAGGCTAATGAAATATGGGAGATTTTCCCATATTTTTCATTATAAAAAAATGGTACAAGGACATTTTACAGTTACTGTACATTTAGCATTTTTTGCTGTTGTTCCAATATATTTTTCAAATAGAAATCTCATAATTTGAAGTAACATGGTAAAAATTCTAGTTTCAAAAGAAAGGGAAAAAAAGTCTTCATCCCTCTCGATGATAATGGAATAGAAATTAGCACACTTTTTACTTGATGTCAAGTTAAAAGCTGTTTTTAAAGTGTACCAAAACACAGTACCATTATGATCATATTAAATTTTTCAAACGACTGCAGTACAGACTACAATTATCAAAACAACACATCTAAAGAATACCACAGTGCTCTACGTTTTAAAAAGGCATTTCTTTATGGTAACAATTCATAACAAGAGGCAGTCATAAATATAATTCTGAAGTAATAAGCATGATCTCAATTTTTTTTCAAAACATTTCCCCCATTTGTTTAGTCAGCTCCACCTAATTTTGTTTTATTTAAACTTCCATTTTAAATGCATGCTTAATGTAAGCAGCTGAAGATACTGCACAGATGAAACAAAAGTCAAAGCCAGCTAAAGTACACCAAAAGTACATTCCACCCTTGACTACTCACATACTGCTTCTAAAGACATCAAAACTTTCATATTATACTCAGAGGGCAGTACTAAACAATGTTGTCATCAGTTCAACAGTATTTATATAGTTAAAATAATCATCTGGCATATCTCATAGTTTTATATTGCTAAAAGTAATACGGATCAGAATTTTTCTATTTTACAAAAGATACCTTTCAGTTTCAATCTTTTGTCTAATACCAATTGTTTGATATTGTTTTACTTTCAAACTCATTTTCACAACCACCTGGTGATTCTGGTAATACTCCCCACTTCAAATACAGTATCACTTAAAAGCTGACAAGGTAACTTTGGTGTCTGACACCAAAAATGAATACAGACTAAGATGTCAATCGGTATTGAAAGAAAATGAAAATAATATTGTTTTGTAAGTTTCTGTATTTGTTGGCCAGTTTCAAGGTTTTTTGATGGCTCAGCTGTCACAAGATTCTGCAGTGGTGTGAAAATGAGAGACACGCAGGGAAGAGAAACTTTCCGTGTGCGCAGCTGCGGTGAAGGCTGAGGCGCAACACCAGGAAACCCACTGGCATTAAGGACCTACTGCAAAACAGCCTTCAATCACAGGACGCAATTAACCGCAAGACACGAAGCTGCAGGAAAACAAACCTCATTATTTCCACCGCTCATGGAAATACTTATTACTCTGGAAAACATCTTCCATATAAACAGAGAAACCTTCTGTTCACAGTGGCCTGAATAACTGATTCTTGAATGCAGCTTCTTTGAGCGCACCTTAATCATGGGCAAAATGTTAACTCTGCACAAGTTCTCCTCTACCTTCATCTACTCACCAGGGATATCCAAATGCTTATTTGTCAGTCTTCTTCGGTCACTCTGTCCATGATACCCCACAAAAAAAGGCCGAAAAGTTTTTACAATGCCACACGTTAGCCAACTACTGAAACCAGAACAAATGCAGCCAGGGAGATTGCCACTGTCACGGGTAGGCAGTAATACAGTCTAATGTGACAAACTACTTTCAGGCTTTTGAAATACAAGGAGAGGCATTTTCCTACTTTTCACTTGGATTTTTGGATTCTAACCCCATTTCGGTTGATGGAAAAGCTCTCGTTAATCTGAGTCACGCATGCTCTAGTCTTCCTAGCACAACACAAAGTATGACAGAAGCAGGGAATGGTACCCTGCTCTCCTCTAATACTTACGAACCCATTTCCATTATTGAGATGATTAGCTTGTTTCGCCCAAACGATCACGAGAGTGACCACTAAAAAAAGGTAAAGTTATTCACACCGGATTTCAAAGCGCTTCAGTGTACAGTCAGCAGCTGAAGTATGTGCTCAAAAGTTTAAGGTACTAAGCGTGACCAACTCTCAAAGAAATCAGATGGTTCTGAAGAAACTCGAGGACCTAGAAAACTGTCATGATCAAAGACATTATTTTTATTTCCCATCCTGTCTTTTAAAATTTTGCCTGCAATTTACTAACCTTGGTCATGTACAGAACACGCTGGGATTGGGTTTTTTGTTTGTTTTTTTGGATTGGTTTGGGTTTTTTAAAAATTGTCTGTTACATGACAATAACAAATGCCAAAGTATTCTCTTCTCAAGCGACAAGCAAAACAAGATAAGCATGATTGCTCTTCTACTTTTGTAATGACTACATTAAAAAAAAATGCCCCAAAATTTCAAGTCCATAAATACAAATAATAAACACGTAAAGATCAAGTCACAAGTTGGGTGACTGAAAAACAATTTACTGCGATTATGTCACAATCTTTTTTTTTTTTTTTTTTTCAAACTTCCCAAAGAACATGGAGCTAGAGTCAAATTAGAAACATCTTTCTTACTAAAAAAAATGATGCTGAAACCAATACCACTACTCACATGAATATGCAGAGCGGGATTTAAACTGTACTCTTTTTGTCCTGTATGAATTATCCATTGCATTTCTATTGTATATTATTGAAGTGACTTGCTTTTTTATCCTCCCAACCCCCACATCTGTGCTGCTGTAATTTACGTGAATTGCAGTTAATGATCACTTGCGTTTTGCTTAATCAGCATATCAATAATATACTCTGCACAGACCAAGTAGCTCTGCTTTCTTTCCCCCTTAATGAAACCTATAGAAATGGAACTGGTATTCCACTGATTGGCATTACAAGAAGGTTGCCTAGGCAGGTGCTGGAGATGATAGTACAGGATACAGGCCTTGTGGCTGCTGCCAATCACGCTCAGGCATCAGCAAAGACCGCTATTATATTTTTTAATTCCATTGCCTTGCTATCTAGAGGGGCCGACGTTTTGTACTCAAGGGATTTTAATGAGTTTGACCAGATCAGTGTTACTGACGCCAAGACTGTGGCTGTGTGGGATAGTTCAAGGAGAGATCACATTCTTACAGGGTGATATTATTAACCATGGTCTAAAACACTGCCATTAGAGTGTTCTTATGTGGGACACAGAAATCTCTGAATACACATGAGCTATAAGTCTTCACATGAATATTCAGGAATTTCTGGAAAGCTGTTATTATATATGCCTAAGTCGAGGCAGACTTAAAAGAATAAAGAACCACCACTGAATGCTGAAAATGACAACCGATCAATTTGGGTCATTTTGCCAGAAATCAATCAATATCATGTACCAATAATATTATTGGCCTAGTAAGAGGTTTATTAAACACTTTGGCTAAATTATTTTTAAAAATTCTGTAAGTCACCAGCCTCAGTCTACTGACATTTATGGTTTCAGATGAGAACACTGCTGCATGCTGGAGAAGAACTGGCACAACACCAATATTCTCATTTGTGAATCACAGCCTCAAGTGTAGCTCTATTCGCTTTACCTTGTAAATCACCACTGTGCTATTAGCAATCTTTCAATATGATGTGACATCTTTATTATAATGTTTTTCCACTAAAGTTTAAGTTCATATTTTAGTTAGCTCAGAGACAGATACAGCCATATTTACCAGGTTTAATTAATTGACTATAAATAAAGCGCTGTAAAAAGAAGGCATCTCTTTCACATGATGTTCAAGTTGTCATCATTTTACAGCAAAATGACAATTCAGATAGGATAGACATTACTATTTGTATGCTTTACATTCATGTTTCAATATGTAAAGTTAAAATTTCACATTATTTTGAAGACTACAGTTTAGAGTCTCAGTTCTCTTACAAAACCACTCATAGTACATGATCTACATTAATTTACTACCATGTGATTTTTACTGAGAATTTCATTAACTTGTAAGAACATCAGTACAATTCCATTCTTTACTTTGGCTTTGATATCTGTAGATATTACAGTAAATAAGAACAGCATGCACAGACACACACAAACAGGTTGTGTAGGATTTACTTGATAAAAATTTGCAGAAGCTAATAAAATTGTTTTGAGAGATCTGGAGGCCCTTTTTGGTGGGGTAATGCAGCACATCTGTTTTTCTTATAGCCCCCAAGATACCCTGTGTCATTCCCTACCAACTGCTTTAGGCATCCAAGGCAGGAGAGGCACAGCTGCAGGGAGCAGAGCAGGAGATCTGCACAGCTGCAAGGACATGAACAGAGCAGAAGAGTAAAGGAGAGGAGGGCAGGGCAGCTGGGAGAGAAACAACAACAACAAAAAAGGCTTTGCAAAGAAAATAAAAAAGAAAAAAATGCAAGTGGAGACAAAAATACTGATGAGCTAGAAATTGCTGAAGAGTTCGCTCTTGGACATCCTGTTTATAGAAGTTTCTTATTGGGAAAAGTCAGCAGGAACAGCCACTAGAAAGAAACACGAACTCTCTTCCCACTTCTTCCCCATGAGAATGGAACAATTTGTTCAGAGACACAGAGAAAGACCCAGGGTACAAACTCAAAAAATAAACCAAGCCTCAATCCTTAAATACTGCTAAACAGCTGCATAACACTTAATATCAAGGCGGCACTACTTAAATATTAACAACTGAATCCCATAAGGCAGAGATGCAAAAGCACTGTTACCACTATTCTCTGTAAAAGTGGTAAAGGTGAAGTAACATCTTGCCCAAAACCGCAGAACAATCAAAACGTGGATGTTCACGATCCTACAAACAAACCAATGAGCAAATACCTGCCAACGCCGACAATTCAAAGCGCAGCTGGTTTGGAAAAAAAGGACAGTGGCTGGACTCTTTAGCTAGCAACTTCTTGCCCCTAGACTAGAGACAACATTTCCCAAGGACTCAGAAGTGGCAGTACTCTCTGGCAGAGGCTTACTCATAGGGTAGAAGTCACAGGCAGACAGAGACACATGAACACTTCTAGGAGTTGTCATCCTGAAGGTAGAAAACCAAAATGAGACCGCCACAGAGGAAGGCAACAAGCACCGTGAGGGCAGGCACAAGTGACAGGACGGCAAGAGAAGGAGCCACAGGTCTCAGAGTGCCTTCTTTCAGCAAAGACTTGACGGCACAGCCTTCTCTGAGGGTGAGGGAAGCTCCAGACACCAGGGCTTCAGCCTGCCAAGTGGGGTTTTTTGTTGTTGTTGTTCAGGTCACAGAATGCAGGAAAGCCATGTAGAAACAGTGCAATGGGCTGTTCCTACACATATACATTCAACAGCGACAAGAAGCTGGAGAGTGACCAGATATCGGCACCACTGAATGGCTATGCACTGTCAAAAATTTGAAAGAGACTGGTGGCAAATGCTACATGAAAATTATGGAGTTAGCAAGTTCAAAAGCACAGAATGCTCTGACTGCACACTTTTACTTCTCCAAATAGAATGCCTAGTTTCATTAGATCTGGATACAAGGTAAATAAAAAAAACACACAATCCTCAAGAACAGTATTTACACATTTCTTTAATAAAGTTTTAACTCATAAGTAACAGTACTTCAGCAATTCAGCACAAAGGTTATCAAATAAGTACTAACATCACCCACTTATGTCCGCACATTTTCCACCCTACACTATTTCCATGTGAATAAATTAGCAAGTAATACTATAAAACAGTCCCATGATATCTTTCAGAAATACACATCGCATTAGAAGAAGGAACTGTACCTAAAGACAATTTTTTTTTCCCCTCAATGCACCTCTCACTTTCATTTTCTCCAGTAAGAGGGAGCTCTTCCTGGGGATTACAGTGTGATGCATGTTCTGCAGAGAAGGCACCATATCCATGTAAGCTATATACTGCAAGTTTAGAGCAGACTATTTTTGCAGCTCCAAAGAACCAGCGCTATTGTACAGTGTCCTCTGAAGAGGAAACAATGGTTAAATAGCACATTGGCCTGTAGCAGCACTTTTCCATTTCACAGTCTAGTGAACTCACCCCATGTGATGGGTAGGAGATCCAGCCCAGCTCCCCTTGAATTGTTTTTGAATCCAGCAGATTAACTACAAAAGAAGACAAAATGAAGAGGAATGAGTTTGATTTGCCTCTGTCCAGTTAACCTCAGTTACCCATACCAAAAGACGTGTTTATTTGGGGACCTCACGAGCAGTTGATTTGTTCAGGTGGCCTGGCAGTCAGCTACAAAGAAGAAACAGACAGACAAATGAAAAGGATTGTCTTGTTTATCTTAAAACACGGTATGAACAGCAGACGGGGGAACTTTTCAAAACAGAAAAAGTGACAAAACCCAAACAATGGATCACTGGCCAAATTAATTACAGCAGGGGGTGGGAACAGAGCGCTTCTATCAGCTGCACAAACTACAGCGTTTTCCCCTTGGATGCCTGCAATTTGGGTCAATGCATCTAACTACATAGGTGAGATCTGAATATTTTAATCATTATTTGATTAAAGGACTGTATTTGGCATATATAATTTTCTCAGAATACAGGAATAAATAATGAACGCTGATTAAAGTCTTTCCTGCAGTTCTTTCTTCCTTCTAATCTAATTTGTTCTCAGATTGTCTTGCAGTGATCTCTAAATGTCATGTGTAACACATTAAATACAAAAGTAATTATTTACAATGTTACAAGTTCAGACAAACCTACTTTTAAAGAGGGCCATCAATTCATTGCTAATCTTGCTGTTATCTTTTATTTTTTTTAGAGGCATGAAACAATTTTCAGAGTAAGAAGGAAGATTTTATTTGTAAACAGTCCGATATAGACATTTTCCAGTCAATCAAATCACAGTGTTTTTATACCCATTTTAAAATGTGACAGGTATTTAAAATAAATAAATAATACAGGCTAATCTTCTTTGGTATTTACTTGGGTTTTTTTATAAGCACAAAAATAAATTCTGTTCCTCATCCTGGCCACATAGTCTCAAAGTGCTTAATCACACCCTTCCCTAACTAACCATTTATTAACATGAAGCAGAACAGGTGAATTGATACAAAGTATCATACAAAAAACCAGCCTCTCTATAAATACAAACCAATGAAATATTGGTACACAACATGACAATGCTGTTTGAGACTGCACAAATCTGTGCTCCTTCAGTATTTATTATCTCCAATTTGGGCTTATTTTCATTGTGTCCCACTCCTCCCCCCCATCTTTTTTTCCTTTAGTACAGAAATAACTGACAAAGAGAAAAAAAAAATAAATCCCATCATATGCAAAGGAATTTTAACACCTGAGAATGATGGATCTATTGGAGCTGGTCACTGTGCAGTCTGACCAGCTTCAGCTTCTATTTGTAAGCCTGAAGGGCTGTCACTGCTCCAGAACCAGATGGTCTGGGTGTTAGTACTCAGAGAAAATAAAAGAATAGGACTTGGAAGGGAAAAAATGAGGAAAATTATCTCTGATTCTGCTAAGTTAAGCTATTTGTATTATTTCATCATTCTCCTTTTAATTGCTGTTTAATTTTGGACATCACTTTAAAAAAAAGTGAGCTATGAAGGTATTATTTTTTCTGTTACTGGGATGTGCAGGAGGAGACACAGTAGGGAAAAACAGGTGAACATTATTAGAAATAAGACCATGCTATAAACGACCATAAATATACACATTTGTCCACATTTGTGTGCACATGCATTTGTGTTGTGTATGTGTATATATGCAGTGCTATACTACCATGAATGAGCTTCTCTGTCATCTGTGTGAGGAAAAATGTTTCCCTCTGCAGTTATACACCTCTTTAAATGAAAACAATGGTATTTTGAATTTTTACCTACATCAGTAAACAAAGTATCTTTACTTATCTTACAGGAAGAACATAATGCAGTATTATGTATTTCTTAGCTCTGAATTTATCAATAATTAAATTCTAAATCAACTACACAAATAAAAATCAGTCAATCCTTTATTGAGTGCACAGGGCCCTCGGCAGACTATTCTGAAGCAAGGTTTGCATCTATATAAAGGAAATAATAATAAAAATTCAAAAGGAAAAAGTGTACTTCTTGCTTTTGTGACTACAAATTCACACAGACTACAGATCTCCTGGGCTAAGACAGATATGTTTGTTGTACACCGGCAATACATGGTGGTGAAGGAACTATGACTTCTGAGGTAAATTAGTTGTCAATAAGTTGCTAAGGCAAATCACTCAGGAGCAAATTTAAGTAATATATTTATTATTTAAGAATAAGTTTCTTGAAAACGTGATTGCAGACACTCTGAAATGTATGGATTCAGTGCAAATTCATCAGTCTCATCTGGGGGAAAAAGCCAACAGCCAATAGACTCACAACCTGGCGACAGTTTCCCTCTCCGGACTTGCCAAGCAGCCTAGCAGTTACAGCTCGCCCTCGAGGTGCAGAAGACGAGCCTTCAGCATCACAGTCCGTATCTCTCTCTGCCACCTCCATAAGGGGCAACTCCCTGCTGCCTGCTCTCTCTCAGAGCAGGTTTACCAGGTACTCCTGCAGGAAGCACTCACAGGCATTATGATAGGGACAGGGGTGGCAATTAAATCCATTAAACATTCACTGCAAGCCATGCATGCCCCACGACAGGTAGATGCCTCAGCCATGGGGCAACTTGCGTTGCAATACATCAGGATCAAACCTATGACAGTAAGAGTATTTTTTCAGCCTCCCTCTTTCATTCCACCTCCCTTATCTTCCTCATCTCTTTCAAACTGGCTGTGTTTCACTGCATTTTAGAAATCCTTAGAGGGGAGGTTTTCATAGTGACGACAGTAGGCTGCTAGGTCAGATGCAAGTCAGAGAATGCAAGTAGGTTCCTAAAGAGTGGTATCAATGCTCCCATTACTGACAAAAAAAAAAAAATCAAAGCAGAGTTACGTCCCAGACCTTTAACTTTATTAAAAAGCAGTTTTGTGCTAAACATATTTACATGCTTTCATACTGCACAATCTTCAACTTCTTCCATTTTCATTTGTGCAAGGAACAAAGCTTGTCATCTCAATTAACTAGTTAATATCCAGCAGCCCAAGGTCAGAAAACCTGAAGTTCCCTCACTAGATTCAGCCAGATCAGCAGCAGCAGGCATGTATCAGTCTGACGCTCATATTTTTCCACATACAATTAAAGTTCAATGGAAGCCAATTTTTAAATGTGCTACTTAAGCCTACAGCCACGTGTTTACCAGACGAAAGAGGGAACTGGAGAGAAATTCCAACCTCTCTCGTGGCACTGACCTGTGCAAGGTGTGTAGCCCTCGCCACACTAGCATAAAGGGAATTGTACAACTTGAGAAAAGACAAAAACAAAACAAAACAAAGAGGTCAAGCTACTTTGTGTGTCAATACATTTTCTTCCCCTGCAACTGTAACAATCAGATACCCCAAAGCAACTGGCCCAGTGAAGAGCATGGCTGTGCAAGCAGTCGTAACCGCAGGTCAGATATGGTCCTAATCTCAGAGACTGATTACCCACAACTCTCATGTTCTTAAATGGGATATTAGGGAACAGAAGAGGAAGGGTGGGCATATCATGTCCCAAAAATAAAGCTAATAACTCTTCTTCCTTCCTATTACCACTTCCCAGCAGAGAGTAAAGAGGTAGTTTTACAAGTCAGGCCACATGAAAGAGAATCAAGATTTCCAGGCTCTTTCTGAAGCTTGCATTTCTCACACACGTCATTTGCTCTCCTTGTATCTCCTCCTCCTGCAAAACTGTAGGAGCACCATTCAGCTAGCTCTTACACAAATCTCTGAGGTTGGCCAGCCTGTTACTGAGGGTAACTCTTAAACTAGCTGAACAGTTTTGTTGCTTTTGACAATTTTTTCCTAAAAACAATTTTTTTCTTGAAAAGGATCACAGGTTATGGTGAGGAAACAGAGAGGAGTTCTCATAAAATAACTTTAAATAAATAAATTAATAAATCCAGCGCTGCCTAGTAAGCTCAGTGTCCTGCACTGGCTCCCACCATGTAATTAACTTGCTTTAAAACTAGTGGTAAGTACGAGGGAGAATTTACTGGTATTAAAATACTGCAGTGCTATAGAAACTGAGCAACCATCACTCCTGGCTCTGAAATCCGTGACCTTGTCCTTCTGTACAACAGCCTTGCTCACCGCACTGTGCACTGCAGATACCTCTGCCAAGCGGCAGCATACCGGCAAAATGCCGGTTAAGAACACGTTCTCTTTTCAAAAGCTCTCTCCTGCCCGGCTCTTCTGGCCTTCCCCATTCACAACGGCAACAGAAAGCATTGTGAGTTCCCTCAGTATGCATTTCTGCTCGGGGGTAAAGACGAATCTCCTTCCAGCAACCAGAGCAGGGATGTGGGCATGAACTGCAACGCTCGCTCACTCTCTTTTTCATTCAGGCAGAAGAGGAACGAAGGCTTGGGTGGGATTTGACACGCGGGCCCCCTCACGCTACCAGAAACTGCTTCCAGTTGGAGGGCGATGGCCAAGGGCCTGCCGTGGGGCTGACTAACAGCAGGTTTCATCAGGAGCAACACCAGTGAAACAGCGAACTGTAAAGCTGACAAGATACCTGAACACAGTCTGAACGCAGCGGCACTTCCAGAAACACGTGGAGTAACAACTGCTGCAATGAACTGAACACAGTATAAACACCTCCCCCCCAGCAAAAAATACACAAACAAATGTTGTGCCAGGTAGAACCACCCCGAAATACCCCTCACTGCTAAGAAATGGGGACAAAAGCCTACTAGGGGGCAACTTGCAATATCAAAGGAACCACCTACAAATGACTTCACCATTGGAAAGAATTTCCAAATCATATTCTTTACAAAGAAAATACAGAGCACTAGCCAACAAAGTAAAATACATAAAATATTTTTTTTTCAACTAATAAACATTTCCAATTAAAAGTTAAAAAAAATAACCCAAATAACAAGAAACCACCACTATTTTGTCTTTTCCTGTTTGGACTCCAACTGTCAGTTTAGAAATACGCTAGTTAGTTTTTAAAAAAATGCCAACAAGTGGGGAAAATTAAATTTCCTATACAACAACAAAAAAAAAAAAGGGTGAATGCCCATAATTGAAACATGTCATATAATCCCGGCCAGCAAAGAAAATACTCTGCGGCAGGAAGTCAGCCAGAACTTGGTTTTGGGGTGGGACAGAGTGGAGTCAGGGCAAAGCCTGATGTACATTTTTAGAATGGTGACCTCCTCTCAGCAAAGGGGCTTGCACCCGGATTTTCATCCACCTACCAGCACTGATCTGAGTCTTCACAAGTCTCCGTTCCCCCCGCAGTGGCAATAAGTGAAATAAGAGAGGCAGCAAATCAGCTTTGTGACTTTCGTTTACTCTAAGCTCGACGCAACATCTACAGCCAGACTGGCAAGGCCAAAGTTGCACCTCGGTGCATTCACCAGAACTGCCAACTAGGATCAGCTGACGTTGCTGAAATCATGCTGAAATTTGCTAAGGTAGAGCACGAAATCCTTGGAAAGGGAAAACAAATAAAGAAATAAGTAAAATCAGTAGATAAGAAACCACTCCATGAAGCAGTGCTAACCAATGCAATACTCTCTTCACGGAAGGGTGTCCAACCGTGAAGCTGGTTTTTAAGCAGCAGACTTGGGGTGCAATTTGCTGCTTGTCCATTAACAAAAGCCAACTCTCCTGTGATTTTTACGGTCCTGCATTTCCCCTCAAATATTGCAGTGAAGAGGTTACTATTGCTCAGAAGAAAATGACCTTAGCATAAGAGAGATATTCTATGTCCCCGTAAACCAGCTCTGCTTTTACAGCTGCCTCCCACCAGCCTCTGACATCCTAGGAAGCAAAGTGACACTAAGCTACACAGAGTAAAGTCTCCTAAAACCAGCCTGTAGAGCATACTTTGTAATGCACACCCAGCCCAAGTGCCAACAAAGTTTGGCCCATTTACTGCACAACTCTTGTCCAAATGGGAGATTTCTCAGCGAGATTTCTGCTACAGCTCACAGCCAGACTACAGTCCTTCGAGAGGCACAACGCTGTGAGGTCTGCACTTTTAACCCTTCTTGCCTGTGCCATTATACTGTACAACACAAATATGATTTTGTGCAGAACATTCCAAGTTTGGCAACTGTCACGTTCAATCTGTGGTTAAATTGCTGACTGAAGAACTCCACTAGGGTGGGGGCAAGAGATGAACAAACAAGGGAAAACCAAAGTGAATTAAAAAACAGTTGCTCCAATACTGAACACAGGAATCTTCACGAAAGAGGACTGGATAGCCCAAGCCTCCATTATTTTCATCTAAATGTTCAGTAAATAACTGCTTCCAAAATGAAGAGATTGTCTTACAAATCTCAGACGAAAAGACAAAATACTAGCAACATGTGGCAAGTTACCCTATAGATTATTGCTTCTATAGAACATATAAGGTTCCTACATTAGATTATTTGGCAAATTCTGTTTTTATGGCAGTTGTCCTCAGCTTTTGAAGAGTTTCCTTTTCCTCCCAGATCTTACCCTTCTCATCAGACACACTCCCCAAAAGCGCCTGAGGCCAGATTCAGACACCTCAGTATCTCCTACAGCTGAACACCGAAGCAGCCAAAGCAGGAACCTTACTGCAAGTTTCTCTCAAAAGGCTGCCGCGGAAAAGGGAACACAGGACAGCGATACGCAACGCAGGAACGCCCATAAATAAAAGCACGGGCTGTAAACTGCAACACCAGAGCTGATCAGGGAGCTCCACGACCGCACAGCAGCCCCATCCCTGCTTGCTGCGTGCAGCACGAGTTTCCATGCTGCGTGGGACTGGTGATGCTCCCGTGCCCCCTTCGCAGGGGGCCATGGCTGTGCCTCAGCCCAGCTCTCGCCACCAAGCAGAAAGAAGCTCCCCAGCAGGCTTCCTCCTTTCGCCAAGCGTGGAGCCTGCGGGCGGAAAAGGGACAACACCGTCCTAAGTCTCCCGAACAGACACGACAACGACAACCAGGTCCAAAAATAAAAGCCTCACATGAGAGGTTTCAGAGAGCAAAACTGCAGAACTATACTGCTCCTCCTCCGCAGACAAAACTGGAACTGATTTCAAAGCGGAGCAGAAAAATAGCAATATTTTGTTGCTAGGAGTGTTCACGTAATGCCAAACGCCGATCCCCTCCATCCTATCGCGGAGGGACTCCAAGCGACAGCTAAGGCAACGCAGCGCATGTAAGCTTTCATCTTACCCTCCTCTCAATCTGTACCGAGTCCATACCGGTGTAACCTCTTACCTTAGCACCTTGCAGAAGTTACTCTGGCTGCTGCAAAGAGAACACACAGACAAGCTGCTCCTGCGCTGATGATGACAGATGAACTAGCAGCTCTTTTTCTAGGAGTGAGGTGACAAATCTGTACGCTGTTTTTACCTGTCTGCGTTATGTTGACAACCGCCCATCCATTCTCACGGATGAACACAGACAAAACAGATTTTATTTCTTTTTTATTTGTTTGAAACATGAGAGTTCTCTTGATATTGTTAAAGTGGCGTAAAGCTCAATTTCCAAGTATGCAAAAACATATGACTGGTGGGCTGGAATGCAATGTTTATCAAAGGGGCCTAATAAGATTTCAGTTTTATTAGGCTATTTCCTGTAAGTTGATATGCGCCAGTTCTTTTCATTAAGACAAGGATATAAAAATTAAAAATGGATTAACCTAATGGGTTCCAAATTATTGTGTCACTTTCACTTCTTTGCATTCATTTTTTTTAAAACAGTTCCAAATGGTCCTTTTCCAGTACCTACTGCAAGAGGCATAAACCATGAGATACCTGAATTACTGCTCAGCTGAACTCAATATTCAAATCCAAATCCTGAAAATCTCATTCTACCCTACTACTATAGCATTAAACATCAGTGAGGCACCGTGTTAAACATGTAAATGCAAAATTAGGGCCACTTTGTTAAAAGGGAGTTTAAATTGCAAAACCCAAGTTCACCTTTCTCAGGAAAAAAAACCCAACACATTATATCAGAAACTAAGGATGAGATTCTGTTACCTAAACCCAGTCACTCCATGCTGTTCACCAGCCCAGAACAGATGTGGTTCTCTTGCAGGATGCGTCGTATTTGCCGGTCCCGTTGGGTGTCCAAATCCCATCAAATAGCACCATATGCCTATGTCTAGCCAAAACTCAACAGCAAACATAACTCAAATAATTTTAATAAGCTCTAAAATGCTTCTCAAAAGGGCTTAAGCACACTGCACAACAAAGTTTTTTACTTCTGCATTCCTCCTCCCTTGGGAAAAAAATAATATTCAGTATTTACTAGTTTTGAAGAATCGAGCTCTCTGAAGATCCGATAGATTTGGGGTCTACCAGAGTATCACAAAGATCCCCCTTGGGATGGCTTCTACCAACTTAAAGGGGAGAAAAAATGTGTCACCACAGTGTCCGTGTTCGCTTAAGGCAAATTAAGAATTCAAAACCTAGTACGACACACGCAGTTTCTAAAATTCTAGACACCAAAAAACATCACAGAAAAGACATCTGGGCACACGCAGCTCCCATGACTAAAAGCTCCAAAGTTCCCACAAATTTTGCTGCAGTTCAAACAAATTCAAGGTCCTGAAATCACCAAAAATCACAGCAAGTAATCAGTACTCCTTTGAGGACAGAAATTTTTGAGATGGGGACCAGAGCATAAGTCCAGCAAACAACCACGCATTTGTGAAAATGCCTGTGATACTCCCCAAGTGAATCAGCTGGCAAGATGCCACAACCCAGAAAAAAACCACTGCTTTTAAGAAATTCCTCGCATGGAGCACAGAAAAATAAAAATTCGTGCAAGTGAATATTGTTGTGTTGGGTTTGGCTGTGCGATTTGTGGTTCTGGGTTTTTTTTAAGTTTGAAACACAGAAGTTACGAACTTGTAAAAAAAAAAAAATTCTAAGAATCACAAAGCCGTGCATTTGGAAAGCCACCTTACTCAGGTGTGCCCTGACAGAGTCTTTTTAAACTTTTCTTCTCTACTTCCATGAATCAAGAGTTCCAGCTCGCACAGGCTACGAAATGCTTGGGTCCTCACAGCTAGCCCACAGATAAAATAAACCCACAGAGCAAATCATTACACATCTTGGTGCAAATTGGGGGAGTCAAATGCCAATAGCATAAAAAATCTCCCCAAATGTCATGTTGAGAAAATCAAGATGCTAAAACCGGTTTTATTTTCCAATACACTGATGTCACCAACATGATATTTTCATTGTTTGCCAGGTTAACAGAATTTATGGAGGTAATTAATGCAGAACATGTGTGCTGAGCTATCCATATGAAAAATGGAATTGCCCTTGACTTCATTTGCTGCCTTTGCAACCAAAACCCCGCTAACATCTTTTTTCACTATTTCCATATGTGAGAAATACAAATATTTATAACAAAGGTAAATGCTAAAATGACTGTTCTACCCCCATCTACCCACAAGCCAGTTTTTCAGACCCCTGTCTTCTGCTTATTCCTCTACTTCTGTCACCTTCCCACAAACAGCTCCGGTTTCCGCTGCGTTCCACTAACTAAGCATGCTCCTCATGCGTCTTCTCCAGAATTGCTTTCCTTGGGTAGCATGAACAACTTCTGCTTCAATTTCTTGAACACCCTCCGTCCAGCTGGAACCCAGCTTTCAGGATCAACACAACCAACTAACTGTGGAAAAAGCAATGCCATTAAACATACGTTTCTTCTCCCATCCCTTTTTTTCTGGGCATCTACAGGCTGAAAGCATCCCCCCTCCGGTACTCAGTGTTTGGTGATGAGGAATGGACATGCAGTCTGCCCAATCAGTAAAACAAAAGACGATCTTTGCCTTCGACTCTTCATGGCTGAGCGTTGATTTATGGGAAGGAAGGGACAGAAGAAAAAGCACAGGCCTGAGAGGAAGACTGCGGGGCAGTGTGGGAGGGCAGGCAGGGATTCAGAGAGGCTGATGAGGTTTCCCTGCAGTTGGGTTACCTCTAGATGGTTTGCATGAGCACAGTGCATTTTCCACAGCTGTAACCACATTCTCCTGGAAAACTGAACTCCCAAACGCTGCTAGGAATTCTGCTCTCCAAGGTAAATCATACGTGGGAGAAAAGTTTTTGCAGGATAATGCCCTTACCACCTCAGAACTTGTTTCAATACGAATTGAAATCGGCAGGGGGGTTGGACTAGATGACCCACAGAGGTCCCTTCCAACCCCTACTATTCTGTGATTCTGTGATTCTGTGAAATGCCTTAAGCGGGTGTTCTCCCATGGCTGATCACGAATATTAAGGCTGGACAGACATACCTTGCTTTTCTTTTCCTTTTTTCTTTTTTTAAGAAAGCACTGTTACAGAAAGATTAAATAGAAAAGTAAAAATGCCTCTACCCTGTCTTAACTGCAGCCTCTGTTGCAATTCACCACTGGTAAATCATAGTCGTGAAGCTTCCTAATGTAAACAAAGCTTAGACTTTCAGGGAGGCAAGGAATTTCTTAATTTGTGCTTTGCTCAGCATTCAGATCATTGTCAGCACTGAATTCTGGGTTCCTAACACTGTCATTAATTGGAGAAAGTTTGGATTTTGGTTTGATTTTCCCAAGATTCAGGTCCAACTTTCACTTCACCTCTGCCTACCTATCCTCTTCCTTTAATCCTTCTCTCCCCCTCCAAAAGAGATCTCTCAAAAAGCCCTGCCACTCCAAAACTCAGGCAGAGTAAAAACCCCCTCACTGCCTTCCACCTTCTCAACAACTAAATCAAGAAACCCAATGTCACTCAGTGCTATTCGTTACCGCACAAAGTTTGCGAGAAGCCTACCGTGAACCAAAATACATTTTTGTGTTTTAATTATTGTTTATTTAAATGGTAACTCATCGCTCTAGAGTTTCTACGAACCCCTCCTTTCTTAGGCACCAATTAAAAAGTTCTGGGCTTTAATTATCGCCCTCTTATATGAGGCAGCTATGCCTCAGCAGGTTTTTTTAGTTTGTTGGTTTTGGTTTTTTTTTTTTAAAAAAAGGACCAATGCAATGCAAACCTTTCCATGCAAATATAGATATAAAAATAGTATGAGAAACCAGCTGGAAATAAAAAAGCATCTTTCCCACACCTTATTACACTGAACTGCCCTGACCGAACCTTAACATTCATCCTATTGTTCACGTAATTGCTCACAAGTTTCAACCACTGTTCCTTCGGTCTGCTATTCTTCTTTCATCAATATTTTTCCAGAAGATTAATGGGATTTTCCTCCATATTTTGCCTGAAACAGCAGGACACAGTAGTTTAATGAAAAAAAAAGGAGCGTGGCACTAAAGTTTCTGCTTACAGTATGTCTGGTTTAATAACATCGCGGCAAATTTAAAGCTGTATGTGCTGGTGTTTCATTCAGGCTACCCGTAACTCTCATAGACTGGAACTTTTTTGTCACGATCCCAAGATTTCTTTCAGGCAGGGTTATCTTTATTTCTGTATCTTTATTTCTTTCATTCATTCACTGCAGAAATTTAAAAGGAGCCTTCAGTCCAAGGGATGGAATTTTAATCTTATACCAGTTTCACACTGCAAAATGAGTATTTATACTGCAAAATAAGTACTTGTGCTAGGATTTATCAAGCGCCTAAGAAACTAAGAAGCACAAGACCACCCGTGGGGAATACAACCCTAATGCAGCAAATTACTACCACATTCTGTTTCCAAAATTACACCACTGGGAGTTCGTATCTCATCTACTGCATTAAACTATTTTCTGTTAAGTTTCGGTTCTTGTTTAGAACAGTTTATATCTGAAAAAAAAACCAACCCCGGCTCAACAGTGTTCAAGGAAATAAGAAGGGCTACATAGGTGAATTTTTAGCAAAACGGATCACTTAGCAGTACTCACATGTTTGTAAACAAAAATTTTCCATCTCACTGTATCCTTTCTGATTGCAAACCTTTTCCTCTCCCATAAATATATTTTCAACAGTTTTCAACAACGCTTCAAGAAATCGAACAAACCTTTTTCATAAGAAAGGAAATGTTTAAAAAAACATCCCTACATCTCACTCCAGAAAAGCAACTCTTTGGATGCCAGAATTATCCTTTAGAAAGGTGATGGTTTGTGAGATCCCTCTGCCCCACCTCTGAAGTTTTATCCAACACCTCTGGACAAGCCCAGTCAATTTTGCACTTTAGAGTATCAAAAATGACCTTTCTGTGTTTCAATACCAGTTCCACTGAGTAGAGCTTTGAACTTTAACAAAAGTAAAGACATGTCTGGTTATGTGTATTTTTTTAAAGAAAAATCAAACAGCAGCTACAAAGCGTCAGTACCTACCTAAACTACAGGTACCCTACGGAACTAACTCAGGCTCGGTATAAAGATCTACACACGGTACAGTTGTGTTCAGTAACAGCTCTGTAGTGACCCTCGCTGGTGATAAAATCCAGAGCTCTGAAAACATGAAAACGAACACCTGCATCCATATTTCTAAACTTTCATCAAGTGAGGATTACAAGAACAAGAGCCATTACATACACTCCTAGAGGAAAACCTACAAGTTCTCAGGCAGAATCAAAAGTAAGTATACTAACAGCAATTTACTTAACTCCAGCAGATAGTTAAAAAAAAAAAAAAATTAAAACTAATTTGTACATCTTCCCAGCTGTGAATGAAAAATTTAAGTTCAATCAGAATGCACTCCTGATCTGCAAAGCTTTCATGTAAACCTCTGCTAAACGCAGTGTGCCTATTATCTGTTTAATGCCGTCCCTTCTGGTAGTGCCTCTGAAGCCTCATTTCCTGAGGCTGAGAGGACAGAAGAGTTCTAACCCGTTTCTATGCCCCGACTGCTTTGTTGGGTAGCAAATACATTGTATCCAAATTAAATGCAATAAGAATTAATTGCTGTGTCCAATTCGGACATCTTTGTATTTCAAACATCTGCTTTAAGTTTGCAACAGACAACACAGCGATTTTTAATCCGCAGTACTGAAATCAGCAGTAAGACAAGACAAACTTCAGCAACAAACAGAAAAGAAAATACATTATTTCATCTGTTACAGCCTGCTATCAAAAACGTTGACAGAAAATGAGGCATTTACCCAACTTACTTCTCCTGTTGCACAGGATTTTAAAAACATCACACTGTGAATTTTAAAACATGTTCATTATTTGTCTAATTGTACATCTTAGGACTGAGCACAGAAGCTCTGGATAAGGTACAGCTGTATGAAAAACAGCCCTCTAGACCCCCCAACTTTGACCTTTCTGAAATTAAATTTTAAAAGGTATCCCATTAAGATTTCTAAACCTCCTTTTAACTCCTTTTACAGAGAAACACTCAAGAGCAAGCTAGAGGCACCAGCAGGAACTGGGTCACGACAAATGAAGACTTCTCTAGACCTAACGATACCTGACACACAGCGAGGAAAGATTCATCAAAAGCATTTTCCCGTGTAAGCCCTTTTGATTCTACTGAAAAGTTTCCAGCTTTGCCAGCCTTTCCCAAAATTACACGTGAAAGTTGGGCAAGCATTTTGCTCCATGGGCAAGCACCATGTTTTTCAAAACCACGCCAAGAGCTGTCATTAGTACAAAGGCACAGTAAATCGTCTTTAGTGCCTTTAAGTGTTAACAGAGACCAGCCCAGATAAAATGGTGCATTTAATTGCGCAGTTATGCAAAGTTCTGAGACGGTAATCAATGAATAAAAGATGAAACCACATCTCCAAGTCCAATACCGACTGAAGAGAGAGGCTGATTGGAACCTTCTTGTTGTAAACCAAAACAGACACTATTTGAAACCGAGTACTGTAAGCAGATTTACCATATTGATCTTTTGGTAGCTGTATTCGCAAAAAATTAATTTTATGCTAGATTGAGAGGTTACAAGAAGTTTCCTGTCTGCACAGTCAAAATATTATTGAAGCAATTCAGGTTGTCAGTAAAAGCTTAAACAAATTTGCTGATAATCCTGTTAATGACCTAGGTCAAGTGTTAACTGTTGTGGGTTATAAAACAGTGAAATTAAGGTTGCTGGTACCCTCAGGCAGGCAATATAGTTGCAGAAGAGACTGAGGAAAAATTATTAAATTACAGAATGATATAGTTCATTCGCTTTCTTGACACCATGGGAATTATTCAGAAAGAAATTGCATCCTTCTAAGAAAAAACCCACAATCCTCCCTACGTGGAAAATATTCACCAGAATGGAAGAGCAGAACATGTGGTTTCTATGCACCTACGGGGTTCCATTTGTGACTTCAAACTGAAAAAGTTAGATGTTAAATCTTCCTGACATTTTCCTGTGTGGCAGAAAATGGCACACACCTTACTGCTGCACACAGATAGAGCTGATCTTCAGAGACCTTTCTTGAGCTTCTCTGATTACATAGGTAAAATGCATGCAGCTTTGTGATGAGCACGGCAGATAGTTTAAAAATAAAGTCAGCAGAAAATTATGTGTTTTCTCAAGAAAAAGCTCTACATGAAAATTCTCTGGGATGAAGCAATTTAATAAAAATTCAAGCACTCCAAGAAAAAAAAAAAAAATGGACTGCATTTAATACCACAGTGTGAAATACGCCAACAACTCACCTTCAGCCCCTCTTTCATCATTTTCTCCCTTCGCCCCATTCACTTCCATTGCAGTATTAGTATTAACTCAAACAGCCGTCAGCTTTAGTACTAATTGTAAATGTTAACTGAAGTTGTATTTAAAAAACAGAATAATTCCTCCAAGCCAAATAAATTCAGGAAACATCACTGGGGGCTCCGAATGTACTCTTTTAACATGTCTACTGCAACATTCATGTCCCCCAGAAGTTTGACAAAGCTACATACCTGCAGCAAAAATTAATTCCATCCTTTGCTAAAACAACCCATGAGGAGAATTTCAACAGTAGCTTTAATATGAAGTGCAGAAAAAAAATGCATACATTTTTATTTATATGTCTATATTAATAATCTCCATTCAAAGCACAGGTTTTTCCTTCTCAGTGGTGGAAAACAAGAACTTTTCTAAATACCTCACACAAATGCAGAAACATCGGACTCTAGTTTTGGGAGGAAACGTATGGTAACAACAGTAGGTGAGTGAGGTGGTGAGAAAAAGATTATTTAAAAGATGAATATGTAATTTTCTGACATGATTTAAAGCTGCATGCTAATGCATGATTGCCAAACAATTTAGTGTGTCAGCAAATTATAATAATTCAGATTTCTAAACTCACGTGATCAGCCTAAATACTCTGTAAATAAATAAAGGAATTACAGAGCTTTCCTAAAGGGG
>Ga0065711_1004841_pt1 | contig 22220 bp, 14 predicted proteins | sample Hoacrofraction12_FD_59098 | JGI IMG/M metagenome (GOLD analysis project Ga0065711, IMG submission 59098) | Hoatzin crop microbial communities from Cojedes, Venezuela - Epithelial fraction 12 v2 (version 2) | ecosystem: Host-associated > Birds > Digestive system > Esophagus > Crop | place... | reverse complement strand
GGGGGGGGGGGGAAAGCTATTTCCGAAAACCAAGATAAGGAGGCATTTGGGGTGTCTCCTTCCAGTCTGAAGCCTCATGTTTCCAAAGGATGAAGAAAGCCAAATTCAAACTCCTTCTCTGCTTTCTTTCAGGTAAGGAGTAATTCCCTGTCTCATAGGTCCTGCAGCTGGGGAGGAACAATCCCATGCAGCAGCACAGGCTTAGGGCGGACCTGCTGCAGAGCAGCTCTGTGGAGAGTGACCTGGGTGTCCTGGTAGATGACAAGTTGACCATGAGCCAGCAGTGTGCCCTGGCTGCCAAGAAGGCCAATGGGATCCTGGGGTGCATCAAGAGGAGTGTGGCCAGCAGGTCAAGGAAGGTTCTCCTTCCCCTCTACTCTGCCCTAGGGAGGCCTCCCTTCCAACCCCTAACATTCTGTGATTCTGTGAAATGTAGGAAATTCATATCTTGAAGACGCGGGAGTAAGGCTGATCTGGTTTTGATCCTGCCAGGTTAAAGAACCAAAATTCAGACCAACATCACTCCTGGGACTTGAATGCATAGTCCTCCTCCTGACAAAGTCTGTTCTGCTGCCTCTTGCGTATTGTGGATCAGGATTAGTGTTATTACAGGTAGAGAGGATATTCAGCCAAGGATGACAGAATGATGAAATTATTGATTCCTTCTTCATCTGAAATGCGCCATCAATCTCAAATATTTGTTCAGTTGCGAGGTTTCCTGCATTTCCATTTTCCAGAAAGCTCCTGCATAAGCAGGATCAAAGAATGTGCTTTCACATAAATGATTTCCTTTATGGTACATTGTTTCTAACACATTCCAGTCCCTAAACATTCAGAGCCATACTTACATGACTTTAGTTTTGTTGGTGGTGTTTCCCTTTCAAAGACTCATATGCAAAGTTTCTCTCCTAGGCTCATGAAATCTGATCCTATTTCTGAATATATTTCTGTGGCTTTCAGAGGTCAGTTTATAACATGGAAAGTTCATTACAAAGTTCCTTCTTTAAAAGTACACAAAATTCAATAAAGATTATGCAATCTGTGGATGCAAAACAGAAAGACTCAAATAAACGTCAAGGACAGAAAACACACCAGTAAACTCACTGTCCTGAAAAACTTCAGCATGCCAGCCTCAGGAGTCACACGAGAAAAGAGAGGATTTCAGGTAACCCAAAGCTGGTGTAGAGGCAAAGCTGGTAAGGGCTCAGAGGCAGCACCCATCAGCTTGTCCGTGGTGAGCCCAGCAGGGAAACTCTTTGGATTTCTTTATGCTGCTCTAGTCAGGGTTAAGAGCCATTCGGCATGATGCTTTGGTGGCAGGCATTTCCATCAAGAGAAAACAATGTCTATTCTGTCTTCAGGAGACCAGGTGGAATACTAACTTGATGTCCACCAGCATGTCCGCAGTGCCAGCAGCACAACATTGGCACAGCGTGCCGATGTCCAGACCGCCGCAGGGCAGCCCGGCATCACACAGAGTTTAACTCTGCCTGCTGCGTGGCTGGGTTTATCACAGCTTTGCTACAAAGCACCCCTTGGTCATGCCAAATGACAGGTCAGATACAGCAGTCAGGCTAATGGAGGGCGCCTCATCCAATTAATCTGTTTTATGGCTCACACAGAGAAACTGAGGAAACTGCATTTCATTAAATGAGCTGTTTCTTAACACAGGTTAAGTCAGGTATTGCTTTACTGAGTGCCGTGTAGTGCACACACATTTGGTCCTTTTGCACCACAGTTGTTGAGCAGAGGTAGAAGAAGGAAGAAGAAGGCACCTTGCAGCTCCCACTCCTGTGCAGACGGTGGGGTAGCAATGCCCTTCCACTGACGCAGCCCATTGTCTCTGGAGATGCAAACCAAAGGAAATGGCTTGTGCAGCAAACAGACCAGTTTTTCTTGTGGCAATGAGCTACATTAGAGATCTTGGTCTGTGAATGGCCACCAGAATAAGAAGAGACATTTTCCCTTCAGTTTCCTTAGAATTTCTGTTGGACAAATCACATTTTTTCAAGCAATGACAATAGACGACCAATATAGCATTTGCAGCTCAGAGAATTGTTTACACTCAGCTTTGTGGATCTTTCAGGATTCACCTGTACAATTTTACAAAGTATTTTTATGCTCTTTGTCTAGCCCTACATTTTACATGGATACTATATGTTTTATAGTGGATAACAACACGTAGTTGTAATTGCATATAAAAATACTATTCTGAATGTTTAGATAGCTGCCTCTATGATTTCTCTTTCAGTGCATTTATCTGACGTATAATTATGCAGGAAGATCTGATAGATCATGTAATTTTAGTTCTACATAAGCAGCAGGTTTCTGCACACCATGGGGTATCCCAAGGCCAATGAGAGCTAATCTATGTATTGCAGGGAGCAGGGCATAATAGTATTTGTTGGTTTAGTAAGCTTTAACTGAGTCTGCCAGAGACCTGTAAGTTTTTAGTACAAATTGAGATTACTTATTTCAGCCCATCATCTTAAAAAAGACGTTTGCAGCTGACGGGTGGATTTTCTCTTCTACCTCTTCCACAGTACATTGCTGACAAAACTTAGAATGCTCTTATGAAGCAATAAACCACTAAATTTATGTATCATATTTTAAAATAATAACTCTGCTTACAAAAATTAAATCTTGCAACATTTTGCAGAAAGCGAGGTTTCTGGAAGAAAATGGATGCAAAGAGGGATCTGTTGGGTGTGCTGTCTGCATGCAGTTTGGTTCCCTGCCCAAAAAGACTGAAGTGGCCCTGGCAACTTGCCTGCCTGGCTTTCTCCTGAATGCAGCATGGTTAGGCAACACTGCTGTCAGAAATATTTGGGCTGATTACTTTTTTTCAGCTAGAGGATGCAATGTGGAATATCAGGCCCCATCTGTACTGATCTTCCAAGCAGGCTGGGTTTTTTTTTTAATAGCTTAAATCCTTCTTCTTCCGCTATTCAGTTTCTTTCTAGAATATTTACAGAACAAAATCATGCTGCACTCAGACTTTTTTTTTCCCTTAAGATTAATAACAAATTGCCTTTAAGCCTACCATTGCAAGACTGATTCTGATCTCCCTTGCAGCATTTCACTGCACCTTTACCAATATTATGATTTTTTGTCTCAAATTAGTCTGACCCAAATGTAAGGCAATATCACAAAAAAGGTTTTCTTAGTGTCTTGGACATTGTCATTGGCTCTTGTCTGCATTGAAAACATCTTGCCTGTTCCAGCCTGGGTCCACATTTTACTTTTACATGACCTTTTTCTCATGTGGGAAGAAGTTCCTTAGTATTGCTGCCATAAGATATCTGTTCTGTTTGTTTGTTACTTAGTTTCCTTTTATATAATTTCTGTTGGATTAATTACTGTGTTTTTCAAGCACTTTACTGAAATAGAATGAGATCTTAAGTATCACACACTATTCACAACAAAAAACTCTTCTGCCAGACACAAAAACATCCATGTAGATTCCCTTATTAATGAAAGCAAGATTATTTTTAGCCAAGTTTAACGAGGGTAGGGTGAACTGTAATTAAATTGCTGTAATATTCCAAGGAATTATGGTGGGGTATAATGTATTATTTGTACTGTCTACTCAGGCTACTTAGACATCTTAATTAAGCTGTGATTCAAAAGACTGCAGGAGTGTGATTCGAAAGGCCATGCTCTATGAAGGCAATGAAGACAAACAAGCACTTGTGAGGGGCTGAGTTAGGCGTTGTCACGGTTTAAAACAGAGCACCAATAAATTGATGCTCTCTTTTAACCCCCACCCTCCCACCAGAGGAAGGGAGAAGAAGGAAAAGGGAGAGAGACTTACAAATTGAATATAAAAAGTTTTACTAATAGCACTAATAATACTAATAGTAAGAAAAATGATGTAAAATATGCAAATCCGATACTGAGTTTCCCAGAGTTGGGTGCCAGGCGCTGGCGTCCTGCCAGCAGCTGCTGGGCAGCACCAGGCAGCCCCAGACTGGCCTCAGCAGCAGACAGGAACTGGACTCAGGAACGCGCAGATTGGAATCTGGATCAGGATCACAGGCAGAACAACAAGCAGGGCCCTCTTCAGAAGGCAGCCATGGACAAAGAGAGAGAGACCCTCGTGATCCCCCAGCTTTAAACTGGTATGATGTGCATGGCATGGAATACAGTGTTGGGCAAGATTGGGTCACCTGTCTTATCCATCGCTCCCCGCAAGTACAACCCCTTCCAACTCCTCATTTGTGGGACCTAAGAGATCTGTCGGTGACCTTGGCTGCTACAGCAATAATTATAAACAGGGGCCTTTTTCTGCATTCCTTTCCTACCGTTAGATCAGTGTAGCTATAAATATCAGGTGTTATCAGCTTTCGAGTGGACAGTGTCTGTAAAATATGCAGCCAGCTTCAGAAACATGCAGTTACTTAGAAGAACTTAGCTGTAAGGGAGATTCGCTAACAGAGAATCGGTTCTGTTTTAACCAAAACCAGGACAGGTGTGCTGGTGCCTCAAGGAGCCTAAACTCAAATCCCCTCCCCGGTGCCCACCACAGAACAGCACTGGCTCCAAACTGGCTCCAAGTTCATCCTTCATGAAAATCAGAGAAGAGTTTTCCCCCCTGAGGTACACAGGGTCTTCTGAGGCAGATGTGGATGCAAATATAATATAAAATAATGTAAATATATAAGATTTTCAATTATCTTGCTTCCATGAATCCCCTGATTTCTGTGAGATATTTCTAACTGCTGGTGTCCTGTCCACTTGGGCTGATATCTCTTCAGTGCTGGCTGAGATTGGCTCAAATATCAATATACAGGTGCAAAACATGGATCATTTTTTAATAAAGCTTTGCTGTGTGTATTCCTTAAAGACTTGTGGGATGTGATAGTGGTGGTGAAAGACAGAAAAAACAGTTAAGATGAAATATTTTATAAATCTCTGAAGATTTTATTTTCACTTTGCTTTGAAAGAAACCAGGTGGGAGAACACAATATCTAATGACTAATTACTTGTGCCATTAATAAACAGTTGACTGTACACTTCAGAAGATCTATTCTCTATGCCCTTTTTAGTGTGTTTTTGCCAAGCAATTTGTTGTCTTCGGCTTACTTCCTAGCAATAAAAGCTAACTTATTTTTTTCATCCTACTTTCAATAAGGTCAATCTCTGTGTTTGCCTGATACAGGTTATAAGTCCTGCTGTGGCCATTGTGATCATAACATCAGGATTATTGACAAACTGTCAAAACCTGTGTTCTCACTAGTACTTTTCTGAGCTTCAGTATTGACTATATGCCCTAACAACAAAGACGCAGCATCATAATAATTTCAGTTCCCAAACCAACAGGTTGAAGGTCCCAATCAGTGAAAGACTGCCAGACTGAGCAGGATGGCAGGAATAGCTGTCTTACAAAATGCAGTAAAGTAATAGTGTTTGTGAACAATTATGTTTCAACAAGGAATTTTAGAAGAATGCAGTCTATCTAGGTTTGTGAAATATGGCACTGAGCGGTTTCATTTTCCGTTGCAGACTTCTTGAAATAAATGGTCTTAATAACCTTTATTCCTCTTCTCCTGCTCTGCAGAAAAAAACATCTCAGTTTTGAAACATATATGCCTGATATTGAAAAAAAGTTGTCACAAATTAACACGATACTCTTGTATTGTTGTGTCTACTAATATCTGCTAAAATTCATCAACAATAAGAAAATTTTACTAGCAGTTTAATAAAGAGATGGAGTCTAGATGGATAAATATGTAAACATCCTGGGAAGTAGTCCTTGCATACTGGACGCATTCAAAGACTGATGGCTTTGGACTGTTTCCAGCCTTAATTCTAGTTCCCAGGATCTGTCTGGGACTTGGTAATGTTTGAATTTTCTGTCTCTTGACTACGTCCTTGCCCAGGTTACAGGGAGAAAGAGTGGCAATCTAAATCATGTTCCCTTCTCATATCTTTGTAAAAAGTCTATTGAAAACCTCATGCTGTGCCTATTTTCTTGACCTTTTTAGCAAACATAAAGGAGGAAGAAGTCTATCCATTCTTGTATTGGAAAGATGCAACTGAAAATGTCAGTAGCTGGATGCTATGAAAGACTTAAGTGTGTAGAATCATAGAATCATGAAATGCTTTGGGTTGAAAGGGACCTTTAGAGGTCATCTGTCCCAGCCATGTAGTTGAGCTGGTATCCAAGGCCCAAGTTTAGGTAATGCCAACTGCCCCATATATAAATTACCATGGGTGTCTATATATTGAGTGCTTGACTCAATACTCAGGCCATCTGGAGCTATAACATTTATTAATTTCTTAGCTCATCTTTAATCTCTACATTTAAAAAAAAAATCTCATTCTCTATAATGTTATTTTAGTGTGAACTTATATAGCCAAAAAGTGATTTATGTGCTATCACACATACTATGTTAGGGCCAATGTATTGCATTTCCTCTCAAAATACCAAAGTACTTTACAGACAACTAAGCTGGACAAACTAGGCTAGTCACTGCCTTGTTATGGCTTTGTTAAGGATACCACAAGGTGCAGTGTATTCTGACTGACTCTGACTATCTTTCCATTTGAGATGCAAAATTTACTCTCAGACTGTTTCAGAAGCGTCTCAGCCTCGTGGTCTCAAGTATTAAACTACAAAAAACTCATTTCGCTAGTTCATAAAATTCCCGGGAGATATTCCAGGGAATAGAGAATCATTTGACTGTAGTTTTCCGACTGTGTGCCTGGTTGGCTGCTGTTTGTCTGTCCTCCCATAGCCAACACAAAACCACCACGAACAACGCCTTGCATGGTGCAGGGGTGATCGCTGGGTAAGGATTAAGGGTAGTGGAGTGTCTCTAAGAAAGGGAGAATTTGGACTGTGGATGTGGCTGTGTACGCCCTGCCCCACTGGGAAGCACAGGAGAGAATAATGAAGCAGCTATATCAGGATAGGGATGCGATTCCACTCTTTTTCTGATACTCCCTGCAGCACAGATGAGTTAGAGCCACAGATCCAGAAAGACGAGGATTTACCAAGGTACAGGTAAAGGCTTTCAGAGAGGTGTCCATAAAGATTATTGGTGCAAAACGTGTGATCAGAGATGAAGCACCCCAGCGTGGTACGTCCCAATTCCCGCACTTCTGAGGACAGCAGGGAAGAGATCGTTGCCTTTTCCTCTGTCTTTACTTTTGTTCCTGATTGTTTGGTATTGGTTATCATTTAAATAACATTTCAAGAGGAACAGTCCAAAGTGCCTCACCTCAAACCCTGGTTTTAGCTCTCTAAAATGGGATATAGGCATCCTTCAAATACCCAAGGCAAACAGCTTGATAAAGACTGCATGCTGAATTCACACAGTTCAGACTCTGCAGAGGTTCCCAGCTTTACAAAAGTTTTAATAAAATGACAAGAAGGACCTACAGAGTCTTTCTGCTTCCATATGGTTAAGCTGGAAGTGGCCCAATTTACAAAGGCATTTTGTCAGCCTCAGAGGCTCAAATAGCTTTAACCAAAATCATAATTCCTGAGTGGATTTCATCTGTTATTGTCCCTTCACTCAAAAGTAAAGACAGCATTAGAGGGGGTCACCTCTGAGAAATTCTGGTTTTCTAAAAATATATTAAATTTGTTCTTATTAAGTATTATAACTTTGATGGAAAAAAGTATGGGGAAGCTCAAAGCAGTTTTTAGGCTTGATTTTGTGCATTACAAACTGGCATCAATAAACATTTCTGAGTTTGTGCATATGAAAGTAGCCAGATGCTAAGTGAAAGGAGTCAAATTAACAATATTTGGAAACTAAAATCCCTTATATACCCACAGAACATTTTCATCCAGGTCTCTGCTCAACTTCTTCCTAATCAACTTGAACTCTAACCTGGTGGGCTGAGAATTTAGAGGGAGAGGCTAATTCTCTGATCTGTGTGCTGAGGCTGTCATTAGCAGTTTCCCAGTGATTTTGGCCTGACCACCTGTTGCAGGGAGCATTGGACCTATGTTATCAGGGAGCAAACAGATGACGGTACAAGCAGCACCAGTGACCTGAAGATGAAAAGCATGATGGTTCTTCCCTAGCCCTACCAATTTCCTCAAGGACAAGCTTCTGATGGTAGATTTTTTTTTAAAGAAAATTGCATTGTGGAGGATTGGTTTTGCTCCCTCATTAGATCTGATGGCTGTGTGTAAAATATGAGCCTAGGTTGCCTAAGTGTGTTCTGTTAGTTTACACAGTAACTGCTGTAACCCCGAGGTAATAATACGAGTTGAACAGATAAGAACTTACTCAGCATTCCTCAAAGGCTGGAGAGGAGGAATAGGCAGCTGACCCCAAATGCTTTAAAAATACTCCTCCTAGCAGTAATGCACTAGAGTAAACACTGAGGGGAAAATGTTGTGAAATGGTTTTGTCAAGGACCTGTGTAATAACAGAGCAGCTCAAGTTAGGGCTAATTAAATTGTTTTAGCTACTAGAGGATGGGATTTTCCAGCTGTGTGCAAGCTGCAATAACAAACTTTCCTTAGGGTGCAGATTCTTTCCTGATTCTTTAGCTTTACACAGCTCAAATGTTATTCTTGCCCACAACAGCCTCATCAGACATTTGGCTTCAGAAATGCTTGCCTGACTCCAATAGCCATGGAATAAAGCAGGCAGGGTGAATTTGATGAAGAATTCAGGGTCCTTGACAGCAGCGGGTTTTTTGAGGGTGAAGTGGGGAGGAGGGAGGAGATGTTCCTCATAGCAATTTTTGTGTGAACTGCTGTATCTTCTTTGGGATTTGTTCAGCTGTATTAAGCCTGAATTTAAGATCCAGATTTTATTCCCTTCCTCATATAATTAATTCTTCCCTGTTTGTTCAGTCCTTTGAACTTCAATATTTTCAGGAGTGGCTAAAATAAACGGGTTCCTTTTTCAGAGGCCTGGCTGGTGGCTTTAGTATAGGATGAAGATGTTGCTACGGTGTCACTGCTCTTTGGGGATCACTCCCTAGAAGTAAAAAGAAAAATAAAGATTAATTATTAAGGGCTCACTATACCTTCTAACAAAACCAAGGCATTTTCATAAAGCAACAAACTGGACAAAAGCTGGAGAACTTTTGGTTGTAGAAGAGTTATTTATATACATGCACATAAATGTTTGATTGAGTGTCTGATTTTAGTCACTAAGCAATTACATATGAGGAGTAAGGACCGAACAGAGGGTCAGCTGTACTTTGTAAATGGTGCAGAGAGTGTCTGCTTCATTCATCATGCTAACTAAGAGCTTCACTGTCCATGCCTTAGTTGATAAGATGTCCAAGGCAGGCAGCTGTACCTGTATTCACCTGCCAACCCAGTCAGAGAAAAGGCAATACAGCTCTGTGAAATGTAAGTGACAGTGATGCTGGAATGAATATGCGCTTGTGGTCAAGAGCAACCTGTTACTTGATACCTACATTTCACAAAGAAATGCTATTGTCATCACAATTGTAAGTGAGGTTTGTTGGAGATATCAAGAGGCATAAAATCGAAAGCATCAAAGCATCATGGTACTTACTACAGAGGCACTGATCTAACTTTTCTTCCCTAACCCACTCCATAATATTCTATTAAACAGACCAGTGACCTATACTTGATATGAAGTGCAGAGAATTTTTTTTTTCAGTTACAATGCAAAGAAAAAATTAATAGCATATGCAAATGTCAGCTAAGAGCTGAGCAAAGAATTTACAACTCCTATGTTATTACAGTTCAATTTCTTTTGCTGCTTTTGAAACGATGCAAGTGCAAACTATTAGTCAGTGTCTTTTATATTGCCCTTTGTGTTTAATTCACAGAAGGTATTCAACTCTTACAGACTGTGGCTGTGAGGGCTGAATCTTTAGCTCAGCCTGGAATCAGTTAAGGTGCTAGTTCAGGAAGATGTTCCTGTTTCAGACTTTGATATATTGTGCTCAACACAGAAGTATTCTGAACATTTCCATCAACTAATTGCTGAGCGTAGTTTGATTGAGCCAAGATCTTGCAAAGGTGCATTACAAGTTTATCAAAGTTTTTGTAAAAGCTTAGAAATGCTCTCATAATACAAGCTAAGTTTTGTATTCTGGAGAATGGGCACCATTTTCAGTTTGTGTTGCTTGTGAAAGAATTTAATCTGAGAAGGCCACTGATTTATTGGAATTAGAATATGTGTATAAGGCTCTGTGTCACAAAAAATGCATTGATATTAATATGCTGGATACTTACAGTATGCATGTGTAAATGTGAAGAGAGGTCCTCAATGATGTTTACATTTTTAATTATGGTAATTTATTTTGATTGGGAACATAGGCCCAAATTAATCCAGTTTAGCTGAAGCATCCCTACCAGAAGCAAAGCATCCCTGGGCTCCTCAGAACCCAGCATAGGGAACTAGTCTCTGGAAGTGCCTCTCATGCCTCAGACTGCACAGGAAGCTTCACTGAAGCACCTAATTATCCTGGGTTGGGCTACTTATTTTAATGTTTGAACAAATAACCTAACTGAGCACAAAGGTGTTTCTGGCACGTGTCCTTGTGTATAAGGCCGAAGTCACGTTCCCCCATTTGTTCTCTGAGGGATGAAACTTGCTGTGACTAGCAAGGTCCCAGCTGAAATGAATGAAGCGTTACTGATTATTTTATTGGAGGATTTTTATAGATAATGTGGTTATTAATTTTTTTTCTTTGGTTTATTGCCCCATTCCTGTGTATTTCTTTCCTTGACTAAAATTTCTCTGTGCAGCGCAGGTGGCTTTCAATAAGAAAACCCAGCCTCATGAGTATACTTTACAGAATTTCCTCCCTGTTCCTTGGCATGTGACTTTACCACCCCCCTCCCAGGTCTCTCCCTGCTTCAAAAGCAAGGACCTTCCTCTACAGTGCTGTCAGGAGCCCAGATGTCTCAAGAGAAGCTCCAATATCTGGCAAGCTAAACAGAGGTTCACAGACATAGCTGTCTGCTGTTCGGTTGTGAGATTATGAAGTGCTAAACATTTCCCAGACATTCAGGAAAAGCAGATGCTTACCCTGAGAAGTTTCCAACCCAGCAGCAAATGCATGGACAGACTTAGAAAAAGGTTGAAGAACTAATGGAGAACTCCTCAGACACCTGTCTGTGATCCAGGTGTGAGTATTTCAGAGATCAGTTTAGCTATGAAAAGGATGGGGAACCTTCTGGATCATATGAGAGATTTAATCCCTAGAAGAAGGCATAGACCCTTTTATCTGTGAAGGTGAGAAAAACATGCCAGAGCTAAGGGAGAGGAAAAAGGGACATGAAATTCAAGGTGAGTGAGGAGCAGAGTGAGTGGAGCTGTGTGCAGGAAGATGAGATGTGTGAATGTGATGAAAGGAGATGTTGCTTTGAATCAGCACGTCCCTAGGTAAGGACAATGACTTTAATTTTGTGACCCCAGTTTTCCTTAGTCACCAGTGAAGCCATCCTTTCCCCAGCAGGTGGAGGTGTTTTAACAGGGTCCAGCTCATCCCTAAAAACCACTTAGAAAGCTGGAAGGGTGCAATGCATATCTGCCTTGTGCAAGAGCATTGCTGTCCCCTCCCTGTACAGAGAGGATCCACTTGTCAGACTTCCACGAGGTCCCAGGAAATATAAAACAGAAACAGACCTAGTCGTCTTCCTCAGAGATGAATCAAAAACTTAGAGAGAGCAGCAACTGTTGAAAAAAAATAGATCCCTTCCCTCTGCCTTCTTTTACTATAAACACATGAGAGTTGAAAGTTGCATTTATTTCATCAGCTGAGTCCACCGAGGAACACAAGTGACAATTATTCTGCATTCTTAAACTGCTGGTGAATAGAATTGTAGAATCCTAGACTCATAGAACCATAGAATGGTTTGGGTTGGAAGGGACCTTTAAAGGCCATCTAGTCCAACCCTCCTGTAATGAGCAGGGACATCTGCAACGAGATCAAGTTGCTCAGAGCCCTGTCCAGACTGACCTTGAATGTTTCCAAGGATGAGTCATCTATCAACTCTCTGGAGGTGTTCCAGTGTTTCACCACCCTCATAGTAAAGAATTTCTTTCTTATATCCAGTCTAAATCTACCCTCTTGAAGTTTTAAACCATTACCTCTTATCCTATTGCTACAGACCCTGCTAAAAATTTTGTCCCCATCTTGCCCATAAGCCCCCTTTAAGCACTGAAAGGTTGCAATAAGGTCTCCCCAGAGCCTTCTGTTCTCCAGGCTGAACAGGTGGGGTCTCACCAGAGCAGAGCGGAGGGGCGGAATCACCTCCCTTGACCTGCTCAATCCCTTCCTTCCCCCAGCCTGTATTGATACCAGCAGTTGCCCTGACCCAGATGCAGGACCTTGCACTTCGCCTTGCTGAGCCTCATGAGGTTCACACAGGCCCAATTCTCAAGCTTGTCCAGGTCCTTCTGGATGGCATCCCGTCCCTCAGATGTGTCAATGAACCACACAGCTTGGTGTCATCTGCAAACTTGCTGAGGGTGCACTCAGTCCCACTGTGTATGTCATTGGTGAAGATATTAAACAGTACAAGTTCCAGTACAGACCCCTGAGGGACACAACTCGTCACCAGTCTCCATCTGGACTTTAAGCTGTTGACCACTACCTTCTGGATGCAGCCATCTAATCAATTCCTCAGACATCTAATAAAATGTAATTAAATTGTCTGTTTAATAAAACAGACACAGTGAATTTCTTGAATAAACAAAAGACTAAGTTCCCCTTCTACTTCTGTTGCTTAACTGCACGCAGGTGTTCACAGGTATCATCAGAGTCGTAGACATTCTCTGTTCACCTTTGGCAATAAAGTGGAATTTGTCTGTAAATAATTCCTTCTTGTTTAAAACTGCACGTCTCATTTTCTGTCAGGTTCTAGGAAGCTAAACTGAAAAAAATATATGTTGAACAACACAGCTAGAAGGACCGGGTGTAAGACTTTATGGGTAACTGGAAAAAAAATAATAAAAAATCTCTATATTAGCTTCAATGTTTTTACTGTAAGAAATATAAATGTTAGAAGGTTCTGAAATTAAAAATTGCATTTGTATTAAAATAGTCCTATTTTCTCGAAATGTGAACAACATTGCATTCAGGAATACAATACTTTTCTCCATATGTAGACTCTGTACCATAAACTCGGGATTCTGTTCTGTGAACTCCAGCTTGTCCACACAAATATACTTGTCAAGAGTGGTAAGAGCTACAGGTGAAAAACACATTCACAGATTCAGAAACCTGGGAAGAGATTAATTCCATTCTATTTGGGAGTTCTCTTGTGTTAATTGGAAATTTGTATGCTTATTAATGTGTTATCAAATACTGCACTTTCAGTGAAAATACACAACTAAAGATATCCCCATCTGAAAAAAATGAGTAGAGTCAAAATAAAAAAGGTTGTGGAAATGTAGAATTCACTTGAATTGCTAAGAGATACTCACGCCTTCGTAAAAATAAGGCAAAACTGATGGGAAAAGGACTCATATTTCTGCACTACTTAACGCTTAAGAAGCTAATATGAAGTAGTTAAGATATTAAACACTGAAAGGGCTTCATGTTCCTTTGATGCGGAGCTTCAAAAGTCAAACCATTTTCCCTCTGCACTGCAGATATCTTCTCATCATTGCCATCACCCCCCAATCCAGTTCACTGTCCAGCAGCGATGTCTGCAGGGCCCAGGGAACAGTTTTGGCTGCAAATCCCTGTTATCCATGGTTGGATGATGATTTGGGTCTTGGGAGTGACCTGGTTAAGGGCTGGAAGATGCCACCAGCAGCTCCACCGCTTGCTGCTGTTATCTTCTGATCAGCTGTGGCTTTCCAGCTGACTGCTGAATGTTGAGGTGAGCCAGCACAGAGGTACCAGTGGGGCTGCAAGGCTGCAGGCTGACGGGCCTTACAGAGTGATATCAGGGTGTTTACGATGGAAGCAGAGATCTTCTTGAATGGCAGTCTTAATTCCTGGAGTGAAATTTGTAGGAAAGTGTGGATGAAACCAGAGATATAGCAGGGCATGATAAAAGTTGTCAGTGAAGCCCAGATTCTCTGTCTCCTTCAAGACTCAGGGTAAAACTGGGGGCCTTTGCCCCGTATTTTTATCTCCCAGATTTTGCACCAGGTCCTAGAGTAAAGCAGGACAGGTCCACAAGCTGCAAGGAGGGGCAGAAAGCCGTGCATTTCAATAATGCTCTGCTGGGAGAACTTTCTCAGAGCCAACCTGGATTTCTTTTTTCCTCCAGAGCAGGGCAAAGAGGAATTGACAGGGATGAAATTTCTACCTGTGAAATTTAAAGGACTTCCGAAGCTCTGAGGAGCCCCTAACAAAAGGATCAATGAAGTGTCTTGGTCCTTCATGAGGAGTGCACAGCATCATACAGGGCTGTGCATGCTTTCTGCTGCAGGAGAAATCAGCAGTGTGCTGAGACAATTAATTACATCCTGGAATGCTACAGCTACAAATTAACTTTTTTTTTCTTCTCTTGTCCTGGAAAACCCACTTCTGTATCACACAGATGGAAAATTCTTCTAAGATGAATATGCAAACATCTCCCCCTTTTCCACAGTCAAACATAGTGAGACAATTTCGGGTTACAAAGGGATAAGCCTTATAATAGGCTTAAGGTATTTCGTGCAGGACATGCATGACTCGTTAGCTCATTGTTCTTCACAGAAGTACAAAATCTTTATCTTCACAGAAGATATTTCTTAGCTGTCTAGTATGTTGACATCTAAGTACTGACTTTTCAGTGTTTATGCCTTATGTAACAGACAACTTATAACAGTCACGCAGATAAGTAGGGACTGACTTTACAATACTTTGCACTATGCAGGAACTATTTTCTTCACTATAAGTAGATAAAAGATAGCAGAAGTATAACCTCCAGTGAAATCAGCCCTGTTTTGGATGGCAACTCCACAATACCTTGGCACAAGAGAGAGAAATATGCTTTCATTCTCACAGAAACAACATCATAACCAACAAAACTCCAGCTGCTCTGCCTCTGTGCTGTTCTCAGTTTCTAAGAAATGCATATTTCACCTGTGAAATGTATAGGGTTAATCTGGTCCATGCCACATTAGTAAAGCTTCATACGAAATATGGTGTCAGTATGGATCACTGTACTTCAAGAAAGCTTTGAGTGCACATGAGAAAGTTCACACAAGACCACTAGTGGTTACCAGATAAAACACTGAAATACTGAAAGAGGTTTTAAAAGTAAAGAACAAGGAGAAATTTGACGATAATTCACTTCAAATACACCCAGGCGTGCTGCATAATGAGAGGTGATGATTGAATCTTCCAGCTAGAACAAAAAATGCATGGAAAGAAAAATTCTTTGGAGGGTAATAAACAAAACCAGCACTTCTGATTTAGGAAGTCCCAGGCCATATTAAGGTGAAGGGACATTTTGGGGAACTGTGCTTGACCTGCTCTTTTTCCCATCCCCAAGTATCTCCCCCTGACCCTACAGGATTAGGAGTCAGACAAGCATTTTGTCTGACCCTGAATGGTCCCTGTTTTCTTTTGTTTTCATTGTTTGAAACTATACTTTGTGTTAACAAATGTACTTAAATATTCATTGCTTCACCTATCATTGAGGCAGTCAAGAAATCAGTCTACTCTAATGAGTGTTTTGTGATCATGGGCTCTATGGGCTAGCTGTACATTTTTAGTTTCCCTTTCATGGCTTGCCTGGCCTTGTATGTGTTTCACATCTGCTCACATCTCAGAGATCTTCAGGACTGTTTGGCAAGGGTGCATAAGCTTTCTGAGTATAGGCCTGTAATCAGGAACAGACAACTTCTTTTTTCAATAGTTTGGACATTACAGTTTGACTACAATGTACAGTTTGACTACAATGTACAGTTTGACGTGTCCTTGGATACTCATCTCATGTCAGTCATTCTGGCATACTTCAGAAGGACTTGAGCCTTCCTTCTGTGGGACCAAATAGCCTGATGGAGAACTGTTATGAATATTTGTAAATATTTGCCTTATGTGTTTCATACGATCCTTGCCAGATCTTTTCTTAAAAGGGACATGAATATTTATTGTCCAATGGTTTCAGTGTTTTCTCATCTTTTATATTTCTGCAAGGGTTACAATTTTGTATTCATATTCACTTCTCTTTCCTTTAATGTTACAAGTCTTCCCTGGATAAGTTGTCAGTAATTGCAGTCCCTTTCTTGCAACGTATGCCTGAAATAATAATGCCACTCTCTCAGAGCATGGGCTGAAAGCACTTTGGAGCAGCTTGTAGTGGCTTCTAAGAAATGCCCTCCAGTAATTTATAGTCATGTTCTACTTGAATGGCTTCCTGCTCCTGAAAGAGCTGGTTGAACTGTTCATGTACAAACACCACTCCAAGACATTTCTTTCAGTTTGGGTATACCTTTATTCTATCTATATTAGTGTCACTGAGCCAGAAACTGGACGCTGTCTCTTTCATAAGGAAGGTGCCTCATCTCTTCGCCCCACATCATCTATTTTTATCTTTACTATTTTCATTAACACCTTAAGTATTTTAGAATAGACTACACTAGTTCTCTGACATATGAGATAAATGCATCATGTTGAAGAAACCATGATTGTTTGATTCTTTGGTCAATCAATGCCTGAGAGTTTGCAAATATCTGCAATTTATGGAAGATATATTGAGGTTTTAGTATTTGTGACAGTGTTTCTAAACTGTTTTATTATCTTTACTTAGGTTTCCTAAAGATTATGACTTTCCAAGGCCTGTAACCCAATATTTCCACAAATAATGAAAAATTCATATTTATCCAGTTCTAGATATACTTACGGTACTCTTTCCAGTTGTTCAGAGGATCTGTGACCCCAGTCTGACCCTGCTGTCTGCTCGCTTGGCTCTGAGTTGCCATTGGCTGTTCTGGTCCATTCAAGTCCTGCCTTGCTGACGGCACAATCCCTCTTCCAGGGGCCGAATACTGTCGTTGGCCATCCTTGACTGACCGCTGTGCCCACGCTGTAGGGATGTAATTACCTCCCCAGCCATCATGCTAGTCAGTATCCTTTTCCAGATGAAGCACTGGGAAATATTTTTGCCTTTCTTAAACTGGCAATAGTGCTCATTTAATTTTTCATTTTATTTATCTCCTATCTTTTCATCTCTGTATTTGCTTTTGTAACAAATTAATTAATTTTTCTAACAATTTCCATTTTTATGTATATAATTTGTTGGTCTACTTCTGTGCCTGACTCATATACTCTTCTTTTGATTCTGAGATTATTTGCTTGCTCTGCATATAGGTCTCAGCTGACTTATTATGGGCCAAGTATTCTCATTTGAGTTCCTTCATACTTCATGGCCATGATTAATCTATCACAACATTGGTTCACTTTTTAAGATTTGATCATTAGTCAATCATTTATCACAGGTTGGCAATATACTTATTTTGTACTTTTTCTGTGGACTTTTAAGTACAGTCTTTAAATAAGTATAATTTTTCTGGACTGAAAATACTTTTGGACCATTGCTACGATTTTATATAGATACCTGTGGTCTGTAAATCAAGATCACCAAGGTCTGCTGAAGCACAACACAGCTTTCCTTGTCACCACTAATAACATAACTGTTCTTGCTTTGTTCCATTTCTGTCTTCATTAAACTTGCATAATTTCCATTTTCTGGTGTGAAAATTTCTGCTTGCAAAAGACTTCTCTTTCATAGCTAGATGCTTGCACATGGGGTTCTAATACAGCAGTGTCATGTTTTGACTAAAACACTTGTGTTTTACTTTTATACATTTTCTTGTGGATGAATTGTTGAGGGGAGAATCAATTTGTCCTGTTAGCACTTGCACTTAATGCAGGAGCTGGCTTTAGGTACTAATTTTATTGTTAAATTGTTAAAAATAAGGTCAACAGTCTGGTTGTACTCCTCCTGTCATATATAGTATTCTTTTAAATTCAGGATTTACTGGAGGTAGATGTTTTTAATTCCCAACATTTTCTTATTTATTAAAATAATATTACACATTATAGTGATTTTTGGAAGGGAGGTATCTCTTATATCTTGGTTTAGTTAGATTCAGTTTTAATCAGTGAAAGTTGAGAGATGTGATTTTTCCAAGACTTGCCTTTCTCTTCCACATTCAGCAGCGATCCATTCTTGCCTATTTATTTATTTCACTCTCTTCCCTCTGTTGCTCCCCCCCAAAATATTTCTAGTAATTTCCAGACTGGCCATCATCTCTTTCCTCTCTCTCCTATCACCTCTCTTCTCCTCTGCTGGGAGCTGGAAATGCTAAAACTAATCAGAAATTATAATTGCAGGGTGCAGAAAAAGAGATGAAGAGACATCCCTCTGAATTAAATTGCTGGGGATATGAAGGAAAACGATATCAATTGAAGATTATAGCTTGTCAGATAAACTCTGACACTCAAAAATAAATGTTCATTTTCATAATTGATTTTCAATAGCAATGACTTCCACCAAGCCCTAAATTGTCCAATTACGTATTCCACTACTATGTATAACATGGCCTTTCCAGGCTTGCAATGTCACTCTGCTCTTTCATTAGTGTTTATAGTAGCACAACTCGTTAGCTTGAAGTCCACAAAACTGCTCTTCTCTTTTTCATACAAGGCTAGCAGTCATCTTTATTTGTTATTCACATCAGTCTCTTCTGAAATACCTAACTACCTATGGTAAACTGTAGTCCAGTAATTCCATTGACTCAAGACAGGAAGCATTTATAAGAAAAAAAAAAAAAAAGATAATAAGAAAAAGTTGGCTTAAAGTCTTCATTTATTACTCAAACTAATTTTTTGCATACATGACAACTCCAACAAGTTAATTTTTGTTTATTTTAATTGGAGTTTTATGTTATACAGGCACCTATGATTAATCTGTCACCCTGGACACATAAATTATACAAATTTAAAATTTAGAGCAGTCACTTTAAATATAATTTCATCAAACTTCTCTAAGATTCTCTCCAACAAAAAAAGCACAGCATATATATTTACAGCTATTTCTAATATACATCCCTATTAATAGGGAACACTATAAAAATAAATTGAGGGCATGCTGAGCTATAAGACAACATTTAGATGACAGAGAATTGATTTTCTATAAAGCTGAGGGATTTTATGAAAAAATAAATAAAATCTTCAGGGAACAATTTGCAAATGAAATACATGGAATTGGATGTCTAAGTCATGTATCGATTTGATTTTCATAAATACCTTTGCTTGTCGATACTGTAAGTGATCATTGCTCAGTCTTCTTGAAAACATCAAATGGTGTAACACAATTGTAGCAACAACATCATTAGGGCTGGATCTCCTGGAAAATTGGAACTGAGAAAGTCTGCTTCTTCTATTGGATTTCACCTTACACATCCATGAAAAATGGCTGCAATCTATTCTGTCCAATGGCCGCCAATATGGCACTGATTTGGGAGCGTTGTGCTGCTGAGCTGTGGACGATGAGGCTTGCTGTGCATCCACAGGCCCAGAAGAATGGGACAACCACCTTCTGTCAACTCACCACACTCCCCTGCTAGGAGGGCAAGACCCAGGTTATGCCATAAGCTGTACCAGGAGTACCCCAAGAGGAGTGCTGCGTGGGAGTGATTCCTTCCTGCTCCCTCTTTCTTAGTTATTAGGAGTAAACCATAACAAAAAGTAGTTTTGACGTGACCATTGTGACCTATATTGAACTGTACTGTGGAATATAATAATTTTTTTTGAAGTTTGGTGTGAACTAAGGACAGTCTATCCATTTTGTTGTAAAAGGGTGCTGAGATGCAGTTATCAGAAAAAGAATGCTCAGCCCAATTGTTCAAAACAGATCCATTAAACAATTAAAGTTATTTCAACCTTATATTAGAATCAGATTGTATCTATTATTTTAAGCAATATCACCACCATGAAGAATATGAAGCAGGAGACAGATTGGTGTGGAACAGACATGGATATTTATTTCTTTACTAAAAAAGTGATTTGCAGCACTCTAGCTGTCATTAACAGAGAATGTGTAAGTCATAAAGTGCAGTTAGGTGATAAATTTATTTATAATGTACCTTAGCCAATTCCTTCTTCTCTGCTCACTAATACTTCTCCCCCAGGAGTTATTCTAATTTTAATCTGCCAAGAAGATAGGTAGGTGGTACGCTGGGTAGATGAGAATGAATCTGTGTCTGCTGCAAATGTAGATTTTTCTGCCCAAAATTATTCCAGTCTATGTCACAGCATGAATGTGGATCAGTCAAATCTGACATTTAAAATAAAAAAAATTCACAGCCACAAAGATACAATTTTGTTGTCCTGAAACTCTACAAGTAGGACCTGTATCCCTTCAGAACATACACTTTTTCAGTATCTCACTTTGATAATATGTCCATTAAAGCTCAGGTACCTCAAAGCTGCTTTAGGTTCGTGTTTGTCGACTTTCACTGCTTTATGCAGTTGTGTTCCTGGTGAGGGAGGCATATAGCTTTATAAGATAAGAGATATTAACTGTTTCAAGCAACTCCTTCAAAAACTCTGAAACCTTATTAGAATACTTTTTCTAAACTTCTGGTGCACTTCATACATTCACAACACATGCTACCATATCTTCACCAAGATGACTGTTGCATGCCAGCTAAGAAACTCATGACACACCGCTTTTGCTCTGTGAAAAGGAAACTAAAAATGGAACGGAAGAATGAGAAGTTCTAGACAGAAATTATTATATCTTCTAATGTTTGAATAAGTGTCACCCTATACATTCAGAGAGCTGAATTTTCATACCTGACCCTTTCAACTGCTGAACTGTTGAATCCCACAAGGCATTTGTTTTTATAGGATCTGTAGCTTTAAAGAGATTGGAAATGTTTTAAAAATAAACATTAGGAAAAAACTTCTGTAGCACTAGGCTCTTGTTTTGCAAATTGGTTCAAAACATATTCAAAAGATAGTGCTCTCGTTGTACAACCTAGTCTCTGAATAGCTTAGTCAGTGTCTCTTCCATCTGCCTCATGGCTGCAAGCAAACCCAAGATCTAAGCAGAGCAGAGGAAGTCATCTTGTAGTCCATCTCTGTTTTGCATTAGCAAACCATAAATGCTGTTAATTGCTACTTAGCTGCTCGATCCAGATTGTCAGGGACTTGGAGTGAAAAACTGAACAATGTGCGACCTTGCGGTAGATATTGGATAGCGATTCTACATTGGCTTCTGGGAAAAAAACAACTGTAAAATCCTCTGAAGGGAGCCCTCTTCTCATAAATCTCACAAAAAACCAGGAGGAATTATGTTGTCTTGAAACAGCTTTTCCCTCCTCCTTCTTTCTCGTTGAATTGTAGATCTCTAATATATAGTTAATGAAAGAACAAGATGTGTTTTAGGCTGTATGTAAAGCAAAGATTTACAGCAGATCACAGACAGACAGACAGCAGCTCTAGTACTAAACCACTACCTACTCATGATCATTTTCTGAAATACATGCATGCTGTTTGGTTAAGAATAATGTCAAGCAGATCAAAATATTAAAAAAAAAAAAGAAATCCCACCTCTGTCTTGCTGATGAGTGAAGTCATGCCAGAGTTCAGTCTTTTAATGTGATAACTTTGATGATAATGTGAAAACCGCAGTTCTCTGGTGAGAACAAAATTGTCTGAAGAGAGAATAGGAGCTTAGGCAGCTGCTAGAGCAGCTTCATAGCTGTCTGCAGAACCATTAAAAGTATGGCCATGAGATTTGTCACCCTACATGTGTGTAATACTTTTGTCACTGAAATACATGTGTGTTACCATGCTACCTCCTACAAAATGGGGAACATTTTGATGTTGCAAATCAATTTCTCATAGGATGAGAAATCAGTCATATGATAGCTCTCACTGTAAATAATTTATTGCCCTTACATACTCCATCTAAACATAAACAGTTACTAACGGCACGCAGGCAGTCCTTTTTTTCCAGCAATCCTGACATAAGCCTGACTATCCAATACCAAGAAATGATTTTCTACACCAAGAACTGGTCATACAGAATGATGATAAAGAAAGTTTCCTGTGGCCAGGTTTCCCCAGGCAGAGGGGTAGGATTGTGTGGGCCTGTGTGAACCTCATGAGGTTCAACAAGGCCAAGTGCAAGGTCCGACACCTGGGTCGGGATAATCCCTGGTATCAATACAGGCTGGGGGATGAAAGGATCGAGAGCAGCTCTGCTGAGAGGGACTTTGGGGTACTGATAGACAAAAGGCTGGACATGAGCCAGCAATGTGCGCTGGCAGCCCAGAGGGCCAACCGTGTCCTGGGCT
>Ga0065711_1035512_pt1 | contig 22223 bp, 8 predicted proteins | sample Hoacrofraction12_FD_59098 | JGI IMG/M metagenome (GOLD analysis project Ga0065711, IMG submission 59098) | Hoatzin crop microbial communities from Cojedes, Venezuela - Epithelial fraction 12 v2 (version 2) | ecosystem: Host-associated > Birds > Digestive system > Esophagus > Crop | place... | reverse complement strand
ATGCTAAGGCACATGGAGGCCAGGGAGGTGATTTGAGACAGCCAGCATGGCTTCACCAAGGGCAAGTCCTGCCTGACCAACCTAGTGGCTTTCTATGATGGTGTAACAACAAGGGTGGACAAGGGAAAATCTATGGATGTCATCTATCTGGATTTTTGTAAAGCCTTTGATACGGTCCCCCACAACATCCTTCTCTCTGTATTGGAGAGCCATGGATTTGATGGGTGGACCATTCGGTGGATAAGAAATTGGTTGGATGGTCACAGCCAAAGGGTAGTGGTCAACGGCTCAATGTCCGGATGGAAACCAGTGACGAGTAGAGTCCCTCAGGGGTCCGTACTGGGACCGGTGCTGTTCAATATATTTATCAATGACATGGACAGCGACATCGAGTGTACCCTCAGCAAGTTTGCAGAAGACACCAAGCTGAGTGGTATGGTCGAGACACCAGAAGGATTGGATGCCATCCAGAGGGACCTGGACAAGCTGGAGAGGTGGGTGTGTGTGAACCTCATGAGGTTCAACACGGCCAAGTGCAAGGTCCTACACGTGGGTCGGGGTAATCCCCAGTATCAATACAGGCTGGGGGATGAAAGGATCGAGAGTAGCTCTGCTGAGAGGGACTTGGGGGTACTGATAGACGAAAGGCTGGACATGAGCCGGCAATGTGCGCTGGCAGCCCGGAGGGCCAACTGTGTCCTGGGCTGCATCAGGAGAAGCTTGGCCAGCAGGTCAAGAGAGGTGATTCTGCCTCTCTACTCTGCTCTGGTGAGACTTCACCTGGAGTACTGCGTTCAGCTCTGGAGCCCTCAGCACAAGAATGACATGGAACTGTTGGAGCGGGTCCAAAGGAGGGCTACAAAAATGATCCTAGGACTGGTGCACCTCTCCTATGAGGACAAGCTGAGAGAGTGGGGCTTGTTCAGCCTGGAGAAGAGAAGGCTGAGGGGAGACCTGATTGCAGCCTTTCAGTACTTAAAGGGAGCTTATAGGAAAGATGGGGACAGTCTTTTTAGTAGAGACAGCAGTGACAGGATGAGGGGTAATGGTTTTAAACTAAAACAGGGTAGGTTTAGACTGAATATAAGGAAGAAATTCTTTACAATGAGGATGGTGAAACACGGGAACGGGTTGCCCAGAGAGGTAGTGGAGGCCCCATCCCTGGAAACATTCAAGACCAGGTTGGACAGGGCTCTGAGCAACCTGATGTAATTAGCGGTGTCCCTGCTCTCTGCGGGGGGGTTGGACTAGATGACCTCTAGGGGTCCCTTCCAACCCAAAACTTTCTATGATTCTGTGATTCTATGATTGCAAGAAGTGCACCTGAAAGCATGCGGTTATAAGTCTATAATACAAGAAAAAATAGGTCATTAATCATTCTTCCCCTCCTACCCCCCAATACCAAATAAAGCACTTAAGCAAGATTATTTTCTGAATAGAAAACAAAAAAAACAAAAAATGAAATCCAGAACAAAACAAAATTTCTGTCTGGTCAGACCCACTGGTAGAAGGGATGGAATTTTAAAATTTGTTTCATAGTGTTTGTTTTTTTCTAATGCAGTCAAAAAATCACCATGAAGAAGGGGCATGGACTATCCAAATATGGATGTTGCTTGAAAATGGCACTAACAACAATATTGTATATTCTGTGAATTTAGTTGAGGATGCATGTATGGTATCCAACATAGGAGAAGGATAATGGAACTCTGTGAATAATCTGTTTTTGTTCCGGATCCAGTCTTTATGTATCCTACATTCTGATTTATCAGTTCAGCTTGAATTTGCTTAGCACTATGCTGCTATGGGAGAAGTGATATCCAGGTGATTTTCTGACGAGCTTTCTCAGGGGTTAATCTCTCTTATTATCAGGAATTGTTGTCTCTTATTCTCTCTTATTAAGACAGTTACTCTTTCTTATTGAGAGCAGCCCTGAAGAGAAGGACTTGGGGGTACTGGTTGACGAGAAACTCAACTTGAGCTGGGAATGTGTGCTCGCAGCCCCGAATGCCAGCCGTGTCCTAGTCTGCATCACAAGAAGCATGGCCAGCAGGTCAAGGGAGGTGATTATGCCCCTCTGCTCCACTCTGGTGAGGCCCACCTGGAGTCTTGCATCCAGCCCTCAGCACAGGAAAGACATGGAGATGTTGGAGTATCAGAGGGATGGAGCACCTCTCCCATGAAAAAAGGCTGACGGAGCTGGGGTTGTTCAGCCTGGAGAAGAGAAGGCTCCAGGGTGACTTGATAGCAGCCTTCCAGTACCTGAAGGAGGCCTACAGGAAGGATGGAGAGGGACTTTCTAGAACGGCTTGTAGTGATGAGGGAAGGGATAATGACTTTAAACTGAAAGAGGGTAGATTTAGATTAGATATAAGAAATAAATTCTTTACTATGAGGGTGGTGAGGCACTGGAACAAGTTGCCTCGAGAAGTTGTGGATGTCCCCTCCCTGGAAGTGTTGAAGGCCAGGTTGGATGGGGCTTTGAGAAACCTGGTCTAGTGGAAGGTGTCCCTGCCCATGGCAGGGTGGTTGGAACTAGATGATCTTTAAGGTCCCTTCCAAGCCAAAGCATTCTGTACTTCTATAAGTGTGCTTCTTCCTGTTGAAGGTTATTGGAGAATTTCTCACTGCATCCTAAGATTAAAACCATGCTCATCTAGAAAACCACGTCTCCCCAGCCACTGATGAAATACTGTGGCAAGATGGCATTGTAAGGCACGCACAATAGCTATGCTTGTTCCTCGTAATTTATAGTAATTACTTTTACCTATTAATGGCACACACTTCACTAAATTGACAGCTAAGTTTTATCTGTTCTGTAAATATATTGTATTTACTGCAGTTGCAGCTTTGTATAAGCGTGTATTTCCCCAGTGAGTTGCAGTTAAATTGGCCAAATGCACCTCTCTGTCTTCAGTATGCCTTGTTTTGGTCACAGCTACACATACCAGCTTTCAGAGTCATTCCAAAACTGTTACTAGGCAGGTATATCTGCTGCAGAATCTGTCTTTATCTCAGACATATGGAACCTGAAAACAGTCCCAACTGAAACAGCACTGTCAGACATGGATAGTATTCACAGTACTGCCCTATCAAGCTATCTTTTACAAATAGGGCTGATCTTATGGACCCTAACTAGCAAAGTCATGGTGCTCTGAAATAATACTTTATTCACCTCTTGTGGTGAAGTTATGACTCTTTCAACTAACATCTTACCTATAGTACTGTATAGAGTCTGTCTATATCTCTCCTCTTTCCTTTCCTCCAAAGTACTTTGCAGCACAAATATATGGCTGTCTTATGAAAGAAATGCTGAAACACTCAATTAAGAGCGTGGTGAGCCTTATTTCTACTTCCATTATCTGACGTCAAGTATTAGAAACCTGCAGGCTGTCTTATGTGCTGGTATGCATTTTATTCCCACTTCACTCGTGTGTTCTAATGAAGACCTGCATGCGTGCAAAGAATCAGTAAAAAAACACTCAGTGAATGTTAAAAACAGTCATCATTCACAGTATTAATTTCCTCAATGATATCCAATAAAGGAGTCATAAGATAGATGCATACGAAATACCATTTTCTGTTTCACTTTCTGAGTCACAGTGGTCTAGCGTCTGCTAATGTGAACAAGTACTATGGAAACAAATGCTGCCATGAATATTTAAGAATATAAATAAGGAATGAATCATCAATAACACAGCAGACCAATGTTGCACCACAAAAAACTCCATGAATGTTTTGAAGGTCACACAAATGATACTCTGATTAAAAATAGGACCAGGAAATTTAGTAGGTATCATTTATGACACATAACCTGTTAGACAAAACCAAAACATAAAAACTAAAATAGATGGTTCATAAATTTTGCATATATATATATTTTAATACATAGTCCCAGCTGCTTCCCCTCCTGTTTTGTATGTGATCTAGTCACTTGCAACACATAAATGCAAAATTCTGATTTGGTAGGCTTTTAATAAGTGTACTGGCAGCTCAAAGAATAGGGGACATTCAGAATGATAGTGCTGATTAGGTAATTTATTTCAAAATATACATTTGAAGTAATTTCTATGATGAAAAATTTAAATTTACATTTGGAGTTCTAGTGTAAGAACTGTAGAGTAATTTCCCCTGTGCAGGAGAACTTACAATGCAAAATGAAGCTTTCACACAAATTTTCCGTAGCAAACATTTTGCATGAATCATGAAGATAAGATTGAAGTGTGCAGACACAGGACTTCTTCCAAAATAACTATGTGCATGGAATTTGTGATAAAAAATGAGAAACTTCTTGCTGCTTCAGAGTAAACATGTGTTTGTATAATGCTTGACAGTAATGTCTTTGGTTTAAATGCAGACTGGACTCTGAAACTACACTGCATTTGAGATATCAAAGGATCTGTGGATAGTTTCCCACTTTTGATCATGATATCAACTTAAACAGAAAGCTAACTGGAAACGTAACTGAGGGGACATGACTGAAAGACAAATAGCTTAAAAAAGCTACCTAGCTAGCAATCAGGGCAGCAAAACAAGTAACAGTTTCCCATACACCTTTATTTGTGAAGAAGAAAAATAAAAGCAAATAGGTAAAGATGTCTGCTATCAAGATGACACAGACAATTAAGGTGGCAAGAACAAGAATTTTTGCTTCTGAAGAAACCATGCGAAATACATAATATCTGACTATGTTAAAAGGCATGTATTTATATACAAAGTTTTTACAACAGATCTTAATGACAACAACAAAAGATGAAAAACATTGATCAAATTTAGAATAGATCCAAAGACATTTATGGAGCGAAGAAGGTGGTGGTAGAAGTTAACAGCCCCATACACAGATGTATGCCAGTTGAGAAACTAGGAATATGTTATGATTCAGATAAGCAAGCAATAATGAGGAAAAGACAGGAAAGGATCCTAGCTAGTAAAAGAGAGATAGCAGAGAAGAGAAACCAGGAATGAGAAGTAGAGCAAAGTCACTAGTGCAAGCTCAGGGGAAGGTAAGTGTTAAGAGCTTCAGTCTAAAGAGGAATATGGATGGCATTTCTGAGACTGTCAAAATGAAAAGGCAGGATTATCTGTGGTCAGAACCCAGGTGATAGCTTATGCAAAGTGGTTATACTATCTGGCAATCTGCAACAGCAGGAGAATTAAGTTAGTGTGTAGAGGTCCTTGCCAGCTCTATGCTTATGTTTGCACTTAAGTAAGGTGAGGCAAGTAGGGGCGGATTTGGATTTCATGTCACAAACACAAAAGAGAAATAGCTCTTCTCGCACTGATGGCATGGTATTGACTCTTCCACAACTAAGGGGAAACCATTCAGCTTTAGAAATTCTAAGAGATAAATGAGTGACATATCATTTAAAAGGATCTCTCTCTGTAAAGGGACCTAAGTTCTCAAAAAACCCTGCCTGGTACTATTTTTCAGATATATGCTTTCAGATATCTTCTTCAGACTTCATTCAGAATGGTCATAAAGTGATGGCCAGAACGGAAAATGCCACACTAAATTTTATAATTAATTCCATTTGATCTGGAATTACTTACTACCTCCCTAATCCTTTAAGTGCAACAGTTACATCTTAGAATCAAGAGAGAATTAGGAAGAAGATGAGTAAAACCAGTATCTACACTTGATACTGTTTATCTCTAAGGTAAAAATGAAAAGAAACTTCAATTCTTATTTTGCAGGGAGTAAGATTACTTTTAGGTCTGTATAAGAAAAATAATAAAAAATCTTTGTTACATATTCCAGTTCTTACCATGAGAAAAATGTCTCCTTTATATCAAGTGAACTTCCTGTGTTCATACATTAGAAGTCTATGGTCATACTCTGTTTTGTGATGTACACCATTCATTTCTGCTGAATACTTACTCTACAAAAAGGATGCCATTTGAAGCTCTCCACCATTTTTTCTTATATATATTTCTTTATAAAACAACAACTAACTTAAAATATGAAAAAGCATCTGTTTCTCTGGTTAGATTTTACACTCACTTTTGGCAGAGGTACTGCAATACTCTTTGCTGATGTCTATATCAGTCAGAGTAATTCTCTTGCTCTGTTCTTGTATGTGAGTCTAGACCGCAGAAATTGCTGCACAACTTCATGAGCTGATACAGAAATCACGCCAGTTTTATACAGTTTTTAGCTACATGAATGATTGCACTTCCCATGTCACAATAACCCCTTTTCCTCTTCCGAGGAGTTACTGTAGGCAGAGACAATACTCTGAAAATTGCTATTTGGCAATTCACCTACGAGGCAAATGTACTGAGCTTCCCCATAACTTTAACAAAGCAATCCACTTCTTTTACTAGTTTATCAACAAATTCCCTGTGAGTATGAAAGTTTGTTCCACTAAAAAATGTTGCTAGACCACCAAGCGACAAAGAGGAAAAAAAAAAAGAAAGTGTACAGTTATTTATTTTTGAGACGCCTTCTGAAAGACAGCACGGGTTCAGAATTCGTGTCAATTAAAAGGATCACTTGGTAAATGCCTGAGTAATCTAATTTATCCATACAAAAGCTGGAAAGCAGGTCTATATCACACTATCTATCCAGTCACTGGACAGGAATGCCCAGTGGGAAAGAAAATTCTGAAAAGGCGTCTTTTTCCACTATTGAGGGACCTTAGATCACCATCTTATATTTGTCACTTGGAGAATTACGAATGTCTATATGGAAAGTATCTTGCCCAAGAAGACAGCAGGAGTTTTTGTTTGGTTTTATAAATCTCTGTGCATACAAGTAGCAGGGGTACTACAACTGTAGTCTGCTTTATGAAGGGACACTTACTGTAGTGAGTTTAAATGGATCAAATGTCTATAATTTCAGATCATGTGTTTCCTAATATGTCTACCCCTTTTTAAGATGAAAAATGGATATCAGTAAGCTGGTTACAGAAGAATCACTGTTTCAACTTTATACTTATTCCTTAGTAGCCTTTACACGATTTTCTGAGTATGACTGTTTACATTGCTGAAATTATATTAAGTAGGAGTAAACCCTGTGTATTTTCTACATCTTGTGCATGCCACTAATATTTAAAAACATTGTATTTATCTTCTAACAAAAAAATCTTTGTAAACAGGCTGAATATAAAACATCATCTTACCTGCTGATATCTCCAATCTTTATAAAATATAAACAGTTAAGACACAGAGATTTGAGGAGTTCAAGGAAGGACTGAAGTACAAAAGTACAGTTTGTGTAGGAGCTGGAAATAGCCTCTTTTCACAGCCACACCCACACAGTTTTCTTAGTTGTTGTTGTTCTTTTATTCAGTTTTCTGCCCAGCCTGGCAGTATGCCAAGCACTTCCATCTAAATGTGCTTCTTAACTCTCGCAAAAATCTAAAATTCACCTCTGGTAAGCCCAGTGTTGTAGTCCTATATAAAATAATAGTTAAGAAAAACAATGTTGTCCCCAACGCCTCCAAGCAAAGATTACCCAGGAACATCAAACTACAGATACTGACTTATGCTTAAACACCACACAACAGCAGTCACTGACCAATTCTTGACAAACACTGGATTATGTTTAGACCAAAACAAAGAGAAAAAAATCTACAAAAACAGATTACTATCTGGCAGCTAGACCACATTATATTTTATTTCTTTAGAAAATTAGACAGGAATTGTCAGCAGATACACATAAGGATGGAAAAATCTTTATTTATACCAAACAAAATTTGGAAAAAAAAATCACTATAATCTTGGTTATGACGACTTTTCATTTACTGAGCTCTATTTAAAATTCTCTCAAAAATCCTAGTTTTATTTATCAGAAATGTTAGACACGAAATGCAAGCAATTTGAAACAAGCATTTTCAGGTATAAAAAACATAAGAACAAAGCATAGCTGCCTGCTATAGATCTTTTTATGGTAGATATGATTTTCACCCAAAACATTCATATGAAAATTACTTGTTTAAAAAGAAACACTACAGGATTTAACATTTATTGATTTCAGCTGTTAAAATGTGAAAAGTAATAAAATAGTTGCAGTGTATTTTATAACAACAGAAGCACCTGCTGTGCAAATTTTTGGGAGAACAGGCATTAATGAAAACCAGAAAGACCCTGGAATACAAAGGCTTTGTTCTGAAAGCTGGTGTTATCTCAGCAAGCAGAGATTTAGAGTGTATACTATAGCATGGCAGTATACAATGCTTGTATTACTTACAACGGTCTTTCCAGCATTAGAGAAATATTGAAAGCACTGCTTATAAGTGTTGTTGATTCTATTCACTGTGTCTACTTTAATTGGCTTGTTAAGGTCTTACCCTTTTTTCTCCTCACAGGATGGAAAATTTATAGTCAATTCTGTTAAATCTAGTAAAATTTCAGTCTAGCAAACAGTGAGTATGCTTAACATCTCCAGGTGAATTTCTTTCTAACTATATAATAAAAATAAATATTGGGGAAATACTAAAAAAAAAAACAGAAAAGAGAAAGACCATCCCACGGTCAAGGACATATAAAAGATCTAGCCAGTGTGTTTTACAGCCCACTCTCAATTTTTTTTCTCAATAGAATAAATTATTTGATGCTAATTGATCCAAACCATCAGAAATTCATCTCATGTCTTTCAAATGTTCAAATTCAGGGTTTTGCATAGAAGTAAAATCTCAACATTACTAATTATTTACATTAAAAACTACATTCTCAAGACTGTTTTTATCAGCTCCATTATGAAGCTTTTCTTTCTGCGTAAGTACAAGTTTTATCGGATTGCTAAGGACAGAACCAATAATGGTTTGATGTTTAAAACTTGGTTGTTGTAAAGGCCTGATAAGTATCAGCTTCTTACTGTGCAGGAAATGAGTTAAACCAGCATTAAAGTAATTAGCACATTGAGTAGTGTGCAGAGTCTTAGGTTCTAAGTTCTTACAACTAGCTCCCTTCTTTAAAGCACAAAGCAGGCTCCTCCATCCATAAGGAGCACAGTGCTAAGCCCTCTGATGAAATGAGCAGCATTTTTTCTTTTATATGGACTGCAAGCATATTTAACACACAACAACAACTTGCACATACACACACATTACAACTGTTGTGGTCTAACCTGGCAGCTGGCATTTAGGACCTGACAGCTATTCGCTTACCCCACCCCTTTCCCTCCAGTGGGATGGGGAGAAGAAATGGACAAAAAGTAAAACCCGTGGATTGACATAAAGACATTTTAGTAATACAACATGGAAAATACTACTACCACTACTAATATTATTATTCATAATGATAATAATGATAATAATGAATATGCAAACCAAACTATATACAATACATTTTTCTCACCACCCGATGATCGATTCACAGCCAGTTCCAGAACAGTGATCGCAGAACATGGAAAAATCCCTGATATTGCAAATTTTGCGAAATTCCTGAAAAAGACTGAACTCCTGGACAAGAGAGGATTCGAACTCACAGAAAAGAGAAAAGCAGATTCCTGCCCGCCGGCCAACCCCCATTCATAAACTGAGCATGACGCCTACGGTATGGAATATTTCCATTGGCCAGCTTGGGCTATCTGTCTGGCTGTGCTCCCTCCCAGCTCCCATACACCTGCTTATTGGCTGAATACAAGAAACTGGAAAGAAGTCCTTGATTTCATAGGAATAACTGAAAACATCAATGCTACCAACATTCTTCTCGCACTATATCCAAAACACAGCAGCTACTGAGAGGAAAATTAACTCCATCCCAGCCAAAACCAGGTCAACAACCAATGAAGAGACATCTATATTACAAAACCCCTCTACCTGAAGAGGTTTAACCAACAGCTTTCACCTTCCATAGGAGTGGTATGGATCATATTCATGTCTTAATAATGCCTTTTTACAGAAATGAATGCAAAATACACTGGGACTGAGAGGAGGGAGATGTCCAAGACTTCTAGCTGAAGTCTAGTGAAAAAGGCTGTCACCTGGCTAGAAACCTCAGAGTACTTGTGCACTGTAACGGTTTTGACTGTATGACGTCAGCTGTACCACACCTACAGAGAAGAATGGCATTTAGATCATCTTTTAATGCTAAGAAATTCTATGTTGTTAAAAGAATGCATAATTTTTGGATGGGGGCTGAGAAAACATTTTGAGAATAAAGAAGAGGTGATATATTTACAAATGAAGTCTCAGAAAGATTATGCAAAGATGGTGTTTTATATCTGTTGCATTATACCTAGAAAAGCAAGAAGAAAATAAGATAACATAGCTTTAATAGGTTAAACCTCTTATTTAGTCTGAAAAATGTATAATCAGATATACTGAGGTTGAAATAATCAAAATTGATGTAAAAATAACTACCTAAAAATTCAGTTTGCTAGACAATGAATATTCTACTACTTTTTGTTTACATAATGTAGGAAATTACTGATTGAGCATCATCTCCACTAGAGTGATCATGATCAAATCTCTACGCTGTGACTTTCTGCCCCCCTAAAATGGTATCAAGAACTATGCAGTGCTTGGGAAATTAAGCATTTTCAAACAGTAATCCAAAACCTGTATACGAGGCAGGAACTTATCTAAAGCTCTACAATAGAAACCAGGGAAGTGACGGTGGCTGGGACTCTGACCCCTCGTCAGCTGCCAGCTGTCTGATTAAGGATCGCTTGCAGATCCGTCCGCCTGGAAGCTGAAGGCCAGAATTTTCCGCTGTGCATTGACACGTACAATTGCACTTTCAAAGAACTAAACAGGGATCATTATTTTCCTTTACAGCAGTGCCACAGAGGTGGTGGTAGTGCCACTGTTCATCTTTTATGCTACAAAAGAAATTATTATACCGTTCAGCCAGTGGGAGACTCAGGTTCATTTTTTTCTGTCTAGGATTCAATATCTGTATCTTCTATGTATTAGCAAATGTCCTAGCTACTAGATAGAAAGCTAGCCCAGAGGGAATTTTGTCCCTCTGAGCGACAAAATTCATGAAAAAGAGAAGTGAGGAGGAAAGTATAGATTTCATAGCCTTAGATGAGGGCACTTATCTGAGGGCAGGGAGACACAAGATTATTTGGATTTGCTTTATGGTGGATGGAGAGAGAGGAACTTCTATAATATGATTTATCTGAATAATTTTAAATGCATTCTTTGAGATGAATCACACCCTAAAAACATCTGTTTCCCTGCATAAAGGCAGTCTAGTGTCAGACTCCAAATCCTGCCATAGGCAAAATAGGAAAGAGCATTTATATGGCTTTGAGAAATCAGTGCTTTAAAGGTCTCATAGCACATACTATCTAACTAATACAGATATGTCTCATGAATTAATTTAGTTAAAATTGTTATAAAATAAAGTCTTCCTAGTATCTGTCCCTATTCTTAGCTGTTATGCTCATCGCTGCTGTGTTCTGCTGGGTCCTGAGGTTGACTTTTCAGTCATCCTCAAAAGTGATAGGGCTAGGAGGTCACAGTGAGCTGTCAGCATCCTAAAGTCTTCAGCAGAAAAAGAGTCACATTTCTTTCTCCTCCGGTTTGGGCTCTGCTTTGGGTTCTTTTTATACATTTCCCTGTTGCAGGCCATTTCCTTCTTCCGGGGTGCCAGCTGCAGCCCGGCCGTGACTCCCGGACCACAGGCTGTGCCTGTCAGGGCTGTGTGTCACCCCCTTCCCAACAGGGCCACCCCAGAGCTGAAGCTGGAACGGGGAGGCAGCAGTCACTGGCCCTGGCGCAGGGGTTAAACCAGTGACACCCAGCTCAGGCCATGGCGAGGCTGAGCCCCTGCACTGCCCGGTAAGTGCACAGATGGGGCATCTGCCTGCTAATGGCAGGAATCATCTTTACTGGTCTGCACTAGTTACCTAGCTCCCATATGGATTTCATCATCAATCTCCAAGGTTAGGCATGATGAAGTCTGTCTTTAGTGTCTGAAGTCTTGCTAAGGACAATGGACTCTTAATGATCTAATGTAAGACAAATAGTATCTATTGAAAATTAAGTCAGACAAGCTGACTTTTCTGATGTGATTAAAAGTTACCTTATATGTCCTTGAAAGCAAGGGAGAAAAAGAAAAGGAGAAGGATGTGGCAATGTTGGCACTAAAATTTCTAGTTGGGAAAAAATCCATAAACCTCCAAGGTTCTGATGTGGGGAATTGAAAATTAGTTCGATTTTGCTATAGCTTTAGTTTAATTTTGTTATATAATTTTGCATCTATGTTAAAGTAAGAGTTAAACACTGCTATTCAGTTTAGTTCTGTTCTTTGTAATCTTGCTAACAAGGACTGTCGTGGCTCAAATGTAGCTAACAAGGACTGCTTGCGAGACAGACAAAGAGAAACAAGGACTGATAACCAGAACTTTGTTGTCTGTAAGAAGCAACTCTCTAGCTGAAACTGCTTCTATGGTTTGGGACTCAGCCAACACAGACAACTCAGGAACTTTTGAGCCAAAGGTGAAAGCACACAGCGAGGAAGACTACGAGCCTTCATCCAGAAGACCCCCACAGACGACCACCAGATGACACTGTGCAAGTGCTAAAGGGGGGTGGAGTATGATAATGAATTCCTAGAAATAATCCAGCCTACTTAGATAAGCTTTGTAATAAATAGGTGCATGCTTCGTGACTTGGTGTGCAAGTTAGGAGGAGCAATCCCCCTTGCACCTGGCACCACAATAAACATACCTGCTTTATAACTCTCTGAGTCGTGAAGTTTGATTCCGGACGTTAGTTCTGAGAAGTATCTATTCACTCATGTGCAGAGGTAAGAGAAGTTCAATTAATTGAATGAAATCTTTACCTTTGTCTTCCCTCACAGTTCCTCCAAATCCCCTAATCTCTCAGAGAAGGAAGCTTCACATTCAAGGAATATGAGATGAATCTGAATTTAATGAACTTAAAAATTAAACACTATGGTTTTCTAGATAAAACAGAGAAGTAACTTGTACTACTGCTTTTGTGGACACTGAATTAAAGAATACAATACCAAATTTGTCTCATATATTCACTCAATACGTTCTTACTGATGTTATTACACTGATCCCTCCCACCCCCTTCTTTTCTGCTTTTTTTTCAAAGTCATCTGATGCACTAAATTGAGTACTTGCATTGTGGTTAGGAAAAGTCCTGTTTCTTTTGCTCAACTGAAAGGGTAAAGAAAGAGATATCACATCAGGATTTTACTGATCATGGAGTTGCTTCTGGTCCTAATTTCTATTTTAACCTGGAAAGTAACAATATCTGGTAAAACTTTATCCATCGGTAACTCCAAACAGAAGCCTCTGACATTACTGAACCAGAATAACGGCGAAGACATCTCATATCCTATAAAAAATAATCTATTACAGGAAAGTTCCTTGCACCCTCTCCTCTGTTGAGTAAGTCCTTAAAATTTTAAGAAATGAACACAACCATTTTTCAAAGCCTTGAGAGATTAAGTGTTTACTCTTCAGTCATCAGAATCAAATGGAATGTGTCTATAACCTGCACTCTATTAAATGCCTACATTTAAAAATTGCTAGTAAACCACAGGTAACAAAAAAAAGGTCACATACACAGTAGCATATGTATCTTTAGTTACTATTGTATTTGCTTACCACGATGTTTTTTTGCGGTTTTAAGTTTTCTGTTTCCCACGTGCTGATTAATCACAAAGTTTTAGGACACATTCATGGCAAGAAAGAAAATAAATTTCTGTTTCTAACTACTAGAAATGATGTAATAAGAACTGGTCTCAGTTCTTACTGTGAAGCCGGGTTTCTTAGGATTTCAGCTATACAGCAACTTGAATTAAAAGTAAATTAAAAGTCGCATCTATTTTTTAAATATTCTAGTCTCTTCTGGAAGGGATTGCAGTACATGTTCAGATTCATCTACAGATTAGTAAGGGAAAAGGCTATTTTAAGGTTAATTGCAAGCTAGCAGAAAACTCAAGAAACCACCTATTAAATATTTCAACTATACTGGGTTTAGTGTCGCAAAATGTCTTTCACCTGGACCAAATCTCTCACAAGAACAGCTTATAGATTTCAGCATGGTGAGTCGCAGACTCTAGCTGTATTTTGATCTCAGATATGATTCCCAGTAGAAACCTAATCTAAATCAAAACACAGTCTGATTAATCAGTCTCTCATTATTTTGTGTAAGTTAACAGATGTACCTTGATACCGCAAAAAATAGCAGCCTTCTATAACACTTTAGTGTTGACTCCACCTACTTTACATCCTGTAAAGGGGAGGGGTACCTATCAAAATTGTTTTCTAGAATTTTTCTCTATCTTTGTCTATTGCTTAGTTTGTGACAGAAAGACAATGTCTTAAAAATCTGATATACATAATACTTCAACAAAATTAAACTATGCCATACAAGCCTGCTGTGATTTATGTCTTCCAGCGCTCTTAGGACTTTTTTTGGCAAAGATGGCCTCTGGAATAACTTGGTAACGATTCACACAGCTTGTTCAGTACAGATAATCTGTACTGCTGAGGAGAACCATAATAAAGAACAACTAAATTTAAGATCAAGAATTTTCTCACAATTAATTTTAAGGCAAAAAAAAATACAGTAGTAGTTCATATCGCACACATGTAACAAATCTGCTGCAGTTGCTTGACAACCAGGATCAGACTTTATGTAGAACAATAAATACCTACAGCGATCTACAGAGGTTTGCCTATAATAGAGGGAACTGATACTCATTGGCAGGTTGGTTTGGCCACTATATGAGTTCTGTGTGTGTGTCTTTTTGTGATTCTGAGTTTGAATCTCTCTGTTTAGATTGCCTGTGGTGTTATATTCAATTGATTTCTTTATCTCAATCTGTATTAATAAAGTAGCAGCCATCAGGTGAATCTGCTGAGCAGATCCTCTTTCCAGCTTCCAATGTGACTTTGAAGCACCTACCTTTGCTCATTCAGAAAATTACTAACTTTGAGCTACTGCTGCTGAGGACACTTTTTCAGAACAGTATCTCTTAATGGCAGTGTAAAGGGTTGTGTTTGCTTTCACAGCACATTTCAGACATCTGTGTGTAGAATATGCCCAAGTCCAAACCTCTCTGGTTTCTGTGCTATGAGGACCAAAGACCATGACTAGGTCCAGACTTGGAGGTCTGCAAGGAACTACAAACACGAAGAGCTGCATCACTACTAAGCTCAAACCAAGACATGAACCCAGTATGAATTGCTGGAGCACTTTGTGCCTGGCCTATGCGGTATGCATGTCTAGCTCCTCACCTCCTCAGTATGAAGCAGCCCCAAGGCTGCCTGTTGCAAAAGTTAATGGAATTTGTAGGCAATGTAAACCTAGAGCGCTTAGGCAACGTCTGTAGCTGCTATCCAAGAACAGCCGCATGCCCTTGAACAGCTGAGTCAAGCAGACTGTGATCTGAGCCTTTTTCCTGACCTGGCACTCTACCGTCAGCAAAGATACAGCCTTTCCTGTAAGGTGAACTATTCTAGAGTTTTGGAGAAAGAAAAAGATCTGCTCTCAGCAAAAAATGTATTAACTTGGAATAACTGCTTTCTACACAGGTGCTCCATTGACTCTTCTGTTCCAGAAGAAACAGATAATCTTAATGTGCTGGGGAAATATCATCTGCCCTGAAGTTACAGTGGATCACTTCATTATATATTAACCTTGTCTCTGCTATCTGCTTCGTCACGTATGATGTAACAGTGCTTGCATTAGAGGTATGAATGTCACTGAACGCATGGAGGGATTCCCTTTAAAGAGAACTTAACTCCATGTGGACTGAGTTCTCATCACCAGTGCAATGGAAGCTCAACATACAGGGGGAAAAAAGGAACTGTGGTACAAAATTTTCTTTTTTCTCATTGAGGTTTGTTTCTGTAATCAAGTGTAGCCTAATCAGAGTCAGTGCCTACCAAGACTTCCTCCTGTTTTTTAATAGAAAAGAGCTAATTATTTAGAGCCACTAAGAGTGATAGAAGTACCACAGCACTTTGGTATCTCAAGGGAAAGCCTAATGTTATTTTTCCTTTGGTTATAGAAAATTTTTGTTTATATAAATGCATCAGTCCTCTCACGGCCATCCCTATCAATTTTCACCTTTCAGCTACTGCCTAAGGCTTCAGATTACTTCTGCTGTCAAGAAAGGTCTTTAAAAAGGAGTGAGAATATGGCACCACAATCATGAAAAGAGGAGAATTCATTCACAACCTACAGCTATACAGACTTTCCTTAAAAGAATTTTCTCTGCAGTTTAATGTTCCCATCCTGTGGACAGGCTATCTAATGATAAAGGACAAGAGCTTAAATAACACTTCTTTTTCTCATAGGCACTAAAAGAAAACTAAATATTCTTCAAAGGGACTAAAACCAGACGCAAAAGTGTAAGACATTGCAGAATGAACAAGAGAGTGTTTTATTATCTTTTTCTTCCATCTGACTACAGTGGATGAGTATATGTAACATAACTCCATTTGATTTAACAGTCTGTGGAGAATAGTGTGAAACTAAAGCAAGCCATAAAAAAAGCAAGCAAAGGTTCTGAATGTTTCTAGTTATTCTGACACGTACCCAGATGCCCCACATTTTATTACTGCATAAATAAGATACTGGTGGATATGCTGCAACTGAGAACTTTCTTTTCAATTTAATACTCTTACCTCAAAGACTCAGAATAAAGTATTTTCCATTAATGGGCCCATATAGACTGTGATTTCATAGAAATTCCTTATGGCTGTTTATGAGAACACAGCAGCTGATGGGACTGCTAACAGAGGTTCAGAATTAGTTTGTATACGTACTAATTCCAAATAATATCCTTAGTTTTTATTATCTCCCTGGAATTCACTCTACCTTTGGTTCCTCATTTAACATAACATCACTGAGCTGTAACGCTGCACTGCATACAAGAGCTTCAGCAATTTACCTGGTTTTAGTGGTCTTAAAGTGATCACACCTGTAATGCAGAACTAGAAAAATCCTTTTGATGCTGAACAACTGTAAGCCTGTCATTGCAGATCACAGAAAAACTATTATACCAGTGAACACTTCCTGCTTCAAAAGGAGATCAGCAGGCAAAACTTTTATGGCAACTTGAGGGCATTTAATGGTGTGAATCACTAGTCAGAAGTTTTTCATACACGTATTAAGTCCAGTATAATACTCGAATTTAAGAAGGTGACAAGCATGATCTCATATTTCCATAATTTCATAGGCTGCACAAAATGTTAATGAAAATGACATTGGAGGACTTGGCAGAAAACAAAACAAAACATACAACAGCTATAGCATGCGGTCACTTGAAAACATCACATTTAAATGACATATTAGTTAAAACATTACAGAAAGACAAAAAAAAACCCACAAGGAAAGAATTAATCTAGGTGTGAACCTTATTTATTATTTGTAAATAGCAGTAAACCTTCCACCCATCAATGTACTTCCTGCTTTCTCAAAACAAGCTCACCCACTACTTACAGAATCAATTTGTTAATTCAGTCAGCACCTGTCCCATTGCTAAGGAAGAGTTTTCTGTCTAGAGACTTTGATACTCTTTACAAAGTTTCTAACAGATTTACTAAAGACGTACATAATCAGGTAGTGCTGCATCTCTTTACAGCTACAAAGGTTTTAATAATACCTTTTCTTGGGTGTGTTTTAGTTAAAGCATCAAAAAAGCACTGAACCAGCTTTTAATCAGCAAGGCTCGACTTCTCTAGCTTAGATTTTACAACGGTGGCTCTCTAGTGTTTCTAACTTATGCAAACACAGATGTAACCTTTTGGTGTTCAATTTTTTGTAAGCTAAGTACTTGTGTTCTCTTTAGGTGAGCTGAAAGATGCAGGAAAAAAAGTGAATAAAGCACATTAAACAAATGGAAATATCAAAAATTAAATGCTCGGGAAACATCCAAGAAAAAGAGACATGTACACAATAAGGTAAGGAACTGCTCCAAAGGACACTGAATAACTTCGGATTCAAGGAGGCTGCATCTGGCCAAAACTGCAAGAACAGATTGACTGGATGAGGAGAGGTTTACAAGGCCATGATCCCATTTTACTTACTGCCAGTAGTCTGAGCAGTGCAAGCCTTATCTCATGCAACAAATGAGACTGAAAATTCTTCTTCCATATCCACAGCAAATTTTAATACAATTATAGATGTAAATTGCATAACTTAATAACAAAAAGCACAATTGTCAGTTTATTTCTACATACTGCCTCCAAAATTCACACTAAAATTCACCTAATATATATGTATTTTTAAAAGGTGATAGTTCCCTGCATATAATTTTTAAATGCATAGATAGCATGAAACTAATAATTCTTTGTTAACTTAGCAGATGAGAGTATCAGATATCTATTCATAGTTCTGTTAAAGTTGCTGCTTGTGCTATAGTTGCCATGGTTCCTCAAGGCACTGCAGTTGGCTGAAGTTCCACTTTTCTCTTACACTCATTGGATATATGGTGGAATATTCTTTAAAAGGGCAGTGTCCATTGGGGCCCTGAGGTGAGCTATACCTCCTTATATTTTCTCATGAGAAGATACAACACAAAAAACAGCTTAGAATCCTCTCTGCACAGTTGTGATTTACAGTCGTTCACTGACATATGTAGCTCATGCTTGGGATCCATTGTAATTATAACATCTTAAAAGAAATTGCAGTCATGAGTGAGTTACCTGTCTTCAGTGGGTACATGTGGGCCTAGTTTTCATTCTACTTGACTAGTCATACCCCTCCCACACTGTGCAGTGAAGTGTGTATTTTATGACAGTCAAGAGTGAGACAACTTCACATTTCTCAAGCTATTCAACTGCTCATCAACTAAATTTATCGTGCGGTGCTTGACATGGTCCATAAATGGATTCCTAATACTGATTTCAGAACTATGACAACTGCAATGTGCAGAAGTTGTTGCTTGCACCTAGTGCAATGGACCTCCATGGTTACCAAAAGAGTTATGCTAGCAGTAGAAATGTCAGAAGAGCAGTGGCCAGTATGAACTAGTTGCTCAGGTTCTTCAGCAGGTTTCAAAGTGCTGAACTCTGTGGTGGTAAAGCTACTCCGATATCTGCACCACACCAAGCTATTTTGAAGTTTGATCCTCTGTACCGACATAAGCTGTAGTCATATCTTTGACTTCCCTAGAAAAAATTCAGTTGACAGATTTCACAAGCTCCGAGAGCTTTGTCACAAGAGACAAAAAATGTATTAGGGATGGGATTCAGTTCAAGATGTACATTCCTAAATGGAAGTGTTTTGACAAATATAAAAAAGCATATCAAATTCCTACTACAATCAGTGGAGCTCTGTAGTGCAGACACCTAGCTGCCTGAACAGAGATATCTGGTACCATTTTAGATTCCATAGGATACTCTGCTTGGTGAGGATACTTGAATCATACCTTCTAGCCCTTCAGTATCTATAGCATAATCTAGGGCTTCTAGTATGCATAGGATAATGTAGATTTTCATTTGACATCTGTTTAGTCAACTGAATTGAACTCTTGGTCAGCTGAATAGCTCTCTAAGATTCACTGGCAGTACTAATCACATCACAGCCACCTGAAGCAGTTAGCAACACCTACATCAACTTTTCAAAATTGAACTGAAGCTCAGTCTATGAGATTCTATCTTTTTATTCCTAGGCATCCTAAGCAAAATTGCAGAGTCCACTTAGTTTAGGTCTTAAATATAATTACATACAAACCTGAAAAGCCTTTAGACAGAAACTTGTTTTCTATTTGGAAAGTCTCTTAATTAAATGTTAATCTCTGATGATATACATAAAGCCATCCCATAAATGGATTCTTTAGAATAAAGAACTGAAAACCACAAGCGTCTCAGTGGAGAGAGATCTATGAAAATTGCATTCAAGAGCTGTCACCCTTCCTAGGTGTTCTCTGACTAAATCAGAATTAAAATATTTTTTTATACTGAAATGGAATACGGCCTAAATCTCAATATTGGAGCTCTACCATTCTCATGAAAAATGGATTAGCTCTGCACAATGCATGATGATGACAGTAGCAGCAAGTTCATGCTCATTCTGAAGAATGTCACTGATGCTTTGCAGCTACACAGAGCAATGAATCATCATCTCTGCTTATGACTTGTCATCTAAAATTGTAAATCTGGCAGGAGTCTTGTATGAACACTCTGGTCTGGGTAACAGAAAATAAAGAGAAGACAGATAATTTCTGGGACATTCAAGTTCAACTTCATATGCATAGTAGCAAAGTTTCCAAAGCTTCCGTTTCTGACCCCCCATTACTGAACCTTTCTGATCAGAAAGGTTCTTGAGACACAGACATAATATTTAATATAAAATATAATGATTATATTTAATATATAATATAATGCCATTCAGTGACGGTATTCACTTGCAGGTCCATCATATTTCCGTACAGTTTAATCCAGAATGTGTTCAGAATTTTCCATTTACATCAAAGAATCTCAGCTGTGTCCTAAGATGTCATAGTCTCAGTATCTGGTTTTACTAGATCTCTGACAGTATTCAGTAATACATCTATCCAATCCATCTACTTGACTTGTTAGGCTACCATCACAGTTAAGTATAAGACGACTACCATTTGCATACAAATACAGAACTAAATAGAACTTATATAGAAATAAAAGCTAAGCTCTGTTAAGTTTAAGAGAAAGTCTTGCCTTTTCTGGTAAAAGAATATGGAGTTTTGTGAACCTAACTGAACTACTCATAATTAGACAGGAACTGTTTAAAAAACTCACATTCAGTCAGCTCTCCTAATTTATTCCTGGATTGTGTGAAACAGCAGGAGTTCATAGAATTTTCTCCTTCTTTCATTTGATGGCACAAACCTGCTCTGTGTTGGTGAAACTGTCAGACTCAGTAACTGTGTGATCAATACTCCGGGGTAAATAAATGTAATTTCATGGAAGACTGTGTGCAAAACAACATCAGAGACATGAAACTACAACCCAAGCTGAATGTAGGCACAGAAGAAAAATTCGTCTCCTAAAGCTGACAATAGTCAAGGATTTCTGCATTCTAATCTCAACATTAAGTAAGCTACACAGGACTCCCTTGGAGAGACAGAGAAACCACTATTTGTCCATCTGTAAAAAGGGATGCTTAAAGAATGCATGGCCGGAAAGAAACCCAGTTGAATATTACAAGGCAGTACACATCCCATAGGCTTGTGCTTTCCCTATCCCTTTTGTCATCATTGTTTCCTGGACTCTTTTTTACTTTCCATTTTAGAAGGCAAATCTTCCTCACTATACTGACTGAGCTTGTGGAAAGCATGCAGGAACAAGGCCTCTGAGATAATTAGTTAATATTAGTGTTATAGAATGCATTGCTTCAGGAGGTGGACTGGAAGGTTGACTGAAATAGGGTGTAACTGCCAGCACTTAGAACTGCGTCAGGATACAGTGTTGAAAACAGCAACAAAGCACTGCTGCCCACTGTAGTCTCCACACCTCTCAGGTGTCATGAGGAACACGTATGTGCAGAGGTTATAGCTGTAAAGTGTCTAATATTTCCCTATCCAAGCCCTACTGCTTGGGATAAAATGAAATCTAAATTCTCTTTCATTGCTTAAACCACGATTTTTTTCAGTAATCCTATCTGTCAGTAAATTGAAATGCTTAGAAACAACGTAAGTTGAATTGATTAGAATTGTAATAGCAGCAGCCTTCCTTTACCCATCACAGTTTATATGCTGAATGTAAGTCTTTTGATAGTCACTCATCTAGATGTATCAGAAGACCTAGAAAAATGAGACATAATTTGCAGTTGAGCGAAGGAATAAAACGTCAGCTGAGTTATCTCTCACAATATTTATACTCTGAAAAAAGAATATATCACAAAAGGATCCTTTCAAGTACACAAACTTGATTTTTATTAGACAAAGATGATTTTCCTATGGAAGATAAATAATGCTTTAAACATCGTCATTATCATCACCACTGATTGTGAGAAAAAGGGTAGTTTCTGGAATGAAGGAAGAGCAGGAAATCCAATTCTTCTATTGATATGAACATCATTTTTTGTTGAACCTGAAGGATTTCTGTGCAGAATGATGCCCACATTCACAAGAGGTTAAAAAAAAAAATCCATTTTATTTCAGTGTGAAGGTCTGGCTGAGTAGTAACTTTTTCTTCGTAACAGCATGCTTTAAAGTTGTATCGACAAATTTTCTTCATCCCATCAGTGGCAGGGAACAGCACTGAAAGGGGCAGGAAAACTCACCTGATTAACAAATGGCTCAGGGACTGGTGCCATCGGTCAAATTTTGGCTTCTTTGATCATGGGGAGGTGTACACA
>Ga0065711_1035511_pt1 | contig 22225 bp, 14 predicted proteins | sample Hoacrofraction12_FD_59098 | JGI IMG/M metagenome (GOLD analysis project Ga0065711, IMG submission 59098) | Hoatzin crop microbial communities from Cojedes, Venezuela - Epithelial fraction 12 v2 (version 2) | ecosystem: Host-associated > Birds > Digestive system > Esophagus > Crop | place... | reverse complement strand
CAACGGGCACAAACTGAAGCACAGGAAGTTCCGTCTGAACATGAGGAAGAACTTCTTCCCTCTGAGGGTGACGGAGCACTGGAAGAGGCTGCCCAGGGAGGTTGTGGAGTCTCCTTCTCTGGAGATACTCAAGACCCGCCTGGACGCTGTCCTGTGCAGCCTGCTGTAGGTGACCCTGCTTCGGCAGGGGGGTTGGACTAGATGACCCACAGAGGTCCCTTTGAATCCCGAACATTCTGCGATTCTGTGAAAAATGGGGAATGAAGGGTACCACCACACTCCCACTCACACACTTAAAAAACCCACAGGCAGCAGGAGTTTGGAGAAGAACATGCCCGTGCTGCTCTTCTGACTTGCTGTGTCTCCACTTGTCCATACTCTTCCCCTGACTAGTTGTTAAAACTATGTTTTCACCATTGAAAGGCAGAGATGAGCAGCTCTGATGTACCACTAGCTTCTTTGCTAAGAGCTGTCACAGGTCCTAATGCCACCAATACCAAAGTTATAATACTATGAAAGAGACTTCTAGTGAGGAACAGCCCCTCAGTTTCTTTCATAAAAAAAAAAATTACAACCCAACAATTTAAAGAGAGCTGCTCTTGACAGAATTCTACAGAGTATCATCCTTCATTACTGAAGCTTGCTTTCAAGAGTCTAAAATCTAACAGTAAAATGCCACACTTGAGAACTAGAAAATAAAAACTGCCAGATGTGAAATAATTCAATTAAATAATTATATGATTTTTAAACTACATTAGAATTCTAAGGTCTCACTTTCATTCTTCCAGTAATTTGAATTTTTACAAAAGTTGCCAGGAGGCTATTTTCACAGAGGAGCTGTTGTAATAAATTTTAATTCAAACTAAATAACATCTAGTTGTAGTACTGGAAAATTCTATTTATGTATCATAAAAAAAGACAAATTTCTGGTTTAAGCTCAAATTTGAACTTAAATCTAGCTATGCAGCTGTTCTTCCTAAAGCTGTAATAAGAACTAGCCATTTATTTGGTGTGATAACAAGCACTATTTGAGACACAATACTTGTAAAAAACAGTATTCAGAATTACTGTGGTAAAAAAAACTTGTGCTTTGCTAACAAGTGCAGCATTCAGGAAATAATTAGATACATAGAAGTAAATGTGATCAATGTATTTAACTAAAAGTCTGATGCACGAATATGGGAGACAATACTTGTCTTTTTGTACTTTCATCAACTAGAGTGGCTCTGGTCACAGCTAGAAAACACATCTGCTGAACTGAATAAAACAGTTACACAGCAGGCTATGTCAGATTCAGCGCAGCCAAGTCAGGTCTGCCAACAAACTTCATTTACCACAGACTTTGGTATTACTTCATTACATAAATTACATTCCACATGAGAACAGATTTGTTTTAAAGCCTTGTTGGCTTCACTTTCAGTATTCCTCAAATAATGATATTTCCAGAAGTCTTGAGTGATAGCATTAAAAAAAAAAAGAAAATAACAAGAAAAAGTGATGTGTCCTTTGAGGACGACAAGTCAGTTGATGTGGGGCATGAGACTGAAGTCAGTCATAATATGGTTAGATTGTTCTCCAATTAATAACACAAACTGTCAAGTCTCATTTCCTAACATTTTAGGATTTCTGCCAGACCACAAAAGAAAAGGCGATATCCAACTTGTCTGTGCCAATTTTTCAGTCTTGCCTGCGGATTGCAATAAAGGTCAGTGATAAAGCTAATGAAAAAGGAATCCAACCATCCATCCATTTTCCCTTCTAACTGGGGAGAAAGAGAGCTCTGCCCAAGAGCTTATCTTAGCAAGTATATGTGTATATATGTTTACATGCACATATGTGTGTGTACATGTACATACGTAAACTCCACCTAACAGTTTTTTTAATTAAGTGAGCAACCTCATGAAGAAAAAACACCCACAAACCTCACCTACACATTTCAGTGAGCTCTGATTTACATTAAGAACAATTATTGTTTCCAGTTTAACTGGCAGCACTGAGGCTTCAAGGCCTAAAATTTAGCACTGTATTCTACTTAAAAATTAAGCAGCTACTCTTTCACTATCTGAGATCCGCATTTGCCCTAACTTCTTTTTTAATTAATTATCTCTGTAAGGCTAAGGAGACATAGGAGCGAGCAATTGGTAGAAACTAACACAGAGAAAGACAAAAGGGTTGGTTTGTTCCTCCAGAAAACCAACTATTTTTCTCAAAGTAGGCGTAGGTGAAAAACAAACAAAATAGACAGTTTAAGTGGCTCATAATAGTTTCCAATGCCTAAATATACTTTGTTGAAATCTGGATCAGACATGATACTGTTTTTTAACAGGACTGTAATTAAGAAGTGCAAGTGTATAGTTTCCTGGACTACCTTAGGTTTGCCATTCCATGTTCTCAGTGGTCTGGACTAGCACTGACTTACTCTCTATGTACCTTTGACTCCCTCAAGAATAAGAATTACTAAAATGTTCAGTGAAAACGCCTTCACACAGATGGCTATAAACAGGAACAGGTATAATATGTATAAGCACTACATCTTTTCTCCTTCCTCACCATGTATCACTCATGTCTTAACTGTTTAACCCGAGCGTATATTTTTCAAACTTAAAATCAACTTATACATTCTGGTACAGGCTTCATAGAACATTAACCGTTTTTCAGTAGCATGGCAAATGTACAAGAAGCCTTTCCTTTAACAGTGCCTCTCAACCAAAAAGAACAAACCACTTTGGTTTGGGGAACCTCAACTGAATAACAATTTGTATATACCAAGATGTGCACAGATAATGGAAGAAAACAAACTCTTAGTAAAGAAGAGTATATTGTTTAAGTGAAATAACTGCCAGACTAGTACCTTTTCCTCTTTTATCATTTTACCACACAAAAATCTAGTTTAATTCAAGCCCTCAACTTTTTCTCTAAATTGCCATAATTAGAAAATTATATTCTGATCTTCCCAACAGGAATAAACACAGGGGGTGAGGGGGGTGTGTGTATATGTGTATAAGCTTTCAAATATAGCACCAAAACATGCCACAAACCTTTAAAGTAATTACTATTACAAATGCTCACTCATTACACGATTTGAAGGGTTCTGAGAGTATCATCTCTGCATGGTCAAATCTCCAGACAAATTAAGAATACACTATCAAAACCTTGCAATAGTTTCACATCCCTTTGTTTTGCCTGCACCATCCTTTGCTGTCAGGCACTTTTGTTCTGGCTTGCTCTCCATACCTGTCAACCTACTGCAGCACTTCATTTTCTCTATCATGAAACAAATTATTTATGCTACAAACAGAAAAAAAACAAAAACAAAAAAAAAAAAACCACCTGAGGCTCTCAGGAGGCTCTCTTGTGCGATTCTCCAAAGTTACATCTACACCTTTTCAGGTAATGCTATACTACAATCTTTACAGAGCAGGACATGAAAAACCCCATTTGTCCTGTAACCATATTTTCCCCATCCGCGCACATTGTTTTCATCATCTTCTCTCTCACACGACATTGTTGCACTCATTCAAAAAATGACCTTAACTCAAAACACTTGCCTTCCTATAACTTTTTTTCTTCTAATCTGTTTAAAATAAGCATAAAATCTCTCCAAAGAAACAAACAAAAGCTGGAAATAATCAACGTCTTTTGTTTCCATACGATGTTAGCGTTTACTTATTCTATGCAGGCATATGTTGGCTAAAAACACACACAAATATTTACATACACTTAAAATGAAAACACAAATGAAATTTGTGTAGAATAAAAGATGGCTTTCCACAGCTAAGTATCCACATCCCAATTACACAGAAGCTTGCAGGGGTCTTAGCATACCATCCTCAAAGTAAAGCACTGACTCACAGTACTGACAACAGAGAAAATATTTACAATAGGTTTTAGTTTAATAATTCATTAGTCTGTTAGATGTTTCCCATGCACATCTTTCCTTACAAGATGACTTTTTAATAGGCTTTTACTGCAAAGTAATCTGTTTTACAACAGATTAGATTTATGCATAATTCTCTTCACATTTGTTTCCAGCTACATTAAGCACTGCAGTTTCAACTGAACAAGACACTGTGAAAAACTAAACTCAGGTAGCTAGAGGACAGCAGTATGAGCAAGAGGACTGCGGAACTGAGAATGACTCAGGAATGGAAGGACACTCCTGCAGTCTTTAGTCACAGGATGCTGATGACACTACTTGACACATGGGAGGTGCCAATTATTTTTTTCTCTTTCAAAGAAAACAGAAAATAACTGTATTTTAGGAAAAAAACAAACCACTAAAAAGTAGCAATTTCTTCACACCCTGTCAGTCAATGCTTGATGTATACCTCAACATAAGGCTTTACATAGCTTGTATGTTTTAAATCCTATCAGATTAGCCTAGGTGTGAACTTCCTGAATCTCTCTAAAAACCTCTGAACAAGTAAAGAATGATTAGATTCCCTAAACTGGCTTTTTTTTTATGCTGTTCACTGTATCATATTCTCAAAAATCACCATCGGATGCTATCTGCCACTCCTTTAAACACACTCTGTACAATTAAAATCCCTGAAACTTTCATTAATATCCTTAATCTACAGACTGCAAACTGTAAATGTAAGACAGCAGAAAAGGTTGTAATTGTCAGTAGCACAAACCAGTTCCAGCTCTGCAATTTAACACTTGAAGTCCTAATCCTTCAAAGCGCATCACATTTTCAGAGTACATTGTACAAGTCCAGAACAGAGCCCTACAAATTTCATTTTCAGCCTCTGATGCTCAGACACCCTCCTGCTAGTCCGATTCCCAAATTCTATCTTCCAGATTCCATCATCTCATTCTCTCCTATCAGCCATTGATTAAGGAGCACCCATGTCTGAATCCTTTGGGATATCTGGGTAACAGTTGCCCATAGACTGTAAGAATTCCACGAAAAAAGCAAAGAAAATCCATTGTCAAAGAACTGCAGCTTCCACCAAGTCACTAACCGTGAGATCATTTTCCTCTCATTGACAGATCTATACAAAACCTCTGGAAGACTGATAGAAGGGATCATAAGAGATGTGAAATTGTAAGAAAGTAGCTTTAATGATATTTTTTACTTGTTAGTAGTTATTATTATTGCAGGTTGTATTCTTGCATACATAATGCTCTAACGCTGTAACTGTGGTACTAACCTCTGTTTCAAACACATCTAAGGTACCTACGAATGTAGTGGGTGTATGTAGATACAAATTATCACTTTAAGTCATTAGGACCATTGCACAACAAAGTAATTAAAACCAAAGCAAGTCTTGGTCCTCAGTGGGTAACTGGGATAGCTGTAGGGTAAGAGACTCCTAAACAATTCCACTCCATACAGCTCGGCCTTGGGAGAGCAGATGCACCAAGCTACAGAGATAAAGAGACACCAAGAGGGCAACAAGACCAGAGCAAAACAACCTGGAAGGACACAGTGTACGTGATCTTAGAACTGAGTTTGCGCAGAAACAAAGGTCAACCATCGAACACCGTGATGAAGAGTACGAGCCTTCATTTGAAGACCCCCGACGACCACCCAGACGCATCAACAGACATGCGTGAAAGATATTAACATACCATAATCAGTTTTTGGAAAAACTATGAATATGCTAAGCATTTCTCAGAAATATGATGAATATGTATATTGTGACTGTATTTAACTTGGAATGACAGGCAGTTTGGCACGCACGTTTGGAGGAGAGATCCCCTGTGTGCCTGGCGCCGTAACAAAGGACAGCGGCTTAACAGTATACATTGTACTGTTAGGTTATTACCAGATCTTCAAATCAGGTGGCACTCCAGATGGGACCTACTCTGTTCGGCTGTAGGACCCCGTAAGAACAGGAGCCCCTTGAGTGCCCTTGTGGGCTTTTTCATGAAGGGGCTTATCGGGATCACCATGGGAACAGACAAGGACTATCCACAAGTAAAGGTATTATTTTACTACTACTGGGATCAATCAAAGGTTAGGGACTCGCAGGAGTCATAATGTGATTACACAGGGAGAGTATTCTGGGCTGCTGCTCTCTCTGTCACTCCTTTCACTTGCTTGCTCACTTGCTTGCTCACTTGCTTGCTTTCTTGGCTTCAGAATAAAGGAAACTAGATTGGAGAAAAGAAAAAGTCCAACCGATTTCTTCACCACAACCTTTTTTTTTTTTCCTGCACCTCATTACTCCTTCTCAGAACACAACTTCTTGCAACAAATGATGCAAGAAAACTGACTTCCTACGCTATCTCAGCTCATGCCTAGAGCCCTCTCTTTGCCTGTGGAAGGAGTTCTTGAAGGAGAGGGAAAAAGCACACCATTTATGCCTGCATGACTGAAAATAGGATCATAATGCATTGCACACAAAGGCAATTAAGACTACAAACAAAGCAAGCTTTCTTTGGAATTTTTATCTTTTTAGAGACTCCACAACACTTAAAATATTATTGTAGTTTTCCAAACAAAAAATGACAGGATATCAAAAAGCTATTCCTCCAGCAGACCAGTACCAGTCTTATTTTCATCAGCTCTAACAAGGAATTTAAAAATTCTTGAAAGCAAGAACAGCCAATTATCCTGACCCTGGAAAACACAGACAAGTAGTATCACGTGTTTGAGACACCCAGGTTGCATGGAAAAGTTGCTCTGCGAGAAATTCACGTGGATAGTTCACATGACACCGCTTTGCAGAGATGTAGGGGGGCACAGCTGCACATACGCAGCTGGTCACAGAGTAGGGTAGGCTGAGACACCATGTTTTTCAAAATCTATCTGTATGGTCTTTTCTACCTCTTTGTTAAGTGTGTTTCTCCCTATCAATGTAAGTAGCACATACACAGAGTCAGGATTTAAAGTGGGAGAATGCTTCAGTGAAATACATTATACTGTTGCAAGCAAAGAGAATTTTTCAATTGGCAACCACTTCTCAAAATTATTACACATTTTACTGAAACGAGCTGTCATGAACAAAAACTCGAAGTCCTGCAAACTCCACCTGTTACAGCTTCAGTTTTTCCATATAGGCAAATAGGACAGGTAGCTTTCAGAAGAAAGTGGGAGGAAACACAGAACAGTAAAACTGAAACAACTTATTGAAAAATTCCATTTCATGGCCTACTGCTATACTGTTTATTTATTGTCACAACACTGTGTATTCAGCATATTAATTCTAATATTTGAAGATAGAGAACAATTTATTTTTTGGGAGGTAACCTTGACAATATCAAAATGCTGTGAGTTTTCCCACTAGGAAACAAAAAAAACCCACAGAAAGCCCCCAGCAAACTCAAGACTCTATATTTGTATTTGTTTCCCTCCTCACAAGTGACCTGCATCACTTGGACATCATCCACTTCAAATACTCACTACTACTTATTTTGTGTGTCATCAGAAAATTAATTCCAAAGAAATCAACACATTTGGGAAACGAGTCAAAAGAGATAAAACCATCCAAAGATACAGGTGATTCACTGCCTGTGATTCTTACTTGCATTAGGAACCATTCAGCAAAATCTGCTTGATTGATTAATTTAAGGCTTTGGTTCGAAAACCAACAGGACAAGAGTAGCTTGGTGCTGCTGAAGCTCTGTAACTACATTAAACATTCCCTACAGGGATGAAATTGAATTATTCATTTCTTGCTAAACAGCTAATAGTCAAACACACTCTAGACTTCTTGATCTTCCATGAAAAAGTCTATTTTATTCCTAAAATTCATGGCAGTATAATCTAGTAGAGCATAGCTCAGGTTACAGAGAGACAACAAGCTAGAAAAGTACCACAGCACATGCACTTCTCTACAGGGCAAGATGGAAAAAATGTCACCTAGTTCTTTGCGGAAAAAATCACGAACACACAGAAGACATATTTTTTGTCCTTCTTCAGCAGGAAGCACATTTTAAGCCTCAAAGCCTTTCACAAGGTCAGATACTTCTTCTGAAGTTTTCTTAATCATTTTTCACCTTTAAGCAGCTTACACCATGCTTCTGCAACTCATTCATAAGCACTGGTTTGTGTTTAAAGAAATTCTCAGGAATGAGTACAGATTTGAAGGGGATAAACATTTATTACACTACTTGCTATTAGTCTTTGATATCACTAACCAAAAGGATAAAAATGTTCAGTCAATGGTCACTGACATAACACAGTAATTCTTCAAGGAACTGTAGGTGGCTGTACCCTCCATTCTGCTGAACACAGTGAAGGGCAAAAATGGTTATTAGCCCTCTGTCCCAGCACCCCCTTCAGGAAGCAGTGCTTCCTCCTGTCTGAAAAGACGTAAAAAACATTCTTCCTCTCGGAAACAGCTTAACCCAGTGTAGTTCAGTAGAACTGAATATAACTTTCAAGATAACCACAGGTATTGACTTCAGTGAAAGACAGGAGTCATCACTGTGAACATTTTTAAAATATGCATGATGGTTTACTTGCCAGGAAGTTTACTACATGATCATGCTATGAAAAGTTAAGGGGAAAAAATGCTAATTATGAAAAGCAGTTTAGCCACGTAATTTTGATAAGAAAAACTGAGTGGCAAATGTCAGAACTATCACTGGAAATCAATACAGTTCAAGTTAACTTAAATGCCATCTGAAAACTGACTCTTTCAGTCTGTCTCGTACTCTATACTAATTCAATAGCTGAATGGCCACAGTCATTTCTGCCAACACGCTTTTCATTTAAACTTTAAATTTTTATTTCATGTATTTTGTGTGCCAGCTTCCATTTTGAAAAAGGATTATAGGCAGTTATGTGTCATTCCACAGACACATAAAAGTAAAATCATGACAACGCTTCCCCAAGCTGTCCTTCACATGAAAGTCTGTATTCCTGCGCATAAAGTTCCCAAGTTCTACACATTCCCCCTCCTGTACACAGGCATCATCACTTAAGCACAGATGCTACTGAATAATCTGGCAGATAAGCCTTCTTGGGATTCTCAAAGTCCACTGGTTGTGGCTCCTGCAAGATCTAATTGCAGAAGGATTCTCTCTATGTATCTACCTGTCACAGTAGATCTTAAAACAAGTGTGGTGGCTACTCTGGGCCACTTCCTTTATTTCCAAAAATCAATTTTACAGTAGCAGTGTTTCCCAACTTCCGCATTATACTGTCACTACCATCTTTTATCTCATGAACTTAGTATTTTATACACAGTAACAATTCCAGACATGAATTTAAGGCTCAAAAAATAAGAATACCGTATGAACAAAGGGATCATAAATGTCATCTGAAAATTGATGGACCTGGAATCAATTCCAATAGGAGCATGCAGAAGAGAATCTGAACTATGGTTCCAACATTCAAAGTAAATACTTTAAAGTACTGGGCCATTAGGGTTGCTGTTTCTGATATAATAAAGTGCCAGCTGCTAGAGAGCACCTTCCACTACATTTAACCACCTCTCACACAGAAAGTACTCTCTTCACCACTCCCCCCTCCTTGCTCAACTTGTCAATTTTCCATGAAGCCTATTCAGTAGAATTAGATATCTGTACCTCCTAGACCGACATCGTGAATTTTAGGATGCAGCAAGTACATCAGAGAGAAACAGAAATGCTGATCTAAGCTCTCTTTCCTGGTTTAAGTGAGTAGCGGTAACTTGGACTTTAAGCACGAGCCAGTTGGATGAGACTTAAGTATATCTACTCCATATATAATCAGAGGCTATGCAAACACCACAGCTACCACAGTTCAGCTGATGCTCAACACTTCAACTGGATCTCCAAAAGCTACAGCCTCCTGTCATGACTAAGCTGCTGTTGAAAATACAACTCATTGTCTTAATAATGGTAGCTCCCAGACTTTCCTGTCTTATTTGTCTGACACTTGCACATGTTTACATTCAGAGGAGCATATATTTATTTACTCAGGTTTTTTGCCTATGAAAATAAGATGCCTGTGAACCAGTGGTACTGTGGACAGATGGAAACACACCTGGACTGACATCTATCAGTATTTCAGGTTTCCCTGACTACCACTACAACAGAAATGTAACTTTTTCAACACTTTTTTTTTGTCACAATGTGCTTGCTTGCACCATTTGTTGTAAATTTCATAGATTTTGAACGTCTTTTTTTTTAAAACTATAACAACTCTTCATTTTGTCCTTCTATGTAGAATTTTGTAATAAATAATAAAATTGCATCAGCCTTATGAAAAGATTATTTTACATATACTAAACACATTGTCATGACTTAACCTAGCAAAAAAATTAGCTTCATTTTATAGATAGATATATATACACACAAACACATATATACATACAGACATACAAATATACATAATATAAATATCTGAGGTCTACCACAAAATTTGAACTATTAGTGAAGATCATATAAGACCCCTTTCCCTAAACAAATGAAACATTTCCACACCTAGAGCATACAAAAATTTACCTGATCAGTGGTTGTGACATCAGAAATTACAGCATCAGGCAGTCTCTTGGGTGGATTCATTGTTACCTAAAGCAAAAGCAGTCGCATTAATATTTCACTGCAAAAAAAAAAAGTTATCCGTAGCCATACAGCATTTACAAAGCTGTTAATGTTCCTCCTACCCTTTCTACATTTACAGACAAATAGAAAAAGATACTTAGGGCAGAGAAAGTCTCTTTTCAAGGTTAGCTTTACAAAGATACTGATCCTGAGGCATCAGATCTCAATAACAGTTACATGTTGTAGCTGATAGGTTTGATTACATTTCTTCCAAATTATACGAAAAAGCTCAAGCATGAATTATTAACCCAGAAAAAAAAAGCTATCTCACAGAACATCAGTGTTTTGGAACACAGAAATGACACACTTCTAAAATAATGCTTTAAAAAATACAGTGGAGTACAAAATTATTTACTACCTCATTCATGAACTACATCACTTTTGGCCTTTAAAGGCTTCCAGTTCTTTTTTCTGCAACTTTTTTCTCTTGATTTTGCAATAACATGCTGCATATTAAGCCTCACATTATTTTTAAAAAGCTGTTCCTCATGCAATCTACAGCTTCATTGTTTAGTTTTGAAGATATAAACTTTACGAACAGACTGACAGAGAACATCCTAGATCATGACAAAGAACACCGTAACCAATTCAAAACTGTTAAAGTAGCTGAAATCTTTTTTCCCCGTCTCAAGTTTTCAAAACAAACAAAAAAAAGCCCAAATAAAGAGAAAATGGCACAAGCTCTAAAATGAAAGGAAGCAACCTGACTCTTAGCTGTAGTAACTGTTCTTAATCTTAGTTTGTGCAAGCTCTTTACCAAAGAAAAGAGCAATCAAAAGAAACAGGGTACTGTGTACTTTCACACCTAACAACAGCAAAGGCTCTTCCCTGTTTATTAACAGCAGAGGAAAGCCACCTCTTGCATGAAAGACTTGATAATATCACTCCTGCTTTTGCCACTTCAGAGAACCACAATGGACCTACACATTAATCATAGAATCACAGAATCACAGAATAGTAGGGGTTGGAAGGGACCTCTGTGGGTCATCTAGTCCAACCCTCCTGCCGAAGCAGGGTCACCTACAGCAGGCTGCATCTTGGTAACAAGGACACTGCCTAACATGCTTTCAAAACAAGAACGGCTTGTCAATCTATTTTTGGTTGGTTTAAAGAAACTTTCAATCTTCAACTGCAAATTCAATTGAAATTTCAATTTTAAAATTTTCAAAAATACTGAGCTTAAAATAGCCTTTATTGAGTTGACTGTTTATGACTTTAGTGCCTCAAGGCTCTAGCTCATGATAACAACGTTTAGTCATAGCTAGGACTATCCTTAAACACAGTACTGAATGAGACAACAGGTATATATGTCAGGTACCTGAATATCTACTTCATGCATTTGGACATGTACACTATGTGTTCACGTGATAGTGTTTGTCATTTGCTAACTCTCTCCCAAAATGCAGGAGATGATGGTTTTCCACTGCACTGGAACTGATAAACTATAATGCTACTTCTCTCTTTTCCTCTTTATGCTTTCCAAACGTATTTCACACAAACACATAGATTTATAACGAGCTACACCTAGAGATCTCTTCCAGAAATTACAAGTTCAAACCTAACACCACACATTTGAGTACTTCTCAGCTTTTTGCTAAGTCAGTCTTTTTAGTAGAGTAACATCGTGCAATATTAACCTGACTATACCTATTAACACAAATTAAACACATGACAAACAAATTACTGAACTAAACATGAAGACCCTCTGTATACCTACAGATGAAATTATCACTAGGTATCAACTGATTTTTAAGTACAAATAGTTCCCCCACCTCCTTAAACAGAAGCAAAGAAAATCACTGATGTGGAGCAGCAAAACACACTGAAATGCTAAACTGACAACACACAGATCACGTATTCCCAATTGGGAGATGTAAGCACTGAGGTAGAAACTGAAATGTGATCATGACAGCAGAGCTGACAGGTTTAAATCAGGACTCTGTTACGAGTCTAGCTGGCACAATCCAGTAGCTCAGCAGTAGGTCCTTAGACAGAGTATCTAAAATCTCTACTTCTTTGTCAATCTCCGTGCTGCCCATGCTCAAATAAGAGCAGCCAAACAATCTGCTCTTAAAGCTACAGACAAGAGAGGTAAAGGTCCCCAAATCTGCCTGTGAAAACCAAGACTTAAAAGCGACTTCTCTGCTCTTGGTCTAAGAAGTCTCCAGAAACTTTTCAGATCAAACCTTCCCCAAACTAGCTTTTAACAAGAAGTTAGTAACTTTCCTCATCTGTTCATTTATGGGTGGGAGAGGGTGATTGGGAGTCACTAAATACATAAAATCGAAACACATAAACTTTCCTTTGTTTGTAAATCTTATATTTGGGTAACATAAAACTCTTGCCACACTGAACAGTTCAACTGATAGCATATTCCATCTGACCTACAGAATTATGATTTTAAGGAATTTAGCACAGCTCTTAGTACAACATGTAGAAGATTTTACCACTTCTATGGAATTAACGGGGTCAAACTGGGTCAGATTACAGCCTGCTGCAGTGTCAACTTTGAAACACCCTCTTCTAAAAGGCCTAATACGAATCCCGTAGAGGAGTATTCTGTCCACATCATCGTGTCTTTTATATGAATTTCAATTTTAGTTTAACTTCAGATATCATTTTCTAATTCCAAGTCCACAGAATTTAGATTCTAAACATTTTTCAGAGAATCTCCTATTCTGTTTTCCATTAGGATATTCCATACCTGTAATATATCAAATACTTGAATGTAGGAATATCTCATCAGTTGCATGTTTGGTAATTCATTTTTCTCTCTAATTGTCAAAACAAAACCACTGCTTTCCCAGGCTCTGAACAGTAACTTTTCACTCAGGCTCTTCAATGAACAGAAGTATTCAAGTTTCATTTGAGTTTGTACCACCACATTGCTCAAATGCTGGTTTATCCTCCCTAGCTGATACAGCAAATATTTTTTTTTTCAGTGCTGGCAGAAGCTTCTATGTGTTTTGCTTTTTGTTTTTTTTAATATGAATATGTGTGAATTTACCTTGGCCTTTTCTGATGTTCGTTTTCCACCAAATCCTCCAGCTCCAACCAAAAACAAAGAGAACTGATTATAGCACACTAGGTCCTTTCCACTATAGGTATTCACTGAAAGACAACAAAAAAGGAAGGTCATATACCATCTTTGATCTACTTCTTCATATGGCTAGCATGTGTTGTTACAACAGAAAAGTTCAGCTTCAAATATGACAAAGCTCATTTTAACAACTGAAGGGACAACAGTCACACTTTCACTTTGCACTGTTGCAAGAAGACTAATGATATGTTTCAAATAACATTATCATGAGTTTTATCTATATTAAAACATCAGAATTAAAAAATGAGATATCAATATGCCAGTGACATTCAAGGTGCTAAAAATATTTGACAACAGTGTGCTGAAATTAGTATTTATTTCAGCATCTCACACTGCATTAGCAATTTAATATGATAGAACTGTGCCATAAAATACGATGTATTAGAAGCTATTAAGAATCCCTAGTGTGTAAATCAAAATACAAAAAGTGGTACTAGTACCTTGTATGAAAAGAGCTCCAGAGCAAGCTTTAGTTTAAGGTCTCCTGTTCCTTCTTTGAAGAAGTTAAACTTACGCTAAATCAAGGTTCAGCTTCCTATTTCCAGTTCATGCCTACTCCACTCCCTTACATCTTAGACTGAAATTTACAGTATTGTTAATAACGTTCATTTCCAGTTCCAGAATAAGTTTAAAAACCACTAAGATTTTCCTCGCAAAAATAACTTTTGCATGTTGCAGAAACAGACAGGCTTAAAGTTAGCCCAGTATGGAAGCAAAAGACAGCTACCAGGAACAAAGGGACAGTAAAGACCTTTTTACCATTTAATCTGTACACTGAAGGAATAAAAGCTCAAGAGTGTTTAGCGATTCACTGTCTATTAACCTACTCTTGTAGTTTAATTTCCCAAGGGACCTTGGTACGACCACCCCTAAAGATATCAAAATTCTGAAAATGACACGCATCAACTTCCGGAGGCATTCATTCTGATCCTTTAACTTGGATACAAGAGGAAGGAAATGGGATTTTGTTTTGTGTAGAAAAGAATAATGCAGGCATAAAAAAAGAACACTGGACATACTCTTAAAGATGGCTGCTTTGAAGATGAGTCTACACAACACACGTATGCCTAACCTATGCAAAACCACCCCACAAAGCACATGGACACATGTGCGCATGCACCCTCCCTTGCTGAAGGGCAGCAGAATCTAAAATGGCTACCTTCAGATACGACTAAGTATTATCACTAAAGAACTTTGTTCAATTTGCACAGTGCATTATTCCACCTACACAGAAAAAAACAAACCTTCTCTGAAATGTTTTTTCAAAGAGAGTGTTATTTGAGTACATTAACTGCCCAGGAACAGTTACATTATACATTGACACAGCTATTGCTAATTAGCTCATTTCTCAGCTCTCATTGAGATTTAATATGCTAAGTCTTTACTGTCAAAAGGCTGACAGTTATTGGTACAGCTAGTTAACAACTGAACCTGTCAAATTTTACTGCACTCCCTCCAAAAACTATAAACCTTACCATCTATAAGCAAGACTGCTCCTGATCCTTTGTCAAGAATATCAGCAACGGTTGAAACTGAAGTTAATTGCCCTGCAGGAAGAGAAGAACACATACATGGTGTAAAGTTTTGCTTCAGGAATGAAGCCCACAGATCACTCTTTACACTTCCTTGCTGACAATAATAATGGTAATAATAATCATAGTAATAGTCATAGTAATCATGATTGTCACGATTACAATAAAAGTGTCTGGGAATCTTTCCAAATCTTGGTTTGCAGATGGGAGGAATTTTTTTTCTTCATGTTTTGTTGGTTTTTTTTAATGGAATCTTGCTACAGTTTATATACTCAGAGCTAAACACAAATCACATTCCAGACTCAAACACAACGCTAACATCAAAGATAGCTCCAATCACTTAAGGACTGTCCACAAATTTCAAGAGCTGAGACAACTATAGTTCTACAGGAAAGAAGCTCAGCTCAGGGCCTAGGTTTATGAAGTCTGTCTGTAAAGAGGTTATTTTTCTAGAGAGATATGTAACCCTGTATGTTTACATAATCAGCCTATGGAATGGAAAAATAAAAACTTTTATGAAGTCCTCGTAATCCATTATTAATTATCAGACTTCTCTGAAGTTAATATAACTTTCACACATCTCCTTTTTGTTTCAGCAAGAAATCATGACATTTATCTGTGGCTTGCAAGATTTATTTTTCCTTTCTACACTCTGGAAAGTTTAAATTTTAAAAACTACTAACGAAGAACCCAAGACACATGCATGCATATTCTGAATGAGTCTAACAAGCACCTCTCAAGTGTTGTAATCTCAGACAATACAGTCATCAGTGAAACGAGCTTGCTACTGCAGTAACCAGTATCTGCAGAATTTTGACAGTTGTTTTTTAGCCTCCTCATCGAGATGTCCAGTCCTCCTTTATACACATAATTTAAATCTCCTCTTATAGGCACACAGGCACAACCAATGTTGAAGAATTTTTAGGTAAACATCCCAGAAGTTCTATGATACAATCTTACAGAAACAATTAAAAGTTCTGCTAGTTAGTATCAAATTATATCAGTAACACATCAGCATGCAGTGTATTTGCTTATTACATCAAAGATTAGGAATGAGTTTACTAAGTATGCTATAGAAAAGCAACACCTGATCCCAAGAACAGAGAGTTTCAGAATTCCTTCAATAACACAACATGTTGCCTCTCTTCTGCCCCACCCCTTGTAAAAAGAACAGGAAAAAGTCCAGGTGGAAACAGAGCTTCCCCATTTCCATCTATAATGCGGCTACGGGAACTGTCGTCTCAGTGAAAAGCAAATAAGCAACACAAGAGGACTGACCTGAGGTTGGTAATGGTTTATACAGTTCCAGATACTGCTCACCATGCAGCATCTATGTAAAGAAAGGCAGTGCTATAACAACAATCAATATATTGTATTGCTTCTCCCATCAAAATTGCAAGGAAATATACAGTTATTTTAGAAAGTGTTCAGAACAAGCAAATAATAAAACCCCCACGTTTTCCGTTCTGTTTTTCCAATTTTATCCCCAACAGAAAACACCTTCAAAGAAAGTTTTAAACTTTTGTGGTTTAATAAATCATAATAAACACAAATTAAAATTTAACAAAAAAATGATCACTCTTACCATCTTAGGAAAACATAGGTCATATAAGTGAAGTAAATTAACAATTTCTTAGAGCTTAAGAATACAAAACAACGACTTTTCCTTTTCTAGAATAAAGGGAACTTACTAATATTAGAAACATCATAGTTAAAGTCACCTTATAGTTACATCAAGCACAAACAAAATGAGATACTTAACACTTCCATACCTTTGCGAGATCAATATTTAGTCCTGGAAGAGAAGGAACACCATCAAACATGGAGGTTTGAGCAGGAATTACTCCAAAGCTAGGTAAACAGCAGAACTCTTCACTTCCTTCAAACAGAAATTTTAGGTGATCTGGATCCTTTGTTGACATTCCCACACCAAGGGCATATAGAATAGGCTCTAAGTGAGTATATTTATACATGTTGGTACCCAGTTCCCGGCCAACAATGCTTGCCTGGAAATTAAAAGTCAGTATAAAATAAAATTTCATAATAGTTAATATTGCATGTGCATTCTTTCTATAATTCTCATATAAAACAAAATTCATGTTTGAGCATTTTCTTTATAGTCACACGTAAACAGTAAGTATAAGTAATAAACATGCTATAAAATGTTAATGTATTTGTTGCAGTACAAGCAACCTTAATGTAATACATTATATCCTGCTGCACTCAATTTACTTCTAGAATAAGCAGTATCACTTCATACGTCTCTGCTCCCAGCAATGCACAAGAATTTTTCTAAAACAAACCATGAATGAAACAATTAACACTGTAATAAAACTGAAAGGAGGAAAAATTACATCTATAGAGAAGAAGACAGAACAAAACCACACTACCCAACACAACCCATCCCCTGTCCCTTTTCTGAACAATACTCTAACTAAAGAGGTTTACCCAAGAACTTACAAGCACTTGCATTCTGCATTATTCAGTATATTTAGCTTTAAGTTTTCCCATCATCAGTAACAAAGAGTGGAGCCTGGAGATGTTTCTTATTCTGCTTCCTGACTTCACAGTTTAAAACCCACTTTTCTTTTTGCAGACAGCAAGCCAGAGCAGAAACTGATCAGGAACATCAGTCTCTCTGCTCAAGGTTTTCACCTAACTGACTGCATCTGGTAGACAGATGTACTTACTGTGTCAACAGATGAAGAGACCATTGATGCAGAGCTTGTCGAATTCATAGAAACATTCCCTTGAGACTCTATCTGACTTAGAGCATCATTCAGCACACTTACGGACTCTAGACAAAGGAAATGAAAAAAAATCACTTATAAATAGCCAGAAATGAGACACTCCAATTAAGACACACAACAAACATGCCAGCAAATGAGATATAGCCTCAACTCATTTTTAAAACACAATAAACATACATTTGCAAATTAAGCACAGTGCTGCATTTTAGAGGCATCTACACAACAGCTGATGGTAACTGATTTGTACACCAGTCTCATCAGTTCTCCACCCAGCAGTCAACCACGACACCTACCTAATGCAAGTGCCTGAACACAGCTGGTGCTATATGCCACCATTAAAGCCAAGAGGAGTACGCCAGTAAATACTTTGTTTTATTCCCTGAACCACAGTGTTAAGAAGAAGATACTGAGCACTATGTTTCTACTATCTCAGAAGTACACATCTGAAAATCAGAACTGCTTTCTTATCTTGAAAATTATTTGCAATACAATTAACAAGTCTCATCTCCTCATGGCTACCCTCTTTCCCAAGTCACACAGATAAATTCATAAATAGACAAACAAATAAATAAGTGTGAGGCTTGAACAACGCCAAGGTTACAAGCAAGATGATGCATGGCTGAGATACAGAATTCAGCTATGGTAAAGGCAGGCCATCAAGAACAGCCTGCTCCTTGAACCTCAACATAGCTAAAATCAGTATCAAATATTTGTGTGTTTGAAAGAATCAAGCAAAAAGTAGTGAGAATCCTGTACAGAAAAATAAAAAGTATTTACATCAGAGGAGCAAAGAATCATTATTTAACTACCTTTACCTTGCAGCCAGTCCCCTCCACGTCAAAATCCCTACAACCATACTTACTTGCACAGTTGCTCAGGCTAACACCATGTTGCTCTATTGCACAGCACTCCCCTAGATATCCTGCAAGTTAGTTGCATACTCTCTTTCAGAATCTTGAATTTCTAAACTATTTCTTGCTTCCCAGTCTCATTGCCAGAATCATCATCATGTTTTATTTGTGGTCTCAATCTCATGAAGAAAAATGAACATCTACGAAACAAACATATGCTGTCACATCCTCTGCCAAAGACCAATTTATCTTTGGGTGTAATCACTATCATAACATTACATGAGGTTATGACATGTATGTAATGTGAAAATGTGCAAAACAAGATTTGTAATTTATAAGAATGCTTTAAAAGATAATTCCTTTTATCCTTTTTTTATTCATTAAATGAATGGAGGAAAAGCAATACTGAGCTGCTGGAAGAAGTAACAGACTGTTTCTGTCTTTCTTGCATGAACCAAAGAAAGGCTTTCACATTGCTAAAAAATCTTGAAGGGAAAATACAGCTTTGACCTCCAAATAAACCTGACTGTTTCCTCAGCTTTTCCTCTCCACAACCCATTTCCATGCAGGAACATAAGTATACTACTTAATGGTAAAATCTGAAAAGAAGATTACCAGCATGCATCTTACACACAATGACATCATTAAAACAAATAGTATAAAAGCAACCTGCAAGTTAGTAACAGTGCAGAATACTGCAATCTCCTTTTCTTTCAGAATGTATGATACTACTGGACTCTCAAATCAGTGAGCTGGCTAGTGTCTGGCTGAACACTAAGAAGATCACAGAATCATAGAATGCTTTGGGTTGGAAGGCACCTTTAATGGTCATCTAGTCCAATCCCCCTACAATGAACCGGCATATCTTCAACTGGATCAGGTTGCTCAGATCCCCGTCCAACCTGACGTGAATGTTTCCAGGGATGGGGCATTTACCACCTCTCTGGGCAATCTGTTCCAGTGTTTCACCACCCTCAGTGTAATACATTTCTTCATTATATCCAGTCCAAATCTACCCTCTTTTAGTTTAAAACCATTACTCCTTGTCCTGCCACAACCGGTCCTGTTAAAAAGTTCATCCCTGTAATTCTGATATTCCCTGTAAGTACTGAAAGGCCACTATAAGGTGTACACAGAGCCTTCTCCAGGTTGAACAACCCCAGCTCTGTCAGCCTTTCCTCATAGGAGAGGCGTTCCAGCCCTCTGACCATTTTCATGGTCCTCCTCTGGACCTGCTCCAACAGGTCCAGGTCTTTCTTACACTGGGGGCTCAAGCGCTGGACGCAGGACTCCAGGTGGGGTCTCACCAGAGTGGAGCAGAGGGGCAGAATCCCCTCCCTCGAAAGGGGAGGCCCTCCCACATAAATCGCTGCAGATTCACTGCTGCCTCAGAGGCAGTGATATTTTCATGTTGCATTAAGAAGATGGTTACCTTTCACTCCTGGTAAAGGGAACGTGGGAGAATACACTCTGTAAGAGTCCATGCAGCAGATATCTCAAACATCTCACCCAAAAGAATACAGCTATTACCCTATAAATGCAGTTGTCAAGTGAAGGAGGGGGCTTTGCTAAGGTGGGGCAGCACTCCTTTGGAAACAACTTTGTTATCTATGCAGCCTGGAGATAAGATCACAGGCAGAGGATGTGGAAAATCAGTTGCTGGTGATATCTTTTTATTTCTCCCTCTTCCTCTTTTCTTCTCTATCTTTTCTTTTCTGCCTCCCCTATGCTCTTTTCCTTCTCCTTCGAAACTATACAAGTACGGCTTATCATAATTGTGCCACCATAGTTTGCTTATCATCATCATGCCACAATGGTTTATTTATCATAATCGTGAATAAACATTCTAAAGTGATACAGGATCTCTGGTGTCACCTTAATCCAACCAAGGGGATCAGCAAATCTGAGTCACTCTCGTTAATGGAGTGGGACATTTAATCACTCTTATTACTGCAGCAAACCTACATCTTCCACTTCTTCAGCTTCCTAAGGCCTAAATTCTCACATAGATTCTGTAAAAAAAAAAAGTCCGTTCTCAGATTTTTCCATTGTTAAAAAGACAGCATGTAGTGAATGCACAAGCCATCACACCTTTTGCTAGTTAACAGGACTACACTTGAAACTCTGTGGAAGTACAGAGAAACTGTCAGAACTTCTCCGAGTACATCAAGGACTAAACCTGTAAAGCTTAGGGAATAACTATTAAGAACATTCAAAGACACCTGAGGCACTAAAAGGAAAGTAAAAAGGCATGCACAGTCAGATACACTGACTGTGTCGGATAGCTTTTGGGGTCAGGGGAGGAGTTTGGGCAAAAGACTATACTGTACTATCAGCAGCTGCCTGTCTACAAAGATGTAGGGTAACTACCAAAAAAGATCGTTTTACTGAGCACATTATCATGATATCTGAGAAAATTCAATGATTTACTGAATTAACAGCAGCTGCCAAATCAAGTGACATTTAGCTATTTCCTATTAATTAAAATTGCACAAATCCTAGAAAATCATATTCTGGTACATAGGCAAGAGCTTATTCAGTTTATGTGCCAAGAGAACAAGTTAAGCCTACAAAGCAAAGAAATGCTTAAAAAAAGTCAAAAAATTATGGAAAGAAAAATTACTATCTTTTTATTTAAACTGCTTTGAAGAAAAATACTTCAACATTTTAATTTCTTGAAAGTCCACCACTAAAACACAAAGATAAGACAGTACTTCCATTTAGGCTTCAAGAGTTCAGCATCTCCAGCAGAATGACCTTGGCTAAAATACACAACTATGAATGCGCTCTAGTTAAACATCAAAGGAGTGCTTTGCTAGGCAGGGCTCTAAATGCACGATCATTCAGACATTAAATGTGGAGCATTTAAGTTATGTAAGAAAATAACCTCCCCCTATGCTTCCAAAAAAGAGAACTCTAAAAAAGTACATCATGAATCCAAGTATTTAGTTACATATGACTATTGCACGTGTAAGACAATATACCTTTAAAAAAAATCCCAAGCAACCAGCAGATGACACACTTGTACCCTTGAACGAATGAAGTCAAACTGCTCTTATCAGTATGCCCAAATTATGAAACAAGATTAACATCTCTGATTACAGGATTTTCTACTATATTACAAGAAAATACTTTACCTACCTGGTATTTTTTTATAATTATACATAATGTTTAGTAAACGATTACTCTTCACAGCACCACATAAATTAAATTAATGAAATCTTGTGGGAGAGTTTTAACTTGCAGATATTAGGTATTGTAGCTTTTCATTTTTCATGTAAGTACTCCAATTAGTTTCCTTTATTTAACAGTTGAATACCTTCAAGCAATAAAGTGGATATTTTGGCAGTAGAAAAAACTTAAGACAGAACTGACAACTTGTCCTGGGTTTGGCCAGAACAGGGTTAATTTTCACCGGAATCCAGGAAGGGGCACAGCCGGGGGGTGGGGGCTGACCCCACCTGGCCAAACAGAGCCCGGTATTCCATACCATGTGACGTCACGCTG
>Ga0065711_1035510_pt1 | contig 22227 bp, 17 predicted proteins | sample Hoacrofraction12_FD_59098 | JGI IMG/M metagenome (GOLD analysis project Ga0065711, IMG submission 59098) | Hoatzin crop microbial communities from Cojedes, Venezuela - Epithelial fraction 12 v2 (version 2) | ecosystem: Host-associated > Birds > Digestive system > Esophagus > Crop | place... | reverse complement strand
GTTTGCCGCCGGAGAGCTGCCCGGGGGCCGAGGGGAGGCGCGGGCGGGCGGCTCCCCGGCTGGCGAGCGGGGTCTTGTGCTCCCGCCCCCGGCACGGCCTGCGGGGTCGGTTCGGCCCCGCAGCAGAAAGGTGCCGACTCGTGGAGCGCAAGCCCCAGCTCCCACCCGAGCCCGTGAGGGCAGAGCGGGCCGCACCAGTGTGCGTGCTGGAGCACAGTGAGTGGGGAACTGGGCATTGAATGGACCAAACCACAGAACGGCAGGAAAAAGAAACATCCATTCACTACCTGTGTGCAGACAGATATTTGCACCAAGAAGTAGCGTGTGGGGACCCCACATCAGTAGCTGGTCTCCTTTACTGATAATGACAAGTAGTGGCAGCGTTGTTCTGGCCATGGCTGATTAAAGTTTCATCTGCCTCCTGACAACGCTGGTGGGTAGTTTTATTCCTTTATTGTTTGTCTTGTGGCACCATCCCCAGAACTGGGCCTTGGAGTGCATAGCTGCTCAGGTGAAGACTAGCTGTCAGACTGCTTACGCGTAACATAAAGGCAAGTTTTCATAGGGGCTGCTTATCTCTCTGCTGGGGGTAATAAAGATGGTAAGAAGGGGATCCTTGGGCTCTTTGAGCACCCACGTCTTTGCCAGGAGGGAGCAGGTAAGCCAGTCTTGAGATCTTTGCTGCAGGGTATTCTCTCTGCTGCTTCTCTGGGCTCTGTTTGGTTTGATTTTGCAAACGAGGGCAATGGAGGTCTGACTCTTCCCACAGTTTCACCATGCAGCAGGAGCAGGGCAGGCCCCATACTGCTGCCTGCACAGGTGCCCCATGCAGCAGGGTCCAGGGCTGATGCGGGGGGTTCAGTGCCAGCATCTGCCCAGGTGGGAGCTGACCCAGCCTCCCAGATCTCCCTGCAGCAGCACTCCTGTTGAGCAGGGAGCCACCCACCCTGGGTGCTGCTGGGTGCTCGGGAGAGGTATTTGGTTGTTTGTGTGGTGGTTTTCTGCAGGAACTGGAGGAGGGGAGGTTGTGGCCTCTCTGAGACAGTGATGAAAAGCAGCCATCAATAGAGGAATGGGAATGGGCGCTCAGGGACACCCACAGTGGCTCCAGGGACTGTGAGTCAGAAGGGAGGGGAGCCCTCATTTCTGATGGATCACAGCAGGAAAGTGGGGTTGTTGTTCTGTTTGTCTCACGCAGTTCCAAATGTGATATGCAGCAGCTGTTCTGTAAAGTTTAATCTCCTTTGTCTCCTGCAGTCATCTTGTTTGTTTTTCTTCCCTCTCTGTCTGGCTCTCTGTGTTCTCTTCTTTAAGACACTGACTTCCCTCTGGCAGGATTTACCTTTTCTGGCCATTGCATCTTTCAAGCATTTCTCTTCCCTGTAGTTGTACCTTGTGAGCTTTTCTCCTTCCTCGGCTCTTAGCAGCTCAGCCCTGGCTCTCTAGCCCCTTGTCTGCTCTCTGGGGATGGTGACAGTGTGGAAGACCCTTGATCCACAGAGTCAAGGTCTTCTGTGAGCACACCTGCTAACCTAGGACTTGTGTTTTATGAACAGAGGAATAGAAGAAAGAATCTAGGAGAGACTAAAGGTCTGCCTGCAAGGAGACCCAGGGTGACCCACGCATGGAGTGGAGAGCCGAGGGCTGGAGCTGAAGGCTGATGTGTCTGTGACTCTCTTGGACCAAGGACAGGCAGGAGATCTGTGCCCACGTGTGTAGGGCATGCTCCCTTCTCCCTGCCACGGGCACAGACTGGCCTCCTAGTAGCTCTGGCCTGTGCAGATGGGTAGCTCTGTGAAGGAATGGATTGCAGTGGCAGAGCTGGTTAGCTGTCATCTGAATCTATTCTTGGGGTAATCGTTTGTTACTCTTAGGGTGTGAGTAATTGGTTTTGTACCTGTGGGCTGGGATTAGGGCAAGCAGCCTGCATTCTGTCAGAGGGGAACCTGTGATTTGCTAGCCCGAGGAATTCAGGCTGTACTCTTGCCTCCTTTTCTAGACCTGAAGAGCTGCAAACCAGTGCTGTTTTCATGCTGCCCTGAGGAGAATCCCCTGACTGTGGTCAGCTGGTGCTTAGCCACAGTGGCTTGTGGTAGCACCAAGTGTCCTATTCAGCACTGACCAGAACAGCTGATGGCAACAAAGAACACATGTAGAAGCCAGGAACTGACTTCACAACAATGAGATGCCTCACCAACCCGCTGCTCAAGAGGCTGTTGGGTCTCTCACCTCAGTGCATGCCAGGGGGATTGAGTCAAAGTAAAGGTCCTATCCTCAGTCCCAAGTGGTCACCTCTGAGGCAGATCTGCAGTGCAAGACCTGGGCTCATGACTGCCACTGACATGGTCAGCTACTGGCAGAAGGTGTTTGAGACAAATGGGATCCCTGAAGCACAAGAATCCAGTGAATATATCGTGTCATTTGTCCTAGGAGCAAAAACAGTTAAGTAAAAAGAAAAGAATAAGGTCTGTGTGTGCCTCTCACTTCATTGTTTTGGTTTAAACCCTTACCTTTATTTCACTTACAGGAAGTAGAACAACTTTTTCCTGCTTTAGATGGTGGAGAGGGCGAGGCATAGTTTATTAATGCCAGCAGAGCACTTGGGGTCTCTTAAATGCCTGCTTTTGCAGGGACTGAAATGTAACCCATGACATACACACCCACACTGTACCCTGGCTTGCGTGGTAGAATGATTCCTAGTTTTACCTGTTCTTCTGAGCCCCAAAAAGTAGCAGAAGAACAGTTGTACAAGTTTGGTTTTAATCATGTAGGTAGATTCCCCTAGTCATTTGTGGTTTGCAATAGTCCCAGGCATGTGTGTTTGTCAGCACGGTGGGTCTCCCTGGAGGGTGCCCTTAGGAGGGTGCAGGGGAGGCACAAGGGGGCAGGTTTTAAAGTGACTTTGTCTTCAGTTTCAGAGCTTGAGCTCCAAAAGCCTCTGCACTCCACTTACAGCAGCGCAGCAGGAGCAAATCCAGCAGCTGAGCAACAAGCGACTAGAAAGGTAGGAGCATCCTCTTACAGTCATTCCGTTGGAGGGTTTTTCTTCAGTTTTAGTGCAGCCAGAAGAATGGTAGCCCAGAAAAGGCAGACGACCATTAGCAGTTGACATATCAAGTAACCATGCTGTGGTCTCATGGTGACCCATGTGATGGCATTTGCTGTATTTGTCAGGTAGCAAATGATCTGTCTGTCCTGTCTGGGAGCAAAGGGAGTTTGCGGGGTGTTGCAGAGGAACAGGAAACTGACAGTACTGACTCTGAGTTGGGTACATTTTCGTTAAGTCCTTCTGTGCTTACAAAATTTAGCATTGGCCCCTTCTGTCTGATTCAGCACTGTCTTCAGCTGCCAGTCCTATACTGGTCTGTGGTGTTGCTGTGCTTTCCTTTCCAGACGTTGCCTCCTGGGGGATTTCCGTGGTGTTTAGAGGTATCCATGGCTGCTGTGGCTTTGGTTTCCATTTGGCCTCCATTTGCTTGCTCTGTGTGAGGGGTTCTCTTAGTGCAAAAAATTAAATGGATTTGGTGTGAAGGAGCTACTTGGAATCAGGCTGGGTCTGGGGAGTAGTGTGTGGGGAGAGGAAATACTCAGGAACTTGGATCATTTAGAAGGGTGGGAGATGCCTAGGAGCGTGTTTGGAGGTAGCATCCTCCTGCTTGTTTATGAGAATATGGTTATGATGTGGATCCTTATTTTGCTGTGCAGATTAATCCTGACATGATTTAAGCAGAATAGGATGTGAGGGTCTCTCTTGGAGTCAACTGTGTTAGCAGTGGTTACTGTTTGTAGGATCTGAGTGTCTCCCCTGAAATTGTCCTGCTGCTCTTGAGCCTTGTGTTAGGAGAAGAATTGCAAAATTCTTGGAGCTGACTTGCATGTTGCTCTGTCTTAAATGCTGTTACGGTTGCAACAAATGTCTGCTCTTCTACATGAAGAAATGAGGTGTGGTGCCTCAAAGCAGCTGAAAACATGGCCCCAAAATTCATAGAATCATGGAATCACAGAGATTGGCAAGGACCACTGGAAATCTAGTCGGCCCCCCTTGCTCAAAGCAGGATCAACCAGAGCTAGTTGCTCAGAGCCATGCCCAATTCAGTTTTTAATATATACAAACATAGATACTGTGCAAACTCTCTAGACATCCTGTTCCAGTTTTTGACCACCTTCACAGTGTTTAAAAAAGGAGTGGTTCTTAGGTTTAAATTGATTTTTCTGTATTTTAGTCTGTGCCCTTTGCCTGTCTGTTCACTGGATACCACTGGAAAGAGTCAGGCTCCTTCTTCTTTACTCCAACAGATACACGTTTATTCATGAGATTTCCCACCCCTGCCCCCCACAGCCTGAGCCTTCGCTTCTCAAGGCCAAACTGTTCCAGCTCTCAGTCTCTCCTATGTCAGATGTTCCAATCCCTTAATCATCTTAATGGCCATTTGTTGGACTTACTCCAGTATGTCCACGTCCCTCCTGTACTGGGAGCCCAGCACTCCAGATATTTCCTACCAATGCTGAATAGAGGGGAAGGATCCCCTCCCTTGGCCTTCTGGCAGCGCTCTGCCTGGTGCAGCCCAGGAAGCCATTGGCCTTCTTTGCTGCAAGAGCACACTGCTGGCTCATGATCAGCTTGTCCACTGGATCCCCAGGGCCTTTTCTGCAAGGCCACTGTCCAGCTGGTTGGTCTCCAGCCCGTACTGGTGCATGGGGTTGTTCCTCCAGAGTTTATAGGACTTCGCATTACCCTTTGCTGAACTTCATGAGGTTCCTGCCAGCCCATTTCTCCAGCCTCCTGAGGTCCCTCCGAAAGGCAGCACGCTCATCTGGTCTATTAACCACTCCTCAATTTTCTGTCATCTGCAGACGTGGCAGGGGTGCTCTCTGTCCCTTCATCTGGATCATTAATGAAGACATTATGCTATAATGGCCCCACTATTGACCCCAGGGGTGCTCCACTACTGGTCAGCCTTCAGCTGGACTTTGTGCTGCTGAAGACAGCCCTCTGAGCCTGCCAGTTCAGCCAATTTTCAGTCTGCCTCATTTATCTAATCCGTACTTCATCAGCTTGTATATGAGGATGTTACAGGAGACAGTATTAAAATGCTCAGGAAAGTCTAGATAAATCATATTGATTACTCTCTCCTCATGCACCGAGCTAGTCATTGTGTTACGGGTGGCTATCAAGTTGGTCAGGCATGACTTCCCCTTTGTACATCCATGTTGACTACTCCCAGTCACCTTCCTGTACTTTGTGTGTTTGGAAGCGATCTCCAGGGATATTTGTTCCATCACTTACACCAGTAGTGAGGTGAGGCTGACTGGCCTGTAGGTTGCTGGGTCCAGTGCTTGATAACAAACTCCATTGTGGGAACAGAGCTCCCACAGCTCCCTTACAACGCGTATGCAGTTGAGAGCCTTAGGGGTGTCTAGATGCCCACCCTCAGAAGGCTTATGTGGTTAGTCGTGAGGTAACCATGGTACTGAGAGCTTTGCTGTGTTATAGAGTGTAGTCATGAAGTGTTCATGCTTGCTTTTGCCTGCCACAGAATGCCGGTGCAGTATGTGCTTGGTGAGTGGGACTTTCAGGACCTGACTCTGAAGATGAAACCGCCAGTATTCATTCCTCGGCCTGAGACAGAGGTAGGATTATGGGGAACGTGGCTGGGGGGAGCTATAATCTGTGCACCGCATTGCAATGAAAGCATCCTGTATATCGTGAAGTTGTAGTGATGAGGAGGTCAGATCACTTCTTTTAGAACAGAGGGGGATTCTAAGCTTGTGATTCGGAACTGATGCTGGTGAACTTTGCCTCCTAGTTCACAGCAAGAGATGTTGAAGCCAGCGTATCACTTGATTACGCATAGATCCATCTCCACTGATGGAAGGACTTGGCTTTCTTTCCTTATTCCTGCTATAGTAATGACTTCTAGAAGTTCAAAACCTATACTGCTATATTCCAGTGGCTTAGTACTTTGATACAAGGGCAAGAATCTTGAAGTTGTCCGAAGGTTATTAGCAAACTCCTGCAGTAGTAGAAAGCTGCTGCTGGGAAATGGTAATGCAGTCCAGACAGCTTGTTTGTCCGTGTGCAGGCTGGTAGGAAATGGCACCTACTGCCTGTCTGATGGTTCTGCAGTGGTTTCTGGACAAACACTGGAAACTGAAGGGTTGTTTCCTCAAGGGTAACAAAACAAACACTGGAAACTGAAGGGTAAGTTCTGACCTGGGCTGGAATTAAATATGAATCTCAGTCGTAAGAATGTACAGGACAGCCATGTGTGATCAAGTTATAACTCCATTTTCCCCAGTGTTCCTGCTGCTAGGGAGAAGCCTAAGAACTACATGGTGACACTTTCCCTGATAATAGCCTAGCTTTCAGCTCATCGAACCATCCTAGAAAGGAAGTCTTTCTGTTTACTAGTCCTCAGGAGGTTTCTGTTTACTAGTCCTCAGGAGGTTTTAGGTTTTGTGAGGGGTTTTGGTTTTTTGTTTGGTTTTTTTTCTTCTGAGAATTTGTTTTCTTTTGGAGCCTGTGTTGACTATTGGAGATGAAGTGGTCTCCATAGCTTGTCCACTTAGGAGTCCCAGAAGCTTAAAGCTGTCTTAGTCTACTAGTCATGTCTTCAGTTGTTTGCCTGGTGGTTGGTGACTGTTGTAATGTGCTGGGGGCCCTCTGCTCAGGTCTCCTTGAGCAGGGGCCCGTGCTGTAAAAAGAATGAAAAGGATCATTCAGAATGTCCCCTATTGACTATGTCGGGACGTATGCCAAGGACTATGTGGGCTTTGGAGATGGGAAGACCTCTGCTTTTTATAGGGAAGGGACAGTATTGGGAATGTATGAAGAAAGCAGCAACTCACTAAAGAGAGGATGAAGTCTGGAGAATCCTTGATCTGACACCTTTTATTGAACAAAAGTTAAAAGGCAAAGACAGCCTGTGCTTCCACTGTGCCCTTTGAAGAAGAGGGTGCTGTTGAAATCCGTGAGAGGGTTCCAGACAATTTAGTGGGAATCAGCACAACTACCACTTGAACATCCTCTCATCTCAGCCTGTGGAAGAATATTCAGAACCAGAGTCTTGACTTGGTCTGGGGCGTCAGCAGCATCTCACTGAGAGGCTGCTGGGCCCTAAAGCGTAGTGATGACGCTTGTGTCCAGAGGTGTGAGCTCTCTGTTGTTCTGGGTTTGATCACTCTGTGGCGATTAAGTTTGGAGATAGGGCTCTAAGGAGTAGTTTTGGCAGTTGGAGCCCAGCGATGTTTAGCTTTGTTATTGTCAGCAGTATTTCTGCCCTGGTTTATTCAGGAGAGTATTGCCAACCTCTAACTCTCCATTAATTCGTGGATGCAACATGAGCGTTAAAACCAGGGAGAACTTGCATGTTCTGCAAGACAAAACATCTGCTGGCGAGGCTTCCTCTGGTGCTGTGCTCTAATTCTCTCCGTGCAGTGCCAGGCCTATTGTGTGGAGTGGAAGCCAGGGTGGCTAATGCCCGAGAACATTGTTAATTGTGCCCACATGCGTGATTTTGGTAAAAGCATCTCCCCTGGCCCAAACTGAAATGCAGTGCTGTGTAACATGCTGTGTTTGAAACCACTTAACATAACCTGGTGCAAAAATGTCACATAAACAGCTTAACCCAAACCTGATCTCTCTGGGAAAACTTTATTTGATGTATCACAGTACTTACTACAAAGGCACATTTTTGGCACGTTTATTATGCAAGGCCAAAATGATGATGGTAGCTCAGGAATGGAGTTCTGTTTGCAACGGAGATTTTTCTTGTGATCGGGAGGTTACTTGGACAGGAAGAGCATGGGGACAAGATCCGTTTTTTTAGCAGCACCTGGCAGGACATCGCTTTAGGCATCTGCTGCTTCTAGGAACCATGTACTCTGTGTAACCTGTTGCACAAAATGAGTTGGTGTCCAGACCCTTTCCTTCTGCTAGGAAGGAAAGGTTGGTCATGTCTGGCTCGGAGCTTTGTGTGGTGTGTTTGGGTTGGGGTTTGCCTATGTTTTGTTTCATCAGAGTAATTTTTCCAGACTTCATGGGACTTAAAAACTGCAGTGGAAATATCTCCTCTCAAAAATATTGAATTTAGTTGCATCTGTTTCTCTCTTTCAGTTTAGGATTTCTCTGCAGCATTCTTAAAACCAATAGCGCTGAAACTTTTCATCAAAGAATACCTGTAAATAATCCTTGTTCTTTAGGAAGCAGTTCATTATCAACATTGATATCCCAGGTTCAAGTTGTTTATCTGGGACTGCACACACAAGCCACATAGCATGTCTTGTCCTTGGCTGAGTAAATGTGAATCCCTAAAGTGTCGTCGTCTTAGTGCGGATACACAAGCAGCTGCAAAATTTGCTTCCTAGTTACATTTATGTAGCTTCTGCAAATATTCCTGCTTGTTGATTCAAAAACTAAAAGGAAGAGGAGCCATCTTTATCATGCATGTTTTTTTCTATGGTTTCAACGGTAGGGTTATGACTTTTGCTCCGAGACACATTGGTGATGGCATGAAGGCAAACACAGTATGACAGAAACCACCAGCATTGTTTCAGTCCTGGGGACAGAGAGACACAAGCAAAGAGAGAAGCTCGGTTGTCTGCCTAGTTTTGCCCGATGTGAAATTAGCCCTTTTGTAGTCTATTTAGTTCTCTCTGGTAGCTGAGCCCTCTCCCATGCGCTCCCTCTGGGAATATTTTTACAGCACATGTGGCTTCATTCTTCTGTTCCATGGGAGTGGGAAGAGGACAGGCAGCCAAAATTAGGAAACTAGCAGGTCCTGTTTAAGCTCTGAGAGTGGGATAACAAAACCGATTGCATTCAGTTGTAACTTCTTGGCGCGCAGGGCTGATAGATACTTCTGTGAGCACAGACATACTGCCTCGGAGGAGAGTTTTGTTAAGCAGTCCTCAATGTCACCTTCTTCTTGTTAGCTGGCCTTCTGTGAGCGAAGCTTTGGACTCTCTGCTGCAAGCACTGAGTGGATTTGCAAGGCCTGGCAGAAGCTGCTGTCCTGCCTGCTTTCCCCATATGAGCATTGGAGCCAGGCAGCTGCGCTGTGGAGGTGTTTGGGCTGAAGTTTAGGGGTGTGCTTCGTCTTGTGAATTATCTTTGTCATGCAATTATGACTGTAATGTCAAGGAATCCCTGTCTCAACATTGCTTAGTCACTGCATTAATGGAGAAGAAAGTCATTTTCCCAAAGCAAGGCCTACTAAAACTTGGGCTGCGTTACCATCGCAGCGGCCTTGTGGATCAGAGGAAAAACAGGACAGGGAGGAGAACTCGGCCAACCGTGGATACATAATTCCTTTTTTTGTACAGGCAAATGCAGGCTAAATGAAGCCTTACCAGGACTCCGTTAAGGAAATCCTGGAGCAGCCAACCCGTTGTCGGCAGGCAGCAGTTCGGGGTGTGCAGCTCACCAGTCTGGTACCCGTAGAGGGCACTCCAGGCTTAGGCGTGGGGAGTTCCTGGTGGTTCGGCTGCCTGTTAGTTGTTACAGGGTTTCTGGTGTTTTCTGATCCCCTCCTCTCTCAGATGCTGTGTTTGAAAAGAAATGAAGGCTCATCTGTTCGGTGGCAACAAAAGCGGTCATCTTTTATCCCTTGCAGTTACTGTGTGGGTAGAGTCAGGTTCTCGGACACTGAGCTTTCCTTTTTGCTGGAGGAAAGCTGCCGACAGGAGGGCTCCAGGTCTGTTTGGGAGCATTGTCACAGTTACGCCATCCCCTCTGACCCTCAGGCCACCCAGAATTTACCTGGTCACACCTCTTTGACCTGTTGTGATCTCGTCATGAGATGAGACCCTACGTAGTTCTCTTCTGTCTTGGCTCTGTTATGGTGGCTGTGTCATGAGAACAGTCCGTTGTCCTGTAAGGGGGAGGTAAGCACACTGTAGGGTGAGGGTGCGTGTTTAGCCTGGGAGGCGGCTTAGGGAAAGAAATTACGGGTCTTTGCCATGCTGACCATTTTTTAATAATCACGCAAAAAAGATCATGGCTGCGATCTCCTGTGAAAAGGAAGAAAAAAAGGCTTAGTGGGTCAGACTGTTGGCCCGTCTAGTTCAGTATACTGTGTCTGATCGGGGCTGGTAGCAGATGGTGGGGGCAAAATTACAAGGGAAAAGCTGGGTATGGAAGGATCCCCTCTTCTTTTGACAGTCAGCAGTTAAAGGCTGTTCTTAGACAAAGCTGGATTTCATGCCATCCTGCTTCATAATCACTAATAGATCTGTCCTCCATTAATTTGTTTAATCCTCTTTTAAGTTTGTCTGTATCTAGCATCCATGACATCATCTGACAGTGAATGTTTCTAATTTTGTATTGTAAGTGGGAAAAGTATTTACTTTGCTTCTGGTGCTGCCTGCTCATTTAACAGGAAAGCCCTTACTGCCTAACACAAAAACCATTCATACTCTTTATAACATTTGTAATTTTTAGTCCTGTTGTTGTCTAACCAATTCTTCTTCCACCTATGATTTTTAAGGTTTTAACTTGTATCCCAAATAGATTGTTTCTTTCCCGTAATAACATGCCCAATACACCAAAACTATTGCTGAGTATTTACTTGCAATTGTCAGCTGAAAGGCAGTCATTGTGCTAGGGTGTTCTGCGAAAGCACTTAAGCAAAGATTTGCTCAGAGAAACCTTTCATGAAGTTTAACCTTACTGCTAGGGAAACATAATGATTAACCTTTCAAGAAGGTCAAGCGCACAGAGAAGGGGGAATTTTTGTTTCCTGGCATCTATATGCAAATATACAGATTGCAAGGTGGGGCGTTTCTGCGGTGCTTTGTGTCAAAGCAGTGCACATTTTCTGTGTTAATCAGTGCTAAAAGGGAGCTTTTGATGCAGAATGGCCTTTCATTTCCTTAATTTCATTGCCACAGATGGTTACTTTTCACAAAGGTCAAAAGGTCACACGGTCTAGTGAGTACAGCTATTCATCAGGAGTCAGGAGATTGGCTTTTTTCCGTGGTTTTGCCTGTGACCGTTGTCTCTTCCAAGGAATCTGCTTCTCCTTCCTGCATCGCTGGCTTCCCAGTGTGGGAAGTGAAAAGGATAATGGTCCCCAATCTTGTACGTAGCTTAAGGTCCTTTCTTGAAATACATACCATAGAATGGTTTGGGCTGGAAGGACCTTATAGACTGTCTAGTTCCGAGCCCCCTGCCTTGGGCAGGGACACCTTCCACTAGACCAGGGTGCTCAGAGCCCCATCCCACCTTCCAGGGAGGGGGCATCCATGACTTCTCTGGGCAACCTGTACCAGGGCCTTGCCACCCTCATGGTGAAGAATTTCTTTCTTATGTCTAATCTAAACCTACCCTCTTTCAATTTAAAGCTATTACCCCTTATCCTATCCCTATATGCCCTTGTAAAAAGTTGCTCTCCGGCTCTCTTGTAGGCCCTTTCAGGTAGTGGAAGGCTTCTCTTCTCCGGGCTGAACAGCCCCAACTCTTTCAGCCTTTCCTCTTAGGAGAGATGTTCCAGCCCTCTGATCATTTTTGTGGCCTCCTCTGAACCAGCTCCAACAGGTCCATGTCCTTCCTGTGCTGAGGCTCCAGAGCTGGACGCAGGATTCCGGGTGGGGTCTCGTATCAACTCCTATGAGGTACAATGAACATAAATGCAATAGTGCCCTATTGACTAGATCAAAAATTCACTGCTATCTATCAAAAGGTAGCTGTGAACAAATGTGCTGAAGTTGGAGCATTGCTGCTGTGGCCTCATAGATCAGATTTTGCCCGTATGATAGGTAATATTTTATCAGTATGTTGAAAGAAGAAAAGATTTTCTGAAAGCAGGCTGTCGCACAGAGGCTGGGGAGTGGGAATTATGAAGGGACCCTCTTGTTGATGTAAAGAAATGAGAATTGCCCTTTGGGCTAGACACAAGTGTTTATTAGGATCATACATGCAGAGACAAATGATGCAGCCTGTGCCTTGTGGCTGAGGCACTTCCCCTGCCGGAGGAGCCTGAAGAAAGGTTGTGGACTCTTACAGATACTGCCTGGCCACAAGCACCCGTTTTCAGTGGGATGCCCAGAAGGCTAATGTGACCCTTGCCTGTGTTAACACGGGATTGCCAAGTACAAGTAGCAGGATTAAATAATCTGTGTACTGCAGTAGTAAAATAGTTGCAAAAATATTATGTGCAGTGATGTTACTGACAGGTTGAGAAGGAAATGGAAAACTAGGTTTGGAGAAGAACCAGTAGGTGGATTAACAGCTGGAAAAATCTGCCTGGTTGTAAAAGACTGTTTAGCTCATCAAAGACAAACTTAGGGGTCAATTACCTGGCACAGGGAGCAGAAATTTGATAACAGAAGTCTCTTTGGTTTCATTGACAAGTGTGTAACAAGCACTATAAGTGCAGTCCAGAAGAAAGGGTGCACATCTTTACCAGAGAGTGTAATTAATCACTGAAACAGCTTAGCAGGAGTCTGTTGCTGGCTACTTTAAAATCAGGACAGGATGTTTTCCCAGGACAGATTTCTTCTTGTTCAAAAGGAAGTGGAGGAAGAAACGGGGATGTTCCTGGCTGACAGGCCAAGATGAACTATGGCAATTTCTCCTGGCTTCCTATGCAAGAGAAAAAGGCTGTACTAGTACAGAAGATTACTTCAAAGTTAGCAATTTCCAGGACAGACTAAAAAATGTAAATTTAAAGCTAAAATCTGTGCTGAAGGCAGGGAAAGCAACAGCTATTTTTTTTAAGTCATGCACAAACCTGTTCCCCAGGTTAACTTAGACGTTCCTAATATGTTCTCACAGATCTCTGTGTTGTTAATAAATACCTTTATTTTTTTGGCCCTGAAGGAACTTACGAAGTCTTTAGCTTTTTAATGTCCCTTTTCTGGCTGAAAGAGGGTCTCTATTTCTGCAAGTTTCAGCTTTTCAGCAGCTAGAGCGGGATTTAGGACTAGAACTGGAGAAAAACAAACTATAGAATGGTTGTAATGGGAGGAATGGGACTCAAGGGGATTCTAACATGAACAGGGGAAAAACAATCCATTTTTTACCTGCCAGCTTCTTTCAAACATCCAAGTAATTGGGATTTCGAAACTAGGGATTAGCGAGCTGGACCAGTGCATCTGTCCAGATGCTGTGTCTGGCAGTGGTCAATGCCAGTATCCGCAGAGAAAGAAACTGCCTTGCTTCTGGAGAGATGTGCTTAGATAGAGGTTTGTGCTGGGCACCCATGCTATGGCCGTTTTACAGTGACTTTGATCCACTCTTCTTGCCTCTCTTGGACACGGCTGAATTTAGATGTGACAACAGTGGTAATTTCTCTTGGGCACTAGCACATCCAGGTTGCAAAGGTTTCTGCCTTTTGATGAAGTCGTTTCTGGGTGTTGTCACAGCCTCTCCTCCAGCAGATCAAACTGCTTGGCATGTGCCTTGACACATCAGGAGATGCCTCTGTTGTGTGACAGAGAAGCCAAACTCCTTTCTCAGTATTAGGTGTGCCTTTACCTGTTTGTCTGTCGCTGCTTCTGCCTAAAGCCGCGTTTTCTTTCAGGATCAGTGGCTCCTGCTGGAGTTATTCTGGTGTTTTGCTTTCTGTGTGTGTATAGGGGGAGTTTCGTGGGCTTTGTCCAACATTTTCTCTTTCCTGCTGTGATGCCAGGCAGAAAAGTCCAGGACAAAAACGCTGTACCCTGCCTGCCCACTGAATGCTGAGCTGGCTTGGTGGCCTGGCTTTGGACAGAGGGCACGTGGCAGTGATCTTCTACAGCCATTGCCATGGAGTTTGGTTTCCAGCTTGGCTTCCTGGTGTTTTGTCATGTGCTGATTGGCAGCCAAGTGGACAAACAGGAGGGGAGGGGTGATTTGGTTAATATCAGATCAGCCTCTATGGAAAGTCCTGGATTCTGAGAAAAGAAGTTTCTGGAAAGCACACAAATAAGTAAAACATTCCCAGGAAGTGTGCAAGAGCAAAGAGGTTACCCAGGTTTTCATGTGTCTCTTGCTTTCCTCCCCCTGTTTGCTAGCCGGGGAAGTTAGAGCCTTTTGCCACCCTGACTCCTACCCCTGGAATCTTGTCTTCCCTGCTTTCCCCAGAGCATGTGGGGCATGAAGAAAGGGTGCTTCTGAGGAATGCAGTGTGAATTTGTGACCCCCTCCTTGCCTTTGCTCTCCTCCCATCCCCCTCACCTCCCTTGTTTTTCTTAGCCTTGTACTTTCAGTCACAGAAATGTCAGTTTTGTTGGACTGTAGCATGATTGCCTGGCCTCTGGACTTCCACACAGCTCTGTAGCCGCTGCTGTACAGTGAGAATCTCTGCTGTTTCCTCCCGAGTGTCTTGGTGCTGAAAGCTGCCTGACCCTGCACTGTCTGCTGGTTGGAGCTGTGCAGCTGTAGAGCTTGTGGTTTGGGTGCTGGCAGACATTGTCCTCACGCTTTCTTTGTGCAGCTGCTGTTCCAAGAAATACAGTGAACAAGAGACCTGGCCACAGGGAGGCAGGGGTAATACCAAGAACCTGTCAGAACATCAGTGTGTGCTGGGGGGGCGGGTTGGGGAGCAGGAGTTGTGGGTGGAAGGGCGAGGCAGACTTGTGGGAAGCTGGGGGTGTTCACAGACCTTTGCATTTATTTCACTCAATGGAGATGTGGGGAACAGAAACCCAAATAAATGACAGTGTGAACTTAGGGTGAATCTGGCAGTGAAGCAAGTCTTCCTGGAATTGGAAGGTGAGAGCAGGCTGCGAGTGGCTTGGCTAAGGGACGAAAGCTTGAGAACCTCTGAGTGCTGCAAATTAAGTAGCATGGGAAGCAAATATTTGTGTCCCCTGTATACGGAACCACAGGTCATAGGTCTCTTCTAGTCCTTGCAAGCTCTTCGTTTGCTAGTCAAGACCAGATATCCTTTTCCCTCCCAAGGATATCGTGCTTTTTTCCCTGTAGAATTTTAAATTCACTTCTGGCAAAGACATGGTGAGTCTAGATACCTTCTCCCCACTCTGCTTCGTGCTAAGCAACAGAATGTAGGTCCCTGAAAACCTGTCACTTGATGCCTGCTTTACCTCTAGCCCAGTGCAATGTAAATACCCTGCCAGATACTTTGCTTTGCACCTAGCTTACCACCCTCACGAATGCACAGGTTTCAGAGGTGGCTGGTGCTCTTGACATTCTCTTGAATATTTCTTTGCACAAAATCATGTAAAATGGGGGAGAAAGGGAAGTTCATTGATTATTGCTGTGCAAGGTAAGTTTGCAACATGCAGAGACGTTGGGATTTAGTCACACTAGTAGCTCTGCAGAGCTGTTCCTAAGCCCAGCCTTTTGCCCTGACTGTCGAGCTCTCTGCCTGCTACAGATGACAAAAGGACCCTGGAGCACACTGGCATTGCTGCTGTGCCGTATAAGGGCGCATGGTGATCCTGCAAGCCGCAGGGGAGAGGACAGCTGTGGGGCAATTTCAGCCATACATATGATTTGCTCCAAGGGCAGTGGCTACTCGGCTCACCTTTCCATGTGACTTCTAGCTCTTCCTCTCACCTGCCTGAGTATCTCTGTGCACCCATCTATTGCATGAAATGTGCCATCTGCCCCTGCAAACAGGTGTCAGCAGCTCCGAGTCGTGGGGGCTGCCCAAGCCGTGTCCAGGACCCTCCTTCCCTTCCACATTGATGCCGCTGCTAGCAAAAGCAAAGAGAGGATTTTAGTTTCGCTCTGGTTTTGTTTGCCGTTCAGTCCCTCTGCTCCTTCTGAAACTGGCTTTTGCTAGGAAAGGAGCTTCTTGTGCAGACCAGGGGAGAAAAGATCTTCAAAATGTTCCATTTCCCCACTCTGATGCAGATATCACACTTGTACCCACATACGTGTACACCAGGCTCCAGGATAAAAGTAGCTTTACCAGTACCTGTAGCACTGGTTAGCAGGATTTTTAGTGTAGGCGGTGTTGTTGTTGACAATAATGATGCATACTGTAACGTTGAGCATTCACCTGATGCAGTGGTTAGCACACTGTGGGCAAATATGGTATCGGGTCACATTTCTAAGATACTTTTTTAATTTAAAATTTTACTTGCCCCTCAATACATCACTTAGGATTTTTTTTTTTATATTTACATTTTTTTATCTACAACAGTAAAAACAAAAAGACAGTTCAAGAGCAGCCAAGCACTGTTTGTATAGATGCTGTGGAGATCTTGTTCTGGTTTTTGACTTCTGCTTTTCCACTCTCACACGACTGTAGGCCTGCCTGTTCCTGGCTGGAGTGTGGGGGACCCATTTCCACAGTCTAAGGTGGTGTCATAGGAAAGGTGTGGCTGAGGCTGCTGGAGCACTGGGTTCGGTGGTCTGCTCTAGTCCTCCTTTGTGAGTTTGGGATAGCCATGGTTTTCCAGTAGCTCATCTGGAAAATGGGAGCTGTGAGGATAAGTGTGCTAAAGGTACTGAAGTGCTTGGCATGTTGCAGGGACAAGGCACCTGAGCAAGCCAATGTGTTTTCCTGTCTTCAGAGACAATAAAGACATGCTGATTGTCAAGTCTCTGTTTTATCCAAAATAGCATTTTTCTGTAGTGAAGGACATTTCTCTCTCTGTTGTATTGAATCCTGTAGATGGTGTGAGTGAAAGTAAGCCCTTTTGGATGGCCTGCCATTTCAGTTTAGAGTGTCAGGTTGTGGAGAATTTGCCTAACATATTCCAAAGGTTAATTACCTAGGCTGCCAAAGTGTTTTCTCTTATTTCCCAGTGGAATTTTTATAATTTCATCTCTCAGTCTGGTGATCAAACTGATAGTTAAGATGGCTTTTAGCAGTGATGGCATTATATTGGCAGATATTTATGCTCTGAATCTGCTCAGTCTGAGGTGATGCGGGACGTCCTACACAATAAAGACCACAGCCTTTGGCCATCTGCTGCTGTTCCAGTTTCTCTGTGTCTGGGATTGGCATCTCTTTTCAGCACCTTCTGCCTCTCTGTTGCTCTCCCCCAGCTGTGGCTCTAGCCAAATTCTTCTACAGAGGCAAGGAGTGTCTGCCTCGCGGGGTGTTTTGTAGTCTTTATGTGAACGCTGTAATGCATGGCCAGAAATACTTCATCTCCCAAGATGAGATTTGAAAGTGGTTCTGCTATTTTCTGCAAAGTGCTGTAATTTGTCAATGTCCAGCGGTGACATCTCAGAGATGATGGTTTGCTTGAAGAAGCACAGGTTTTGGCTGGATCGCTTGCAAAAAGATGAAAAATACTAAGAAAAATCTGAAGAATGCTGTTTCAAAACAATTTTGGATAACTATCATTCATGATTCCTGAAAAAGAAACCTAGTGGCAATGGCAGTGGGGTAACTCTGTGTCATGGTTGCTGGGTTTGCCTGATTCCTTTGCAGATGATGGAGGAATGTGGTTTTCATGTGAAAGCTGCAAGTGAAGAAAAGGACCATGGTATCACAGCCAGTTAATGCAGAATTACAAAATGTCTTCTTCCAGTGCATTCTGTATTGTCTTCTTTCTTTTAATACATACATAATTGCAAATTTAATTCAACATTGAATAATCTGTACTAGTAATTTTTTTCCTAATTTGCCAGTTAGAATACACCTTCTGTTTTGCTTGCCGATTGAATTTATTTCATAAAAGAATTTATTTTCATAATCAGTGAACTTTTTGATTGTAGTGAGATACTAATGTCTGGAAGAGGATGTAGTTTCTTTAGGTTGTCACATTATTTTTAATGTCTTTTAATTTTGAACTGTTATGATAAACATGTATATTATGAGAGAACTAGCCTTTGCCTCAGTAAGAAATGTATGATATAACCAAGACAAGAAGGCAAGGGACTCAGGAAGTAGGGTACAAAGCCTAAGTAATACCACCATCCCTTTTTTTAATATGCATGTGGTAAAAGCTGAAGTCAGTAATATTTAAATAGGAGCTTTGGCAAGCTCTCTTAAAATACTTTTACTGTGGAATGTGTGAAGTAGAAGTTCCATTGAAAACTCCAAGCTTGAAATGACTAATGATAAACCTTAAGGAAGTTAATAAATGGTGACAATAGTTCTACTGTATGGAAAGTTACATTTGGACATTTGTAATCAGTAACTTGTGCTCCTCTGTGATCAGCCTTGGAGACAGATGGCTCTTCTGAGTTACTGTAGAGATTTCCTGGAAATATTTGTAAGTGACCAGAAATGGCTGGTATTTAAAAGAGTGATTTAACGGCTGAGCAGAACTTTTTGGGTGGCTCTTCTGCTGTGGTCTTGGAATCATCAGCACCTGCTTCTACAAATCAGCTGTGGTTACAATCTCTGGGTGTCTCCATTGCAGAAGTGTTTTCAGACTGATTCCGCTGGAGCTGTTAGCTGACACGGAGAAGTGGGTAGATACTTACTGGGTAGATGAGGTGTTTATTTTTCCATGTTGTTACCTGAGCGCTGGTAGCCCTGTGATGGTTTCCCACAGTGCTCTTGGGAGCCTATAAGAATGTTTTCCTCCATGATTGTCTAGGAAAGGATTCCAAGAGCAGCAACAAGGAATATGATTTTGGAGTGTGTTAGCAAAACTCTGAGTGCAGTGCCAATAATGACATGGTCACCAGGGTGTGGCATTGCCGTGTGGCTCCTCGTACCTGGCTGGGGCTAGCTTAGGTATCAGTCGCCAAACTTGACTTTGCACTGAAGACACACCTCTGAGAGAGGCCTCTCAGAATAATGCCCTCCAGCCCGTGGGCTGCTTCTCATTCCCTCCCCTCATTAGTTTTTGGGTATGAGCACAACAGAGCTCATTGCTGAGGAGCACTGGAGGCTGTGGAAGGCAGAGGGCACAGCCTGGAGAAGCATGAAGGCTGCTGTTGTTGAGTATCTGGTGAGCAAAGGCATGGGCATCTCTGGCTCTTTGCAGTTCAAGAACTGGAGAAGATTTGAGAGGAAACAATGAAAACAGTTGAAGGTGCTTGTTGCTTTGTTGCACAAAAGGCTGTGGCTGTGGAAAGGAGCCTAAAGAAAATTGAGGAGCCAGTGTCTTCCAAAAGGCTGTTGTTGGCAGAGCCAGGCTACTTGAAAAGCAGCAAAGCTGAACACAGCTGAGTTAAAAATGGCAAAGGCTCAGAAATGTTCAAATAAACCAAATCTTTCCTTTTACTTGTGCTTTCAGGCTCTTTCAGCAGGAGGAATCAACAGGCCAAGGGTTCTATTAAAATGGAGCAGTTCGAAGCTGCCTGGCTTTGCGAGGCCCGGACGATGTTGAAAGATGCCTGTTTGTCCATCTCGGACTGTGAAGCAGTGCAAGCTTCACTTCTGTTCTCTAAGCACTGGGTGTGTGCTTGCATGCAGGGGCACAGTACAGTAATATGTTTAAAGGCAGTTTACGTCTTGTGGGAAACCTCAGAAGATAATGTCTGATAAAACAGCCCGCGTCTCGGGTGCGCTGCTGCTGGTAATGTTTCCGTGGGAGCTCATCTACCGTAATGCTTCATTTTTATACCTGTTTGTATTCTCCCTCCCTGCTTACTGCAGATACAAATTGGCCTAGCATGAAGGACGACCAACAGCAACAAATATCTTCATAAAAGCTACAGCTTTGTACAAGGCATCTATTACACTGCACCCCAGTTAGGGTGATACATCCAAGGAAGGGCTTGTGTCCTTATGTACAAGCATACCCAGTTTAGGCTTCTGAAAAAGGCCATTGCTTTACTAATGAGCAGCTGGCCTACCTGCCAGGACGTGTTGCTTTTAAATATTCTTCCTTATGCCAAGAACATGCAAGATTCCTTGTAAAAGTGGAAGGCCAGTAATTTTCCTGGTAACATCTTTAATTTTCAACTGTTGGCAAAATCAAGCTAATTAAAATTTGTAAATTTTGTGAAGCTTTCTTGGTTTACGGGAGAGATCCAAGAGCAGACCTCTCAAATGAAATAAACTAGCCGCCGTGGGAGCGCCTTGGGCAGCGAGGCCTTGTTTTTGTACTGTTGTGCCATGAAAGCAGGAGGATTGCAGGGAGCTGTGAGCACCTGCTGAAGCCGCTAATGCTCTCAAGGCGTTGACAAGGTTTCTGTCTTATCATTTTCCCCAGTGAATGGCAAGGGAATTTGATGCTGAAGACTGAGGGAGGCACATGTGTGCTTCTCTTGTAGTTAGTCACTCATTTTCACAAACCTTAGAACTGTGTGTCTTTGAGACCCCTCCTGCTGTGTTGGATTTCATATGGAATTGCCAAGCGGTTTAAAGTAGAGGAGATTGATGGGAGGGAGAAGATGGTGATGGCAGACACACATACGGATTCAGGAGCACAGATGAAAATCTTAGAGTCAAGAAATTTGAAGTCCAGTCCTCAGACCACAAAGGTGTGAGTCAAAACAGCTAACTTAAAAATTTTTTTTCTTCTTTTTTTTTTAGGATCTTGTCTCTTTAGTTGTGGAGGAAGAATCTCAAAAATGTGAGAAGAATTCAGGCCTCTGCTTCCCCGTTCCTGTCCCTCATCCTGTGATCCTGGAGATGGGCTGTGGCTGTGGAGCAATTGCTCTGAGTCTGTTGTACCAACTGCCACAGGTGAGCCTTTTTCAGTGTTTGTGGTATGATAGATGCCCATGTTACAGGACAATCCCACCCTACTAGTCTTCACTGAGACTTTGCAGACAGACTTCTTTGCTTTGATGGGACTTCAGTAGCTGAGGTTTCTGTCAGTCAGGCTATATAAATTCATGCTATGTAAAAGAAGGATATTTAGGAATTGCTCTCCCCAGTTCTCTGAAGGAGTAGTACAGACATAGTCAGAATGGAAGAAGCCAAAGGTGCTCGTTCTTCAGCTGTCACAGCTCACTATTAATCACCTTAATTGGTGAAGCACTGGTGGGGGTTGGTTTAAGCTAATATCCCAGGCTGGGGACAAGAGGGACTGAGGCATGGACACGCACTCTATTAGTCGAATTTATGGGCCAGTCATCTCTAAAAATCACCTTCCTGTGAATCAGGGGATTTTGTCTTTAGGAGTCTGAAGACTAAATACAGGAAAGGGATTAGCACAGAAGTGTCAGTACTTGGGATCAATATGACAAACATATGTCACACTACCACAACTGCCAAACCACATTTGGAAGTCTTTTGTTTCCTAATAACAGCCCATACCTTTTGAATAGAGAGAAAAGAGCAGGAAGGGCAGTGAGATCTGGGTGACCAAAGCCCTGCTTGCCCCCAGCTATTGTGGCGTCTAACATGCTTACTGTAGGTAAACAGAGAAATAAATCCAAGATCTCATTGCTTGTGGTTAAGAGGAAAATATTCTCCTTTCCCCAGAATCGCAGACGAGCCAGTTCCTTCTTGTGAATGGGAACTGCTGTGGCCAGCACCTTCTCTTGTAGGAAGTGTAAGGCTTGGTGGGTAAGAGTTAGAGATTGATGCCTGTGTTCCTCCTCCCAGTGACCTGATATAGTTAATACTTGAGCTTCATGACTTCAAAGTACATAATTACTCTTATTTCCTGAGCTGTACTGCATGCTCTTTTCCTTGCCTGTTAAGTTAAAGAGCTGTGTCAGTCTGTCCCTGTAACTGATAACTGTCCTCTCCCAGCTGACTAACACAGACTGCTGTGTCCAGAGAAATAAGGAGCCTTGACTGATTAGAGTTAGTGGTGGCCACACTGACAGCTAAGTGGACTTTCCACTCTGTGTGATCTCTTTAGCGTTTGAGGCAGAATTAGTCCCCCTAGGAATGATGGCCAATCATCTCAAAACGCAAAGTAATTTCTTTGAGCATGCTTTATGTAAATACTTACGAACATCTGTGTTTAGAAACCATTAGGCAAAGCAAAAACAAGCAAGGCCTTTACCTGCATTTTTCCCAAGGTAGAATGGAAGGTCAAACAAATCTCTGACTGTGTAGTCTTATCTCTTAATTTTACGCTGGAGGACTCTTAAATACTTGACATGCAGTCAGTACGTGCAGTGAATGTGGTGTAAGGACTGCAGTGGAATAACTAGGCAAAAGGTGTCTGCATTACAGATGGAAAATGCCAGAACCTCTGTCCAAGTGGTTGCATAAATGCTGGGAGGGATTCTGTCCACCTTAGAGAGGAGAAGCCTAGGACGTGATCTTCCTTTAACCTGTGTCTACCCCAGACTAGCCAAAGTGTCGAGTCTCACACTGCTGGGAGCTACGAACCTGTCAGGTGATGTGAGTCGGTGTGACTCCCTTGTTGTCAGCTGAGCTGGTTTGGTCAGGAGCCTGTCTATTTTGGTAGGCTGCTGGCAGTGTTGCAGAATGCCTGCTGTCACATTAGTGGCCT
>Ga0065711_1035509_pt1 | contig 22228 bp, 10 predicted proteins | sample Hoacrofraction12_FD_59098 | JGI IMG/M metagenome (GOLD analysis project Ga0065711, IMG submission 59098) | Hoatzin crop microbial communities from Cojedes, Venezuela - Epithelial fraction 12 v2 (version 2) | ecosystem: Host-associated > Birds > Digestive system > Esophagus > Crop | place... | reverse complement strand
AGGCGAGGAGAGGAGAGGCGAGGAGAGGCGAGGAGAGGAGAGGAGAGGAGAGGAGAGGCTCGATCTTGCAAATTAACGAAGATTCAGAAGAACTTTCAGGCTGAACTGAAAATTCTCCATGTTCATCAAAAGACAAACATACCAAAATTTTTTGTATTTAGCTTGCTCTGCACTTTCTATATGCTGGTATGAACTAACAGAAGTTTTATTTTTGTTATCTGCTAAATCTATTAAATTCAAAGATCCTTCTGTAACACTTTTCCAATTTATCTAAAAGGAATATATTGTAAAGGAAACACAGCTAAAAGCGATATAACTTCTCATATACATTAAATTTTAATCTGGCTATGGAAACAAGTCGTCAAAATATGGAAGCCCATTCTCACCTTTTGTATATAATATATGCATATGATTAACACCTGATAAATGAGCTTTTAAACTGGATGGGTTTTTAGGAGGAAATTACTAATTATGTGACAAGCCCCATTCTTTTCATCTTCCCACCCTGCACATTTTTTAAAAAAACTATACTTTTTGCATAAAATAACAGTTTATAACAGTTTTATAAACTTTAAGTGAATCTTTCCCAGTAATTCTTATGATAATCTTTTCTCAGTCTAATTATCTTATATTCTTAAACTCTTCTTCGGAAAGGAAGCATGCTGCTGTTAATCCTTCATTCACATAAAGAAAAAGCTTTTTAAATTTACACCAAACAAGATTATGACTGGGAAAGATTTTCTTTTTAAGTATGGGTAATAACCACTTTTCTTATTGCTACCAATTAAAATATAAAACAGAAACAGTGAGGTATATGTCAAGCACTGATCAGAAGTAAAATGAACAGGAACATCATGCAATATTTATATCCACAATAGGTACTCTTAATTCAAAACTTAATGTGAAAATCTTTTCTTATACAACTCTAACCACGGGTAATCTCAGCTGATTTTTAACAAGTTGTTATGATGACACTTCTCCTCCAGTTTCACCAAATGGAACTGCAGCATGGTTGAGGTTGGCAGGTACCTCTGGAGCTCATCCAGTCCAGTCCAGCCCTACTCTGAGCAGGGTCAGCCAGAGCCAGTTGCTCAGGACCGTGTCCAGTCATGTTTTCAATATCTCTCAGCAACCTGCTCCAGTGTTTGACCACCCTCACAACACAAAACCGTTTTTTCATGTTTAAATGGAATTACCTGTATTTCAATTTTTGCCCATTTTCTCTTGTCCTCTCACTGGGCATCACTAAGAAGTCTGCTTCTCTCTTCTTTACTCCCTCCATCAGGTATTTATGCACATGGATAAGATTCTGCTGAGCCTTCTCACGCCTAGGATAAACAGCCCCTGCTTTCTCAGCCTTTCCTGGTATGACAGATGCTTCAATGACTGAAGCCATTAGCATCCTTTTCAGAAGGTATAATGTGTCCTTGTTGTACAGGAATCAGAACTGGACGTTTCGATATACCAAAGCTCTGTGTGTCTTTTGTGTATTGTTGTTTACTTTATTAATAACCTTCAACAAGTGCTGCAGTGGGAGAACCACATTTCAACTTTCCCTGTTTGAGATGTTAGCCTATTTCTCTAGACTGTATATGAAATATTTCAGAAATTCTCTTTGAACCATCTACTGGCTATATCAAGATATTATCCTGTACAGAAAAAATAATGATTATTTATTTTCACAAAATGTGTCTTGGTTACCACAAATGGCAGTTCATAATTCCTTTGGAACTGTCAGACAGTTAACAGTGAACATTTTTGTCTTTCACATTTCCTTTTAAACTTGATTCCCAGACTTTCTGTGTTCTAGTCCTTTGTAATAGTATTGTGAAGGTTAATGAGTTTATTGACTTTATAGATAGTTTTCACTTAACAGGAAAGTAAAATTCTTAGAAACAAATTACAGCTAAGATCTTCAGTCGCTAGTGAGCACGCCTCTTAATTAGGCTGTAATAACTATCTCCAACAGAAATATATTCAGATACTGGCTCCAGAAGTATTGTCTACTCAGATACCATTTCAACTGGAGATGAATAAACACTTCCACTGTAGGAGAAATGTGAAAAGCTAAGGCAACTAAAAAGCTCTGAGCAAGAATAACAAGGCACTGAGAAGTAAAGTAGAATAAAACCCAGTACTGCTGCATATGGACTCCTTATAGCACCGAGTTAGGAAGTGACAAGCATCTTTGCAAAGGAGCTGGCACATTCACTTAAAACACAATAGACATTTTCAGAAAATGGTTAGAAATGTGGAGTTAAGAATCGAGGTAAACCAAAGTCGCAGAACACATGTATATACTTGGTATATGTCCATACGAGTCTGAAATGGGGAGGAGAATATGGTTTTCAGGTCCATCAATTGCAATCAAATCAACTAATTTTGCATTTGTAACTAACCCCTCCATTAATTATCAGGATGTTACAGCTGGCTCATTTGCATATGTCTACAGAAAAAGGAAGATATTTCATAAATTATGTATTTTTCCATATTTTCTCTTGGTTTTGCTTTTTTTTTTGCTAAGGCTTGATATAGAAAACCTGCTAAAATAAGGGCAATGGATTTTAGCAAAATAATGAGGGAGATTTTAAGTCAAAAAGAATAGCAAAATTATTTCACTATAAAATTATGTTTCCTTAAATTATATTATTACCCCTCCACTCTCAATCTTCAAAATGCTTTCTATAATAAGAGATGTATCTTAATTAATTTCAAAGTATACAGCACCAGAGAGATATAATTTCAGTTCTTTCTACTGCTGAGTTTTGATCCTCAGTACTATACTGTTCTAATACAAAATGATTTTATATCTATTCTCCAAGATTTGCCCGGAGAGTTTCTTCTACTTTCTTCTACTTTTTCTAAAGAAAATTAAAGGTCAATTTTTCCAAACATATTATAAAATCTTGATTTCTGTTCATAATAGAAGAGTAATACTGCTATTTTCAACATTTTAAATGCACCTCTCTGTTGGACATATGACCAAAATACAATGAAATACCTTAGTATGCACCATAAACCTATCTCTAATACCAGCTATAGTTGTAAAATTTGGTATTGAAAAGTAAATTGTTTTTCCTTCTATGTTTCATCAACATACATAACTATACGATTACTGTCTCAATAATTAGACATACTATATTACTCATCCTTAAAGAAAAAAAAATGCACATATTTCAGCAGACAGGTTACTGCAAAAAATATTTCTCTTTTCTTCCAATTTTCTTTTTATTTCCAAAAAGACTAAATAAAGGAAAGTACAGCAAATTTTGTACTTTCATAGTGTCTGGATTGTTTTTCTCAGACATCAACAGATCTAGCTGAAGACTAAAATATTGAATTAACTCATTTTCTCTGTAGTTCTTTACACATTCATCTGCAGATATCTGCAGTCACATGCCATAAATATATCAGTCAATACTACAGAAATCTGAGAACAAGAAGAAAATACAGTATATGATTTTTCTGTTCTTTTGCCATAAACAGGATTTCAGAGAGAAAACAGTTGTCCCAAATGTTAAAGCTGCTCAGTGTCAATGGTTTATGGAAGTTTATAACATAAAACACATTCTTCAGGATTTCAGCTCAATTTTTTTTCCTGATGTAACATTAATACTTTCATAAATATGGCTGATAACATGCTGAACAACATTAATTCCAACTTAAACCTACTTCTTTCTCCCACAGTGTACTAACAATGTCATTTAGCCCACTTGAGTCAAAGTAAATCATGCTATTAATATAGCAGACTGCTAAATGTAAATCTAAAGAGTCCTTTGAACTATTTCTTTGAAAGTTTTCCACCCTGTATTGATTCCATGACGGTACATTTGTAGGGCAATAGAGAGGAAGGTCATCAGTCTGAAAAAATGAAAATTTAAGTTCAGATCCCAAACATGCTTTCCTCTCTATATCCCAGATATATGCTCCTTTCTGTTCCACCAGTTGTTAGAACTGTTCAACAGTCTTCCACTTACCAAGGGACCGTTAACATTCCCAGGGTGTCCACTTGGAAAAGCATGTGGTAGAAAGCAAAATGAAGGCCCACCTCCAACATCAGAGGGATGTGTCAGTTGTGAGGGACAGGTTGGGAGCAACTAATACGAAGGATATAACATTGCTATGCTGGTTCATTTTTATGCAGCTATTTTAGCAGGAGTCTTCATTCCTGTTCTTTAAACAACTGTGCAATCAAATAACAAATTGTGGATTAGTAAACTGATCAAGAAGAAAGAATATTTAACTATTTGTCTGCAAAATGGGACTGGCTTCTGTAGCACGAAAAGAAGACAAACAATCAAAACACTGTGTTTTGCTAATATGTGCTAATACATGTTGCCCTGAGGAAGTTAGTATAATAGAGATTATTTGTTTTGTAGAATAACAGCCAGCAAGAATAAAAGCACCATTATGCTGGATGCTATAGAGAGTGCAATATGATGCACATCTCCAGCACTTTACAAAGCAAATATAAATTCTGCACTTAAATGTAATTCTCAAGTGAATTCTTCTCAGTGTCGATATTGCTAGAGTACAAGAAATGCAAGTTCCAAATTGTTTCCATAATTCTGTGTGATTTCCTTTTTATAGTGACTAATCTGGAAATATGGAAAGTCCCAGCAAAGTTCACTTCTCCGACTGTTCACAGTTTCCCTGATCAGAAATAGTAGTACTATCTCAGAGTACCTGACACTTAGAGATTTAGAGAGGAAACATACATGGCCAGTGTAAATTTAAAGTTTTAGCAAAAGTGACAAAATCTATGTTACAGTAAAATGATTCACTACTGACATAGTGTCAGGAAAATACTTCTTATACTTAAGAAGGACATGGCAGGAATACTTTCTTATTTTCAAGGTAAACATAAAATAAAACAAATAATCAGACATATATAGAAAACCACCTTCCAATGAGTGAAAGATAATTCCTCAGGGATAACTTGGCAGATTCAAGGAACACATTGATGAAACCTTCACATTTTAAGGCCATACCAGCATTGGAAGTTCTTCACTGCATAAAGCATTAGTATGGCACTGGCAGTATAGGTTTGCCTGTAACAGCAGTACTGTCACGTTAGCACCACATTGTTCTGATTTTGTGTGTAGTTTTACGCAGAAACCTTGACACTGGACTAATCTGATTAGTTCCCTGTGTGTTCTAGTGGTTTGGCTTTATTTGGACAGGATCTAGCGGTAACAGTGCAACTTTCCTTGCAGAAACTAATCTGTAAATATTTTTTCACTGCAAAACCTGTGTGACTCTAAGGACCCACTCTAAGCATAACAATATATTGAAATATCTTATGAATTCAAGAAATATAAATGCAAGATTTGGAAGCATTTTTAAGAATGTGACCCTGCAAACACCAGTGTGCTTAATTTTAATCCCTGCTCATATTTGAGTCCCAGTCATATAGATTAAGAATACCAAGTCAAGGGAGGTGATGACACTGATTTAACTTTGCCATTTTATCTATATTTATATATGTGTAGGTATGTGCGTGTGTGTGTATACTATATCCACAGATATATAAACATATTTTATATATGTATTTTTAAAAACTTCCATATAATTACATTAAATACAGACGTTGGAGCTTTTACCTGAGAAGCAAGCGACTTGCATTTGCTCAGACTGACTGGGATAAAGATGTTTTTGAATCCCATGTCTCTTATGAGTCCTACATTTCAACTCCCAGTCTAAGGAGTATTTCACATTTGACAACAAACAGCAAATGCAGTAAATGTAGAGATAAGCCTTGTAGCCTCGTTATTTGGGTACTTTTCTTCTGCTTATACCCAAATTCCTCAGGCTGAGGAAAACTACAACTCTTTTGTCCCATTTCCTTGGGAAGTATTGTAACAACAGTTAGGAAGCCAGTCATCCTGAATCCTTCCTGGGTGCAGAAATATCTTCTTCAGCACAACCCTCACACTGCCATACAGGCTGGCTTTAAGGAGCACGCTTGCTGCTTAGGCGCTATGCAAAATGTACCATGAGGAGAGCACAGTCCCTATGGAGAGGTGTGAGCTCCCAGCTTAGGCTTCTTTGGAGACATTCAGATGCAGGCACTTTTCCCAGCTGGACTATCTAAACAGCAGAGTTGGACTGCCTAAATAGCATTCATGGAACAGATATTTAGTTTTAAAACTAGACCAAAGGCGGCTGAGTGTCTGACAGAAGTACCCTTATGAGCATCCTGGCTTCACAGAACCACAAACTCATGTGGCCTGTTTCTGACATCTCTTTGCTGCTCCAGTTTTTCCCCAGTTATTATATGGCAAGACTTCATACTTAAATGCAAGACTGTAGTTTCCACTTGGGCGAACAGGGATCTAGAAAGTAAATGCTTTGATTTTAGTATTTATATCTCTACCAGATTCAACTCAATGCTCGTAGGAGCCCTTCTACTGTGGAAAAGCACTCCCCTGGGAAAAGCCTGTGCTTCATGTTCCATATCTACATGTTAGGATCCAGATTAGCCCATGACACTTGCATGTCTCTTTCCGCATAAACCTGCTCTAATACATTGCTGCTTCTGATTTTATCATGCCAAAACCTGATATTCTAACTTGAAGACAAATTGACTTAACAACCTTTTAAATATAATGGTAGTACATTATCCCTATTACTTTAACTCCTCACTTCCAAAAATTGCAATTACTTTTGCATTTTTGCCACTCTTTTATAAATGATGACAGATCGTGCATCTCCTTCATTCTAATTATATCAATATATTCCATCTATGTGGCTCTTCTTCAATTGTGTCATTCCTTTTGCAAATGGATAGTGCATATAGTGTCATTTTGCTGCTTCTAAACAGCAGTCATTCTCTTCAGTATGCAACTGAATACTGTATGCACAGTTATTTCCGCCTAGATCATTTACTCCAGAATTATCTAGTTTTCCAGGTACTACAGCAGATTGTTTAATAGCCAATGACAAACCCCTGGGTTGTCTGCAACAGCATTAAATTTTCATTAGCACCACTGATTTTTGCACTGTTCTTCAGATTTTATTCCCCAGTGTCAGAAAACCCAAGTGATTAATTGTCTTTCTCTTCTGGACATCGCCTATGCTGCCAGTGCTAGTGGAAGGTAATTTTTTATTCATACTTTGCCACATAAAAGTTGAAATTCTAACCCTTCACATTCAAACTTCTTATAAGATTTGGCACAAATATTTAAATCTACTGAGGAAATACTTATATCATCTAACTCTAATTACTCATCCTAATATTATCTAAGCTACCTTGATAGTAAATGGAACTCCTCACTTCTGTGCTCTAACTCACCTGCCCAAGAGGCCTATCGTTTTCTGTTGAACATACAGAAAGCTTAGAGTTTTGTCTGAGGTGGTTCAAAGAAAACACAATGAGGACTTTCTGCTGAAACAGCCTATGTATTTGCTGTTGACATACTACACTTATGTTTGTACCTCTGCCTGTTGCCACTTCTTAAATGTGCTAGATCTGCAACAGTCTGGTGAAACAGATGTCTTTTCTAATATCTGACCTAGTAGAGAATACTGGAATATCAGAAGTTCATGGCCAGCTGGACACTTTATTATCACATTATCATAGCTACATAAACAGAAAAACGAAATGCCAGGTATATTTGTAGCTGTTGTAAATCAGAACTGCTTCACTGATTTCAATAAAGTAACATCCAGTTTTCTAAGGCAACACACTTAAAAACTCTTATTCTCTAAAGAATATCAAAATCTCAAGTGCACTTTCTTTGGGGACTGATCTCATCTAGTCAGAACAGACTCATGGCTCAAAATAAATTGGAGGTCCTTTTTTTCCATGAACAAGGTGCAACAGGATAAAGAATCACGTCCCCAAAATCTCACCTACTTCAACGTAATAAGTGTTACTGCATTTTCACCCCCGAATACCACAGAAAAGACAATGCTCGTGTCCAGTCCACTCTACTACGACTTTGTCAGGAGCTGTGGAAGTACAACAGCTATTCTTTCTGTGCAGTTTGAAACTTAGATCTTGAGACCTGGTTTAATCTCCTCTAACTTTAATCAGTGTATGAAGGGTCTCTTCAGCAATGGTAAGTGATCAAGATACCTGCTTAGACAATTCTGTTCATTTCTGAAAGGTAAGTGAGATGATTAACCCATTTTTAAGAGACACAGATCTAGAATAATCTTTTTGGAAGAAGAGTTTAATCAAAACTTCAACAATTCAGCAAAAAAACACCACTGAGAATATCTACGACTAGAGATAATGTAAAAGGACAAATAATGAGAAGGTGGTGAATACTTGCTATCCCTCATATTAGGAGAATAAAGAACTGCAGTCAGGAGTCAGGTTTAAGTACAAACGGAAGACTGTTGTTCACATCTATCTGCTTCATCTGTGGAGCTCATTGCCATGAGGTGTACAGCATGCCAAAAGTATAAATGGTTCAAAAAGCTATTAGGTACAATCATGAGAAAGTTCATGGAGTGTTAGTAAATGTGGATGAAATGTTTCAACCTCTGGCCCAGGATTTCCCTAAATCACAGATTGCCTGCAGCTGGGACGATATTTAATGGGACTATCACTTTGTACTTACTCAATTTTTATTGCTTTTCCTGAAACTTCTGCTACTGGCGGTGTCAGAGACAGGGCTAGAAAAACCTTTCGACTGATCCCCCCATGGCCATGCTTTTAAGAACCTAAACAGGACTTTTTCTTAGAAACAGGGCTTTTTCTACGAAAGAAGTTCCCTGACTGTACTTTACTGCACCTGTGATGTCCCATCATCCCTTGCTAAAAGGTACCTCATCATTCATTATTGCAAGACACCTAAAAAAAGGGGCAAGAGTAGATCAAAGTAAGAGCCTTATCTATGACTTATTTCCCTTTTATCAATTCTGGTCAAATCATAGAATCATAGAATCATAGAATGGTAAGAGTTGGAAGGGACCTTAAAGATCATCTGGTTCCAAACCCCCTGCCATGAGCAGGGACATGTTTCTTCTAAAGTAGAAGTATTTGTAATATTATATTACATAAAATCTGTCTTCATGCTGTATTTGTGTTGTCACTATTGATTTATGCACTTTCAATATATTAGTTTTAAATTTCTTGGAATCTTGATCAGATCTTTAATGTAGTTTGTAATGTGTCCTTTTAGTGCTTTTTAATCCTATTTAAACCATTGAATGATTTAATCATTTTATCTATCATTAAATCATAACATTTACATTAGGAGTTGTCTTGACTACATATACTTTTGTATTTTAGGTGGAAAAAACACAGCTCAATACTTTAGCTATATTAAAGATAATTAAATTTTTTTAAAAAATCGCGAATTCCAAAATTAATTACTTAGTCTCAGAACAAAACACTGTGCCCTGAAAAGACACTTGCTTTATTTTTGTCAGTACAGGCTTTCAGTATATACCCATCCAAGAAAATGAAACACTTTCTTTCTCCGTAATGCAGCACGTACTTTTCCAATGAAACTGACTCATGATGTTAAAAATCTCTGTTCAGTACTGCTCTGCGGGGTAGCAAATATGTGCACGCATGCACACACTTAAAAGACAGTATACACATTATTTCTGGCTATAAATAAATCTAACAAAAAAGGTTCAACCAAACGCAAAAGAAAATCAAGAACATAAAAGTAGTATGGACAATGAAGATGTTAATGCCATGGAATAATAGATGGCAATTCCCACATGAGAATGGAGAAATCGAAGTTAGGTATAGGTTACTTTGAGGAAAGATACATCACTCATCCTTGGAGTTACCATGGCTATTAGTTTTCCATCAAAGGTTGCTAGAAAACAGTTAGCATGCTCGTCTGCAGAATGAAACAGGGCTGAAGTGCAGGTACCCATAAGAGGGACAGGATCTGAACACTGTCTTCACTGCCAAGGTTAAACATTTTTCTCTAATTCGATGTGTGTGTGAGATTTCAGCCCTCAAAACCAAACAAATGGAGAAAATGTAGAGAGCCCACACCTACTTGGACACAATGCCACCATCTCCATCACCTTCAGGTTGCCTACATTTAAGACTACTCAGGTCTTTAATTTGAAAACATTTACCTTTCATTTGTTTCCCATCCTGATCCAGTTAGTTTGGGAGGCAGTGACATATTAAAACATCTGGGATTTATCGAATGTGCTCTTTTTAACACAGGTTCAGTGTGATCAATCCCAGATGCTCAACAACTGAAGTTATATATAAAATGTTAGTAGGTTTTGGTGAAGATCAGATTCAGCTTCCCATACCTTAAAAGTGGAAGTCCTTTAAATAGATATGAGTTAACTTTAAGCCATCTATTAAAAAAAAAAAAATAAAACAAAACCAAAAAGAAAGGAAAAAATTGGAAATGAACTCCATCTTACTTAAAGTACAACTGAGTTGGACAAGTTAGATCAGTTTGTATGCCATTTTAGGCTAAATTTTCAATGTTAACAGTCATTAAATTTGTCCAAGACTTCTTATTATATGCTCCTTCTTTCAGTCACTTACTTTTTGAGCCACCAGGGTAGCTGACTCAAACTGAAATCTTTCAAGGAGATTCAGGTCAACACAGTTCAGGCTTTCCTGAGAAATAAGAATGGGGAAGAGGGAGAATACTACCTTGCGTATGAGAAAAATATTGTAGACAATAGTTGTTAGAAAGACTCTCAAACCATATGCAGTGAAATAGGATCTTGAGGTTAGGTGGAGGAGAACGGAAATACAAGTGACCCCCAAGTCAGAGCAAGGCCTTTTGCCACTGCTGTGAAGTTTTAGCCTGACTTTAAGATGCTCATTTACTGTTGCTTGGAGAGAATGTTTAAACTCCTCCTAGCTGTATGCATGCATGGCATCACCAAAGCGATGTCAATGCAACATGTCCACTGATGCTGATGAACACAGAACTGTAGTGGGAATGTTCCAATTTCCAGAGATTTTAGTAGGCATTTTACTGAGTTTCATATATTCCTGGAATAAAGCTGCCATTTGCATAAATGTAGGATGGTTACATAAACCTTCAGATGGCTTAGTTACAATAACTTAGGCTAGACAATTGAACTAAGTAATAGTTATTGGTTTGAGCCTGTAGAGCTCTGGCATCGAATCTGAGATTGCCATACACTTACAGGCAGAGTCACATAATGTGTAACTGGTGTAGTTTCTACTTTTCTGCTCTAAAACCAGACAATGTTCATTAAAGAAGTTCTGAGCTAAAAAAAAAAACAAAACAGCTAACTTCTCCAAAGTAGGTTTATTTTCTTCACAAATGCAACAGTTTCAAAAGCTATTATCTAGTTAATTTCCAAGGTCAGAACTAATCCGAAGTATTCCCTTAATGCAAAGGTAATTCTCATTTTCTAATGGCATTCGTGTCTCTTTTCTAGTCCTGTTAATTTAAACTCACTGATTCAACAGCCTATATAATAATTTGGAAAAGGCATTGACTTTCAGGGGAAAAAAGGGATTCTTTTTATGGGACTTCAGGTGAATGATATGCTTTGTTTTGCTTGTTTTTTCTGTGACAACTCTTTTGCCTACTTGAGTGTTTGAAATGTCTGCAACAGTCCCAATTAAGATGGAGTGAAAAGGAGAATAAGAGTTATGTGAACAAAGGTATCTGATAAGTACAGTTTATCATCACCAGCAGCTCTGTTTCTCAGACTAACCAATTTGTATAGTTAGTACTTGCAAGATGTAACTAAGAGACACACTTATCAATTGTCCCACCATGCTTGAAATAGCTTTGGATAGTGAAAGAAAAAAATTGGCATCTCAGAAAGGCTTGTTACATGGCAAATCTTGTCATAAATAAACTGTGTGACATATTGTTTATTTACGCTATAATATTGTCTAGCAGCTTGATCACTCAGCAGAAACCCCTTTTTCTAATCCTTTATGAAGCACTTCATAACACTTCCTCTGAAGATCTCTGACGGAGACGAAGGAAGTAAATGGTGTAAATGTATTATAAAATAAGAAATATCTTATTCAAAATTTCTAAGAAAATCAAAGTCCACAATGTTTGTAAGTTTATTCTCTATAATTATACGAAACTTTTCCTCTAATGATTTTGGTGGGGAGAACAAAAATCGTATATTTGCTGTTAAATAAATCTGACTGCGAACAGCTTGTAATGCAATTGTATCTTACCTTCTCTCTAGAGGTGTCTCATCTTGATAGGACCAGAGGAAATGGCCTCAAGTTGTGTGAGGGGAGGTTTATAGATTGGATATTAGGAGAAATTACTTTACTGAAACAGTGGTCAGGTATTGGAACAGGCTGCCCAGGGAGGTGGTTGAGTCACCGTCCCTGGAGGTGTTCAAAAAATGTGTAGATGTGACACTTAGGGACATGGTTTAGCAGGCATGGTGGTGGTGGGTTGATGGTTGGACTTGATGATCTTAGAGGTCTTTTCCAATCTGAATGATTCTATGATTCTTATGCCAGGCATCAGCTGTCTAGCACTGAACTAAAATAGAATATGTCATCCACACTGAGAATCAACATTTTTGGGGCAGGCAATGTTCCTATGATGGGAAAAGGTGGACTGTTTTCCCAGACTTTCAGATTCCTAGGGTAGCCAAGAAGCCTAAAACCACTTCTTGTGCAGAAGAGCTGTGAAACTCTTTTTCCAAGGCTTTCACTTCTAAAACTGAATATGGAAGCTGTGGAGAAAGAGGTTACTGAGCTCAGACAAGGCAGAGTTCCACGTGACAGTAGGTTTTAATAAAAAGCAAGAAATTTTCTGGTCAACCAGAAAAATAATCTTTTTTTTTTTTTTTAATAGAAAATACATGGACTTTGTTGCTTCTTACAACATTCAAAACCAAGGAGAAGTGATCTCAGGTAAAAGGGGAGAAAAGGACACGGAATTGATGAAAAAAGATAAATATTAAAGAGTGATAGCACAGGGATCGGGGATGGAGAAACATGCAAGTAATAAAAAGCGTGATAAAGGGGAAAAATGCCTCAAGTAATGAAAAACTTCAATGACATTAGTTTGACCCTGAGCATGTAGAACACTTTAAAAATTCTTTCAGATTATTTTAAGGTTTTGGAAAAATGAATGAGCGAAAAAGAATGCGTGAAATGCGGAGCCAAATAACTTTGAATATGACCATCTCTATAGCGCACTTTACCACATCAAATCTTACAATCTGAATCCTCAGGAATACTGCATAGCATGTATAGAAGTGAAAGGGGGAATATAGTAGGAAGAAAGAAGAAATAGAGATTGTTTTGAGTGTCCAAGTGCAGACTTCCCTACTTTTACTCTGATCACATTGATTATCTGGACTTCAATAAGAAAGCAAAGAAGCAACTAAATAATCTGATTAGTTCATGAAGAGCTGTGTCTGTGTCATCAAAGTGCTCTATTAGGCTCAGTACCCCTAAGCTGCAGCTGCTCCTCATTAGTTTAAGAAGACTAAGAATGGAACATATGGTAAAATGAATAGACAAAGTCTTCTATATTAAGAAACTGAAACTTTTTTTCTCTGTAATGAGTCATTTAAATATAAAAAAAACTTATCATAGGGATTTGTGCAAGTGAAGAACTTAGCAAAATTTAAAAAACCCTTTTTTCATATACAAAAGAACTCTTCAGTGGCTAATTGGCATGGCTAGGGAATAATATGCAACAAGGTTGCAGGATGGGTTACATACAGTATGTCACTCCTTCCTTACCGATGACCTCTGGAATCTTTCTCTTAAGCAGCTAATACCCTACTAACTTGGAGAAAAGATCATGGGTAACTGGTCTGCTTAAGTCTGACAATTCCTAGGTCACTTATATACTCTAAAGCAAATATCTTTTGAACTCTACTTCCTAGAATGTATCAGACCATAAAGATTCAATAAACAGATAAAAGTTGGCAGCCACGTTTCTTCAGGCTTCACACATCAAAGACACAGAACAACATTTTGACTTCTTTAAATGTCTGCTGAATAGAACATTTTGAATCTCCAGTTGAAAATAAATGCTTTTTGTCACAAGTCTGGATCTAATCTGTCCTAAGCCTTTTTGGCTGTCACCGAGACATTTCTTCACAGAAGAGAGGATGGATAACACATTCCAGCATGAAAAAGAATTATTAAGAGGCTGGTTTTGCTTCCCTTTGCACTGGTGAGAATTCATGCTTTATCTCAGTGAGCTCTTTTTAATCTAAGCACAGCCATGCACAGGCAGAAGGATCTGCATCTCCTTCCTACTGCAAATCCAGTTCCCAGAGCCCAGCTTGCTCTTCTCATCTACCTGTGAGCGTAAAGCCCAAAGGCAACAGATGTGGAAGACATTTTACCTAAATTTTACTGTCACTAAGATAAAATTTTCTTGAAGTTAGCTTGCCAATATAATTTTTCAGAATATGGAGAAAAGTAATACCGCATAGCTCAGACTCAGGTTTTTCAGACAGAATGAATCAACCTCTGAAGGTACTTAAGATGGAAGAATCACAAATCAAGCATTTAGGTGGCAAAGTTAGAATGCTGCCAAGGTCATTCTCGTCATACTCTGCCAGTTACTCGGTCGGGAGTTTCCAACGTCGACAGTAAAAACCATGTCACTGCAGAATGCAGAAAAGTGGGGAGAAACGGAGGAATGAAAAGAGCAATGCCTTTCAACATAAGCTACAACTGATCTGTCTTTGAAGTTGGATCTAGCCTCAGTGTGAGCCTTATTTGGAGCAGCAGGTTGTCTGAGATGGCTTCCAGAGAATTCCTCTCATTTGAGTTATTCTAATATTCTATGATATCACTATTCAGGTTTACAAAGCATGAGGTTTACAGGACTGGACTAAAATTTCGGTTTTCCCTGTAAACACAATGTATCTCAGACTACACTACCACGTATACAGAAATTAATTTCAACAGTAATTTCAACAGTAGCAGAAATACTACAGTCATAAATTCTTTTTGAGGCTACCAGTGAAACATATCAAAGATAACTGTCTGAGGCAATATGATCACCAGAACTGTGCATGCTGTAGGAAAGAATTAAAACGAAGTTGAAACACATGGAAATAAACTCAAGGAACATAAGTCAATAAAAAGATAAAAATTTCAAAGAAATGTAAAAAATTACAATTAAATTCACATACTTTCACTCACATGAAAACATTTTACTGTAAACAACAGATATTGCTTTCTCTTTGCAAAATGTAAAAGCCTTTTCTTCTGCAAATGAAAAGGGATAAGTCAAGCAAGACCTTAACCGTCATTGATCTCAAGTGGAAAGATCCTGATAAAATATACCTGAAAACATGCACACAGGACTTCTGAGAAAGCAGCTCACTGATAAACACTCGCCGTATTCACTACATTGAGTAGTACTCATAAAATAAGTTAATCTCATAATGTTTGGAATATCAGAATGATAGCGTGATGCAATGCAATAACTTCAGGAACAAGCAGGAAAGAGACCTTATCTCTCGTGAGTTACAGTGGCTGACACAGAAAAGAGAAACATATTTACTCTTCCTGCAATTGTCTGCAATTAATAAGCAAGCTGTAGGACTGGTGTCATATTGCTTTTGGCCATCTAGAAGTCTCATGCCCAGTCACAGAGTGACAGGATAATGAGTTTTTACCCAGTCAGCGGAGAAAACCAGTATTTCTAAATATGTAGATTAGGTGCTGGTGACTATTTCCTATCTTAGCTGTCTTAGTTGAGTGGTTAAAGCTGGCTGCTATGACACTGGGAAAAACGAGCTGTGTTTGAACACAAGGAAATGGATATGCTTGTAAGATCACAAACCCATCCTGATCACAGTTTCTGCAGGTCAAACTGGAATTATTCTCTCATACTTGCATTTCAGTCATACCATTTGAGATCTGACATCTTACATCCTATGCCTGCCTTTGCTTATACTTATGGCAAGAGTACATATGCTATAGGAGGTATACCAATGTGCTGACTCTTACAAAACCTAGATCCTGCTATATCACTATTTAAAAGATTTTTGCATGTTTTCTCTATCTTGAGTCACAGAATCACAGAATCACAGAACGGTAGATGTTGGAAAGGACCTATGTGGGTCATCTAGTCCGACCCCCCTGCCGAAGCAGGGTCACCTACAGCAGGCTGCACAGGACCTTGTCCAGGCGGGTCTTGCATATCTCCAGAGAACGAGAATCCTGTTCCAGTGCTCCATCACCCTCACAGTGTAGAAGTTCTTCCTCATGTTCAGAAGGAACTTCCTATGCCTCCATTTGTGCCCATTGTCCCTTGTCCTCTTGCTGGGCACCACTGAAAAGAGTCTGGCCCCATCCTCTTGACACCCACTCTTAAGATATTTATAAACATTTATTAGGTCCCCTCGCAGCCTTCTCCTCCACAGCTAAACAAGCCCAGATCCCTCAGCCTTTCCTCATAGGAGAGATGCTCCAGTCTCCTCATCATCCTTGTAGCCCTCCGCTGGACTCTCTCCAGTAGCTCGTCATCTTTCTTGAACTGGGGAGCCCAGAACTGGACAGAGTACTCCAGACGGGACCTCCCTAGGGCAGAGTAGAGGGGGAGGAGAACCTCCCTCGACCTGCTGGCCACACTTTTCTTAATGCACCCCAGGATACCATTGGCCTTCTTGGCAACAAGGGCACATTGCTGGCTCATGGTCAACTTGTCATCCACCAGCACAAGTCCCTTAGAAAGGATCCATGAACACTCAAAGATTAATAATCTGTGTTTAAAAATCATATGATAATGCAGTTATTAAAAAAAACAGTAATTTTTTGAAATTATTCAAAATTTTAGCTATATAAACACGCTATAAGTATTTACAGTATAAGGGGTGGAGTGCATAAGTCCTCTGGTTACATGGAATTACTGTCTCAAAGTAAAAACAAAAAGAAGATGATTCTTCTATTAGATTTCTTTCTAAAATCTACAGAAATGCGTCATTTCAAAAAGGTGACCTTTGTTTTCAAAGCTGAGATTATCATAGTTGAGACAATTACACTTCATTTTTACCATATAGCTTTAGTATCTCCATGTTTTACTTTTCTGAAGTCTTCTATGAATACATTCTTACATATTTCGTCTTTCACTGAATGATTGAGATCACTCAGTCATCAAGTGATTGAGATCAGGTTTAGCAGCTTCACACAGAAAAATGAGTTTATCTCTTTTAATATCCTGAAGACTAAACAATTGTTAAGGAAGCAAAATTGATTGCTTAATATTTTCTACCACAGCCTTTCCACTTTTCACAGGAATAACATGCTGATGATTTTGGTGTCTTTCTATATGCATGACTGGTGCACTGCATGGATCTCTTCTGATTCAGTCTGTGTTGGAGATGGGGACAACTGCATTTTATTCTGTCTATAATTCTAGCATCTGGTGAGGAAAATTTGGCCCTAGTGTGTCTTTTCAGGCAGCTTGTAAACCTTCTACAAGAGAAGGGATGGAGCATCTGAGGCATGAAATGACAACCAGCTCTCTACGGACACTGCAGTGAGGGGTTCCTTGACTCTGGTCTGGGTGTAGGCATCCTGGCAGCAGCTCTTCAAATACAAAGAGTGAAAGTTTAACTGAACAGGAGCGGCAGTGTGCTCTGCAGGGTTATCTGAAACTTCATCAGACCAAGGCGGTAAAGTAGTACCGGCCTTCTGAAGCTTGAACTGAAGCTGTCAGTAGAAGGGGTTGGGAAGACAAATAAATATGATTACTTTAGGTGGGCCATGATTTCTGGAAAGGGAGGCTGAACAATTCTGCCTTCGATGCATGCAGCATACACTGTGCTGTGAGGTGACTGGCGGCGTTCACGGTGCAAGGACCAAGTAAATTATGATGCAGACCAATGAATTCATTATCTGCTTTTCATGCCACAGCCATATACTGTCACCCGCCAGGACATTGGCTTTGAGCAATGCTTGATTTCCCATGCTCGAGGCTAAGCGGAGATCACATGGTTTTAGTCCTTGGACTGCTTCAGCGGTGATTTTGGTTTTGTTGTTATTCTCCCAATGGAGTAAATAATGAGAAAAAAGATGCCAACTAGACTGTTAGATTGTATCTTTTTGCATTGTTTTTTTACTACATTCTGTGTGAAATTAATGACTAAGCCCAACATTCCAATTAATTTTATCTCTATGAATTCAGTGATAAAATCTGTGTTAGCTTCATTTATTCAATAAATGACTGTTTTCTCTTATCAGATGGCCCTTAGACCAAGGGATAGGATCTGTATGAAGGCACATCTGTGAAAGAGCGAAGGGCATCTCCTGTGGGACCCACTCTACCTCTTGCAGAGACCAAGAAGAGTTGACAAGGGTGGGGAAAGCTAGACAGCCCCATATCATAAGTTTGGGACTTTTTGCTGGAAAGAAGTAGGTTTTAAAGCTGAGCTGTATACAGTCATTATGTTTAAGAAAGGTAAGGTAACTCAATTGTATTCAGGACTTCTGAGTGAAGTAACAAGCAAAGTAACTAGAGTGGAGTTTTTATGATTTTAAAATTTATTTTTTTTTAGAAGGAAAAATCTATTCCAAGAATATCTTCCGTTTATGATAAGATGTCTGCCTGGTTACTATGTCTCACTGATCTCAGTTTAAAAGAAAGCAAATAGCGCTGTGAATGATGGTCCAACAGCTGCACAGTCACAGCCCATCCACCGGCTGGGAGATGGCTGACACCGCTAGGGACAGGTTGTGCTGCCATTAGCACCAAGAGGCCACACTGCTAGATCGGACAAGCAAAATTTGGCACTGATGTCTCCAGTGCCTGGAGGCAAAAAAGGAGATACAGGACCTTTTGGTTGTAGATTTTGTTCTCCCTTAAGGAGATGGTCAGGCACATAGTCAAGTTTGCTTAGACAATGAGAACTTGTTTCTAGAGTAGAAATATTCCATTGTATTACACTGAATTTCACTAAGCAAACCTCTAAGTAACATTGATAAGGAAGCCAGAAAAACTTAATTAACTATCTCTAACTAGATTGTCAACTCTGAGGTTCATAACAAAATGAGAAGTATTTATTTCAATTAACATAATTCTATTTCTTTCAGGCTCCAGGCCTACAGAAGTTGACATACTTGTTTAATTTTAGTTATTGAGTTAAACAGGACTGTTCAACTAATTATAATATGCCACAATTAAAAATATCTGTAAAGGATCAGGCCTTGTGACAATGAATTCCAAATTTATTCGTGAACTGTGTATTTCTGGGAAAAGTCACAAATCAATCATGGTATCTCTGGCCTAGTAAACATTTAGTAGAAGAACTCTGTCAGGAAAGAGTGACAGCATCCTAGTCTAGAACAGCCTGCAATCTGATAATTAAACCACGTAACTGGAAAACAGCACACGCTTGTGATTTTTGATGGTCACAGCACAAGGCAGCATCTGTGCCCCTGACTACTCCAACGACTTTCCACCTAGCTGTTTCTGAAGGTCACTTCCTTAGGGACCTCTTCATCTCCCTCACTTCATTCTTTTGGGGTTAGCTCTTTCAGGTACCATGGATTCTGCACTGCTCTATGCCTAGCAGGAATGGAGTTACTTAGGAACCCAAAGAGACTGGTTGCTGTACCTGAATTTCAATGACAAACCAATGGAATTTTACGTCTAAGTGTCTAAATCACTATTAAAAATTAGTGTTAATTGATTCGCTTCAAATCATTTGAACTATTTACATTCATTTCAAGAATTATACAGCAGGACTTTATGCTTAACACATTTACTACCTTATTTTGCAAATCTTGGACGAAGAAAAACAGTTTTAAGAGTCAAGAACCTGTCAAGCAGCAGCTTTATTGACCTTGCCTTCAAAAGTAGTGAGAGCATTAAACATAATATTTTACTGGGAAAGGCTGGAAAAGCGAAGGATTTTTGGCCTGATACAGTAAATCATTTTTCTCTTTGGTATGGTAAATAGAGGGACCGCTATCAAAATAGATCATCCCCCAGGCTAGTGTATTCTGCATTTTTAAAAAACATATCTTTCTTCCTCAGGATGCATTTGAGTGTGTATGAAAGGCAAACACAGATGAATCAGATTAATAGTATTGGAGCGTGTCAACTTGAGATCATGTAAGGATCAGCGCTTGTCAATAGCTGGCCACAGTCAGAATGAGAACATAAGGCTCACATTACCCCCATCCTCCCCTGAGCAGATACAAATCTCCGATGTGTCAAGTGTGTGTTCAGTGCTGGTTAATCACAGGGAGAGCAGTTGCACCGTCAGTCTCATGACTGACATCAGTATTGCACCAGCCAGGAAAAAATCTTTCTCTACTCAGAACAGAACTTCATGCACTTCATTTTAAAATCATTTCTGGGACTGTCTTCCATGTTAAATAATTCCATGGCTTCCTGAAAGTCTCCTTTTTTTATCCACCAGCTGAGACCAATTTCAGTCAAGGTTTTCTTTCGAGGTTGTGCCAATGTCTATTGATTAAAGAGTTGCATAGGAACATCCGTTTTCAAATATCTCATCTGTTTGTCTGCAACATTTCTTCTGATATTTAATCTATTTGAACACAGAAACAAACATCAGAACATAAGCTCAGGTAATACCACATCTGAATATCAATCTTATTTAGCTATCTCCATTGTGTGACACACATGCTCAGGTATATCAATAAACACACAGATAGCAGGGTGGAGAAAATTCAGGATAACTTGGGTAAAACACCACTGAAATTTTTAATAAGCTAATAAGTTTTAGCTATTAACTGGGAAGAAGACACGCTCTTGAGTGTGCAGAGAATTGTAGAGCTGTGAAAATACATCAATCGCACTTTAAACTGATTCAGACTTTTTTGACTTTCTTTTAATTTTGCCTTTTATAATTAAAATCAAACACGTGTTCTTATTTTTTTATTTCATGAATATATTGTAAAAAAAAAAATCTGATTGTGTGTGGCATTTTAATCTTTGTGCACTAAAATATACTTTTAAAAAAACAAATAGGATTTTCAAGATATTTCAGTAATCATTTCAATATTCACAACTCTGTTCCAACAAAAAACACAAGCTTTATATGCAAACATTTCATTTAAGCATGAAAAGCCATCTCTTCTCATTAAAAATACTAAACTAGAAAAGAAAACAAGAAAGTTAAAGATTTAATATTCCGCACTACATTTTGTTTTTTTAATGTGCGAAACAGATTCATTAAATACAGCACACAAATTCAAGCTATAGATGAATAATTGTTGTTAGACTTGATTGTACGTGAACTGAAAATGCAACTCTAATCTGTTGTTTTCCAAGGAAACCATAATCACTTATTTATGTATTTCTATATCAAATTACTCCATTGAATATTAACCAGTGATTTTGATCTCTCCTAGTAGTTCAGAAAACAAAGGATTTCTTTATGCAATATCTGTCTTCAAATCTTACCAAAACCTAAAAACAATGCTGATGTCAAAGAGCTGGATTTGATAGCTAGGTTTTTTGTCTAGCTTATTAATGAGACAATTTCCACAGTGTCAGTCACAAGGCAAGAATTCCAATATTACTGTCCTTGAGGGGGAGCATTTCAGGAAGAAAATGCGCATTAATTTCTGGCTCTGAAGATAAAGTCCTTATACTTTATAGTACAGCTCTGAAACCACGGTTATTGAATATGTTCTGGTTTGACAGGGAAAAAAAAGGGACGCCAACATCCCAGTTACTCAGTTTTTCTGGAAGTTTTCCAGAATAAGTTCCTGTGCTGATTGGGACCCAGAGCATTTGGAGACACGTCTGTAATCCTTCCCACTAGACCACCCAAATACCTCCCACAGGGTGAAGGAACTGCAGTTCCCTTCTTCCGTACAGGTGGAAACCCAGCAGAGAGGGAATAGAGAGATTAAGAACCAACAGTAAATATTAGTTCCTCTGATGACTGATCTGGTTGAGTACAGAGCAGAAAGATGCCTGTTCTGATTTACATTGCCTGCCCATGGTCTACCAGAAGTTTATATCTGCTGGAAAGCATCCAGTCTGGTGAGCATATGGGCTTAATGCTAGGGAAGCCGAGAAAGGCAGTACCTCAGTTTTCATGGAGTAATGTTATTTTCGTCAGCATGGAAAGCTTGATGAGTCCTGCACAGATACTAGCACTCTGAACCAAGATGACTAAGAGGGCAGTGGAGAAACAGTTCGGTGACAGCTTCAAAGTCCCAACTTATCAGGTTTTTAATCTTTCACAGAATCACAGAATCACAGAATAGCAGGGGTTGGAAGGGACCTCTGTGGGTCATCTAGTCCAACCCTCCTGCCGAAGCAGGGTCACCTACAGCAGGCTGCACAGGACCTTGTCC
>Ga0065711_1004839_pt1 | contig 22228 bp, 14 predicted proteins | sample Hoacrofraction12_FD_59098 | JGI IMG/M metagenome (GOLD analysis project Ga0065711, IMG submission 59098) | Hoatzin crop microbial communities from Cojedes, Venezuela - Epithelial fraction 12 v2 (version 2) | ecosystem: Host-associated > Birds > Digestive system > Esophagus > Crop | place... | reverse complement strand
CTGAGCAACCTGATCTAGTTAGTGGTGTCCCTGCTCGCTGTGGGGGGGTTGGACTAGATGACCTCTAGGGGTCCCTTCCAACCCAAAACTTTCTATGATTCTATGATTCTATGAATAAGAATATAGTAAATGAATAATTAATTACTTAAAATACAAGGTTATCTTGCTGGAAGAGATGATGTAAGAAAAGTAGATGATTGCGTGTAAGACATTCATTTATTTAAACAAAGCCACAGTGCTAGTCAGTTTATATCTATCAGCTAAATGAAATTAGCTTTTGCAGCTTGGGCCTCAGATCATGACTTTAAACAGAGACAAAACAGTATTAGTGGCCTTTTGCCAAATTATGTGTATTTTCCAATGAAAGACCGTTACAAAAAGATCAGAAATATAACTACAACTGTAAAACAATACTGCAGTGTACATATACGTATTTTAAAAATTTTTTATAGGCTAATAAAAGAATTTAGGCAACTTTGGGGCAGTTTATGTGTAAAAGTAGTGCACTATCCTAACATTTTTATGCTTTCTAGGTCAGATGACCATTCAGTCATTTTTTTACGAATAGCTTTGAAAATGTACTCTGAAAAGTTACTCCATTGCTTCTCACTGAGCAGGAAGGAGCGCAAAAATCAACAGAGCTGATAGTGTCTTAGGGTTGGTTAGAGCTGTGCATTTCAGCACACTCTCTTTCTTCCAACACAAGATTGCTTTTTGGATACAGAGAAATGAATACGTTTTTCACAACTCTTAACTCATCAACTAACGTATTCTTGGTTTAGGTTAGGATTTTCAAAAACATCCATGAAGGATTTGGTCACGCATCTCATCTGACTCAGTGTTACTGAGGAGGTATAGCCCTTCTAGGCACTTCTGAGAACACAGAGTAGATTTTTGTAATGAAACATTTGCCTTACGTAGAAGCTGAATGGAACACAAGGGCTAACCGTCTGTTATGGATCTGACAGGAATGCTGCTCTTCTTGGATTTGTGCGGGTTACTATATAATGTTAATATAAAATGTGTGACAATGTTTGTATTATTGGCATAAAACATGAGAATCTTGAGCTAACTGTTGAATGTATGATATTTTAGTAAACTATTTTGTTACCACAGTTTTGTGTGTTCACTAATCTTTTCAGTTGCGAATGTATTAACATTTTGGGATGTAGTCAAGTTAGGACACTTGCTCTTTTTCCGGTTAAAATGAATGGAGTTATAGAATCATAGAATCATTTGGGTTGGAAAACACCTCTAAAAGATCATCGAGTCCAGCCGTTAACCTAACAGTGCCAATTCCACCACTAAACCATGTCCGTAAGCACCACATCAACACATCTTTTAAATACCTCCAGAGATGGTGACTCAGCCACTTCCCTGGGCAGCCTGTTCCAATGCTTGATAACCTTTTCAGTGAAAAAATTTTTCCTAATATCCAGATTAAACCGCCCCTGGCACAACTCGAGGCCATTGCCTCTCATCCTATTGCTAGTTATTTGGGAAAAGAGACCAACACCCACATCTCTACCACCTCCTTTCAGGCAGTTGTAGAGAGCTTTCTCCAGACTGAACAACCCCAGTTCCCTCAGACGCTCCTTGTAAGACTTGTTCTGTAGAACCCTCACCAGCCTCGTTGCCCTTCTCCGGACATGGTCCAGCACCTCAATGTCTTTCTTGTAGTGAGGGGTCCAAAACTGAACACAGTACTCGAGGTGTGGCCTCACCAGTGCCAAGTACAGGGGCACGATCACCTCCCTGCTCCTGCAGGCCACACTGTTCCTGATACAAGCCAGGACGCTGTTGGCCTTCTTGGACACCTGGGCACACTGCTGGCTCATGTTCAGCCGGCTGTCAACCAACACCCCCAGGTCCTTTTCTGCTGGCAACTTTCCAGCCACTCCTCCCCAAGCCTGTAGCATTACATGGGGTTGTTGTGACCCAAGGGCAGGACCTGGAACTTGGCCTTGTTGAATCTGAATCTGCTGAATTTTCTCCCCTTCTCTAAAACACCTTAGTATGTACGTCCTAAAATGACTGGTTGCTTCCTCTTCCTAAGGCAAATACATAACTCCCTCAGAAGGGAAAGAGATAAGAATAGGAGTGCTTTCCAACATATTAAGCTTGCAATCCTGACACATTAGCCACTCTTGCCATTAACGGTCTACACGTGGTACACCTTTAAGTCAAAGGCACCTTAAAACAAAACCTTATAAACAGGCTGTGATCTGAATTCAGAATGTTTTTTACAAATTACAAGACTGTCAAGTGCAAGATTGTTAAAACCATAGCAAAGAAATTGATAAAAGGCAATTTTAACCAAAGCTCATATCTTTTGGAATATCAAGATCCAACCTGAAATGGTTTAGCCTGTGTGTTTTGCAGCATCACCAGCACTGTTTTACTGTGGCTGACTGCCGTGCTCCTTGGGACCTGGAAGCACAGCGCTGTTCCTCTGTCACTTGAAAGGGAAATGACAAATAACTGAAGGCTGTCAGATTATTTGCCAAACACAAGCAGTTATGAATGAAAAACTGTAACTAGAAAAGTTCTCCCTTACTACCTTTACCTTTTGTTTTACCTTTTTTCCTCGCTTACCTTTCTGGTGTGTTTTGCTTGTGTGTTTACATCTGGACCTAAGTTTATTAGTTCATCCCACCAATTTATTTCCAGAAGCCTCTACAAATATCATCACATTGGATAGATGAACGTATCTGAGTCACAGGACTTAGATGTCTGCAGTACACAGGAGATCCATCCTGAAAAAAACAGACTTGAATTTGCACATGTTCTGGCTGAGCAAATAGAGGCTTTTTCAAAGCCTAGTAATACAATGGTTTTAAGGCTATCCTTCTAAAAAGTTCACTCAAGTACATTTTCACTGAATAATGTAATTGGACAATTTCAATGGCTGAGAAATAACCTTGTTGTTGCCTTACATTTCACAAAATCAAAAAGGCATTATTTTTGTGAAGGAAAAAAAATTCCAAATCCCTTCTTAGAATCTCTCCAACGGAACCATGTACACAACACCCCTTGCATTCAGTTCCTGACCTAACCCGAACTCATTTAATTCATGACGTCGGGTGCAGGCATAGAGGCCAGTGTAATGAGCTTCTTATTCTTCTGTCACCGAAAGCACTTAGAAATCACAGCCGCCCTTACACTTACGAACCGTCAGCGTACAGCTGTAGGCGCAGAATGTCTTAAGTTAGTTATGTGGTGTGATTTACACCTCCAGCTTGTAGCTCTTCCAGGCAGCTCTATTCCCTTCATGTTTAATTTAATTGTTATTGCTGGAACAGCAGTTGTAAGTAAATGTTTGACTCCAGTACATAAAGAGACCTGCAGCTTTTACACGTGCTTCTGCTAGCAAAGGTTCAACGAGGGAATTGAAAGGAAGAGTGAGCTGAGCTGTGAGGCAGGAGTGGGAGTGAGCCCGGTGTGTGTGGGTAATGCAGCTTGCTCCTGCCAAGGGTGAGGAGGTGGCAGAACAGCAGTGCTTGTTGCTGGCAGGGAGAGCTGGGTGCTGAGGGCAAGGGTGTGCGATGCTCCTCTGTGCTCACCGCCCCCCCAGCCCATTTTGGGGATCCTGTCCCCTTATGCTGAGGCCAAACCCTGCATGACTTGCAGGTGTAACTCAAGTGGCAGGAGGTTTGCTGCCTGAGGCCACTGTAACTGAGTGGTAGTGCCTTCTCCAACTTTGCTGAACAAAGTGTTGCAGGGGATAGGGGAGCAGAGAGGGCTGGAAACTTTACCCTATCAGTCTTTACTGTACTCTTGAGATCTTTCTGTATTCACCAGTTCCCTAAGCTTTTAGGGAATCTTATTTTGTATACAAGTGTTTCAAAGGAAATGGCCGAATATCAAAATAAAGTTTACCGCTCCTCTGTAAGAAAAAGCCAAAATACAGCAGTGACCACCAACACTTCCATTACTCTGCCACATGAGGAGAAATTGAGTATCTGAAACCATCTCTGCCATAGACTTCTTACTGCAAAAGGGCAGCTTTCAGTCACAGACTTGGTATCACAGATACAATGCATAGGAGACATTTATTTCTAAAAAAAAAACCCTGAGGTTTCTACTCAGTGATCTTAACTGAATGCCCAAAGGGAGCAGTAAGATGTCAGTCATAAGGATGCATTTCATGAAAATGCAAAAAAGACACAGCTCTTCCAATATAATGCCTACTTTGATGGTGATAATCTGCTCTCTCATCATTGCATTGTCAGTTTGGGTCATGCCTGCAGGTCACTTAGGGAATATTAATCAATATTCTATTTTCAGAGGTGGAAGTATTAACATTTCTCTTAACTGACAACCCTGAAAAATCATCAGGAAAGAAAGAAAAGGAGTATAATTTCATACTCCCATAGTAGTTCTTCTGGCCATGTCAGGGAAGTCCTGTGGGATTTGGAGCCCTGGGTGTAGTGCTCGTGAGTGTGCATCACTGACAAGGCTTGTGTACTCTTCATCTGGCGCATCCAGAGCTGGGCTTACCGAGCACTGGCTGATAGGTGTTGAGCACGCTGGTTTCAAAGGAGCTCTGGACAGATTTGCACTTTGCCTGAACTCCTTGAAGAATCCGGCTTCACGTATAAAGCTCAGGAGGGAGCCTAAAATCATGACCCTAAGCAATAATGAAAAATATAATAGTGATTATAATGAGTGTGGAGAATGATGTTTACATTTTCTTGGCAGGCTATCGTAGATTGAAAAGTTCCTTAGAATAAACTGTGTGATAACCAGAGGAATTAAGCTAACTGTTTGGACCAGAGACAAAAACATTTCTAAAGCTAAATAAAATGTTGCCAGGGGAACTGATGTATTAGAGAGTACTAAAAATTTCCCTCTTAGACGTATACTCCTCCCAACAGCACCAACGCCGCTTCTTCTTTCATTCTGCAATAAACTAACTTTCTTACTGTTGCTTGGACTCCATGATGGAAGTCTTCCTCTACGTTCCCTGAATTATGACATTTCCATTTTACCAGCTACAACTCATCACCGATTTCAGTGCTGGAGAGGCGGAATGCACCTGCCAAAGGGGAAGCATGGAATGTGGTTCAGAAGGAGCGCTGGCAGGAAAGCACTGGAGAACTACATTCCAGTTGTGCAGATTTGTTAACGCCAAATAAAAGTTGCAAGGATATTCATGCAAATAAAGTGGTTAATCCTGTGGCCTCCTGTGTGTGAAAGTCTGGAAGAAGATTATACCCAAAGCTTTCCTCGTTAAGGGCCCACAGCAATTCTTCACAGAGTTAAGACTTTTTAATAACCAGTCAGAGAAAACTGAAGAAAAAACACAGAACAAAAAAAATTCCCATGAGGTACATGTGTTATGAGATATTTGAGGATTTACCCAGGCCTTGATTCACAGTAGGATCACTTCATGAATCTTTAGATCAAGACAAAGACGACCTGCCATCCTAGGAAGGAGATAAAACAGGATTCCTCAGATAGACATGAAACATCTTCTGTTGGTGAGATTGATCTCAGCTAACTTTTGCAGCCTAAAACAGCATGTCCAGCCTAGCCCAGTCTTTCAGACAACACTGAAGTCAAAATAATGAGGCAGGTGTAACCAAAGGGTTACATATCTTGTCTGCCTTAAACCCTCATATCAGGATAGGTGAAGCATCATCTGGTAGTGCTTCTACATCTTTAGCAACTCCAGGAAAGTTCCTTGATAAATATTTTGGGATAGATGCCTTAGCTGGCTAGCAGTAGCTGAGGAGGGGGTTCTGCATGCTGTGTATGGTTACTGGTATTCATAAGGATCACAGCTCCTCTGGAAGTGCCCCAACAGTCCCACTTTGTATCACATCAACTATGCAATGGCAGTGTCACAGGAAACAGTATCTTTCAGATAGTTAATATTATCTTTCCAGTAATACTTGTCTGTTTACTCAGCAAACCACCTTTTGCAATAGGAGGTTTTATTTTAAACAAAGACAAATGTTACAACATTGTGCAACAGAGGGACATTTTGGATATCCTAATTTTTCACATAAATATATACGTAGTAATAGGACCCCAGCTTGCACTGAGTCTTCACTGTGCTTGATGTTGAAAGCAGAAATGGGTCTCCAGAGTTCTCACGCCTACAAAGTGGAAGGAAGGTGGTGAAAAATGCATCTCAACAGTCACACAGGTAATAGAAGGAGGAAATGTCACGGCCCTGTTATTTCTAGAGCTTTTTCTCTAGTGCATTTGGGTCCTGATTAAGGAAAAATGTGAATCAAAGCTTAAAACTGTGATGAGTCTTCAATATATCAACAGATTAATACGAAGATTTTAGAAAATAAAGCTTGTGAGAGAAGGAGAGGGATCTGTGTATCTCACTTGACTTTTATAGCTAACACTATTAAAACCTGTCTTAAGAAACATGCCTTTCAGAGCACCAAATATTTTGGCAAAAGTAGGGAAAAAGTGTAAGAGCACAGAAAGAGGGAAAAAAAAAAGGAGACAGAGTTGGAAAAGTTATGGCTTAGCATCTCTTGACCTGACTGGCTGCTAGAGAGAAGCATCCTGTAGGTGTCAAGATAGAGAGCTAATTCAGTCACTAGGTCAGCTTGTCTCCTACCTTAGTCTTTTCTATATGTTGCAATTCTCCTGTTCTTCACTAGAGAAAAGAACATTTTTTTGTTAATAGGGAGGCCATTTCTCATAGTCCTTGTAATGTTAATACCCTTTTTCAAGCCAGTTTCCATGGGGAAATGAAGAATTTATTCCTGTTTCTAGCACTGACCTCTAATCAACTTCAATGTTGTATTTTTAAGTGCCTTTTCTCTGCTATTTTAATGCATCCTCTGATCATATTTTCTTTGACCCAGCTAAATAAGCGAAAGTACAGCATGGAAGTGTAGGGACTGGTGATTTCCCCTGCTGTGTTCTCACTCATTAGAAGCAATTTACAAACGAAGGTGTCTAAATGCACTTTATTTTCCACCGTGAGAATTTGTCCAATTCTCCTGTGAGAAAAAAAAATAAATTACACTTATGGCAACAATGAGAATGACAGAAGGCTTCTCTAAGCGACTCTCTGAAAGTCCATTTCACTTGGAGCTTCTTGCGTGGGTTTGCACAGCAAGCTGCATAGACATATGTTTCAGACTAAAACACCCCAGAACAAGAAATGTTGAGGGTTGCTCCAGCAGTTTACAGAGTCTATACACCATACAGAAGAAATGATGTGGTGCACAAAAAAGAATTTGGAAGGTTTGGGGAAAAAAAGAAACGGGCAAAAAATCCTCCTACTCACAGGCAGAAGAAAAAGGAAGAATTGGAAAGAAGTGTCTACAGAAACTGGAGTGGGAGGTAGGAATCTGCCTGGTATGCAGGCTGATGATTCAGAAAATGATTTTCCATTTGCATCAGACTGTCAAACTTAGGACCTGATCTTTTGAACACTCATAAGCATGGATATTCTTGTGTGCGCACAATGTTCTCAGTGGTTGGGGATTCAGATGCTTTGCCATGCTGTGTAATGTCTTGTCCCACGCAGATCCTAACCAGTGCCAATGGTTGTATTAATCACGATATCACGGTTCATTGGGAAAGTCAAAGTACAGAAGCAACTAACAAGGGCAGTGAGAAATAATTAATAAAATTAATTAATACATGCATTGGTTGCATAAGCAGCCCCAGGGAAAACAAAGGACATTTGAATCCAGTTACTGTGCAACAGATTTGCCCAGGAGGATTTCAGCTGATGAAGCCAAGCTAGTGAGTATGTGGGTGGAGGTGACAGGTGCTCTCCTGACGACTCCCACTGGGGTCAAATCCCGAGCAGGACATAAACACAGTGGATGCTCTAGGTCACAATGCACCCAGTTGCTGCTGTGGGCTTCAGCCAGTCTTCACTGCATTGAGGGGATGGAAGTGAAATGCCTGCGACTGGGGCCAGTAGAGTGGTGTATGCATCTTTATGTGCATATGTGCTTAAGGACATGGCTAATCTCCAGACCATGACAGACCTCAGTGCGGTAACGAGGTAGCTGATGAGCCTGTGATTAGCGAGGGTTGTAACAACAGCTGTAGCACAGGTGCAGCAACATGACATCCAAAGGGACCTTGGTAAGCTTGAGGACTGGGCCAACAGAAACATCATGAAACCTGGCATGAAGAAGCACAAAGTTCTGCACATCAGGTGCAAACGCCTCAAGGCACAGGCTGCAGTGGCACCACCTAAGTGACAGTGGGTAGAAATCTTGATGAAGAGACCTGGTGAAATGAACACCAGGGTGAATACAAGCCAACAATGCCCTCTCGCCACAAATACGGCAAACAATGTACTAGCTCATCTTCCGAGATGTGTTGCCAGCAAATTCAGAGGAACTATTATTCTTATCTACTAGACACATATGGAAATCTGTGTGCGGTTTTGTGCCCCTCAGTTCAAGTAGGATGTAGAGAGGGTCCAGTGGAAGGACATCAAGTGGATGATGGTCTAGAGCACAGCACTGGTGAGGAGACGCTGAGGGAGCAAGGCTTTAGCTGGGCAGAAAAGAGGTTAAGAGATGATCTAATAGCAGCTTAAATATACCTGAAGAGCAATTACAAAGATGACAGAGCCAATCTCTTCTCGGTAGTGCCAAATGATAGTTTTGTAAAAGTTTTAAAAGCAGCTGTTATCCTTTCCAAAGCATTTTTACAAAGAGTTATCTTTATTAAATCCAGCCTAAAATCCAGTCAATCCATTTTAACTTTCTGCACTTTTGCTACTTGAACAATCAGAGATGGAATCTGCTCATTAGATGTTTTCCCTCTTCTTCCTCTAGATTTATTTGGTTGGAAGCCAAACTATGCCTAGAAGGTATTGGAGAATACTATTAGGAAAGTAGACCTATTGGTTGACCAAGAGTGTGAGATTTTAGACTTAAAAAAAGAGATGTTTGGAAAAGCATGGAAGCAAAAAGAATTATAACTGGTCAAAAAAACTTCCTGCAGGTTTCATAGCTTTTTTTTTTTTTTAACCAGTCAGGATAATATTTTTTCTACTAAAGCAAAGTTTTTGAAATTTAATTTTGGAAATTGATCAAAACTCCCCAAACAGACTGTTTCATTTCCCTTTGCTGCACTGAACTTTTTCATTTTGAGTCAGTGTGGCATTAATATCTACTTGCTAGAAGTGTTACTGTGCTTGGTAGAAAATATAGTTCAGAAAAGTCATACATCCCTTCTTTACGATTTAAGCTTCCTGGCACTTGGACTCATACAAATCTCCTGATGTGTCATATCAGTTCAACTTACTGACCAACAATGGCATAATGCAAAGGATGCTGTTCAGCTCTCAGAGGAACAGAAAGGCTGCAGTCATTGAAAGATCATCTCTCATGAGGCGTACGGCAGCTTTGGCGAACACACAATTGTCAAACTGTCAGGAAAAGGTGTGATTTAGCTAAGTGAGCAAACACAAAATATTTCAGAATTAAATGAAAAGTTTTCATGAACATTTTCTTGATGCAACATAAAAAATCTCACAAAATAAAAACTGAAAGGAGGAAAGGAATATGAAAATTAAAAAGGGAAAAAAAACCCCTACTTGGGGACTGTATTTTCCATTAAAAGATGGAAAACCAATTCAGTTTTCTCACCAGCTACTTATAAAATTGCACTTCACAGTACCTGAAGGGGGCCTACAGGAAGGTTGGAGAGGGACTTTTCACAAGGGTGTGTAGTGATAGGACAAGAGGGAATGGCTTTAAACTAAAAGAGGGCAGATTTAGATTAGATATTAGGAAGAAATTCTTCACCATGAGGGTGGTGAAACACTGGACCAGGTTGCCCAGAGAAGCTGTGGCTGCCCCCTCCCTGGAAGTGTTCAGGGCCAGGTTGGATGGAGCTCTGAGCAATCTGGTCTGGTGGAAGGTGTCCCTGCTCATGGCAGGGGGGTTGGAACCAGATGATCTTTAAGGTTCCTTCCAACCCTTACCATTCTATGATTCTATGACCCATTTTGACGGGGCTCTGAGGGCACCAGTGGGCCTGATCCTCCCTTGGCAGCCCCCCAGTTCTCCCCCGCCCTGCCCACAGCCCAAGACCCCATGTCAGCTCCCCAGGGCTGTCAGGCCCTGCCCCAGTGACACCACAGCCTGCCCCATCCATGCTTCTGGCCCTGTTCCCTGGATGGGCCCCTTGGTGCCATGTCGTGGCCTTGTTTCCAGCCCTGTTCCCGGCCCCGTCTCCTCCAGCTCCTGTCTGGACCCTCTGGATGGACCCCGGCCCTGGCTCAGCTCCTTTCCCTGTCGGGGGCTGCTGACGGACCCCAGCGCTCCCAGCTGTGGGTGGTGGTGAGGGCGCAGCTCCTGCAGACCCACAGGCAGGCTCTCCCTCTCTCTGCCACGTTGCCTGTAGCGCTGTGATGGCAGGATGAGCTTCAGCCTCGGCGCGGGGCCCCAGGGCGCTCACCTGCACACTTATAAACGGGCAAACAAATCCTGCCCGTCCCAGCAAAGCGGCACGGCCATCCTCTGCCGAGACGTCGGGCGGCAGCGCCCAGCCAGCTTTTCGTGTCGGGACGGCGTGAAGTTTGCTCCCGCGTGTGTGTCATCGGCCGCGCCTCACTTCCTCCTGCGGGACCGGTTAAATATTAACGGAGCGACACACGTATTTGGGCGGGGGGAAGGGAAGGGGAGAGGCGATCCCTGCCTCGCCATATCGCGGGGACGACGCCAGGGCGGGAGCCAGCCCCGGGGCCCGGCGGCTGAGAGGCGGCAGAGGTGGGCGCTCCCTCCCCGCCGTGCCTCAGGCGGCCGCCCCGCCGCCTCAGGGAGGTTTCCCCAGGGCGAGGAGGCGAGGGCCGGCGCGGGCTCCTCGCTTGAAACACTGCCGGCCTCCTCCTGCCTCCCCCGGGACGAGGGTGCGAGCGGGGCTCGTCGTCAAAGGGAAGGTGGTCGGAGACACCCTCGCGGCGCCCGGGTAAGCGATGCAGGTAACCCCTCCGGAGCCATTAATCGCTTCCCAGCAGAAGGAGCTGGCGGCTGAAAGATAATTTAACCCTCTCCCCTGCTGCTGCTGCCTTGGTGGGGAAGCCATCCCCGGGCTGGTGGCAGAGGGGTGAGCAGGGGCATTTTGCTACCCCCCTCTCTGGCAGCGCACCCCGGCTTTCAGGGCAGGGTGCCCCAAGCATCTGAGCCCCACTCTGTGCTGGGATGGATCCGGCTGCCGCTCCTTCAGGACAATATTATCGATATTATCTGCTTGCCTCTGGCCTGGAGGTGGGAGAGAGCAGGCTCGGAGCAGGGCCGCAAGCTTGCGAGCAGTGCGTGCCCCGGAGCGGCCGCGCTGGTGATGCCAGTCACCCGTGCTCCTGTCGAGAAGGTAAAAAGCAGCTCCAGCCAAACTCCAGGTATTTAATTCNTTGTTGGCCAAAATATCCTGTTTCATCTGGCAATCTGGGTAGTCTTTCCTGTACCTTTGAAAGTCCATTTTGAAACGAAGCAGAACAAAATGTTATAGATCCCTTCCTTTCCCTTCTTGCTTTACTTCACCCTGAGCAATTTACTGATTTTGATCTGAATTTGCTCATAAGGTTCTAGCAAGTTTGTTCTTCCCTGTGAAACTTTGCTGGGCTCAGCTTGCGTTGGTGCAGCCGGATTTGTAAGCGGAGGTGTGAAGGCTGCTGCCCCGGCTGGCAGGGTCCTCTCCAGGCCTGTCGATGCCACCCGGGATCGCAGCTTCCTGGAAGAGGACACGGCCCTGACTTTCGGATTTGTTTCCTCGTGCTTTACTTGGGCTGTTTCACTGCATATGACAGGTAATACTAACTCTCAAAAACTCCCAGCCGGTTTGTGTACATGCTGGGAGCTATCGCAGTGACCGAGCAAGGAGAAACCCCTCCTATCCGTGCACAGTGACGCTCCCCCCCCAGCTGCCCGCTGGGGACTTCTCTGCACACAAAATATGGAAGTGAGGAAAAAACAAAAACCTTTCCAAATGTGCTGAGCTAACCCAAACCGGCCTACCAACTAGCCTCTCTCCCAACATGCAAGTGAAAACATCAGCCTGCGGGTTCAGCTGAAAATGTTGATCAGTTGACAGGGCTGTCCCTTAAGTTTGCAAGGTAAACTGGAAGCCTGCAAAATGGGAAAATGCAGAGCAAGCTGCCAGCCGAGCTGGTCAGGTCGCAACTGCGGCAGTAAACTCAGCGAGACCTCCTGCTCGAAGCACCGATCAACCAACAGAGCTCCGGTATAGCTTGATGCTGCAGCTGAACCTGTTTGGAAAGACAGCAAAAATGTTTCTGTTGGTTGTAGCGGTGCAGCAGGCAGGGAAGGTCTGGGTGTGGGGCTTTCCTCCCACACGGGCAGCCCGGGAGAGGCACTGCCACTCACCCCCGTGCCATCCCACCTCTGCTGCTTTCACCAAAGCTCTGCTGGGAACTAATATGGGGTCTTTGCACAAACCTGTGAAATGAATTGCTTGCTTCAGGGCAACAAAACAGCTGGGCCAGGGCTTTTGTGTTTTGTGCCTCGAGCGTGGCTTTGGTTTTAGCAAAAGGGTGGTTAAAAAAGGACGCTTGTTGCAGGAAACTCAGGGTGTCTCTGTGGTGATACTAATATTTATGCATTGCACAGAGCTGCCACAAAGAAAGCCCCTGAAATAGAAAACACTTTCCTGATGAGAAATTTGGGCTGGCCACAAAACCGCATCCTCTGGCCCATGTCCCTTTCATGAAGGCAAGCTTCAGTTTCCCAGCTGAGAAGTTTGTAAACCAAGTAGCGCAGTCAAACTCTCTCCCACATATTTTGAGGGGGAGGAGAATAATATCACCCAAGTGAATCACAAATTCTGGAAAAGCGGAAAATGCAAAGTAAGGTGATGGCTCCCATCCAAGTTCTGTATCTTTTATATGACCACAGTGGAGAGCTGGTGGTGTTTTATTTTGGGTTTGTAAGAGGCACTCTCAGGCTCAGACAAATAATTGTGGGGACCCTCTTTGCACTAGCAGCCTTTCTGAGCCCTTGTTCTGGGAAGCCGGGAGGAGAGCTGTTGTTCCTCATCCTTGCCCCAAGGCAGGTGAGACAGAGAGGCAAGGGTGGCAGGAGCTGTTCCACCAGGCTTGGGTGGTCCCTGTGCAGTGAGGCCCTGACAGGACTGCCACAGCAGTGCTGGAACCAGGCTCTCCCTGGAAATGCATGTATAGGAATCCTAGTTTTGGAGTAAAGCACACAGAAAAGCATTGAAACAAACTTTTTGGGTGTAGTGGTGCATCGGGATATACTCCCTTTCACAAAGGCTGCCTGGTGCAGGAGGCTTCAGTTTCCCGAGGCAGGGTAACAACCCCTCCAAACAGACGTCTGTGCCCCTCCGGCCCCAGGGGAGCAGCCCTGCGTGGTTGCCCTGCGTGCCAGTAAGTGATGGAGCACAGGGCTCATCAACCTACCAAGACACCGCCACGGAGCGGACAGCACACCCGCGATACACACAGGCAATTGCAGGCGGCTTAGAGAATTATTTTTCCCAGCTGCTCGTGATTAACTTAAAAGACGCAGATGGAGCTCCCCTGACACAGTCAATCCTGAAGCAGTAGCATTGTAATATCCAGGAGGGACTAAGGGCGCAAGCGATGCAGGGTCTGTAGGGGGAGGTTTCTCTGCTGAAGAAAGCTCCTGTACTTCTTTTAAAACAGTTGTTTTAACAGAAGATACTGCTCTCCTTCCAAACCCTCCCTCATTTAATCTTCTCCCCTTGTTGGTAATACAGGTCACATAAAATCCCATTTTATCACAGGACGCAAAGCAGCAGCTCATTACCGAGTTTCTCGATAAGTTCTGTCCTTCAGCTTCATCTCAAGTATGCAGTGACCGCTGGTGGCTTTCTGCCTTAGAGACCAGGAGAGAATGCTCCAATGGAGAGGTTCCAGAAATTCATTTTACTTCCTTTCATCTTAACTGCCTTGCTACCAGGTAGGACACATTCATAAACCATGAAATGAGCCACCGTGGACAAAAAGTGTGAACTAATTTTAAAGCCATGTAAATGGCAGTTATGGGTGATATCAGTTTGAACAGTCAGTCCCAGAGGGGGATTATTTAAAATGTTTGAAATGGTTAAGTCTACATTTCAAGCCTGAATGATCTAATGGCTTAGAGTGGGCTGCAGTATGCAGGAGTGAGCAGTGGGTGTGGTGGGGAGGAGATGGTGAGGCTGCCCTCTCTCACCTCCAGTGAGCAGGGATATCCCACTTATTTCTCCCCCTCCTTGCACTCATCTTCCTCCTGTCTGTTTAGGACTGCTTTTGAGGGGGCATCTGTAGAGAACTCTGTAGCAGCAGTTGATTTTGCTTCCAGAAGTATGTGCAAATCATCATTTTGTAGTTTGCCTCCAATTTACATTTCACGTGCCTGACTTTCAAAGTGGATTAAGATAAAAGGTGTCTTGGTGGCAAAGCTTTAGAGAAAATGTGAATATAAAGTGATTAGTTGGGTAACAGAGACAAGGCTGATTTTTTTTTTTTATTATAGTCTAGCTGGGGCTTTAGCAGGCTCTGAAAGGAGGGAGCTGCAGTGGTATAAGAGGGAAAGTATTGTCATGGCTTAATAATTGGTGAAAGAAAGCACAGTGCAGGAACAAACATTGAGTTTTCTGAGTAGACTGCTGTTCCCAGTGGAGTTGCACAGGGACGTGTGGTATTCAACAAGCTCTTAAACAACCTAGTGAAGAGGAGCGAACTGTGAGGTGGCAGACTTTGCAGGTGGTGCAGAATTACATAGGGCAGCCAAATCCAAGAAGAGACTAGGAAGATTTGCCAGAAAATGTCATGATGCCAAGTGAGTAAGTAATAAAGGAGCAGAAAACATTCAATGCAAAGCATCACTTAACTGAAACTGTCTAGTGGAGGAAAAGAATAGATATGTTGGAAAGAGAGTAAATTGCTGAAAAAGAGAGAAAATTTCACCACTTAGTGTCTTCAGCAAAGGAAATACAATGAAACCTGGCATTACATAAATCTGCAGAAAGCTTGTCTTAAATACTGGGTGTTTTGTTAGCCCTTCAATTTCAAAAATGCCATATTAGGTCTGAGAAAGGTACAAAGTGTGACATAGGTGATCAAAGGTATGAGGAGGCTTTAATTAGACTGAGATATTTTTCTGCTTGTGAAAAAGAAGAAATAATAAAGATTTATTAAAATAATTATATGGAGGTGAATGGTGAAATGATTATTCACAATTTCTCATAACAAAAAGAATAGTAGCAACCAGTAAAACTAGCAGAAAGAAGGTTTAAGGCAAACTAAAGAATGTGCTTTTCCTCACACTATATAAATAAATAGTAAAGCTCATGGTCACTAGATATGGGGGATACCAAATTAGGAATAGGCTGAAAAAAAGCTAGAAACAAATATGGAGGGTACATCCATAGGTGCAGATTCAATCATTGGCTCAGGAAGTCCCTAGATCTTTTGTTTCTGGACACTGAGACATTATAACGAGAAAGTCTCAATTTTTATTCGTTGCGTTCCTTTCTCTGTCTTCCGAAGCATCCAGAGCAGACCACTACGTGTTTTAGAGGATTTCCACTACCCTTCACTCATGCTTTCGGTCAAGCACACCTGCAACGGGTGTTTTATTGCCCCACCTACAAGCTGTACTTGGGTAGCAGGCGTTGCCCACACTGCGTGGTGCAGCCACGGGAGCATACCCCAAAGCAGAGGGAAAAAGTGTATTGCGGAGAAACAGGCGCTGCTCTTGAACAAAGCGTTGCTGCTCTCGGGGTGCCGGGAGTCGCAAGGCTGGGCGGCGTGACTAGGCTGCTGCGGTGACTGCACGGCGTAGCTGCTTTGGAAGTGTTCCAAAAATGTGTAGATGTGGCACTTCAGGACATGGTTTAGTAGGCATGGTGGTGATGGGTTGACGGTTGGACTTGAAGATCTTAGAGGTCTTTTCCAACCTTAACGATGCTACGATGCTATGATTCTATCCCCCTGGGCGGGCACGGCAGGCCCTTCAGCAGCGACAGCGCTGCAGGCTGCAGGGTCAATACGCAGCGCAGGGTCCCAGTCTGCTGCCAGAACACTGGTGGTGGGGCTGCAGTGCTCCCAGCCTGGGGTCCCTCACCACTGGAGACAAGAGACAGTGCAGGAGCAGAGTAGTCGTCTGGTAGCAGAGCCAGTCAAACGGTGAGTGAGAGAAGAGATAGGAAGACACACTTGGGGCCTGTGGAGAGGCTTGGGTGCAGGTGGGTGGAAATACGTGTTGCTGAGTACCAGTAGACTGGTATTACTTGACAGAAACATCCTATAAGCATTTAAAAAGTCTCGTTAACATAAACAAACAAGCTAGTAATCCTCTGCAGGCTTTGACAGACTCTAACCTATTATGGTTTTCAAAATGCTCAGCTGCAGGGCTGTTGGTTTTTGAAATAAAATTAAGATGTGCTGAAGAAAAACCTTACCAAATCCAAAACAATTTATGCAGAACTGTTGCTGGAGCAGTGAGCTAGCGATGAGGCAGGGAAGGCACAAGGCGGGGCAAGCAAGAGACTAAAGAAAGAGTGAAAAGAAAAAGGAATTTTAAACAGACTGCAAGGGAAAAAATGTAGAAATTCAAACAGAAATAGCAGAGAAGAAAACGAGGAAGACAGAGGCTAGATGCAAAAACTGAAACATAAAAGGCAGTGTTTATGGAAGGATGATATGGGTACAGAGGGGGAGATTATTTTGAAATATGATAATGAGCTGAAAAAAAAGGAATCATTATGGCAGAAGGATAAGGCCATCCTGTCCTTCACTGCACTGCATCCAAATAGGTCACTTATAAAAGAGGAAAGACAGAGTCAGCAGAGGAGAGGAGGGATGGGAAAGAAGGTAGCCACATCTCAATGCCCTTGCTGCTGAAACCTTCAGCGTGAAAAACCGGTCATTTAGGGTTAGTTCAAGTGCAGAAGAAAAATCATTGGTGACGAAGAGCAAGGGCGGTTCTTTGGCAAATGTGGGTCCCTCAGTGCAGGTGTCATCCAGGGAACGAGATGCATTTTCATTTCTTCCAAACCCGCAGTGATGTGACAGTGAATTAGTGTGAGAAGGGAGGGAATGAATAGCTCGTAAAGGAGTTGGTATATACTCTGCATGCTGTTGGGAAGGAGTGAGCAACTGAAATACCATAAATACTTATCAGTTTAAGCAGACTTTCACCACTGGTCACTGCTTTGTAAACATTTAGTGATAAGCTTCTAAGAAGGTGTCCTAACTCAGCGTTGTTCTTCAAAAGTCAAGGGGTAATGCAAGATTAGGAAGACAGCCTAACATTTTCCTATTGCAAAGACAATATTTGCCTTTCTTACTGGTTGTGTGTGGTGAAGTAGATGTTAAACCACTGTTAAGATCTGAACATGTAATTCCTGTAAAGTGCAATGACAATCTAGCCCAGGGGCTTAATTTGTCTAAAAGCAACCATCTGCAAGATATTTTTTAAGCAGTATGTGAATGAAACTAGCACTAACATTTTCTCCTTAGTGCAAGAAGCAAGATCCAGTAAAAGGACTTATAGCACTAGCTTAAGGCACTGGTAACTGGGTTTAGATCCCATTTCTGTCATGGGTGTCCTCTTTGACCTTACACAGGTCAAACACTTTATCAGTGTTTGTACATGAGTTGGACAATGGAATGTGCTGTTGGTTCAGGACTCCACATGCTATTGCAGGATAAAAAATACAAGCAAAAAGCTAAAAAGGCATAGTTAAAATCACCAAAAATATTTTGGCAGTAGGTGGAGAAGACTCATGAAGGTCCTTTTTGGTTGTGCTAAGGCTTCACGGAGATCTAAATGGAGGAATGGTTGAGCTATGTCCCACTCCTCAGTCCTTCTGCTACCCATAGGATCCCAATACACGGCTTATGGACCTGTTCCCTAGGTCACAGAAGCCAGTGAAAGACCATCTACTGCTCCAGCAGATATAGTTGGTGGAAGAAGATGAAGATCCTACCACACTTATGGACTGCTAAAATGGATTATGTTATATTATATTAGATAAATGAAGGAATAACTTATACTTACCTGCCTATACTGTCCCGACTGTCTGAAGAAAATAAAAGCAATATAAGCCAAGTATTTTTAGAGCCTGTGATCACTGATTATTCATGTTTAGGGATAAATTTCAAGACTATAATGGAACTCACAGACATGATGTCATAGAAAATGATTAATTAACAGCTAGTAGTGTACTGAAATTCACATAATTTATTCAGAGCCATGGCAAACCATGGCTCCTTAAAAAAAGCACAGTGTTTGCACAGGCATGGAAATAAAGTACAAATGCACAGAGATCAGTTTGCATGAAGAGGAGCAGTGTCGATAAGTGCTGCAGCTCCTGTTTCATGAGCAAGTAAATGCATTTTGACATTAACTCTAAGGAATTTTGTTCATGGCTGTGTCTGTCATCATGGTAGCTATTTATGTCTGCTTCAGCCAGTCAGGAAGAATTCAAATAAAGTGTAAAAACAAAAAAAATCAGCACGTGAACATGTTACAGACACCATAGATGTACAGAGAGTAGTATTGTGAAGGCTGGCTACAATATGAGTCAAGAAAAAATAGATAATTCAAAGACATGGTTGAGCTTAAGATAGTGTCTCAACACTGCTAATATTAGTTATGAACAGAAATCATGACAACTGGATGCTAAACATCAGGGAAGAGGGCCATATTATGTGACAAATGGTCTCACTAGAATGCACTTCATCAGTCACGTTCATTAGAAAACCCACAGCTCTGTGAATGATACCGTCCAAAGATATGTGGCTGGTCCCTAACATTCAGAAAGTGACAAACAGAAAGAAGAGGAAATGGCTTTTAGGCACTTTGTTGGGTTAACTGTCAATAAAGCAACGTATTAAGGTATGCACAGAGATTTGAGTGTCTTCAAGATGTTTCATATTTTAAAGTATTTTAGTTCACCTTGACAAGTCTGAAGAGAGCTTTGAATAAAGGCTACTGGAAAAAATGACCCATTTAATTTGAACAGAAATATGCTTTACTGTATCTTATCTGGCTTTATTAACTATCAGTGGAAGTGAAGTTTGCTTTTCATTTAATGTTTTATTGTTCACACACATATATCTCCAAAGATATACTTTGGAGAGCGAGGTGCATGGCAGAGGTAACATAACCCAGGAAGGTGGAAAATTTTTGTAAAGGCTTTTGTAAACATGAGAGAACACAGACTCGGTCATACAAAGAACCAGGGAGAGCTAGGTTTGTATAATCCTGCAAAACAAAGAATGAAAAGGCTCTTGTCTGTAAATACATGCGGCTGGTGGGAGGAAAGAGAAGAGCTATTTATGTTAAAGAACAATTCGTGGCATAAACCTGGTTAGATATACACTGCCTAGGATTACATGTGCGCTGGGAACTGGAAAATGATGTTGACTTTGGAGCAATGAGATTACAGACCTTGTGCCCTGGGTGCATTCACTGAGGCTCTGGTTGCAACGTCGTAACTGAGATTGGGCTCTGGTCCCATTTATAGAACTACAAAACATTTCTTCTGTGTGAAACAATACAGCATATTCTCCCCTACTCATAACATTGACTGAATGAGAAATTAATTTTTCAATAATTTATAATTAATCCATTAATGAATAAACTGCCTAAAATATACAAAACCTGAGTTGAAAGAAAACTTTAAAAATCACTTCATTGTCCTGAATAGACTTAGCAAGGGAGTAATGACCATTTCAGACTTTGTTTCTCCTAGAAAATAATTGAACACTTACGCTCAGGCCAAATTTGCAGACACGGGGTTTTAATTAGACTGCTATGGACTGTAGTATCTAATTGCTGTAATTATGTAGACTACAGCCTGAATCGCTATGGGTAGCACTGGCAGTCCTGGTGCTTCCTCAGCATGAGTGTTTCCCAGTAAGTGATGAAAAACTCACTGGTGAGGTAGATCTGACTGGCGGGACTGCTTGGTCTGCAGGGAGCTTGTGAAATCTCCAACCTTGGAGATACTAAAAATTTAACTCGACAAGGCCCTGAGCAAATGTCCTAACTGTGAAGTTAGGTCTGCTCAGAGCAGAGAGCTGGGCTAGAGAGTTCCTGAGGTCCCTTGCCACCAAAACCTTTCAAAGCCCCCATCAAAGAGCAATGAGGTGTCACAGTGAGGTGCTGGGAAGCACTGGGCCAAAAAGGAGCAGAGCCGAGCTGAGAGGCAGGTGAAGGGACGATAGCAGCTGCGTGGGATGAGAAAGAACTGTGCCTGGTGGGATGTGTGTTCAGCTGAGATGAACCTCAGTGACAGCAGAGCCTGAAATGGCAGTCCTCTCCTTCCCCCTCCACCCCACCTGCAACCAGCAGGGCTGTGGGTGGCAGTGACTTTGTAAAGTGACTGGCTTCTGAGTGCGTACCATTTTGGGCTCCCCAGTACAGGAAAGACATTGACAAACCGCAGCGAGTTCAGTAGAGGAGCAGGTGATGGAGCAGGGCTTGTTCAGCCTGTAGAAGAGACGGTGGCAGGGTGTCTAATTGCAGCCTTCCAATACTTGCAAGGAGATTGTCAAGGAAATGGAGCCAGGCTCTTCACAGTGGTGAATGGCAAGAGGACCACACACAACAGGCATATGTTGAAATAAGAGAAGGTTCAGAGAGGACAAAAGGAAAAGTTTTTTGCTCGTGAGAAGTCAGGCAGTGGAGCAGGTTGCCCAGCGAAGCTGTGCCGTCTCCATCCTTGGAGGTTTTCAAGCCCTGACTGGCTAAAGCCATGAGCAACCATGTCCAACGCCAGAACTGATCCTGCTTTATCAGGGGGGCTGGACTGGAGATGTCCTGAGGTCACTTCCACACTCTGTGGCCATTTGGTCAGCTACTCCTCCTTGAAAGGCACCAGTAATACCTCTGCCTTTGCTCCACTGTGCATGGACATAGGATGCTTTGGGAAACTGAGCCAAAATCTAAAGGGATTCGCAAAGAACAAAGACCAGAGAAGCAGGTTTCTAATTTCACACAACACTGCTCTCTCAAGTCCTGTTCCCTATGACATCAACCAAATAATCTGGGTTGTTCTTACAGTCTGAAGTTTTGTCGCTCATGAAGACTAGGGTATACAATGTTCCGTCTCTGAGAAATACTGTAAGATTTGCCCACCTTCAGAATTGCACCAATTTCCCCTAGCTATTTCAAGGACCGAAGTCACAGCTGCTGCTTTGAAAAAAAGTTCTCTGCCTTCATCCTTCCTTCACTTTCTGCTTGGTAGCTGTGAGTGCTTCTGCTTTCCCACCCACAGGGGATCCACCATCTGCCTGGGCAACAGCTGCACATTCACTCCTCTGAGGGCAGCAGGAGGCCCTGAGTCTGTTGAGGAGGAAATTAAAAAAAAATGCCTTCATCATAAATGAGCTTTCAGTTCTGAAAAATAGTAGCCAAAATTCATGCTACCTTTTAAGGAGAAAAAATCATGAATTACAGCAACTCTGGCTAACAGAAAGCCAGAGAAGTGGAGGAAAGTTGTATATGATGCCTGAGAGTTAAGGGAAGAGGCAGATGAACAGAGATGAATAGGGGAAAGAGCATGGAAGGATCTATGCTGGGGCTGCAGAAAATCAGTGGCAATCATCTGATGTATAGAAGGGGGACCAGTTACATACTCCTTTATTTATTTAAAATCTAGAGAACTCATGTATTTTCCTACTTAAATGTGGAACTTCTTTCTTTCAGCGAAATTGTAAGTCAGCTATTTAGTGAATCACTGAAGAAAGTTATGTGATTTTGGAGTGGGAGGAGGAGAGTCCAAAAATCAAATGCATCTTCAAAGAAAATCATTTAATCTAAGATGGAGCTGAAAGATTAGATTGTACATCTCCATCTCTGAACTGGTTAAGATCTGTTAATCTATGTAAACCTGTAGTTCTTGGGTTTGTAAAGATTGGCTGGGGGGGGCCATTAAAGCAGTGTATCATTTGACCACAGTATACTGCTGTGGGATTGACATTACTCAGTTGCAATTTCAATTCACCATACACATCTTTTGACTACTTACTGACAGGCATTATAGAAAATGAGACAAGAATCTTTTCCTGGAAGTATCAGGTACTGACGAGCGTCAGAGGTGAAGCGCCAGCTCAGCTGAATCAACAGCCTTTCCTGATACGTGACTAAGTGCTTAATACCCTACTGCTCCTAGTGAATAATACTATTTGAACCAGGGTGCCTGGCTTTTTAGCCTTTAATTGCTGGAAGTAAAAAATTAAGTCAAAGGCCTTTGGTGGTGGTTGTGTATGTGTATT
>Ga0065711_1035506_pt1 | contig 22230 bp, 12 predicted proteins | sample Hoacrofraction12_FD_59098 | JGI IMG/M metagenome (GOLD analysis project Ga0065711, IMG submission 59098) | Hoatzin crop microbial communities from Cojedes, Venezuela - Epithelial fraction 12 v2 (version 2) | ecosystem: Host-associated > Birds > Digestive system > Esophagus > Crop | place... | reverse complement strand
AAAAAAAAAAAAAAAAAAAAAAGAAGGTGCAGAAATTAGAAATCCTAAACTAAGATACGCCTTCAACTGTACTTAAATCTGAGAGCTCAGGACACTCTTTATTTTATATCGCATTAAATACCCATAGTAAAAAGATCCAACTAGTCGTTCTTTAATGCGCCTTAAAAATAGCTCCTGATAAGAATCTGTAGGAAAGCAGAAGGGGGGTGGACTAGGGAAGTATCATCTGGCACCTCATACAGAGAAATGATTTTTCCAGAAAAGTATTAGTCACTACACGAATGTATGCTTCTGAGGATGCTTGGAACTCTTCTCAAGTTCACTGGAGGCAAAGCGCGATCAACGCCCCCTAAATTAGTGTGACTGAAGCAGAATTAAAAGTCAAAAGCTTGAAACAGATGCTCAGATTTGCATGCTATTTTCATTATTTTAGGTGAATGAAAGTAGATAGGTACCAAAACGCGTGGAAAGATGGGGCACTTATTTGCCCCTCTAAATTTAGACATTTAATCTGAAAGATTTGGACAAACAGCTTTTTAACCCTCAGTTATTTCCACAGATGGGACCATAAGAAAGAGATGAGCTATAGCTGGCTGTTTAGTATGTCTTGCACTGTCCTACCATTTTGTATAAATGTCTTTTTTGAAGGTAGAAAATCCATTGATCGTATAATGGAAACACAGCTGTACAGTCACTAAAAAGATGGGATGCTGGTGAGTGCTTTGGACTAATGTAGTGTCTTCTTTACATGTATTTATTTTCTTCTTGCAGTTTATTGTGAGAGAATTTTAGTCTTAGCTAGATATTTGTAAAAAGCTTTGGCCAAGGCTTTTGTGCAGTCTTTTAGCTGATAATGGAGTTTTGCAGATGGTATCTCTAGCAAGAGAATTGTAAGGGATCAGCAGTCATGCAAGAATCATGTAAGTTAGAAAGGAGAGGTATATAACACATATTTCATATTGCAAGAATGGTTCTCTGTCAGTAGCAGTTTGGGAACATCAGAAATCACACAACAGCTCAAATTCCTTAAGGCCTCCCACTGCCCCAGGAGTCTCTGGGCAGGGCAAAAGCACTGCCGTTCGCAGGGGCAGGAGAGGCCTCCGGACATCAGTAGAGCTGCCAGCTCCCAAACCACGCAGGCTTCCTTCAGCGAGGTCTGTGCGCACTTGTGACAAAATATTTGATGCTCTATAAAGATCACGATGTAACCTATCTAACCATGCAACAAACAGCTATCATCGTTGCTTTACCACAGTGTCCCCAGGGGAAGAGCAATTATCAACACATTGACATGTGCTCGTGCCAAGTGTAAGGCAACACAGGGTTATAACAAAGGAACCTATGAATAATACCCTCAACATTAAAAACTATGTAAACCTATGTGCATAATAATTTTACTGCATTCCAATTTAGCAGTATAATGTATTATGCATAGAAATACAGATATTTTCTACAGGCTTTGTTCCACAATTGGAGAATTAATTGATAAATCCTGTACTGAAATCACCTAACATTAATGTGAAGTGTCAATCTTTCAGACAAAGAAAAAGTTAGAGAAAATTATTACCACTGGGACACAATTGTATTTTAAGAAAGAATCTGAGTGTTTTTACTTATACTATCATAATATTTGGAACCTCTTCATTTATAGCATAAGCCAAATATCATTAATGGCAAAGGGCTTTGGTTCCTGACATAAAACTGTATTACATCAATTTACCTGTATGAAAAATGAAGAATGGCTTAAATGAAGAATCCTACTTTTATTTTTTATCTCTGCCACAAATTCTGAGTTGTGACTGACTATATGTTTAAGATAATGTTGTAATTGTCAACATTTGCAAAACATGAAATTGAGTAAGATAGATTTCAAACTAAAGGTAACCATATATACTCTCAGCATGTCATGTTAAACTACACTCTGTTCTGTTTCAGCACGACATGTTGATGAGGCAAGAATATGTTCATAGCCCAGGATTAGACTGATTTTGGTTTGCTTTTTCTCCCTATGCATCCCACAGTTGCAGTGACAAGCAGGATGGCAATAATTAGGAAGGGACTTGATTTAACAGCCTAGGTACTTAGAGGAGATTCTCTGCGCACACTAGATGCGCTTTAGAGAGGTGGGGTGCAAGGCTGGATCTTTGCATGGACACAGACTTCAAAACTAGGGAGAAGTGCTGGCTACCCACAGTAAGGACAAAAGTTTCAGAGGTCGCTCTTCAAACCTCTTGCGAGAAGATTGAGAGAGACACAATGACGGATGTGTGCAAAGTAAAATTACATGATCTGTGTGGTTACCGAAACCAGCTTTTTGATTCTGCAGTAGCTTACATAGCCCCATACAGTTTGTCTCCACTGCACAGACAAAGACTTACGAGAGTCTCATTTGTGATTCAGGGCACCTTTCAAAGAAACTACAGCATGTGTCTCAGTTTGGAATTCCATTACATATTTCTCCATATGCCAATGAGATTTTTGCCTATAGGTTTTAATTCCAGTTGGTATATGTTAGCTAACTGCTGGCATCTGCTACCGCGCTGTGAAGAATAAACTATAACCTTAGCAATCAAAGAACTTTATTAATATTTAAAGAAAATGTTTAATGTTTAAACAGATTGTAAAAACTTTAATGAAGCCATTTGGAAACTAGTTTGCATACGGCATTATGCTCCCTAGCCTACCAGCATCAAAAATGACACAATTTTTCAACAAGACAACCTTCTCTGTAGAAACAGTGCTTTCACTACAGTTCTGGGTTTCTCCAGGGTATGAATTTCACTTGAGCATGTGTATTTTCCAGTTCCTGTGCTTAAGCAAAATGAAAAAAAGTTGTTTTCCTCTGTTTTTTTGAGACAAGATCTCTTTTTCATAGGTTCAAAATACTATTTTTATTTATAGGGAGGTGTGTGTGTAAGATGCTAGAATACGGTATTCCTCACAAAATGCTGATGACAAAGGGACATGTGCTTGATGGGAACTAATGAGGTCAGAGTAAATCTGCACATTCTCAGTTAAAGGAATCACTAAAGCAGGTATGCAAAAACAGAGCAAAAATGGAGAATAAAGAATGAAGTATAGAACCGAATACTCTAACGAGATTTCTTTATGTGGACACCCAATATATTCAGTATTGTGGATAGGATAGAAGCTAATTTATGATCTAAATCATAAATTATGCAGCTAATTACTGATATACCATAGTTATAAAGCCTGCTGTTATCAGTTTACTTGTAGCAATGTTTCCTAGCTGTTTACCATCCATCATGTAGCTCACAGCTAAAAGAGAGGAAACAATTACAGCATTTCCACATAAATTTAAGGGGAGCTGCACATAAAGAGACTGCAGATTAACATTCTTTTAGCATGGTTAAGTAATCAGGAACATCAGTCAGATAATGAGGGATTTTGTTCAGAAATTCGGATTGAAAGGCATGGTAGTATAATTCCTTTTGCAGAAATCAAGATTTTCTTGTGTTGTTATGATTCTTCTTGTTAAACCCCTACAGTAAGCAGCTTTAGCTTTCTTTATAGCGTTATACTATTCTACAGGGTTCCACAAGATCTTATGGTACATCTGGTCAAACAATGCATCTGGCACATTTCCAGGCTTCAGCTTTTTCTGCTAAACACAGAAAATAGCTGCATAGAGAACTGGAATTCATTGTATGCTTCCTGTCAATTGCAACCCATTTTAAAGGTATTAATTATTATGAGTGCTACGCATGTGGTGCATATTCAATTAGAGATAAGAAGGCAATTTATAAACGAGGGCAGCCTGTTTGTAACAGACCCAGTGGCTCTGCAGAGATGCATTGAGTTAGCAAGCTATGACGGTCCAGCTCAGGAATACGCGGCTTCGCCAGCATGCCTCTGCCGCAGCTTGAGCTCATTTAGAGCCTCCGGAGGGAAAACTGAACGTTATGAGGGAAAGCGCAGGACAAGAATGAGGGGTTGCTTCTCTTCAGGGTGCTTAGGTTAGAGCTGTAATGATAGCTAATATCTAGAGATGTGAGCTTTTGGACTTTTAGAAGGGTCTAAAACTGTGACTTCTGTTGTTTTCAATATAAGTTAGGTGTCTCAAAGCTAGCAGAAATTTCTACCTGCAATTTCAGGTATCTAGTCCTAACAGCCGTGTGCTGAATGCAGCATAAGCCATTCTTCTTTTTTTAACTCTGGGCTTACAACCTTTTTATGTCTGTATCATTTTATTCTCTCAGAAAGAAAAAGAACAGGGGCATTTCTATGTCCTGGAAAAAAAAAAATTATATATATATATTGGTGAAATATAAGAACATAAGAGCAAGGTTAGGTTTTTCCCTAATGTAACTAATTTCCAAAGTGTTTAAGCAAAACTGGCTAAAACAAGGGGAAAACCGTATAATATTATCCAAATAGAAATAAATCTTGCCAAATGCTGTTTTATTTTCTTGCTCTTGTTATCAGAAGTAGCTGCTTCTGCAGGCCTTTGTACTGACCACTGTAAGTTGGTCACCTGGACTCTTTCCTGAGCAGCACTGCCTGAAGTCCCAGTCTTTATTGCTTTTGAGTCTGAACTTGCAGGGGTTCAAGGAGGTTGGAAATTGCGTTTTTTTGTCCAGCTGCAGAAAGGGAACCATGAGACAGAAGGAGACAGTGCCCATCAGAACTAACTTTTATGCTCAGTCTCCACATAAATGGAAGAAAGTACTTCAGACATGCATCCTGTTTAATGCTAACTAGGAATTTGGACATTACTGAATCCTTTAGGCAAGGACCTCTTGTATACTTTTACAAGAGTGCCAGACCTGAGTGCCATGTATTAGTCAAAAAGAATCTCCAGTTTACCTGCAGAGTATTAGCCACCAAATATGTTTCCTTATATTAAATAGCTCGTGGTGCTATATACCTCAGAAGATAATAAAAAAACATTCTAGTATGAAATTTTCCTGCAGACAATTGTGATTGTGGTGTGCTGGGAAAGCAGATTCCTCCTTCACAGCACATATGGAAAGACTGATTAGCATCTGATACTGGTAGTAATCTTGTTTGAAAGACAATTTTCTTTCAGTCTTTCTCTCTGCCAATCATTTATGTGGAATGACCTCTTGCAGTGCCTTAAAGGTAATTTTTTCGTAAGTGGAGCTCCTGAACAAATCACAACAGCAGCTTCCAATTAGGCTGCTCCTTTCAAAAGGATGAGAATTATGTTTTGTGGTGGTTGCTGCTTTGCTAATTATCGAGGACATTTTACTGTAAGTAGGGTTTTCCTCAGTCTAGAAATACTCTTGAATTATTTAAAAGTCAAGAGACTGAATTGTAAGAGCCATTAAATCCCGTCATTTGTGTGGCGTTTTCTTCCTAGAAGTGTAAACTAATTATCTATAAACAATCCAATGTCTGATAATAGAAAATAGCAGGCATTAACCAGAGATAAATTAATACAGGTTGTGTGCTTTAGAAGTAAGCAGAGCTGTAATTGTTTGGCCTCTTAAACACTCAGCAATAGCAAGACTAAAGCCACAGGGCACACACGTCCTGTGTGACTGGAGTGTTTAAGGTCAGGGCACTAAACCTATTTCTGTTTTTGCTGTTGCTCTCTATGGTTTTAGAGGGCTGCTTCTCCCACATACAATATGGGTGCTAGGTGTGCGTGTGCTCGCAAAGAGCAAACTGACGCAGTCTGGGCAGTAGTAGTACACAGCCATCTCTACTCAGCTGCTTCCCTTCTGTCACAGAAAGGTAAAAGCAGTTGCTGCAGTTCTTTGCGTGTGCTTTTAACAACAAAGTCAGGAGAAAGCATTCTGCTACTGGAGCAGAATTTGCAGTGCATTATTCCTTTTCTTACAAAAAGATAGCTGAGGGAAGAATCCTATAAGGTAGTCATTGTATCATGTATCTAGAGAAAGGAGATCTGTTGTTTCAATTCTGAGCGTAGGTGTGCTGGTAACTTGTTTGTAAGATAGCTGGGCCAACAGAAAAGCAGCAGAATGACCAGATCACGGTGGTGGTGCTTCATTTGGATATGGTGAGCCCAAAACTGACTTCAGCCACCTCTTTGCCTTTAGTCCTACAAGGATGTTTTCACTAAACATTGTCTGATTGCTGTTCAGGAACCGCTCCTTTGATTAATTGATCTTTTTTTCCCCCCTGTTTCAGTAGATTTGGACATCTCCACTGGTATACTTTAAAAGTAAAGTTGTACTCTTGTGTTCTGATTTGCTTCAGAAGTGAGTCAATAATTATGGATGGAACAGCATCAAGTCTGAAGTCCATATTGAGGCCATTCAATGACATATCAGGGTCAAAAGACTATAATGATCTGATTTACAGTTTCTGAGGATTTAAAAACTTATCTCTTTCATTATAGTTTTGTCAGCCTTTTTCAATTAATATGATTAAGTAGCACTAAATTAATATGCTTATAAACACAACCCTTTTACACCAAACTCAGTTTATGATCCAGCAATCAGCTAATTGATCCCTAGCCTTTTTCCTTGTTGGAAAATGTATAGCTATATCACAAATGAGCTAAGCAAGTTTTGAAGGCTTAATGTATTTTCAAGGGATTTCCAGGAGATATTAGAAGCTCTTCTGCAAAGTGATGACTTTTCACAGTCTGAGATAACCATGTCTGCTTTATAGTATGGAGGTTAAAATTTGAAGCAGTCAGTACTATGTCCATCAGTGAGCAAAGCCCAAAGACCAGTCTGAACTTTCAGTCCTTCAGGGTAAGTTAATTTCCTCTAGCAGTCCAAGTAAGACTAAATACTTTGGTAAAGTTACTGAGAAGTTAGGCATCACTGAGTTCTCTTGTCTTACCTTTACCCTGCTCTCAAGGTTGTGTAAAACCTTGGAGGTGAATGTCTGCTGAAATCTTAATGTGGCATCTTGTGCATACTGCACGCCCAGTGCAGCTGAACAATCAGGCCAGAAGCTTTTGTCTGTAAGGCAGGTGTTCCCTAATGGGTTTGCTATCAGGATCAGCAAAAAGTGTGAGTAACTGTTTAACTAGTTAGAAATGCTATCACACCTCATTTGAGAAAGCAACCTTCACAAGCTTGTTAGACACAGCTATTTGAGAGATAACTATGTAAACAAGGGCTAGACTGGTGGAATGAATGGAGACAGGCAGGGCAGTGTGTGACATACCCCCTTGCTGGCTGGGTGTGCTTTCCTGTGCCTTCTAGTAATTCCCTGGCTCTGCTTCCATAGGAGATGCATTTCAGAATTCCCTTTCCAGTTTTTATGACTTGCTGGCACTGTCATTTGTCTGAAAGCAGAATTCTCCAAATCCTTGCACACTTCACCAAAGACAGGTATGGCCCTGTTCCCTGGAGTGAAAGGAACGTACCCAAAAATGATGTAACTCATAAGTATGATGGATAACATTTATAGCTGTTAGAGAAGGTAGATGCTTCTCTTACCACTCCACCACTAAGAAACTGTGCTGGTCTTAGCTTGGCATTTGAGTGAAACAGATAGAGGGCAGAGAGAAAAAGGTAGTGAGGAATGTCTTCTCTTCCTGTAGAAAACACAGTATCGTCTGTGCATCCCTTTCTAGAGCTGACATGTAGGGATTTACAGTCTCCTGCTTTCAACAAACCAGTAATTTCTAGCAACACCCTGCCCAGCCACTGACTTACTGTAGCTGGGCAAATTAATGCAACCTGGCCTTATATGTGAAGAACCTAATGTAAAATTTGAACTTTAATGTCTTAAGATTTAGAAGCAACAGTTTGTCTGCAACATAATGTGGGGTTATGCTAGCAGCTGTGAATTATTCTAGAGAAAGCTGCACAGAATCAAATAGCTTTCGATCGGGTCCTAGCAGTTTCATCTTCTTCTTCACTAAAGATATTTTGGATAAATTAAACTTTAAATGTATGAAACTCGGGAGCATTCTGTTTGACCAAACTGTTTTGCCAGGGATGGCAGTGTCAATTTAATGGTAAAATCGCTATGACTATAGTCAGTGATGATGACTTGAAAATACTGCCATAAAACATCATTCATGTTAAAAATAAACAATAAAAATGCACAGACAGAATGTTTATAAACACTTAGTGAGAACTGGGATAATTAGATTGAATGAAAACTCTCTAAAGCCTGCTTTTTCACTAAATCTTTGTTATCTTACATTTCTTATGACAGTGTTAAAATAATCCATTGTTTATGACAAGATTTGTGTTACTTGATACTTGCAGATTCTGTAAGTCTCACATGCTTGAAATCTAATATTTCTCTTTCATGGAATGTTAAACAGTGATTGACCGGATAATAAAGGATACATGGGGACTAATAATTACATGGCATCTTTTAACAGGCTTTCTTAATAGAGGTTCTTACATTCTCATTTAAGAACTGTAGATAAGTTTTCATTTCATATCATTATCTGAAGAAAATCATACTGATCTTTTTTTTCTTATATATTCATTTAGAGCAAATGGTCAGGTATTATGAGAAATGCAGAACTTGGCATCATGGCCAGAAACAGCACCTCTATCATTGTATATTGAATTTTACCATCAAGCTATGAAATTTTAACAGCCAGTAAAAAATGTAAAGAAAATTATGCAAAGCAGTAGAGAAAAAGCATTTGTTTAAAAACAGCTCACACAATTTCACAATCTGATTTACAGTTTGAAATCTAATTTCCATGTTTTTTGTCAGCTTTAGCTTCAGCCTTAACTCACTGTTTTGTCAGCGTGCATTACAGTTCACCAGTCCTTACTGAAAGATCTGTCATATTGTAACAAAAGAGAGAGACTGCCTTGCAATAATTCTATAAATGAACTGAAAAGCCCTTGATTTTGGCCAGTAATGAGTAATAAAAATGACTTAGATTGAGAGCGAAGCCGTCTGTCTGGGCAACAACATTCATTTAAAATGCACTGAAGTCACATATGATTACGAGAATGCCAAGTGTGTGGCTTAGTAAATTTGCTTGAAGAGAATTCTTGAGGGAGAGGAAGAAAGAGGCAGTGCAGGTCTTGCTGAAACAGATGCATACAAATGGGTAATCTTTGGATTAGAAAATAAATTAGAAGAATTCAGAGGAATTTAACAACAATTTTTGAACCATATCGTAAGGGAGGCTGAGGATTAAGAGCTTATGGGGGAAGAGAAAAACAGAAATGGTGCATAAAACTCATAGTTCCATAGAGAAACACATAATCCCCTTTCTGTGTGTTCAAGGGTAGATTCAGTTTATTTTCACTATTTTGTTTTGCAGTGTTGAATGGGAGGGAATGAAAGAGTAAACATGAACAAAATCAGTATGCATCTAAACTAAATGTTAGTTAATTCTGTTGAAAAGGTTCATATGTAACTGAAAATACCATGGCCTTTCTTTTTCTCTTTCTGACACTATGCATCACTAAATCTTGCAAATGAATCCCTGCAATTGTAACTGTTATATGCAAGGGTAGTAACAGCATATGCAATTCAGTATTTCTGCAAAATAGAAACAATTCTACAGTAGATATAAATGTTATTCCCTTACGACACGGTTATCAGAGAAAGGCTCTCTTCTCTGCTGGAATACTTTTCAAAAGTATCAGCCTCTGCTGGTATGAAGAAATGCAATTGAGAAGACTTCTCCTGTGCAATAGCTAACACTTTATTCTGACGTACTGACCAGAAACTTTTTTGTGATTTAAAATCTGAGAGAGTCTGACAGTTGAACTGATACTGCAGCCAGTGCTTTTTCTATCAAACTGTTTTTGCTAGAAAATGGGATTTTTGATTAAATTGAGATGTGCAAGAAGTGATGAAATTTTCTACGTAAAATTTCTGATGCTTAAAAATCAGGAATTGCTGAAAAAGGTTCCAGATTACATAATGAAAATCATAATCTTGCATCGTATGTTTCCATTTTGTTTTAGAAGATTGATTTTCTACAACCAGGGGTTCTTGGGACACATGAGTCAACATTAAAAGGGAAGAAAGCTGTGTTTAAATGACTTCTTACAGCATCTAGGTAGTGGCGAGGTAGTCTAAAGTTAATCCTTGTGCCGAAAAGTGTTTTCCACACTGCATTGCCATACATCTAGTACTAAGAACAGCCCCAAGTTTTAAAAAATAATTACAATTGCACTAATCACCTGTTCAAACAAAAAACAGATGATCAAATTGCTCTTGTCTCTAAACTCTAAATAATACAATGGAAAAAAATCACTATCTTTCTAATTATGTCAGATTTTTAACGAGGCAGAAATGAAATGATGCCATTGCTCAAGTCTGTGGGCCAGACTGCAGTTTATACAGTTCCTTTGCAAAAATCCACATGGATCCAATCTCTCCAACCACTTCTCTCTTATTTATCACAGCTCTTTGATTTCCTGAACTTTGTAGCATTTTTGTATGGAAGCTAGTGTAAACTGTTATCTCCTCACCCTTCATCTCCCAAACTGACATTTCGGGTCTCGTGGGAAGAACAGATTCTAATATTTTCTGCTTATCCAGACAATTGTTACTGTTTTCTTGACAAAACCTCCAGTCTTTCCCTTAGTGAAGACATAAGCCTCTTCCTTTGCGTTGATGAAATCCCATCCAGCTATATTCCTATACCTCTGTCTATTCCTTACGCCAGTTGAAGACACAAAGTCAGTTATTTCCATGCCCTACCTGTTTAGTTCTCATTTTGGAATCTGGTGACAGATTGTTGTAGGTATAATGGGCCTGCGTGACTCCACAGAAAAGGACTGCAACAATACCTGAAATTCAAAGAAAAAACAGAGTTAGCTGCTTCTATTTTCTTATTTCGGTTTGTCAAAGGGCTGCATAAAAAAAGCTAATTAGACCGTTAACAGCATTTTATAACAAAATAACTTTAAGGTATGTTTTATAAGAGCATCTTTCAAACAAACTACATTTTTTTTTCTTTGCTAAAAATCATTGAAGTCTTGAATCTTTTACCCGATCCATCATGCATTCATAGCATTTCCACTGCTGTGTATTTGGCCCAAAACTCTAGAAAATTTGTTTGAATTAATATATGGTAACATCTGACCATAATCTGACTTGACAGTTAGGCAAGACTAAAATAATCATAAGATGAAGGACTTCAGACTATTTTAAAACTTTGGCAGAGACTGAATAGGAAAGGGAAAAAAAATTATTACATTTAAATGGTTTGAGAGCAGTTGGTACTGAATGACTGCAACAGAGAAAAGTCATTTCAGTCTGTGTCTGATTATTAGCCTTACCACAAGCAGTGTGTAACACGTGCAAGGCGGACAACATGACACCGCTGAAAAGTGATGCTCTGGCAGGTGTAAGCTGCATTGCCCAGAATGGCTAGGTCAATGACTGTAGCCTTGTGGCAGTAATTATACTTCCTAGCTTGTGGAAAGTCTTGAGGAGCAGGGCAGCAGGTTTGTCAGGAATAATAATAATAAATTTACATTATAGTGATTTTTCATATTTTCGAAATACTACCTCCCTGGCCCTGGTCCTAGCTCACTAGAATTACTGAGTAACGTCACTGTAATGCAGTATTACAATTAAAGTAGCTGATAAGATTGTAACTTCAATTTCCTGTCAGATCTGGACACAGATAAGGCAGAAGGAACCCACACAGGGAGAAAAGGGAAAAACCAAAAATAAGTGTCCAGCAGTAACCATATATGTAAATGCCCATGAAGAAAGAACACTCTGTGCTTTTCTTAAACTTGGTGTACATCTACACAGATAATTATTTACGCAACAGTTCAGGGCTTGTTCGTATCTATTCCAGTCTTTCCTCTGGAAACTTCCATGCGCACTTCCTGAAGCACGTGAAGCATGCATGTTCTGCTTGCTTTCTGGGTGCACAGCACACGAGCACCAAGGGGTTTTGCACGAAGCCAGCCCGCAGTGTGACCCCGCACGCCTGGGATCTCCGGGGCTCGCGTACAGGCAGTGTTCCACCAACCACCCTACCATGCTTCGGTTCTCATGCCTCTCAGCCCTTCTACTCACTACCTCCTGTCTAAGAGCCCCAACATACCCTAATTAGCATTTTAGTTCTGCTTCCTCATGGGCTGCTCTGCAAATTGTTAGGTAACTTCTAGCTCATAGGCTGCTGACATGTACTGAAATAACACTGGTGAAGCCAAGGAAACACACTGGGGCAACAAAGCAAGCAAAAAGATACCTGTCCAGGTTTAGGCAATATCCATCCTTGCAATGTGACTGTGCAGCAGCTTTCTAGGCATTTATTGGGTTAAACTACCATGAACTGAACATATAAACCAGTTCTACTCGAAGCAAAGAGCATTAAGTAGAATAATGAAAATGATCCCAATCTGTGCCTCCAGTCCTGGACTTGAAACTGGACAAGGCTTCCTCCAGCTTCTCCAGTATGGTGAACCTCCTGAGTTTACAAAGCCCAGCAAGAAGAGGCTCGGTAAGGGGGCAGAATCTACAGTGCTGCAGGCTTTTGCACAGCAAACCCAGTATGAAACAATCTGCTACTTCAAAAGGATTAACAGAAGCAGGATGGGCTTCACAGGGTTACAGGAAAAAATGGATGGTAATGTACTGAACAAGTGTCAGGTGAAAGTGCTGGTGCCTTGACAGGTTCTTTAATGGGCTTACCCAAACCTCTAAAAGTCTGAATTTTACCAGCAAGAGGGCCCAGGAGGTCAGTGAAATATCCTACTCCCCTAACACACAGTATAGATGAGGAAACACGGCAAAGCAAAAAATGCTGAAACTATTTCATTTAGGGGAGTGTGTGCATATGGGAGCAGCATGTGGCCACGTACCAGTTGAAGTAATTATTACCTCACCATGTCCTTCTCACGTTTCCGACTCTCTTTGGATTGCTAACTGTAAAAATACTGTCCACCAAAATCCAGTTTTCTTTATTTGCAATTACTCTTGTTTCTGGGATGAATTGAGGCATGGCATTAATATACCTTTGATGGAAGAAAAAAGTATGGAGTAAAAAAATCTGAGATGAATTTGGCACAAGGGATAAATGCCATCAGAAAGAAAATGAGAAAGCAAATCTGTTTTTTCCCCACAAACCACTGTGGACATTTTCTTTGCTTCTGGGTTCTCTTTCTATTGTAAATTTACCTGTACTGCTTCTACAGAACACAGTCTCTGCAGTCAAGAGAAATTCCACTGAGCTTTAACTGGTGTGTCTTTGTTTTTTTAATATTTATTTTCTTATGTCTGTTTTGATATTTATTGTTTTCTAACTACACTAGGACTTCTCATTGCAGTAAATAATGTGTGGAGTAGTGAGATTGTCACTGCCTAAACGTGTTCCAGGAAGTTCATGTGTTTGTGAGGTCTAATTGTTCTCTTAAATGCATCTAATGCATCTTTTTTCTTGGTAACCTTATTTGATTGTGCAGAACCAATCTGGGGAGTTAAAAAATTCTTGAGGCATTAATAATATGCAATGAGATGGTCAAACAATGAAATTTCAGTTAAAAAACATAGCCAATCAGTAATGTAGCTATGTGTCACTAGCTCCAGGCTCAGTAACAGAAATGAAGATAAGAGTTTCTGATTCATTTTCTTCTACATGAATCATCATCATACTAAGTCTGGCATTTTTCAAATTGACTATTCAATTCAACTATGGATATAAAATGTTTTTTGACTGCTAAGAAACTGTTAATTATGGGAGGTGAGAGAACTGAGAGTGACACGAGGAATAAAATGGCCCAGATCTGATTTTACAATAGGAATAAATGATCTGAACCATGTAATTATGCAAGTGTAGAAACCAGACACTCTGTTTCCAGGGAAGACCGGGGGAATGCGGTGGAATATTTCGACTGCTACAATTGAAGGCTTAATATGTACCAGCCATGCCTCTCATGATGAATGCTTCATTGAAAGGCTTGGAGAAAATTGTTTGTAATGCATTTCCATAAAAATGATTACTTCAGAGTAATGGCCAATTACATGTTAATGCAACTACAGAGGAAAGAGAAGTACCTAAAGATCCTAACACAGAACTTTTTAGTTAGATAGAAAAAGCAATCTGGATTTTGTTTGTAAGAATGTTAAAGCTGGATTTTGAAGTTAGCTGGTTGGGTACCAAAATACTGCATGAATTGTATATGGAACATAAATTAGGTAGTTAAATTTTTGCAGGCTTTCTTTAACAGAGAAATAGATAAGTGCAAATATGGTAATACTGGAATGGTAAACAGAAAGAATAGATGCAGGGAGGCAGATAAGGTGAGATGGTCCTTTTACCAGTCCTTGGCACTCAGTGCTTTAATTTCGGTGTGCTGGAGACTCAGGTCAGTTCACAGTGCTGTTACATTGTTTCATTTTTAAGTGGCAAATTTAGCAGTTACTGAGATACTACTACAATTGCTGAACAAAATGCTAACCTAAAGTAAACAGGGAATGTTTTGAGTTGAAATGAGTATTCAGTTGTTACATGCAATACAGCCGCTTGTGTCTATAAAGTTACTGAAATTTTTCGCTTGATATAAAAAATGAGAAACCTCACAATAAAACATCTATACTCACTAGTAAAGTTTCAGCTGCAGCTCAACCTCTTTGAAGAGATTTTATTAGAAATAAAAGCTTACCATGTTATTTGATGTTTTTGCTCCTTGTGTAACAGAGAAATAGTGATAGCTTGTTAGCTGCTTATGCCATTAGAGAACTTCTTCTTACGTTAGTTTTGCCAAATACTTCTAGTTGAAACTGTTGCTAGGACAAAAGCTGGTAATATCAAAAGATAACATAGGATAAAGGAGTAACTTACATCTTTAAAAGTGTTTTGCTGGTGGTGTGAAGATTATAAGTGTCAATCTAAAAATAATTCTCATGTTGTCACTTAAAGACAATCTTTTTTTGGATCACTTCACAAATAGGCAAAATGAAGTGTACCCTTGCTTTTCAATAGCTGGTGCTAAGAGAAAAACTGGGAAAAAGTCTGTCTTTTGTCAGAGAAGGGCAGCACGTGTAGTTGTGCTTTTAACGCAAACCTGGAAGTGACTGGCCACAGTCCAAATTTGCTAATCTGAGACAATAAAACTGATGTTATGTCTCTAGCTGTCAGGTCTTTTACTGGTAAAAAAAGGAATTTAGGAAAAAACCCCCAAACCTCTACCTTCTGGGGAAACAAGGCAGTGGATAAAACATATAACTTCATTTGAAAAGATCTCCAGGTAAACTGACTGGTTTTCATCCCAACTTTGGAGCATTCCAGAGCTTCAGAGATGCCTCTCTAGTGATGCACAATGGACTGCAAATCCCACAGTACAGCAAGCAACAGGAACTGGTCTTTCATCAAAGGCAGTGAAATGTGGGGAAAAGAGAACAATGAGGACTGGCTAATAATTATTTAAATTGGATAACATTAATTTTGGAGTCATATTTACGTCAGAATATCTCCACAGCACCTGCTGGGCACATCCCAGTGCAGACTGAGTGTGTGAGTGGCAGGAAATGAGGTACTGCCTTCTGCATCAAATTGTTGCAGTAATAAGACTGTAAAAGCAGTAGCAACAATATCCTTATTCAGTCTATTTTCACAGTGGGTATGAAGTGTGACTAATCATTTTTTTGATACTGAAGCAAAGATTCAAGGCTTCTTGCACCAGACCTGCACCAGTGCAGAACCAAAGCTGGTGCTTTGTTCATGGAGCTTTCGTCTCTGGAGTTGTCTGAGCTTGATTTTATGTTGGAAGTGACAGAAAGCAACAAAAGACAGAGCTGAGGGAGTTGTTTAGGCCCTCATCTGAGGAATGATCATTGGTATTGCACGCTTCAAGTGAGACCTGCACTTCAGCGTTGTAATTTTGTAACCCCAAATGAATTGTTGCATTCAATTTAGATTGGAACTCCTACAGTGAGACACACCAGGTTTTATTTTAGACACGCTAAGAGCGCTTGCTGTGTTTATCCTGAACCTGTTCACTAGCAATAAGACTCCACTATCCTAATTTTATGCGACTGATCATCGATCTCGGCCTAATGCCGTGTTAGAATAGGTACTTTTCTGTAAAAACACTTTTCTTCCCTTGCTGTCTTAAAAGGCTATACGTACAACAGGATCTAAGTTAGCCAGACCCAAGCACTGGCTCAAGTGTGTGCATATTCTGGTCCAGTGATGTTGCTGAACGGGGCGAATGGGATAACTGAAAGTGCACAGAGCGTTGGATCTAGCTTATCTGTCAGCAAAATATATCTAAAACATCCTCTAAGGTACAGAATCCTCCTGACATTCCCCATCTTAGAATACCACATAGATCACCCAGCGCCATCTCTGAAGTCCTACAGGCAAGTAATGGGTTAGTAATTTGTGGCTAACTTGCCCAGTCATCATCTGTCTCTGCACAGCAGTGTAAATGCCATCTTCTTATCTATGAAAAGCCTGCTTTCCTACTTAGGCCCAAGTAGCTTAAGAGAGTTGAGGTCTGTTTCCTTTTGACCTAGAAGCCAAGCTATCCCTTCTCCCTCCTTACTGGGAGGTGTCTACCTACTTCTGTGTATGACACATGGCACGCTACTTATGAATAAAGTGAAGAAAACCACAAGGTTGGCAACTTAAAGCCCAGAATAACTTCCTTTTATGGAATAATGCCAGCCCAGTGAACTAAAGCCAACCAGGTACCAATGTGCATTGTGTTCATAGTGCTCAGAACCACAGACAGAAATGTTTTGATAGATCTCTTCTGAGAGTGATAGAAGACCAAGTTCAAATTACAGCAAGCAGATAGAAAAAGTGAACAGCCACAAGAATAAATGCACTTTGTTAGCAGTACTAACGGAAATGGAAGTTGGCAACGTATGTTCTTGGTATGTCCTAAATACAAAGGTAGCGCAAAACTGCCTCAGTGAGAGACCAGATCTTCAGACTTGTCCTGGGCAGATCAGTCATAATAAGTTGCTTATTTATTTTTGGAGGAAAAGCTTTCTCACTAAGTAGACTGTGCTCTCCTGTGAGCCCCTGAATAAGAAGGCAGGTGTCAGACATATCATGAAATGTTCAGACAAGAATTGCTGAGGGCGTGGAAGCAGTAGTGATTTATTATCACAAGCTATCTCCTTTATAATGATCAGAAAACAAAAATTTTGGGCTGGGCTTCAGAAAACAGTAAAAGAATGAAGATAATCCCCTCCAACATCTTTTCCTGCAAGATCTATTGTCTTCCCTTGCTTTGTAGCGCAGGTCTTTGGCCTGTAGAAATCAGAGGCGGTTGGCTGTAATTTTGATGCTTTTACAGTGATAAATTCTATATGACTTTGAAGTACGCATTAATTGAATACATAAATGCAAATAAATTCACATACATATATTTGAATGCATTTTTGCAGGTATATTAAACTTTTTTACTTTAGTACCTACTTAATTCAAACAGCTGTAGATGGAGAGGGTCTGAGGTGAACATTAAATGCCCATGTACATGATGGAATCTTTCACAGACTAATGACTGAGTGATCCGTTAGAAATTAGCAAATGTTGTTAATTATAAAGCAAGAGAACAAGCAATTAATAAACCTAAGATGTACTTTCCTCATTTATTTTGACAAGTGTTTAATTTAAATTATTTGTGATTTTTTTCATAGCCTACTAGTACATATTCTGTAATGAAGTTTAAAAATGAAAGCAACTATATTAACACTGACCTTACTATAGTACTCTGTTATTACGACTCTGCTCAGCAGTCAGGAATGATATACTTCGGGGCAAATCAGAAAGTGCACAAATTAGATTCTACTGTATAAGAATCAATTTGTCATGCATGTGTCACAGCTTGATGATATAGCTATAAGATTAATAACCATAACATTAATCTATAATTTACAGTTATCAGTATAACAATAATTGTGTAGTCATCCCAGAGTTTTATTTTGAGTTGCTGGTTTCATCACATCCATTTTTCAACCAGGGTCAGGCCCATATATTATGTGTTATATATCACAGGATATCTTGAGGTAGAGGAATAAAACATTTTATAAAATGTTGATCTGTGCTACTCTCCATTCACATTTTATTTAAAAAATCTGCAATCTAAACAAGTGAGCTTTACCACCTACTACACCTACGCAAAAAACTGTATAGCCTGATATTCATAAATTATGATATGCTTCAATAACATATATCAAAAGGCTGATAGTGATTGAAAAACTAGTGTGGAAAGCCTTATGAGAAGAAAATTATTTTGCAATTACATTACTTAATAGCTACAGGGAAATACTGATGTCTAGAGTTAAATCCTTGAAGTTCATTTAGAAGGAATGAACAGAGGAGACACAATATCGAAGGAAAATGAAGACGAATATAGGACTAAATGTACAATGGACCAAGTTAATATATATTTGAAGCAACCCTACTGAAGTAAAAGACATCGAACTAGGAGTTTAGCTCATTAAATGGAGTGGTCCAGCAGGGTCATTTCATGGTTACGATGCTCTCTTTAATTCTAATGATTGCTTCTGAGGATAGACACACCAAAAAAACCCAGTTGATGTATGAATTAAGTAAGACAAAGAGCAAAGCAAGTGAGACAGAAAAGCCTGAAAATGATAGGGTATGAATGAAGAGCTGAGTGTGTTCTGAAGGATGACCGGCTTTCCCCTGGGCTCCAAGCGCCTTCTGCAACAGGTGCTTCGTGCATCACATACCCGAGTGGGAGACTGCATGCAATAACTGCATTTTGCACAGATTTCCTTAGCATGGGTGTGAGAAATCAGAGCCACCTCTGAAATCTGTATCTCCAACAGAACCCAAGTCAGCTGAAAATTTCTTAACCAATGCAGTAATTCTCCTGCTGAACTGGAAGTTTAAAATCATTTTATGAAAGGAGAGGAGTGGAGCTATTTCAGATGAGATTGAGAGAAGATGAAAGCAACCTCAAAACTGGTTAAACCAGACAACTAAAAATACTCACTCTGAAGTGTAATGTTAGCACATTACTAATAAAGTCAACGCATTTACAAAACACAGATTCAAACTTCTGAAGCTACAAGAAATGCTCCATGAGTTTTTTCCACTGTAACAGCTTCTGACAAAAGCCTTTCACAGAAACTAAAGGGCAAAGACTCAACTGATCAAACTTTGCCTCCTCACAACAGTGTAATCAAAGAATTTCCACCTGAAACTCAGAACATGCCCACGAAAAAAAGGCTAGTGACAAACCTAACAGGGCTTGACATGTTTTCCTTGAAATTTGTGTGTTGGCAGAGCAATTCTTTTTTATATGCCTATATCGGTTCTTTTCTTTATAAGAAATAACTAAATTTCCCAAAAATTTTTCTATTTTTTCCTTTAATTGGAACTTTACTCTGGTGCCACTTTCCTTCTCTGGCTCTCCCTCTGTCTATCTAAAATTCCTCACCATGGCTACTGTAAAAACCATCTGTGGTATTCAATAATTAAGTCTTTTGTTTCAGATATTTTATATATTGCAAAAGAAAAGAGTAATGAAACACTCTTCAGAGTGACTACCAGGAGAGGCTATGCTGTCTGTCATCACATTTGCAGTATGCAGAAAAGATATACGTCAATTATCTTTTGTCTGGACATACAAGTTTGTTCCTATGCCCAAAATACGGAAGCACTGAGACTCTGAAAGATATTAGTGTTTCCCTTACAAATCCACTTTTTGGGTACAATATATAATGTATAACATCAGTTGTGTGTTTGCTGAAGCATAGCATCCTTGTTCTCAGCTAGGAATGTATTTCAGAACAGCCTTTCCTTGGAATTCATTGCATTAGGAAATCATTACCTCCAGGAGAAGACAAGTGATTAATAATCACCCTTCTTTACCTCCATTTTTATGTAGTAATCGTGTCATATTTTTAAGAGCTCTTAAGCATAAAGACAAAAAATGGACTTTTATTCCAGCTAGTATGTGATGGAATACCATCGTGTGATGGAATACCATCCTTTTGTTCAGTTTATGTGCTCTTCTTTCTACTCATGGGCCTGAGGATTTTGGCAGTAAGCAGGAAGCAAATTTGTATATTTAATATGGCAAATATGCCAGAAGATGCAGATGTTAAAACCCATTTTGAAATAGTTTCATCGTGTGGCTAATATTAAAAAAGTAACATGCTGGCTCCATAGAAGTCAGTAGAAATATAACTGTTGGCTTCAAAAGGCTTTGAACCATTTTGCAAACAAACCAGCATGGGATGCATTAACACTCCGTTAAGCAGTTTTCTGCCCCTGACTTTCCGTGACATCAATTAGAGCACTAGATTTCAGAGGTGACAGCATCAAGAACGTTAAAATGATTGAGCTCTTACAAACTTTGTTCTTTCAAATAACGCTATACAATAGGTTGCTGTCAAGGTAAATTATATCCATTTATAACTTTTGCCTAAACTTCTGTGGACTCTTTATGTTGTAAAAAGCAGTCTCTGAGTAGGGCCTTGACTGTGATTGCACAATTTCTGTCTCAGTATTAACAAAACCTCAGTGGGATCACACCCACTTCCCTGGGACACGACTGTACCTCTCCTGCTGCAAAATGTGCTTAGGGAGGCACACCAAACAAGATGATTTTTTTTTTTTTAATCCAGAGGTAGCTGCAACCCCCTGGCAATGTTGAGGATGACCCTGTCCTCTCTTTAGTCATTGATAGTTGGGAAAAAGGAGGAGGGCCCAGGACACGCAGTGCATGCAGAGGAGCACACCATCTCCAACAGTCACGCGACACCGTGTGTTTGCTTCCTCAGACCTACCATCAGCTTTGGTCCTAGAGCTGGGCAATTAACAGTGGCACTGACAGGGCTGGGACAACATAGGGAAGAAAGACTGTGGGCTTTAGTCTGATCTAATCAGCCTTTGTCTGGAAGAACTATTCAATGTCTCTACAGTTAAAAGATGAAACCATCTCCAATGTAGCAACTGGCTTTTAAAAGCTTTATGTATGATGTCATGCTCAAAATAAACATGCAATTTTCTCACACTAGAGGCATATTATAAAACTGCTTTTATTCAATAAAATGAAACACTTACCTGTAAGACCAGCGGCTTCTGCTGATAAGAAGGCACTCCAGGACAGGAGGAAAAACAGACCTGTCTCCAACATAGGGAATTCACACAGTTTTGTAAATTTTGTCAAGTGCTCAAAGATTATTAAGGAAAAATAAAAATCCAGCTGTTTTGTAAGCTAAAATTGCCCCCAACCTGAGAAAGGATGAAAGAAAGAAAGCTCCCCCACTATACGCATCTATAGAAGTTGAATTCAGGAAAAACTGCACAGCTTCTAAATTATCCCACACAAAGAGGAAAATCCAGCACAGGTTTTAAAAAGGTAAATTCTACAAGTTGGCTCTTTCAAGTACTTTTGTGGTTGTTGAAATAATCCCTAATTGGTTGCATTTTATATTCTTTTCCCAGAAAAAGGGGAAAGTAATTTTGTCCAGTTTTGCAAACACATGGGCTTTTGTTTACATTTGCATCAATGCGAGACAGATTAAAATTGCTGCTCTTTCTGTGATAGTATTTTACATGAAGAACTGTAAAACACAAGAAAAAAATGCAGGGCAACAGATATTGCTTTTATTTCTAGTTAAACTGACTGACTTCATTTACCAACCTGATCTTCCTGCTTGACCAGCCTGATCTCCTACTATGACCAGGTTACCCGCCTAGGGGATGAGGGAAAGGCTGTGGATGTTGTCTACCTGGACTTTGGTAGGGCCTTTGACACTGTTCCCCACAGTATCCTCCCGGAGAAACTAGCTGCCCATGGTTTGGATGGGTGTACTCTTTGCTGGATAAAGAACTGGCTGAATGGTGGAGCCCACGGAGTGGTGGTGAATGGAGTTAAATCCAACTGGCAGCCGGTCACAAGTGGTGTTCCCCAGGGCTCAGTTTTGGGTCCAGTCTTGTTTAACATCTTTATCAATGATCTGGATGAGGGGATTGAGTGCTCCCTCAGTAAGTTTGCAGATGACACCAAGCTGGGTGGGAGTGTCGATCTGCTTGAGGGTAGGAAGGCTCTGCAGAGGGATCTGGACAGACTGAATCGATGGGCCGAGGCCAACTGTATGAGGTTCAACAAGGCCAAGAACCAGGTCCTGCCCTTGGGTCACAACAACCCCATGCAACTCTACAGGCTTGGGGAGGAGTGGCTGGAAAACTGCCCAGCAGAAAAGGACCTTGAGGTGTTGCTTGACAGCTGGCTGAACATGAGCCAGTAGTGTGCCCACGTGGCTAAGAAAGCCAACGCATCCTGGCTTGTCTCAGGAATAGTGTGGCAGCAGGAGCAGGGAGGTGATCGTGCCCCTGTACTCGGCACTGGTGAGGCCGCACCTCGA
>Ga0065711_1035508_pt1 | contig 22231 bp, 21 predicted proteins | sample Hoacrofraction12_FD_59098 | JGI IMG/M metagenome (GOLD analysis project Ga0065711, IMG submission 59098) | Hoatzin crop microbial communities from Cojedes, Venezuela - Epithelial fraction 12 v2 (version 2) | ecosystem: Host-associated > Birds > Digestive system > Esophagus > Crop | place... | reverse complement strand
TTTTTTTTTTTTTTTTTTTTCATTCCCATCGGGGCAGCACGGTGGCAGGGCTTAACCTCTGCCAGCAGCCCAGAGACAACCAGCACTTCGCAAACTCGCTCCATCAGATGCTGGCTGGGCCCATTGTCACCTGATCTTGGCCACAGGCACAGTAAGTTCTGAGAGGGGAGCACCTGGGGGAAATCCCACCTCTTCTAAATAGAGGGACGAGGACATTTCCCAAAGCTGCTCCTCTGGGAAAGCCCCAGCCACACGATGGGTGGCAAAACGAGAAGGGCAAGGGGTGTGTGTGTTCAGTTGATAACGAAGGTGGCGAATTTCCGAGGTTACTCATTAGCTGGGCGCCAATGCCCTGTGCGGAGAAGGGTGTTTGGCAATTGTGGGGTGTTTTTCCCTCTAGCACAGCTCTGATTGCCAGGGAGGAAAGCCAGTGACAGGAGGTGCTACCTCACCCACCTGCCTGCTGCCCCAGGGCGAATTTGCAGCTCGAAAAACCAGTATATTCCTCCCAGACACAGACTTAGAAGTGTACTGCTTCTTCTCTCTGCCTTTTTCATTTTCCCTTTTTTCCCCTTCCCCCCTCTTTCTCCTTTTTTTCCATTTTTCTCTCCTTTCTCACAATTTTGCCTTTCTTCCTGTTTTTCCCTTTCCCCTCTTTTTTCCTTTTTCTCTTTTTTTGTATTTTTTTTACTTTTTCCCTTCATTCTTTCTTTTTTTCTTTTGTCCTATTCCCTTTTCTTTTATCTTCCTCTTCCTCTTTTTCTCCCCCTTCTCCCCTTTTCCCTTTTTCCCCTTTCCTCTCTTTCCTTTGTTCCCTGTTTTTCTTTTTTCCAGACCATGGGGGAATAAGGGCACCATTCCCCTGTAGGAGAGGTGGTGGTTTGGAACTGGTCCTGTCCATCTCGATCACGGAGGGGCTGCTCCAGCCTCTCCTGTGGGGCAGGTCCCCACCAGCCGTGGGCCATCTCACCATTTGGGGCCAGTTTTGTGGGGAAACCAGGAACCACACCTGGTTTGTGCACGGGGCATTTCCACCTCGGGGCCAGCCCTGAGCCGGTTCCTGTGGCCCTTCACGGAACTTTGCTCTTGCCATGGGGCATGCAGGAGCCGGACCCCTCCGGCAGCCGAGCTCCTTGGCTCTGAGAAACGGCACTGAAATACACACATAGCTAATCAATCAGGGCTAATTAATCAGCTGAAGTAATAACCGGCATTGATGCAGGAGACTGATCGATGGCTTTTTAGTTCAGCCTTGCGTCTTCATTGCAAATTATTGCAGCTGGCAGTGAGCACTGTTTTCAGCCGAGGAACATAACAACTGACCAAGTTTTTTGGGGGAATGTTTGAGATGGAGTGGCAGCATCGCCTTGCTCACGGGACCCCTCTGTGCCACCCTGGCTTCCTGATGACATTGGGTGTCCCACAGAGGCTGGGCCAGAGAAAAAAGAATTAAAAAAACTAACTGGAAGCTGGGTGGCCACTGCAGGCTGGATGGGGTGACGGCTCCTCCATCCCTCTCGCTGCCAGATGATCTGTGTCTCAAGCACTACTAAGCCCACCTTGGTGGCTCTCACCTTTTTTTTCTTGCAAGCAGCTTTCCTGGCCAGACACAGACTTGCCAGGTGGTTATGGCTGCCATGAGCCCTTATGCTGAAGCAGCAAGAAGAGTTACCCTGGAGGCCAAAAAAAAAAAAAAGCAGGAATATTTTTCCTGCCTCGCCAATGAGCTGAAGTCATGTAGCGAGGTGTCCAGGAGGTGCTTGGTCCATCTGCAGGACCACAGGATGTGCCCGAGGAGACCCTCTCCACCCCACATGGCAAAAAAAATAACACCAACACCTTAGGCTTCCCTCGTGGTCTGAACAACAAGATGTTGCAACTCATGTGTTAAACTTGGCCTTCTTGGCAGTTTTTATTTTATTTTATATGAGCAATGCTGTTTTTCAGCTGGATTTGTCCTTTCTGGCTGCGGTGGGAGCCGACCGCAGGTGTTGTCGCAACCGGTTGTGCTTCTCTGGGGAGTGGGAGCATCCTTTGGGTGGGGTGGGAGGTGAGAAGTGGGTCAGGACCAGCAGCTCTTGTTTTGGGTTAAGGGGTCTAACCAAGAGTCCCACAGCTCAGCTGTGGGAAAGACAGGGGCAGTATTTTGGGTCTTCAGGTGGCAGGAGTTGAGGCTGCGCTTGGGTCCAAGGTGACAGCAAAAGCTGTGCAGGAAAAGCATTTTTTGTGCTGCATAGGGTGCTGCTCCCCAGGCTGGGACATTACACCAGCAACAGAGGGAGACCCGGGAAGAGAGTTTGCCATAGGTACGTGCAAAGTCTTGGGAACTTCGGACCTGGACCCAGGGGGTGTCATGGACCTCCTACACAAAGACAGCAAGTGGCTTGGGTGTTGGGGAGGGGGATAAAAGATATTACAAAATAGAGGCAAGGCAGAGATGGGGGAAAAGGCATTGCTGCCCCCAAGCAAGGGGGGGCAGAGGCTGCAGGAGCCCTGGGCCAGCCTGGTTTTGGGTTGAGGGGTCAGGTGGCTGGTGGGGTTGAAGGCATGTGTCCCACCACTGGGGCCTGTCTGCTGGGAAATGCTTGCAAGCAGTTGGTTTCTTGGCACGCAGTGGGTTTAGTTTCCATCTCTTCTCATAAATAGGTCAAAACTGGGAAGTTTGTGGTCTTTCAAGCCAAAACGGACTTTGAGTGCCCCCGCCCCCAGGTACCATCTACAGGTCGAAGCTGAAACTTGGTCCTGCTGGTGTAGCTCCATCTTCTTACCCGCTACATGAAGAGAGCTGGGGACTTGCTCTCTTTATACAGTTTATTGTCATCTTCAGGGCCTTTTATGTTGTTTTGTAGAGAGAAGGCCATAGGCACATCTGGACTCTACATCTGGCCATAGCCACACAAACATCTGGCTCTAAGGGCTGTGGAGATGGGCTCCATGCAAATGTGAGATACTTTGCAATCAACAGCAGGAATCTTTGAGTCTAGATCTACATTGCACATAGATCCTATATAGCTTTCTCCCACTGAGGTTAAATACTGGTGTCCATGGACTCCCAGGTCAGAAAAAGAAGGAACAGGTACCTTGAAGGCATCAGAAAGCCCAGAAAAAAGTCACTTTAGCCCTTCCATGCTACACATTTTCTTACACAAATCTTGCAGATGTGCAATATATGATATTCGTCTATAGAAATCCTACAAAACGTGAAGTCTGAGCTATAGATCAGTTTTATTAACAGTATTACAGTTCACCATCAACGCGTGTAAACTACTCACCGTGATAAACTGGAACATGATAGCCTTGCTCATTTAAAACATCCCTGAGCACAGTCCAGAGGATTAGCAGCCAAATCAATGAGAAGCAGCCGTCCAGCTCCGTATTTAAGGAAAACCTCATCTCCTGAGAAATCCCTTACCTTTAATTGTATCTAATAGCATAATTGCATCTTTGGCCCCAACAGACCTAAAATCAATCTGACTAACGAGTGACACAAAGAAATGGGAATTAAACTGATGCTTATCTCCGGTAACTAAATAGAGGGCTCTCGTTCTACATAATGTATATATAAATAATAGAGTAGCCCCTGCAAGCACAGCGCTGTCAGCTCACTCGGAGGAGTAGAGCCATTAAGATGGACACTCAGGACACATCCCCCGGTATTTAGCCGAGCGCCTTGCCGAGCTCTAAAGAATAACACAACTTTTGAACCCTGTTGAAAAAGAGCTGAACAGTGATGTTACTATCTTTCCTAAAAATATTCTTGACTTTTACACACCGTTCCTCAAAACTTGTTTTTGCAGCAGCATTTAGCTGCCATCCATGTTAGCCTTTTTCTGGGACTGTAGTTATTTCTAGTTAACAAGGTGATGAGTGAACTTCTGATTTCTCATCATCCTTTAGCTCTTCCTGTTCGCTTTTGGTGCATAAGAGAATCATGAATAAGTGACAGAAAAAAATATTTGTTTCTAAGAAACGAAATAAAAATAGCTATTGCCCAGCGTGATTTTCCCTCTCTCTTTATGCTGCAATGCAATCACTAGAGGGAGGCAGACGGCAAATTTATCTATCCTAAGCTCTCAGCCAGTTTATGTTGCCTTATAAATGACAGCAGAACAGTTGGAAGGAGGAGCTCCCGGTATGTCACGCTGCCTGGGAGGAGAAATGTGAGCACTTGCTGAAATTAGCTTGATTTTGGTGAATGTCCCTTTGATGGCCCTGCCAGCACCAGTGGTCCCCAAGGCGGCTGTGCCCCCGCAGTGGCTGCGGCCAGCCCAAGGGCCTCAGCAGCTTCGGAGCTGCCAAGCTGCCCAGGGTCGATTCAGGTCCATCAGCTCATCCTGGCAGAGGTTCAACCTCGTCCCGAGAAACCAGGAGTGCAGGAGCTGGTGGAGAGGATGAGACCTGCAGTTTGGGTTTTTTGGCCCTATGGTGCAGAGTTTGTTTGTGCAGCTCGGCAGGGGCCAAGGTGATGTGCCCACCGGCTCTCCTCCGACAGACACACTTCGGCCAGGCAGCCTCAAAATAAGTAAGAAAATCAGCAACTGCTGAGCATGAGGATTTGGTCAAAAGGGCTAAATGTCCTAATGGACAATTTATGGTTTTATGGAAATATGGTAAAACTAAAAAAAAAAACCTACCAAAAAACTCAAAACATCCCCTATATTTTAGAATTCCTCACTCAAATACTTACATACTGGCAAATTAAAAATAAACTCAGCCCTATGACTTATTTCACCATCTCCACTCTACCATCTGCTAAGCTAAAATCAAGCAAACGCTCCTGTTCTCTTCACAAACCAAATGATACTTCAGGGACCCCCCTGCTTCGTCGTCCAAGATTTACATCGTGGCAGCAGGGCGCTGTCTGAAGTCTGCGAGGGCAAACCCCATTTAGGTGCTAAGCATGGAGCGGGGTTTGCAGCTCCGTCTGTGCCTGCTGTAGGACAGCGAGAGAGAATCTGGGGTCTCTTTCGACATGTGTAGTTACAGACACATGGCCACGAGAAGAGCAGGTTTGTGCCACGAAGAATCACAGCCTCTCGCTGGCCTGCTGGCCATTGGGACCGCACATGGGATGGGCGGAAAAGCTTAAAAATCGGGACCGGGGACGCAGCCGCTTGCATCAATGCCGCTGCGAACCCCAGGCAGCTGGGACGGTCTGACGTGCTGCTTGTTCTGACCCACGAAACAAATGAGTGTATTTGTCCCTGAACATCCATCAGCCTGTCAAGCTGTGATGATTTAGAAGAGAAAAAGGATTTTATATTTTATTTTGCTAAATGATGATTGACATTTTAAAAGGGGTATTGTCAAAGCCTCTTGTCAGCCTAATTGCCTTATCTGTGTGTCTGCGAATGACAAGTTAGACTATTACAGCTGAAAGAATTTTAAGCATCTAATAATTTACACATCATCACCTGGGCTATTTGCTTTCCACACTTGGGTTTAGGAGAGGAGAGGAGCTGCTTGTGTTTCAAGGCGGTTTCACCTGTTTCACTCAGTCCTGTGTTAGGACGGTGCAGCCCCAGGGGAGATCACAGCCTCTAGCAGAAGCCAGTTAAAATGTTGTGATGAAAACACTCACTTTTACATTAGTTGTGGTTTTTTTTCCCTCCAGTGATTGAATCCTTTTTTTTTTTTTTAAGAGAAAAAGAAACTTGGACTCTGTTTCTGGCATACCAGCATTACTTTAATTCCAGTTTATGGCTTTATACCTTGTAAAAGAATAGTGCCTTCTCTCTGAAACACACAGGAAAGGAGGAATACTGGAAGGCCAATCGAAAGAGCAGGTCTGTCCCTAATGAGTGGTAGCTGGCCTCATTTCACTGATTAGCTAATTGGTATCACAGGGGTAGCAGGGCAGTATATGAGTGACTGAGCTCCCAGACTAGACCCTTTGCTGCAGGGATGTGTTTTGGTAGTGGGGCTGGGAGAGGTGGTGACCCTGTGTTTGCTCTTCCTTGGGAATTGTTTTAGGGAGGGAGAGGTTTTCCTTTTCTTTTTTGGTCTTGTCTTAATGTTGTGCCTCCGGTAATCTCTGTCATGAAGCCTTCGTCCTCCCCAATGCTTCTGGCCCTGCTCCTGGTGCCCTGGGTGTGGGGACTAGCTGCTGGCAGGCAGGCTCCTGGGGTGGTGCTGAGGTCTCGCTGCGATGGTGCTGGCTGCAACGCTGCCCGTGCTACCCCAGAGGTGAGTGATGGGAAGTCAGGACTCAGTTCCCTGTAGGAAACTCCCTTCATGGGATCAGTGTCCTGCCTGCTTAAGAATCCTCCTCTCCTCTGCCTGGCCCCTATGGATTGAAACACAGCTGGGCTTTGCTTGCTCTGTTTTGGGGGTGTGTTTATACTGGTTGTGGTCTAACAGCGTAAATCAGGCATTGCTGTTGGAGGTAGGGAGGGGTGAATATTTGTTATCATGTGGGAAAGATGAGGTGGCCCAGAGGCTTGGTCCAGGCCCAGACAAAACCCCAACCTACCAGGACACAGTGGATTTGGTGCTCCCTTCCCATCGGGCTTGGGTTGGGCTCTCTCTGAGCAGCATTACAGGCATGGGCAGTGGTCCTTGGGTCTGTAATGAGACTCTTTTCTTTATAGGCACGTGGGTCCTCTTGGAAATATCAGCAGGTTAAACCAGGTAAGATCTAATTCTCAGGCCAGCTTTCTGTTTTTTTAGCCTGAACAAATCATACCCAGAATTTGTTGGGTACCTCAAGCCATGGTGTGGAAAGCCAGGAGCAGCAATCTGGCCCTGGGTTGGCATGGAGAGGGAAAGGGATGTGGCAGATACCGAGTGCTGAGGAGGGAAAAGTCAGTGCTGTGTGGGAGATAACGTGTGCTGCTGTCTTGTGGCTGCCAAACCCCTACCGCAGAGCAGGACCTCGGGGGCAGGAGCAGCACGGTGTAGCAAATCGCTGTTAGGTAGCAATTAAAACAAGTAGCAAAAGTTCAATCCAAACTTTAATTGTGCTCCTGTAGGGTAAACCTATAGCTTCTAGCTTTCAGATAGCATTTTTGGAAAATACCATATTTCTTGCTGCCCAAGAGAAGGTGTTTCCCGCTTTGAGGGTTAAATTAGCTATGGTGAGATGTTAATGTTGCTCATCCTACTGAAGCTCTGAGGGCTGCTTTCTTGGCTGAACCCTTTAAAGCAAAGGAGTTGAAAAGGCCTTCAGGAATGCTCTACCTCACGGGTCTACAGGTGTATAAATAACAAACTTTGCCCATGTACTGAAACCAAACGTAATAGGGTGCTTGTTGCTTTTGTGACTTGTCCTTATGTGGTAATTCCCTGAGCCTTTAGCTTTGAACCCTAAATAGCCCGACCCTGTGGCTGGGAACCTGCCTCCCTGGGACAAGCGGCACCTGCTGCGTGGCCGTGCTGGGACCTCGGTGCTCTTCTGTCGCCATGCTGGGGGGAGGACTCAAAGCATGAGCGGGTCCTGTTCTGGTGTGGTAGCAGGGGGGGTACAGCCCGGCTCCCCGTGGGGCAGGAGGTGGTGGGAGCCAGGGCGTCTCCAGGTGCCCCCAGCCCTTTGAGTACTCTGGAGTGGCCTGTACTGGTTGGGAGAGCACTGGTGGGGAGGAGCTCTGGGGTAGGTTGCAGGTGTGGGTGGAAACAGGCACTCAGGCTGGAAGGGATGGCAGTTTTAGGCTGACCCCAGGCTGGTGTGTGGGTGCGTGCCCAGGTGGCCTCCTCCCCTTGACCCCAGGACCTGACACAGGGTTACTTGCATGTTCTCCTGCTGATGGGTTTGCATGTTGCTTGGCAAACGGGAGTGGGATGTCACAAAATGGGGAGGTAAGGGAGCCGGAAAATAATTTCTACAAAGAAGGACTAGTAACTCTTTCTGGGAAGTGGAAGAAAACTTAAGGTTGTTGCTGCTTGTATTCCAGAGTCAGATTTTCCTTGGATATTGGCATACGTGCCTATAAGAAGCTGCCACAGAGTCCTGAAGTACAAGTATGGGGAGTTTTCTCTTCCAGCATACAGTGGCGATTCTCCAGTAAACTTTTGGTGCAACTGGACAATCTGGGCAGGCTCCAGAAAGCATATAATAATTTATATTCAGGGCTTTATCACTAAGGAGGGTTGCAACAAAAATGAGGACAAAATCCTATTTGAAGGAGTTTCTTCACTGGTGGAAAACAGTGTGGTTTATGCTTGCTGGAAAAAGGAGATGCATGTTTTTGCCACCTTTGCTCAGGCTGTGCACGTTGTCTTGTTGAAGAGGCACTTGCCAAACTGCAGAGACACACAATTTAAAGGGAAATACTACATTTTCCAAGACCACGAAGGTGAACCTTTCTCTAAAGATGATGTTATTTCTGAATCTCCTGCTCCTAAACTACCAAAGCAAGATAGTATTTTTCAGTCTGGATGGGCTGAAGACCTTAGAGATGTGCTGGACTTTGCGATGACAAGTAGCACCGTGAGTCTTGGAAAGACCATGGTATTGAGCAGTGGGTTGATGTGGGGAAGAGGGACAACGCTGGATACTATGGTTGTGGGAAGTCCCGTTGAGCTTGTCCCATATGAAGGTGCAAGGACACAGCTTCTAGAAACAACAGCTACTTGTGTGCTGGGTTGCAAGTTGCGAGGAGATCTGAAATGCTGCAAGGAAGCTCAAGGCAGAGGAACACCTAGGGGCATAATCCCTACTGTGGTGCAGGATACCTGGAGTCAGAGTCTCTCTGTGGGTGGGGACGTCACTGTGGGTTTTGGTTATATGCACAGGCTTTCAAGTATGCTCTTGGAAACTCCTTTGCTCAGTGCCTTGCAGGTAGCAGAGCCTTTTTTGCAGCCAGCAGGCGTGGGTCTGGAGAACAGGCAGCCTGTCCTGCACCCTACCCTGAGGCCAAAAGATCTGGGAGACCTGGAGTTTACTATTAAACCAACATGCACAAGTTACCTGGATTTGGCTGCACTTTCACAGGCTTTGTCCCCTGGCAGAAGAGGAAGCAAAGGGAACGCAGGTACCACCACGTGCCAGGGGCTCAGCACAGTCAGTCTAAAGCAGGATGAAAGCCATCCCCAGCTGAGTGTCCCAGCTGATCACACAGTGAGCAGCGATGCTGATGGCCTTGCAGAGGGCCTGATGCCCAGCCTGAGTAGCCCATATGAAGTAGTACATGGGGATTGCTTACAGCTTCTACCTGAGAGAAGCCACCGATGCCGAAGCAGTGTTGGGGATTTGTCCATGACTCAGCCTGAGCTGGGAACAACTGGCCTCCAACATACGCAGCCCATGGGTATTTCCTCCCTGGAATGTTTTAGGGGAGTTCTTGAGGGGAAAACAGTGTTGCATCCCACAGCACCATGGGACATCCTCCAAGAACATCCTCATTTGTGTGGCCAGACCAGTCATGTCCTGCATTCAGCCCCTACAGACCGTGGGAGCCTTTCCCAAAATGCCCAAGAACACAACTGTCCAGCTGCCGAGAAAGTTTGTGCATCTTCCTTGGATGTCAAAAGCTGCCACCACCAAAGTGACAGAGCTGCACAGCCAGGGCTGGCTGAACCCCCTTTGCCAACAGGGCTGGGGCATGCTCCCACAGCCACGTTCACCCTAGGGACAGGAACAATCCCTGCGCTGGTGGTCTCCTGCACAGAACCTGTCCCTGCAGACTTCAGCTCTACTGATTTCACCCCTGAAGAATCTCTTCCTCCAGAAGCGGAGCCTGTGTCCAGTGCTGTCTTCTCTCCACCAGCAGCTGTGGATTTGGACCCCTTCAGCTTCAGGCAAAGGGCAGGTGTCTCAGTGGCTAGCCCAGGAGGACAGGAGATGGTCTCCCCTTCCCTGCCTTGCCATCCATCAGCAGCCTCTGAATCGGACACAGATGAGTCCCTCAGATGCCTTGGCCCTGGGATGCAAAAGCTGGTGCTGGGGGAGTTGGGTGGCCAGCAAAGGGAAGCCTCAGTTCCTGCGAGCTTGCTGGCTGGAGGTCCCTCCCCAGCTTCTGTCACCAGCCCAAAGTCTGGCATGGAGCTTCCTCAGCCCAAGGACCCTGTGAGTGGTGGCTCTGGGGTGGCAACAGCTTCCCTGCCTGGCACCTGGGGGGTGAGGAGAGAGGAGCACGTGATGCCTGTGAAGCATCAGGGCACAGCTGTTAGTGACAAACTGGCTTCTGCCTCCACCTGTGGGGGACTTAAAATACAGAAAACCACAGAAGGTCTCCAAGCAGGTGCAGGAGAGCAAAGAAATGCCTCCTCCAGTGCCACTCCTGCACACCCTGGTCCTCCTCTGGTCCCGTGGGGAGAAACAGTGTTGGAAGGCCGAAAGTCTCAGGAGCCCTCTGGTGATCCTGTATCCAGAAACACCCAGATGCCAGGAGTACAGCAACAGAAACATGCTGGTAGGTCTCCCAGTAGTTCATATCTTGTCATAAGCCATCTTTAGAAGGCAGAAGTACTTGATGGGGGCAAGGACAAGGCTGTGTCTGTATCCTACGGTCCCAGCCTGGCAAGTGTAACCCAGCTGTGTGGGGAGGGGCAGATTTCCAACAAAGTGGTCTTGTTGGCCGAACCTCTGTTGGAAGCAAAACCATGTAATTCAACCTACTGAGGGCTGGATGGGCTGCGAAGGGCCAGACCCCTGCAGAGCAGGTGGGGCCTGGGCTCAGCTCCGATTGCAGAGCTGAGATGTGGCTATGGGGGCAGAAACTACAGAAATCTTGCAGCAGGAGAAGGTTTTAAATGGGGCTTCTTCTGTGGCAATTTGCAGCTTTCCTAGAAGTGTAATATCTGTATCTTGGTGCCTACAATAACCGGTGACTATGTTTTTCCTTTCTGATGGGTCAGAGCTAGGACCTCCCTGGGCAGTGGAGTACTTCCCTGTCAGGAGCTGCCACATTGTCTTTTGGGATGAGTCTGGGGTGTTTTACCTGCCGCTGCGTGCTGACATTAAAACCAACATCTGGTGCAACTGGACCATACTGGCAGACTCCCAGAAGCACATTGTCATCTACATCCAGGGGTTCCAGGGGAGTGATGGCTGTGGCAAGAACCAGGACAAGATAATATTCCAGGGGGTCTTGTCAAGCGTGGAAACCAAAGTGGTGTACGCGTGTCACAACCAAGGTACTCTGATCTTTGCTACACAAGCTACTGCGGTCCATGTATTGTTTCTATCAGGGAGTGGTTCCCTAAGCCATGAATATGGACATTTTAAAGGACGATATTATGTATTCAGAGACTCTGAAACTGCAGATACAACAAAAGGTTTATTGCCCATGCTGAGAGCCTCTCCAGGTCCATCAGGTGCACTTGCTGGTGGCAGGATCCAGCCTGACCTTGTGAGCCCAGATGAAGAGGCTCAACACCCTCCTGATGTTACGGAAGATGCTCAGTCTGGTGCTAACCTCAGCAGCAGTGGTCAGCTGTGGGATGGAACAGAGCTGGAAAGGAACCTTAAGGATGATGGCACTGAGGACAGAGAAACCCAGGGTGATGTGTTGTTGGAGCTATCTCCAGCTGGGCAAGATGCTGGGCGTAAAGCTGAGCTGTCTGCTTTGGAGACTGTAAAGGGGCACGTAGACCTGGTGTCTGCTCGGGCCACCATAGCCCCCTGTCACTCAGTGGATGTCCTGTCCTCAGAGATGCCCAGCAGCAATGTAGGTGTGTCTGCCAAATCATCTAGCCTGGATCAGGCCAGCGACAGGCTGTTAGAAGAAGCGGTTGCTGCTGTGCATAGCATGCAGACACCAGTGGTGGAAGAGCCACTGCTAAACACAAGTACGAAACCTTCTTCTCTCTACCCCTCTCCTGGTGTGACTGCTGGAGATGTGGCATCTCCAGAAGAAAGGAATGAAGAGCTTTGTGGTAAGGAGTTTTTTGGGTTATTTGTGGCTGAACTGATGCCTGACACTGTGCAATATCCATTTCCAGTAACGCAGCACGCTCTTAAGAGGTTTTATTTTTAGACAGGGCCATTGCCTTGAGTTGGTTCATATGCTGGCACTCTTGACTCCTGTATCCAAGGAAGGTGGTACCTGAGAAGACATAGGGTTATCTGTTGTTTATAGTTGTTATCTGTTGAGAAGACATAGGGTTATCTGGGTTATCATATCAGCCATCTATGGGCTGATGCCCCTTTTAACAGGGAGAGACTGGATCCTAATCTAAGTGCTCTGAATTACCCACAGAGGAGCCAGCCTCTCAGCTGTGACTTCACACCCAAAGAAGGTTGTGAATGCCTATCTTGGTTTTAAGCAGCTCTGGCTGGTATTGATTTCTGTGGCTGTAGTCTGACATGGTGCTCCTAGCCATGATAATTGAGTTTGAGCTCCCAAAGTTAGGAGGAGGGGAAGAAAAGGCTTTTGTCCCCTAAGAAAGTTCAGGAGTTGATGGTAGACTTCTTTAACAAATATTTAGCCACTGAGATGTATTAATTTCTGCCTGAAGGTAGAAGATGTTTTCAATGGGTCTTTCCTCCCATCCAAACTGTTTTTGCCCCTTCATTGTAGATGTGGGAAAGAGTTTATTTAGCTCTCTGTAGTGGCTGGCAGCATCTAATACACAAGTTGCTTTGCTTTGTCAGGGTCCAAGGCAGTCTGTTGTAGGAGCTCTGGTGGTTTCACAGGGATAACATTTCATCCACCTCCAGAAATGGAAGTGAGGTTTATTGGGGTGATTTCTTTCTAAAGAGCACTTCCTGCTGTAGAGTAGACTGTATTTAGGGCTTGGTGTTTAATTTCAGTATAAGGAATATAGGAAGGAGCTGGCACATGGCACTCTTCTTGCAAAGTGACATGTACCTAATGGACTTTCTTCCCCCCTTACCGGCACACTGAGGTTAGCAGCCTGATTCTTTCCCTTACTCTGACAGATCTGGTTTCTGCCCTGGCGTCTCTGGAGAATGACACAGCACTGCAATCCCAGCACCATCCCGGAGGTGAGTGATGCAAAGAGTTAAGCATGTCTTAAAACACTGCCCTGAGTTCAGTGAGTGGATTGGTGCTGTGCAGGGACATCACCTGCTCATTAAGTTTAGAAAGCAGTGGAGGGAGCTTCCAAGTAGTAACCACTCTGGAGATCTTAATTTTTTAAGATATTGCTGCAATCCTGCAGTTGTGCTTTGGCCACCTTGTACTTACCCCAGAGAAACTTGAGTTCGCACGCTAAACCGAACATAAATGCTGGCTTGTTTGAATTCAAGCATTACTTGGATTAGATACCTGCAGGAGTCCTGCTTTCCAGACTGGGGAGAGAAGTGAAACCCCCTCATGGGAGCATTAGCAACTAAGCAGCCCAATACTGGGCTTGTGTGGCAGAGCAAGCCACAGAAAAAAGCTTGCAAAAAGGAGTCAATACAGAAGGAGCCTGAGCTTTGAACAGGAGAAATATTGCTGAATAAGTAGGCTTTAAATAGCAGACTCTGGTAAATCTGTGCTAGCTTGGATTCAGCTAGACCACAGCGGTTTATCTAAGCTGATCCCAGAGATGGGAGAGGAATGGGTTTTCAGACTCCCTCACAAATTATGGTGATAATTTTGGGAAGGATAATAGCTAAAGAAATGTGAATGTGATCGTATACACGTTAGTGCTTTGCATACTTTTTTCTGGAAGATCAGTTCCAGTGTTCAGCATTGAGCTAGCTACGGTTTGTTTTCACCTGTTGCTCAACAACTTGTTCTACTTGATGCATAACCTCTGGAAATACCCACAGGGCCCTGACTTACACAAGCACGTCCTTGTAGAGGTGTTCTGCTAGTATCGATGTTGAAGGACTAACTCATTTAAGGAGCCTGTTTGTGTTATGTGGACTTAAACATGCTACGATCTTGTGTCTTTTGGTAGATGTGCTGTTTGAAGTAACTATTGAAATCAAACCAAACGACTGGATTCCTAAAGGTGGAAGGGAACTCCAAAAGGGTCTTCTTGAATCTATGAAGAGCCGTGTAAGTCTGGGCATGGGGAGAGGGAGAAAAACAAATGTGATGTCCTAATTTTTCAACTAGAAAAGACCATGCTGTGCCCTTCGTTCCAGGGATTTTCTGTTAAAGTCACATGATGAACCAGCATCTGAGCTGCTTGTGCTGGTTGTCATCCGAGGCCAGTGCTGATGCCCTGGCAGGGTGCCTGGCATTCAGTTGCTGCAGCCCTTCATGGTGGTGTGCATCACAAGGCAGCAGAAAAGCATTGCAGAGATGGGGATACAACCAGCCAAGGGCTGTAACTGGCCTCTAGAAATGGGGCAGGTTGTAAGCCAGAGCTGAAAAGAGGGCAAGCATGTGAGTGTCTGCTTTCTGGGATGCAGACTGGAGCAGGACCAGGGTTCAGCCTGCTGCCTAGCCTGGAAAACTGCTATCTGTGATGGTTTAGCACTCAGATGCTTACCTGGGGCTACTATTGTCCTCCCTTTTCCCACATGACTGTGTGTTTGCAGGGGTTGAGCTGAAGCTAAGCAGATTGGAATAATTGGTGTTCTCCTAGAGAAAAGGCCAGAGCAGTGGGCTATGGGATGTCTAATGCGTCCCAAGTGGTTTGTGAAGGAGAACAACAAGGTGGGGAGGTACGCTGAGAAAAGAAACTGTTGCTATACTCCTGCCCATCAAACATCAAATCAGCACTGGTCACTCTTTCTTTGCAGGTCCAGGAGAACCTAAAACTTTCTGCCAACAGAGTCAATGAAATAAAGTTAAAGGAAATAAAAAGGTAGGGTTAGTGGTGTGCCGCTGGCTTGGCAGGTGACTCTTCTATAACCTGAAATACTTCCTGGATAGTGGTGGCTTGGGTTCTTGTTCTCCTTCCCCAGGCAAAGACCCAGCCTTGCTCCTCTCCAGTGATCTATAACTTGTCCTGAACGTAGGAAAAAGCCCCCTATTTTCTAGAGGAATAGGTGGTGAAAATTGATATTTAGTGCTGGCTAGGGCCTTTCTAGGTCTGAGATGGGTTTAAACTCTGGAGAGAATGAGGATCCTCATGCCTGCCACGGTGTCTGCAGGAGGAAGCTGGGAGCTGTAAGCAGGGTCCCTACCACGCTTTGAGGCTGACCTGAGGCTGCAGGCTGCCACTACAATTTGCTTTACGCAAACATCTAGTCACTTCAGCCTAGCTCCAAGTGAGGAGCCATGACTTTCCCTTGGTCTGAGCACAAAGCTGCCTCTTGTCACAAATACTCTTTGCAAGAGCCTGCAGCACCTTGATCTAATATGAGTGGGAGGGAGGTCTAGGCGAGTTTTCAGAGCCAGGCCTGGTGGTGATGCTTTCCTCCACCCTGGGCTCTCCCCTGCACGCAGGACGAGCGATGCCAACCTGCTGCTCACTTTCTGGCTGCACCTGAAGCCTGAGGAGAGAAATGTGTCTCGGCTCCTGCACTCCCAGCTGGAGGAGCTGCTTGGCACCTCGGTAGGAGTGGAGAAGCTGCAGCTTGTTTCGTTGTTCCTTGAAGGTGGGTGTGTTTCCTCTGAGATTAACCATTTTATGCTGAGCCTGACTGGACTTACAGCACCTGTTCCCCTGTTAGATGTGGATGAGTGCAGCACTGGGGTCGGCCTCTGCGGAGAGGAGGCCGAGTGTTTCAATGGTGTGGGCACGTACCTCTGCCGCTGCAAAAAGGACTATGAAGATCATTCTCCTACCAAGTCCGGTACCCTCTGCGTCCGTGCTCCCCAGTCAGGTAGAAGACAGTCGCGGCTCTGCTTTCTCCTGTAGTTGGGTATTTTTCTTGTGTGCTTGGGCAAGTAATTTGTGCAACCTAGAGTGAGTACATCAGGATAAGTGGGGCTCTCATTGACAGATGGCGTCCTACCAGCTGTGCCTCTGCTGACCTGCATTGCACGTGATGCTTACAAATGGCACTGCTACTAGAGTGGTGGCTTTAGATGTCTGTGCCTGGTATGGGAAGGATATATAATATATTTGCAAGGCAGTTCCCAGCTGGTTGTCCTCTTAGGCTGCTTCTTTTGGTGTTAGGAGCTCTTTGGGAGTTGTGCTCAGATATGAGCAGACAGAGGCAAATGTAATCCTTTTGGAAACTGAGGGGATGGAGGAAGGAAGATTGAGGTTTAGGCAGTGTAGGTATGTAAGTTACAAGGAGAGTCTTGTATTCCAAGAAGAAATGGCTTTTTCCAGACTCTGAAGGCATCAACTTTCAGAGGTTAGTCTAGATAGGCATCCAAGGGGTGACCTGTATCACTTAACTGTGTCAGGTTAAAGTATTGCTGCTTGTTGGGTGTAATTCAGTGTGACATCTGAGCTTTCAAAGGCTCTCCTGCGTGCTGCCTGAAAGTTTTTGGGAGTGCTGCTATTTCTGGGCTCCTCAGTATGACATGGGCATACTGGACAGAGTTCAATGAAGGGCCACAAGGATGAGGAAGGAATGGGAGCATGTTTCCTATGGGAAAGGCTGAGAGAGCTGGGACTGCTTAGCCAGGAGAAAAGACATCTCAGGAGGATCTCCTCAAGGTATATAAATACCTGAAGGGAGTGTGGAAAGTAGACAGAGCCAGGCTCTTCTCAGTGGTGCCCAGTAACAGGACCAGAGGCAGTGAACACAAAGTGAAACACAGGAGGTTCCCTCTGAACATCAGGAAATGATTGTTTTTTACTATGAAGGTGACCGAGCACTGGCATAGGTTGCCCAGGGAGGTTGTGGAGTCTCCATCCTTAGAGATACTAAAAAAACTGTCTAGACATGGTCCTGAGCAGCTGGCTCTAGGTGGCCCTGCTTGAGCAGGTGAGTTGGACCAGATGACTTCCAGAAGTCCCTTCCCACCTCAACCTCCCTGTGATTCCTTCTCCCTGCTGGAGGGAGGCTGTAGATGGAAACTCTTGGTAAAGCCCATGCTCCCTAGGAACTGGAGCTTAACCTGGAGTACTTAACAGGTGTTTAAATACTGGTAACAGCCCGTGGCGCTTGCTGCTGTGCTTTGCTCACTGGCTGCATTGGCGCTCCCAAGTATAACCTCTCCATGAGGCTTGGCCTCTTTACCCAGTCTGCTACTTTCTCTGCATCAGGGTTAAACTTTGCACGTGTGAGCCTCTATTCCCTTAGACCTGCTGCATCTTCTCGCCTTGGCTGCTCGGAGCTTGTGGCTATAAGCAAAGTGTGGCCAAGGGTAATTTAGGAGTTACCTCTACTGTAACTGATGTGATCAGCAAAGTTGGTCACTCCTCAGTGCCTTGTGGTTTCCTGTCCCACTGTAGATCTTGGTGAGAAAGACAGTGATGTTCCTGGTTTTACCCCAGTGCTCCCCTGATGTATTTGATACAAGGCGAAGCAGATGGCACGTGGTGCTTGACTATAATCAGAGCTGGCTGATCCAATCTTACAGAGTAATGGGGCCTTCCAGCCTGAAAACAGCAATATTCTGCAATATGTACTCAAAACACTGCTGCTACTTTAACAAAAGTATTTCTCATCTCCGTGGCACTGGAAGTGGCTTAAACCTGAATGTGAGCACACAGCCAAGTTGTGTTTGTCATCCATCATCCCAGCTCCAAATGCATTAACCAGTTATGCAGTCTAAGCCTATCCAGATCAGCTGGATAATGTTATATTCATATATGAATAATTTCATAAATGCATATTTATCCCTTGGGTCAAGGAGAGGGTCCCTTCAGGTCTGGGTGGGAATGGTAGCAGGTCTTATAGCCTCCATGTAGCTGGACATGTGTTTGGCAATGGGTTTTGCGCTATTGGGGCTCTCCTGGGGTAACACCAGCCCTGTGCTGCTCCTGCAGGCTGGCTCTTGGTGTAAATATTTCTTTGGGATAGAAGTTTGGGACAGATGCTGTGCCCCAGAGGTGGCCGTGAAGGTTTCTGGAGAGCAGCAGGGAAGATGTTGACCCTCCCTGAAGGAGCACCTGCAGCTCCAGGTCTCACCCTCGAGCACTGCGGTCATGGTGTGTGGGATGTGAGGGACTTTGAGCACAGTGGGGGCCATTGGGGCAAGCAGGATGAGGCCATGGCCCTTTTCTTGCAGGGATGGGTTTCTTCCTCCGCCATGCTGACATCCTGGTGGGGGCAGCCATCATGGCAGGCCTGGCAATGCTGGTGGCTGCCGGTCCCCTGTGCAGGGCAGCCAGGCGGAGACGGCACCCCAGGAGGAACCCGAGCCCCGAGGAGCCACCGGTGAGGGCTGTGGAGGAGCCAGCAATGGAGCTGCATGACCTGGGGGAGTGCCTGCGCCTTGACCCCTTTCAGCTGAAGCTGCGGGCCAGGCCCCCTGAGTGGCTGTGGGGTGCCCGGGCCCACCGTGGTGAGGCGTACCAGGTCTTCCTGGAGCAGTCCCCCCAGCTCTGAGGGGGACCAAGGTCTCCCCCAAACTCCCTGTGGCCCCAGTGACCTGTGCATTCATTCTTTGCCTTCCCTGGACAGCACAAGACACAAGCTGTGCAAACCCTCTGGTGTGTTTTATGGACCATAAATAACCCACCACAGTCCTCCTCACTTTGTAATTTATTTTTTTAATACTCGCTCAGCTTGGGAAACAAAGTGTTTGCTCCACACCACTGTACATCTACTGACTTACCCTGCTCAAGAGCTGCGCAGAATTTCAGCATATGGAAATGAAACACTTTTTTTAAGGAGAGAAAAAAAAAAAAAGGAAATAAGATGTTTTGATGCTTAATTTAAGAAATTAAAAATTACTCTGCAAGTGTACTCTGTGCTGCCTGCTTTCCCCTGCTGCTAAGGCAGAGCTTTCTGGGAAGCCCTGGCATGACCTGAGGCTCTGAGGGGGGAACATCTGCCAGCCTGGCTGAGGAAACAACCCGAGGCTTGACTTCCAGTTTAGGGGAGGCTCCTGGCCAGGTTAGGACGCATGGATCCCCTGTTGCTGAACGATGGGGACAGCATTTTTGGTGCTTGTGTGAATGCTGGCTGCAAAAAGCACCACTGCCAAATAAATCCTCCTTGCTGGCAGTAAGCACAGTTGTGTCCCCAGCGTGTCCTGCAGCTGAGGGCTTGTAACTTCTCTATTTGTCCACTTTAGAGCTTTTAAAATTTGAATTACTGTTGTTGGTCTCCCCCCTCCTCCTTGGGAAGATGTGTGAATGGTGTGGTGGCAAATGTCCCACTGGAGGGCACTGTCTGCCACCAAAAACACAGCAAAGGCTGCTGCTGCAGAGCTGTGCCCCTGGCCTGGGTAGGGGCCGCCAGATGCGGGGCACAGCTGGAACTAGGGGTCCATGGGTGAAACAAGACCAGTTAGTGCAGCTCATGAGTGATCTCTTTGCACCTGTTGATCAGCTTTGGCCAAAGTGTGCTGTGGAGGTGTGGGCTGAACGAAGCAGCTTGCACATTTGTGTGCCCAATTAGGCGTTTGCTTTCCAGGCTGAGCTTAAAAGGGACTGGAACAGGTCCTGCTGTGTTTCTCTGCAGGGAAGGGGGGAGGATGCTGGTGAAGGAGGAGGAAGGGACCTCGGACATTTCCCTAGAGTATCTCTTTTCCACCCCTTCCCCCCAAAAAGCAATTCCTGTATCTCAGCTGCTGAGTCAATGGGAGAAGCAACGTTTGCAGCATGGAGGGGGGTAATGTCAAGGGAGTGGCCTGCAGTACGAATTGGAGCACTATAAATGCCAGCATTTTGCAAAACCGGGCAAGAGCAACTTGCACTGGGATGATGAAGAAACGAGCATCCCCGGTGCGTGGCTGGCAGCTGCGGTGCCCCTCCGGTGAGGGGTGGCTGCATTGCTCTCCAACAACAAGCTTGTCTAAATTAGATGGTGCTGATGGGCCCCTCCTGCCTGCAGAGATAGGCAAACAGAATGGACATCTCCCTGCATGCAACCCCCCAACAGCAACTTACTTCTGTGCTGTTCAGTGCCATCCAGCTTTGGGTACCAATGCGGTTAGACAAAAATAGATCTCCCAGAGGCATCCTGATCGTTGCTGCCTTTGACACACCTGGAGCAATCAGCTCTTACCCAGCATTTTCTAGGCATGGTTTTCAAAGTATTTGCAAATAGCAGAGAATTAAATGCAAACGTCTCCCTAGGAGGCAGATAAGTGTGTGTAATTTTCCATCATAAAGTGAAGGAAACCATTAACGGGTTTGCGCAGAGTGTGCTTGTTCCCTGCTGGGGTCAAAGAAAAGCAACAGAGGCTAAAATAATACTGTCCTTGGCCTTGGTTTTGGCCAGCCACCTTCTCCCTTCTTCCTTCCTTGGCTTCATGAGCAGATCAATGCTTCTGCTGACTTCCCATCTTTTCCAGGAGCAGGGTGAGCCCCAAACTGTGCTGCTGCATGGGAAGTGAGCTCCTGTAGTACTCGGCAGGTCAGTGAAAGCTGTTGTATCTCCCCAAGCCCGCGGTGCCATCCAGGAGCAAGTTAAAGGCACCAACTTAGCTTCCACAAGCCATCTGAGCCACCATCACCTGGCCAGTTATGAAACCAGTGCATCTCACTCCTTCCCATAGCCAGAGAGTGTTTTGTCCCATTTTAAGAGGTTTCCACGGGTTTGATTATCACCACTGCACAGAGAGTAACTTTTTAGTTACTCTTCTTCACAATGCACTGAAGAAGGGGGTGACGCACATCAGGAATGCAGCCAGTGCTTTCAAGAGCTCATCACTGCTCCACTGCATTGCTGCTTCTGTAAGTCACCATGCTTCAAACTCAAAGGACTGCTCATATAGTAAAAAAAAAAAAATCATCCATCTGTGCCACAAGCACATGCTATGAATGCTACCCCCACAGCAAGTGAAAAAAAATCCTCTCCAGGTCATTCACAGCAGCTTGATCTGAAAACTGCTCTTATGCTGACCCAGAGCTATCGTGGCACAAGGGGTCTTGTGGGTGACTCTGGTTGTTTTGGCACACTGGCGATGATGTGCCATTCCCTGGCTCAGCTTGTTTCAAATATGGAGGTGATTTAGGGCTGAGGCAGGCCAGGCAGGTGCTGGGCCCTGTTACCTACCAAGGCGCTCCATCAGTGCTTGCAGTGGATGGGCTGCCCCGGCAAGTGGTGGGCAGGGAGAGGTGCTGGTCTTCAAGCCTGCAAAAGGGGATGTTTTGTTGGCTGTAGGCATTTATCCTTCCCTTTTTGAGTGTGCAGCTCTGGAGGGAGGCAGCAAGATGACCTGGGGTGGAGAGGGGCTGCTGCAAACCCCAGGCTCTTGGGGTTACCAGTTCTAGTTCGCACTGTCGTTTCCTCTGTGATTTTGGAGAAGACAACGTGGAGTTCAGGGACAGGTGTTGGGAGAAAATGCAGACTTGGAGATGAGCTTTGTGCTTGGCTTCAAGGGAGCAAGGTTTGTCCTCCTGCCCCATGGGCGTGGCCAAGGCAAGGGGTCTTCTTCCAGCACCATGACCACTCCGGGATGAGCAATCCCTGTGATTCCCAAAGCAGAGGTGCCCTGTGGGGGTGGATGGAGAACCACGCTTGGGATGTGCTACAGCTGCAAAGCAGGGAGGCGTCCTGCAGCATCCCCTGCTGTGCAAGGGGGTGGGGGGTGGGATGGCTGCTTGGCAGCTTTCGATCGAGGCATGAAAACTTTGAGATATCGACACACACTCTCTTGTACATGCATGGGCACATACACAGGGTGATGGGCTGGAGGCCTCCTGCTCTTCATGGGGAAATTTCCTTCATTATCTTTAACTGATGCCTCACAGAAGAGATTGAGTGAAAGATCCCCCCCTCATTTGATTTTTTTTTTTTTTTGGTCACAAGGTATCTATGATACAGTAGTACAGTAGATATGAAGTGTTGTAAGTGCTTTATAAAATCTGATCTGTGCTGTGCTGACCCCAGCCCTGTCTGTTGAAGCTGTATCGTTAATAAGCAGATCACCTTCCACACATGGTGTTATGTTACTGCAGAGCACAGCTGGGACTTCTGGCAGTGCCGGGGAATTTTCTCCCCCTTAACGGCTCATCCCCACCCCGGTGTTATGGCTGGGAGCTATATCCTCAGCGATATCACTGCGTACCACAGAGATGATAAACCCGAGGACGGAGTTGGTGCTCCCCCTGGAGCCCATGCTGCCTGCACCCGGACATGGTCAGCACAGCCCCATCAGCGCTTGGTGAGAAAAGGAGGAGATGCAAGGATGGAAATGGCTTGCTTGGGCTGCATGCTGTGAGAGGGAAAGAGATGAAGTCACTCCTAAAAAAGACCATCAGCTGACCCATCACTGACTGAGGGTGGGTTTCAGGCTGGATATGTGCAGCAAGCAGCCTCACAGTCACAGGCCCTGGTTCTCATGGGGGACTTCAACCACCCTGACATCAGCTGGGAAGACCATACAGCTAGGCAGGCGCAATCCAGGAGGTTCCCACAGAGCAT
>Ga0065711_1035507_pt1 | contig 22232 bp, 8 predicted proteins | sample Hoacrofraction12_FD_59098 | JGI IMG/M metagenome (GOLD analysis project Ga0065711, IMG submission 59098) | Hoatzin crop microbial communities from Cojedes, Venezuela - Epithelial fraction 12 v2 (version 2) | ecosystem: Host-associated > Birds > Digestive system > Esophagus > Crop | place... | reverse complement strand
TGATGCTGCAGAGCCCGCCCGGCGCCACCCCCGCCTCAGCCTCCGCCATGGACAGGAGCAGCCCCTGCGGCTCCGGTGCGCCCGGGCCCTCGGCCGCCGGCAAAGGGCAGCAGCCGCGGTCCGCCTCGGCCGGGCCCGCCGCCGGGGAGTCTAAGCCCAAAGGCGGTAAGCGCCGGGTGGGTCCGAAGCGGTGGGAGCTCGTGGGGGAGGTGCGGGGTGACCGGGGCGGGTGAGCAGCGGGAGGCTGCGGGGTCCGGGCGAAGCCGAGCCGCTCCTCGCCGGGCGGTTTGCCTGGCAGCTGGGCGCGGGCGGGCCCAGGTCGCTGCTTGTTTTTGCTTTCTGTTCCCTCACTCCTCCGGCCCTGCTCCCCGCTCGGTCGGCCGCAGCCCCCGCTCCCCTCTCCCCGCAGGGATGAGCGCTTCATCCCCGCTGGCGTGGGGCTGATCGGCTTGAGCCCAGAGCTGGGGTGCTGTGCTGGGAGCACACGCTGGCCGGCGCTTGCTAAGAGAACCCTTAACTTTATTCTGTGCTCGAGTGCGCTTTTAGATCTCGCTGAAGGAGGTCGTGCGCCGACACTCAGCCTGCCCCTTCCCGGCTGTGTTTCCGTAGCAGACTTTGCAGGAGGTCAGAGTTAGTGACGTACTGTTTGCTCATCTGGCATTTAAACCACAGCGTTGCATCTGTCACTGCAAACAGCTAGATCTGCTGACACAGCAGTTCGCCAGGAGCCATGATGGTTCCTGTCAGCCGTCTTTTCGAGGTAAGACCTGAGCTGCCTCCAGCTCTCTGAATCTGTTTGGGAGCAGAGTGTTTCTGGCTACCTTGCATTTTTTTTCCCAAAACCTAGAAATGGGGCAGTAGTGATTAAAATTAGTGTTTTTAGTCCCAGAAGTGTGTGTGCGCACGAGTGTCAACAGGTTGCTACAACACCATCACTGTTCTAACTTCCTTCCTCCTCCGTGGTTTGTTTCAGGTGTGTTACTTCAGGTCGCTGGGAGGGCAGCGGTGTATTCGGAGGGTTAACAAAATGAGTAACTTGAAGGTGTTGGCTCATTTTTGGACCTTCTAAATGCACTTGGATCCTGGGTAACTGAGTATTACCAGCTGTAATTAACCGTATTAACTGACCTTCCACAGGATAGACTGAAGTGAGGGATGGGGGAGTTGGCACACCCGCAACTCCCTGGGCTGTGGTGTAACTGCACAATTATAGTTGACTTTGAACTTCAAATTGGAACATATGAAAGTCTTTTTAGGAAGAGCTTTTTAGGCAATCATTTCTGGAAGAAGTACAAACTTCTTTACAAAGCTTTTTGCCTCACCAGAAGGCTTTGATGTGAAGGTCTTATTATCCCTAGCTGCTGTTGTTATTTTTCAGTCTCTTGTTTCGGGTTTTTTCCCCTCTAATGGATGGACCAATGGAAGCAGGGGACATCACGTGCTGGGCGTGCAATTAGTTTTAGAATCAGATCTTTGGCTTCCGATGGAGTAACACAGTATATAAACCTCTCTGCGTGTATCGTGAGAGGCGGAGTGAAAGGCTGGCAGACGTGAGGCCTTCATATTGTGGAGAACTGTTTTGTGTGCCCGTTTTGCCAAGAGGTACCTCGTCACTACAGCTGCTTCTTTTTGCGATGCGTGCTGCTGTGTGTGGGGTTGTTCACCGAGTGTAAACATCTTTCAGTAAGGAGTTAAGGTCGCCTGTCCTGTGGCTGGTATGCCTTCATGGAGAAGAAACAGTATCTGTAGTGAGGAAGGAACTAAAGGACCTGTCAGTCCAGCCTCAAGTAAAAGCATTAAGTGATTTTTTTTGTGGAATGCCATGTTTTACAGGCTTGAAACAACATCACTAGTAGCATAGGAGCAATGAGGAGAGAAATCCTGAGGTTCCATACGCTGATACAACAGACGAACTTCTAATTAAAAAAACTCCACACTTTTCTGAAGACCTGCGTTTTAATAAAACAGAAGAAAGTTTTGGCTTGACACGATTCTGCTTCTGAGATGCTTGTTTCTTAACTACAACGGAAGGCGAAGGGATACGGAATGAGTTGGTTCCTTTACAGTGCATCAAAGAGGCCTGGAAAAATTAGAAGCTCTTTTAGTAGGAGTAGGTGTATAATTGAGAATATCTTAACTGGGAGGTACTGAAAACTAAAATGAAAAGGTTCCCTTGGTCAGATTAGGGCAAACCACCACAGGACGAACATACAGGATGCAGCTGTGTTAGAGGGTGGCTATGTTTTGGTAGCTGTTGCATGCGAGATGCTGGCATGTCACCACATGGGATTTTTTTCTTGAGTTCCTTATCATTCTACCAGATCTAGCTGATGTGGTCCACCCAATTTCTCTCCTATTTGAGGAAAAGTGTAGGAGGTATGCTGAAAATGTTGTGTCTCCTTTGAAATGGAAAGTTTTCTTGATGGACCGCAGACCGTCCCCAAAATGCTGACCTTTAGTTGCATGGGTGACTTTTGCACTGATGGTCACTGAATTTAAGTCCAGTCAAGCTCTTACCATTCCGGTGCTTTCCAGAGTTACCTGCTGTGATCGAGTCCAGTGGAGGAAATGAAGAAGTGGATGTTCATAAAACCTTGCCGTAGCTTCTCCTTCTGTTTCTCTCGCAGAACAGCTCGAAATGGGGCAAATGGAATACTACTTCTTGTACTTGTGGAAGTTGGATTCCAGCTGTCTTTCTTAGAAACTTATCTTTCAGCCTTAGAAACTGAATTAAGCTCAGGAATTTCCAACAGAAGTTTCTTTGGGTTATATTAGTGCACCAACAGGAGTCACACCCCCTTAGGATGGAATAAAGTAGCTAAGGGAAAATAGGCTGCAGTCCTCGAGACCTGATGGACATCAGTTCTTGCAAACATTCCTGGGCCTTATTAGTGTGGTGTGAGCATGCTTCGCTGGGTGTGTGTCTGCTCGGTCACCTTTTGCTCATTGTGGTGTTTGCCTTAGCAGCAGCAGTAGCTTCAGTGTGTTTTCATGAAATCACCCTGGGGCCTAGTGTGATCCACCACCCGAGCCCCTTGTGCAACATGGTTGGCTTCAACACGGCTCAGCGGAAGAGACAAACAAAGATGGAAGGAAACTGCAGTCCTCACCCCAGGAGCAAACCAGTACTGCAGCTCCAGGACCAAAGTGGTCGCCTACAGCTGCTTTTGGTCCTGTGAACTTGATCTCCTGTCTCTGGATCTTTGGAGACAGAGGTCCTCTAACAGAACGTGGTGTCCAGCAGGAGAAACCACAGGTGTCGGGACTTGCTCCAAAAGGCAGTACAGCTTTGTTGCTAGTTTTATAAAATTATATAGACAGTATTTTTTATAAGTCTGTGTTCTCTTGGAGTGTAGATGGGTAGATATATTTATTATAGGTTAGGTCTTGAGAGAACTGCAAAAGGAATAACTGAGCACCTGAGTGAAAAGTAAGTACCTCACCAGCGCTGTTGCCATTGCTCATTTCTGATTTGCCCAGAAAAGAAGGAAATAAGAAACTCCGAAATACAAACCTACGCTACATAAAACTAGGATCTAGCAACAGAGTATTAGAATTAGAGTGAGAATCTTCTACTTCTCTCCCTGTGTGAGTGCAGACGGCCCTGTCCTGCCCCGCTCTTCATGGGCATGCGAGGAGGGATGATACAAAGCAGGTTGCTCCCTGACACATGGCATGCTGGAAGGGTTGGAAGGAATAGCGTTGCTTAGATGTGGTGTGGGGGAAAAGCTTTCCAGTTTGTAAATGCGTACCCCAGACTCTTGGTTATCTGGTGACTGATTTCATCACTACTCTGATGGACCAGAATCTGCACGAGGGTAATTATTTTGGGAGGGGAAGCTTGCAGTCGGTACAGTCAGGTTTGAAGCATCGTTAAACTGTCATAGAAGGTCCTTCCTAAAAAAGGCACAGGTGGAGAGGACTTTCCTACGGAATGTGAGAGCCACTACAGTGACTCCCGAAGGCTCTAGGAGCTGGTCTGAAGGGACCTGTAGTATGACAGGAATGTGTGTAAACCAGCTGACTGACAAATTTAATGGTGACTAACTTGATTAAAACTAGAAGTGGCAGGAAGTTCTTTTGTCGGCTGCTGGTGCAAGCTGTTCCTTGTTCCTGGGCCTCGTAAAGACCCACTTTAGACTGAACTTCTCTTGAGTTGTTTCTTTTCCCCAGCTGATGATTGAGAGAACCTGCAGAGTTGCTGTAGACACAATACGCATGTGCCCTTCTAGTGTGTTTGCTGAAACTGCAGATTGAAGAGGGTGGTTGAGCTCTAAACTGACAAGCTCTGCTCCCGAATAACTGAAGTAATAGTCCAGACCTCTTCAAAATGACTCAATTTTTGACCAGAGACAAATCAACACCACCAGAGTGGTGTTGATTATAGCCTGTTCCCTATAAACACTCTGAAAAAAAGGTCTATCTAAATAATCATTCAGCCAGACCTGGTCACACCCTCGGTGCTTGGCAGCTTCTGGAGTGTTTTTTTCCTGATAACACTCAACCCGTGTCTTTTTAGCCTGACGTGCATTACAGCTCTGCGAGCTGTGCGTGCGTGTGCTCGAGTCGCACATCTGTGGTTCCAGCAGAGCTGGTTTAGTTCTGAATTGCAGGATCAGCCTTTTGAATAGCAGAGTGAACGACTGGTTCCAGTGATGAAGTTTGCCTGCAAAATGGCTCCGTCACATCACGTGAAAGTAGTGATAGTGTTCTTTTCCTTCTATAAATGTAGTTGCAGGCAAAGACTGAAGTATGCCATGTGCAAGAAACAGCAGACCACCACAAACCCCAGTCAAGCCACTTTTATTATTTAACTTACTCTTAAGAATTCTGATCTTTGGTAATGTATGGTAATACACAGACCTGTCAGTCCACTGCCCTCCTCTTTTTGGGGCTGCAGGTGGGAGAGAAAACGAAAAATAACAAAAAAGTGAGACTTCACGTGAACGATCCCATTCCAGCGGTTTTAAGGGCTCAGGTACATTGGAAGTGGTGCTGGGGAAGGGGCAAACTGGAGGCACTGGGAAACTGCCCGTCTGAGTAAAGCGACCCTGAGTCATGGTGGTGTGTTTGCATACCACGTAAAATTTTTATTAAGGGGTGGGGAGGACTACAAGGCAGGAAAAGGGGAACTAGTAGGCTTTTATAAAGTGTGTCTAGATATTGTATGAGATGTTAGTGTTTATGTAACACTTGCTGAGTATCCGGAGTGACTGGGGCTGGCTGGTGTGGACAGACGTCTCGCTGGGCCTATGGAGTTCTGCTTCCAAGCTTATCAACACACCTTTTCTGCAAATAAAACTTAAGGTAGTTGATGGAAATGCTGAGTTAAGTGACAGGTAAGCAGTCTGCCGTGTCCTTGGGGCAGCCTGATTTTGGGTTAAGACTGTTAGAAATACCTTCATAGAATTAATTTTCTGTTCTAGCAGTCTAATAAAGCAGCTGTTTAGACACAAGAAACTCCTTTCAAGAGCCTGACTGGCTTTTTTTTGTTCTTGTGAGCTTTGTTCCTGCAGAATTTTGCTTTGTGCTTCACTGCTGTGTCCCGTGTTAGGGTCAGTGGTGTGCTCAGTGCGCTTTCAGGCAAACAGTCTTTGTTGCGCAGGTTGGTGGACTTAGGACTTAGGTGTGTGCCCTGCAAGGCCAAAGTGTTGGGTTCATGCTTCAAGATCGATTAGAATTTGTTGGCCTTGTGGAAGAAAAGGGTATTTTTGAAACAGAATTAGGTCTGTTGGGGTCTTTGAGGCATAGAGGGCAGAGCTGAGTGAAAACAGGCAACGGGGTCTTGCAAAGTGGGAGTCTTCAACACAAATGCAGACAGCAGTGTTTATGTAAGGGAATCCCTATATGATAAATTGTGTGGTTTTAGAAAATGGAATGAAGAAATGAACTAGCTGTTAGTTGTTGTAATGGGCATGAAGATGTGGTGTTGGTGTGTATCACCTGATGTACCAGGCAACACACAGTTGTCTGGTGATGACAATTCCAAATCTGGATAAAGAAAATTCCACCACTCTAATAAAAGATAAAGCACAGCAAATACATCCTTCTTTTATGCTTTTTGACCAGTTCTTTGGGCGGTGATAGGAATGAAACAGTTTGGATTGCTGGGGTAAATTGATGTCCTGATGAACAGCAGCCTTTTCACTGGGGCCCCAGGCAGTGGCCGGGGGGAGCACGTCTCCGAGGCAAAGCTAGCTGAGGTGCAGTACCTGCGGGCTGCTCTGAGGCTGTTGATCTGATTCTTGTTTTTTTTATTCTTTCAGATGGAAAGAATGCGAGTGGATCCAAACAGCGTTATAATCGTAAAAGAGAAACTTCATATTCAAAAAATGAGAACTTTTCCAGTCAGTCCCGTCGCTCCAATTCACAGAAAAGCAAAGCTTTTAACAAAATGCCTCCTCAAAGGGGAGGTAGTGGCGGAAGTGGCAAACTTTTTAGCTCTTGTAATGGTGGAAGACGAGATGAGGTGAGAATTGTAATGCCGTGCCTCCAAGGCCTTCTTTCTTGGGACGAGAGGATCGCTCTGACCTGCCTAGACAGGTCTTCTGTGTTCAGCTCCTGGGCTGGGAAGGGAAAGAGCAATAAGAGGTGCTTACATCGTTGAGATGCCAGAGTGAGTGTGAGCAGAACAACTTGGCAACAACAGAAGAGGAGTGCTCTCTGCTCTGAGAGACTTGCAATAAAAAATACCATCTGAGGAATGGGCACCTAGGCAGGCCGTGTGCCTGTCTCGTGAAACCGAGGTCCTTCATGGAAATATCTAGTGATACAGTTTCTAGCTTTTAAGTCTGAGGTGATTGTGTCTAACCACTTCAGTGTACAAATTTGCATGTGATGGTGCTATTGGGAAAGTAATTGTATTAGCCTTGGTGACATCGAGATGGAGTAAAACCAGACTGAGGCTTTTATGCTGATGTGGGTCTAAATACTGTAGACTATTTGTGGGTTTTCATTGATACTCTGATTTTTCAGTTTTAGTGGATGAGCAACACTGCTCACCTAAATTGCTGACTGTCAAAACTCACCTGCTGTCTCTGTTGAATTCTTGTTCTTTGCTTCATTATGTGAAAACCAACCAAAACAAGTACAACCTATGCAAACAGTATTCAGACTTGTGTTACCGGCTGTCTGAAAGAATATTGTCAGGATTTGAACAGTTGTTCTTCTGTTATTAACCTTGACTACTAGGTTTTGCCAGCTTTTACTTGTCCTTATGTGGGTTGTTTTTATGCTCTCTTCCTTTTCACCAGTGTGGGGTAAGACCACTCAGTTCTAACTTTCAGGCTCTCATGCGCTTCTAACGCTGCACTGCTTGATTTGCAGAACTGGAATGGGAGAAGGTAAGTGAGTGGATGCTGCGTATTCTGTACGTAATCACTGATGGGGCCCGGGGATCAACTTGTACTGATGCTTTTGCAGTAAATTCTAGCAAGTTCTAACAAATGCTGTTGTCTCTTAGGTAGCAGAGGCTCAGCGGGCAGAGTTCAGCCCTGCCCAATTCTCTGGTCCCAAGAAGATTAATCTGAACCACTTATTGAACTTCACTTTTGAACCCCGTGGCCAAGCAGGCCATTTTGATGGGAATGGACATGGCAACTGGGGGAAAAGGAACAAGTGGGGACATAAACCTTTCAACAAGGAGCTCTTCCTACAGGCCAAGTGAGTGGAAGACTAGCAGGGCTCTTAGACTTCTACAGAGACACTGAACTGTAAGGGATGATCAACCAGGGAATTGTGTTTGACCTTGGCGACTTGTATTGACTTTTCTAGGATGAAGTTACCTCTCTGTAGTGTTTTTAGTGGTAACAACTATACTTGAAAGGGATGAAAACATCTCAAGTTGTTGTCTTTACCTATTGATAAGGTATCTGATGGAGGAAGTTCTTCAGACACAAATCAGTTAGTCTTCTGCGCTAATTTTCTAGCATTGCTTGTGCGATATGACACTCCCTTTGGGAATACCTATGTAGTTCCCTTACGGGAAAGACGGCTGTTTGCTCCAAAAAATAATATGTTGAGATGGTAGGGGTAGCAGTCACTGGACGAAAACTAATTTGAATTTTAAAGTCCCAGAAGCAATTAGTCATATGGGTCTTGGTTCTTAAACTGCTGATTATTTTACAGGCCCCTAGGTATGTAGTATAACCCAAATGAGGGTCGGTATAGTAATCCAGCAGCAGAATTGCTTTTGACTGGAAACAACGGTCACTTTCTCTGGAATTTGAAGTGTGTTCAGGACTTCCTGTATCTGATCATGTTAAAGATAAATAGAATAATAACTAAAAATAAATAAATAAAAGCTATTTTCAGCATTGATGCTTCTGATTTTCCCTATTGTTTTGTGGCTTATTGTAGTGAAGTCTATTTGCAAGAACCCTGGTAGTTCTAGTTTTTGTGACCATACTTTTTCCACTTGTGGATTCCCTGTTTTTTAATAGATCCCCAGTGGAGCTGGCCATTTCTTACATGTTTCTGGAAAACCACTCTGCCAGGCGCATTCTGTAGTTAGTATGTGATGCTGTGTCTAGCTGAAATTAGACACACCTGTATTCTGGAAATCTGGTTGTGAATTTGAGCTCTTGTTTTTGTTGGTAGAAGTTGCTGACTGCATCCAGTAGTTTTCTGCTGGACAAAGAAGCAGCTCAGAGAATCCTGTAGGATAGTTCTCAAAGAATTTTTAGAAAAAACTGAGTGGATCATCTGTCTCTTTGCCTTTCCCCAGCTGCCAGTTTGTTGTCTCTGAAGAACGGGACTACACAGTCCACTTTGCTGATCCAGATACCTTGGTCAACTGGGACTATGTGGAGCAAGTGGTCAGTTGTGATGGGCTAGATTTTTTTTTTTCTTTCTTCTTATTACGAAGCTCAACCTGTCTTTAACTGCCTCGTTATCTCTGTGATGTTACGTAAAACTCAGCTGTTTTTGAGTTGAGGCCTCTTCTGTCACTCCCACAATACTGGAAAAGATCTGTCATGGAATATATTATGAAATACTTTCATGACAGGAAAAGAGAAGTGCTAAAATCTATTAGGAAAATTAGCAGCTGCTTCTTGCTTTCGCAGATGGGAGCTCATCAAAAATAGTATCTGACATTCTGTAGACAGAGTCCTTGTGATCGAGATATTAACACAAAACTTGGGCGTGAGTCCATGGAAGAGGACTAGAGTGTAGAATTTTGAAGAATTATTCTGTGCATAGGTGGCCCATCTTGCCTAGCAACAAAATGGAAAAATCTCTTTTGAGAATTGTGGTCAGAACTTTGGGTTGCCTCAAGTAGAAACTTACTGTCTGCCAGGACTAGTCTTGGTCTATGGTGTAGCTGGAGAGGAGGTAAGCTTACTGTTACCTGACGTTCCAGGAGCTGAAGAATCTAGGTGCTTACTTGGCAGTTATGTCTCTGCAACATACAGATGCTAACAAAGTGTCTGACTAAACTAGCATGTTCATGGAAATGGGTAAGTTCAGTCTCACAGTTAAGTAGGGCTGCACAAGTCTGCTTGTGTAAGTGAGGGACAGAGCTCATCTGCTGTCTTCTCAGTGTCTTGAGTTCGGATGATGAAGATGCTGCTAACTCCTAGAGGTGATGAATATGTGAGGGGAAACACGAGGAGTCACTTTTTTAATGTCGTTAGAGTAGAAATACCAGATGGGTGGCTTTGAAGGTTGTTCCGTGTGCAGTCTGAAGGTGTGACTTGGTTCACAGTGTACTCAATTTCTTAGTAAATAAGCAGAGCCGAAAGAGCTGGAAGATTAAGATATTGGAGTAGATCTTACAGGTGTCTTATTCTGTAGCACAGGAACTGATTTCCAAGTCTAAAACTTGTGCTGTTCTTCTCGTGTGCCATTTCAGCGAATTTGTAGCCATGAAGTGCCCTCTTGCCCAATATGTCTGTACCCACCAACCGCAGCAAAGATCACCCGCTGTGGGCATATCTTTTGTTGGGCATGTATCCTTCACTACCTCTCCTTGAGTGAAAAGGCCTGGAGTAAATGTCCTATTTGTTATGGCTCTGTTCACAAGAAGGATCTCAAGAGGTGAGACCTGATATTTGTTAAATGATGTATCTTTTTGAAATGTAACTTTTACCCTGCTAACCTCCTCCTTACATTGCAGTGTCGTTGCTATGGAAACACGTCAATATGCAATTGGTGATATCATTACAATGCAACTTATGAGAAGAGAGAAAGGTGTTCTGATAGCACTGCCCAGATCTCAGTGGATGAATGTGGTGCAGCCTGTTTGCATCGGAGGTGAGTGTATCCGAGTACTGGTGCTTTGCATCCTACTCCTCATTGCGTCTAGGACTTGTCTAGAGAGGATTTACCACAGCAATGCCATGCTGTCGCCTTAGAATAGACCAGGCTACAAAACATGTGTTTTAGCAGCTGAAAACCTTAATGGCCACATCTTAATAATAAGCTTTCCACCCACACTTTGTTTTTTGTGAGGCTTTACCTTGTGCGCTGTTTCCCTTCAAGGTACTGCACTGCAGGCTCCTGCCTTCTCAGTCATCAATTTGATCTGCGTTTTGTGTTGTACTGTCATCAGTGTGACTCTTGCTGCTTTTGTTGGCTCTTCAGTTTCCTTAACTTTTTTTACTCCTAGCTTCCCATTATACAGCTTAGCAAAAATAACTGTCTCTGTGTCTAAACTATTTCAAGGATGTAATGTTCAGCAAGGTTTTCGTCTTCTTCACTTATCAGCTAAGATCTGTGAGTGATCTGGGAAAATAATCAAAATTACTGCAAACCTATTCCAAACATCTGTTGCCTGACTTCTTCAGTTTTTTTCCAGTCGAGTAGTATGACTAACACATCATCATCGTATCTGTCAGTATCACGAAAATTTTGTGACTGAAGAAATAATTTTACTTAACATTGCTGTTTTGTGGGCTGTCTTGGTTCACTTCATCTTGCAGTCACATTTTGCACAGAAAGGCTGTGTGCATTTAAACTCTCTCTGTAAACAAAGTCAAGTCTCCTAAGGGATGATGGGTAGCCAGCATGCAGGCTGTGTGCTTACGTGTTCCTCAGTATTTGAAAGTAAAAGACCTTAAATTCTTTCATAAAACAAACAAAAGAACAAATACGGGATTTGAGATTGTTCTAAACCCAGGAAATTAAGTTGGTGTTCTGTGGACAAGGTTGGTCCCTTGGGAAGCAGGGAATGTATGGACTGTACTGGTATGTGATGTATGGCTGCTGTAAAGTTTATGATTAAGATAAGCTCTTTATTAACACAGAAGAATACATTTTGCTAAACTTGCAATTCTTTAGTTTACTGTTTCTGCTGTGTTAGTTGTGAAAACCTCATAATAAGGTTTTGTACGCATTTTGAATACATACGGGCTTATGAACTAGTTTGAGCCAAAGCAGAAGTCATGTCTGGAGAACTTTCCAGTTGCAGTATTTTTGAGTATATAGAAAAGAAGCACTAGCTTGTGTCATCAGTGATACAACGGTAATATGCAGAGTCTGCAGCAAACTCTTGCTAAGTGCTGTCCAACCTGGAGTGGATTAACTCTCAAAATCGAGCGGTAACAAAACTTCAGAAGAAACCGCATGAATAGGTACCAGTTTGAACTGCGGATGTTAATGATTTGGTGCTCCTTCTGTTCAGATGACCAGCACAGTCAGTATTCAAAGCTGCTTCTGGCATCCAGGGAGCAGGTCTTGCAGCTGGTGATTCTGGAGGAGAAAGCAGCATTACTAAAACAGTATGAGGAAGAAAAACACACGCCAGAGGCTTGCTTTATTGAGGCAGCTATCCAGGAACTGAAGGTGAGAACCTCTCTGGAAGCTTTTAGTAACTTTATTTTTAACAGTGTGCTGAGTGCTAAGCATCTGTGATTCTGCTGCATAAGTGTTTGCGTGTGATTATTCTGGTTTTCATGATGTACATACTAGCAAGGTGGTGATGTTTACTGCTAGAATAGCATCATAAATCTTGGAGGAGGCTATAGCCTCTGGACCTCAGGTGTTTGGCGTGATGTTCAAGATAGAACAGAATGCTTTTTACTGAATGGTATTCCTTCCATAAGTGTAACAGAGTTCTCCTTTCAAAGGAAGATGTGTTTCCCTTTCAGGTCCAGCAATTCCTGGGATAACTTTTATCAGGCAGACGTGATCAAACCTGTAGAATATTCCTTTTCAAAGCCTTTACGTGTCCTACAATGGATGCGCTTTCCAGTAACAAGAAGGAGAGGACCTCCCTTCTTCAAGGGTGACTCTTTTGTTCTAGATGAACAATAGTCCTGTGAGAAGCTGAAGTATAGGACAAGGCTAATAATAACTATGGTGGTAGTCTCCTGGCTTAAATAGGAAATTGAAACTTGTTCTCTTTGGATGACCTGTAGGAGCGAGAAAAAGCACTCTGTGCTGATCAGGATAAAGACAATGGCATTGCTGGAATCAGTGCAGCTGTGGAAGAATTGGTCCTAGAAAGCTCCAAGACTGTGGAGCCTGCAGTTTCCCGAGAGAAAAAGGTGGGCGACAACTCCACTCTGGCAGATATTGTTAGTACTTAATTCTGCCACTTTACACTGCAGTGTGTGGTGAACTAGTGCCAAAGATTTTTGCAGAGATGATAATCTTTAGGAGGAGATGATGTGGTACTAACTGTATGCTCTCCACTGTGATAGTGTGGTGTGGAATATCTCTCTGCATTTGATGAGGAGCTTGTGGAGCCTTGCTCAGATCTGGCAAGTTCTTTTTCGCCTCCTGTGGAAGCAGAAGAGGCAGTGCTGGATAAAGAGGAAGTACCTGAGATGGACACCGTAGGGCAACCAGATACGAACACTACAGAAGAACCAAACCCAGCTGAAACAAGCTGCCAAGAATCTAAAGATACAGTTAGCAGTGGACATCTTAGCAACTCTCCTTTTTACTATTTCTATCAAGGTCAGTGCAATGAAATCCTGCAGTCATGGGTGCAGAGATGCCACCTGTGGGATCCTTCTTGAGGAAGGTGTTTGACACTTCATTAGATGCAGCTAAACCCTATGAAACAAAACTCCCACAGAAACTCAGAAATGAGCTTTAATTTTATTACTGCAGAATGTACTGTGGTGGGGAGAAGGGTATTAAAAATTAGCAAGCAAAAAACATGTGATGATATCTTATCTTATAGCGGAGGATGGACAGTGTATGTATCTTCACCCTGTGAATGTTCGATGTCTTGTTCGTGAATACGGCAGCTTGGAGAAGAGTCCAGAGAAGATAACTGCAGCTGTAGTGGAGATAACTGGCTACTCAATGACAGAGGTAGTCATTTTATCTTCCTATTAATTAAGGGCCCTTGTTCTAGCAGCGTGATCATTGTGGCTGACAAGTGAGACTTGATTCACTTCGGTAATAAGAAATAGTAACTACGAACGAGTAGGCATGCTAATCTGTGAAGGGCATCTGTAAGGCGCGGTACCTTAAGTCGCTTTTGATAAGTAGGCTGCAGTCTAGCTTTTTTTTTTTTTCCCTGGAAGGTAGGAAGATCTAGGAGTAAGGGAACTGCAAGCTTAAGACTGGTTTGTTGCTAAAGCTGTCTTAAAAAAGTTAATTCTTTTCTCATGGAAGACAGTAGCTTGAACTAGACAGATTATCATCTTTCTCGACATGAAGTAGTGTTCTGCCTCTGTCTTGAACAAAGTTGTTTTTGAGCACAAGGGTAGAGGTGGGATGTTATGAAAATGGATGGAAAGAAACTTCAGTGTTTGAGATGGAGTTAAGGTGCTTAAGGCGCTGAAGTTCTGGAAGAGGGAATGGGTCTTGAATTCCTTTACGTCTAATAAAGAGAACTGTAAGAATTGGTATGTGCAGTAACAATTATGTGTAATTCTTAATTCATCTTTAAGAAAGGATATGCTCAAGTAAGAATGGATGCAGAGGTAGTAAGGAGTTGTCTTCCAGTTTTCCAGCTCTGTGAGTTAAAATACAAAACTAGACTGAAACGAGACGAGTAAAGTAGTGGTCATTGATCCAAATAATGTAAGTGTAAAAGACAGATTTGGTCCAGTGCAAAAATAAATGCATCAGAAGACTGGTATTGTAGAATTTTATTCCAGTGATGTGAGTGAGAAGGGAGGAGTAACAAGAAAATAGGTTACCAAGCTGGAGTAACTGCATCCAAATCTGCTGACGATGTAGTTGATGGGGATCTTGAAGCAGTTGGTTCTGACCCAGGGCATCCTTCACCTGTTTGTAGTTTATAAATTGAGTGTTGTGTCACTACTGCTATTTTTTTTCCATTTGATTTGATGAATGTGGGCGTTCTGTCTTCATAAGCTGTTCATCACTATGGTAGCCTCTAGATCTTGTTGCGATAATATATCTGCTCTTTTTTTTTAATCAGGATATAAGACAGCGTCATCGTTACCTCTGCCACTTGCCCCTCACTTGTGAGTTCAGCATCTGTGAACTGGCTCTGAAGCCACCCATCATCTCGAAGGAGACTTTAGAGTTGTTTTCAGGTCGGTACTACCTTTTGAGTAGGCCTTGACATGTGTCCGTGAGGGTGAAAGCGGAAGTCATACTTATCCCTTAACAGCAGGAAAAGGAACATACATAGCAGCTTTACTCCTCTTGCACCAACTGTCTGATGACTGCTAGACAGAACAACCCCAATTCACTGTTTCATAGGCAACAATTATACAAAGAATAAAAAAGCCCGACTGCTTGGAAAAGCGTGTGTTGTTTGTAAGCATGTTTTGTTACTAATGTGTTATAACTGAATACGTTGTTCTCAAAGCTGGAGAAAACATTGCCAAAGTATTGGTGTGTTTATTTGGTACCCGATACTGTGTATTGCTCCTAGATGACCTTGAAAAGAGGAAACGTCTGCGGCAGAAGAAAGCTCGTGACGAACGACGACGTGAACGCAGAATTCAGATAGAAGAAAACAAGAAACAGGGCAAATGTAAGTCGTGATTGAGCCTAACTGGTGAATTTCCAGTCATCTCTAGTTGCTGAGCTGATTTCTAGAGCTGTATGATGAACTCTTAAGGCCTTGAGTTTCTAGTGTGTGCTTAGAACAAGATTACAAGGTATTAGAAACAATGTCTGTAGAGTGAAAAATACAAGCTGTTTTAGTCAGGATGTTAAATGATGTTAGGCAGTTCCTGCATACTTGCACAGTATGGGAGAGACAGAGGGCATGTGAGGGCGCAGCTGTCTCCGTGGTGTATATAGCTCTGAGGATTCTCAGTGTCTGCTTTTGTAGTAATCACGACACAGAGTGAAAAGTGAAGAAGGAAAAAAAAAAATGCCTAGGAACTGCTTCCATCCAGCAGCTGGGCTGGTACTGGTCTCTAAAATAGAGGGTGGAAAGAAAACCCACTTGGCACCTCCTAGACTCCTGAAACAACTTGCATATTGACTCCCACACATTGTGTAGTGCTTTAATTTAAAACCTCTTTCTAGATCCAGAGGTCCATATTGCTTTAGAGAATCTGCAGCAGTTCCCTGCTTTTACCTCTTGCCCTGGAGAAACTACCAGCATTGACCATCAGAGCTTCTGTCTGTCTCCTCTTGGCAGAAGCCCTGTGTTTCAGACAGGTGAGCATCTGGAAAAACACGTCGCATCTAGCTCTTTGATTGTTCTTTTGGGATCTACTGCTCAGGTCATCACACTAAACTTTCTTAACACTGATCAAAGACTGGCTCTTTCCTAGTTTGCCTATGAGATTATACACGAAAGGCTGACACGGCTAAGAAACATTCTGGTCCATTATCTGCTTTTTACTACCTCTACTTCAGTGACAATATGAGATCTGCACTGTAGTTACCCCATCTTTTAAATCTTTGCTGAGGCAGAACAAAAGAAAGGAAAAAAGTTCCCCAAAAAGGGAAGAAAAGTGTGTATGCCAGGAAAACACTACTGGCATTTTTTTCTTTCTACCCTCTCCATTTTCCCCACCATGTTTTACTAAAATAAAATGTAGTTGATCAGCCCTCAGTTAGGTTGTTGTCAGTGATGCTTTACCAAATGTTTTATCTTGCAGTTCATAAAATATTAAATAGAAACTACTCTTAAATGTTTTTCTCAAAACCCAAACAAAACAAAAAAAAACCCCAACCACACAACACCCCAAAATAAGAAAACAAAAACCCCAAACCAAAAAAATCCACCCCAAACTTAAATCTCTCTTAAATAAAAAGATTGAGGAAATTTGGGAGGTTCTGTTGTGTGACTAATGGATGGAACTGATGAGATAAAAATGATTAATTACATAAGATAATAAAACTTTATTTCTGCTTCATCCTGATAAGCAGCATAATGAGCACCTCTGACGCATGCAACTGGCTTTAATGACCTGCTGCTTTCTCTGTAGAGTCTATTCCAACTCCACTGTCACCTGCTGCCAGCCAGGCCAGCCCGTTGCTCTGTGGGAGTTTGGAAGAAGAGTGTCCCTTCCCTTCCTTCGCCCAGGTAAGCCATGCAGCAGAGTCAATTTTGTCAGAATTACTTGTGTCTTAGTTGGGGATTAGTCTGAGAATACAGTTGTTTCCCCCATAAAAACGACGTAGGATAAATCTTAGGGAGACAACATAGGATTTGAGTGCTTGAAAGGGTTCCTAGATTTTCTTGCCACTTTGGTGACCACAGAATTGTTCCAGTGAACGGGATTTCATCATACCTTACAACTTTTTTGATAGATGTTGAGAGTTGGAAAGGCAAAACCAGAAACATGGCCCAAACCTGCTCCAAAGACAAGAGGTAAGAAAATTTGGTATTACTACTTCAGGTTCTTTACCATGCATCTAAATCTAAGAAATCTTGTAACTTCACAAGAAACATCTGGAGGGTGGGGGGGAATTTGCACTATGCAAGTTTTACACAGCCTTCTGGCTCTCACGGCCCTTTCCCGCTTTCAGATGAGAACACTCTGGCCCTCCCTGTGCCAGCGGATAGTGATGGAGAAAGTGACAGCTCTGACCGCATACCTGTGCCCAGCTTCCAGAATTCCTTCAGCCAAGCCATTGAGGCAGCCCTCCTGAAACTGGACAAACCGTCCACAGCTGATCATTTATCAGGTAAAAGGTGGGGCGGGAAGGCATGACAAATTTCTGAAGTGGAAGAAAAAGAATATTTCCACTTCTTCCTCTGGGAGAGAGCAGCAGTTTTAGGGACCAAAAATTGGCCACAGAACAGTTCTGAAAATTGTCAGCTTGTGGTTTCTGAACAGCTTGACTAGGGCTTCTGTTAGCTTAAAGCAGCTCTCTTAGTCAGAGCCGAGAAGATCTCCAGCTAGCAAAGAATCCTGTTAGGACAAAGGTGGCTTTCAACAATCGTGTTTGCCATGTCTCTACTGGAACTTTAATTTAAGCTTTATCTCAAGGAAGTTCAGGTTATGCACTTCTATACTAAAAATACCTGAGCTGCTGAACTACCATGTAAATTTGACCAAAACATCAAGGTGACTGCTAGCTGGAATCTCAAGTTAGGGAGTCTGAAACAAAGATTGAGATAAACCTCCAAGCCTGGTGCTAGCTGATAAAACTCATTTATAATGCCGAGTTCTGATGTTTAGCTTTGGCTTCTGTTTGGTGACTGTACTGAACAGTGGAGAGTTGGACAGGGGGGCCTGGGAGTTTCAGTGACATTGGGTATTGGCTCCAGTTGTGTGTTTTGGCCTGTGTGAAAGGCAAACTGCTGCACACTTGCAGTCCTAGGATCTGCTGTTGCAACAGCAGCTGTTGCAACAACAGCTTTAGAGTCAGTTAGGCACGTTTATAGGTGTGATTTAGGTGTGATGGAGTATCCCTTAGTTTGTCTGCAGTAATTTTTGTTGAAATTAAACTACCTGGTGCTCAGTGAGTTGATAGGAAGTATCACAGACCTGTGGAAGTCATTTAGGCCAGGGAAGACCATTTATCATTTCTGTGTGATGTTCCTGTTCCATGAGAATAATGACAGTATCATTTTAATCCTTCACAGAGGAAAAGGGAGGCAAGAAAAGAAAGAAACAGAAGCAGAAGCTACTGTTCAGCACCTCTGTTGTTCACACAAAGTGATTCTGCTATTCAAGAGAAGTTTCCTCTCCTGGTTTTCTTTTTATTTTGCTTTGTTTTGCTGCTATAGTTTAAGTATTTAAATTTGAACAGACTAAACTTGTGTTTCCAGGGCTTCTAGGGGGTTCAGGAGGAAACCATGACAGTATATGTTGAAGTAAGATCTTTTGATCCCAACTATTCAATCGGTTTATAATGAAACAAATTTTTGAAAGAAACAATCCAGAGACAAATCATCCAAGGCTTCTGGTTTGTGCCAAGTCAGTTCTTTTGGCCTAATAAGCAGTGTCAAAGTTTTTACAGCTGTGTGGTACTGCCAGAATACTGCAATATTACCTAAGTGAAGAGGCAGAGAGCCTTTATTTCCCTGGAAGTATTCATGGGCAGAAGTCCATCTGACTGCAACAGTAGTGCTGTTTCTGTAAAGCTGTCAAACTGCTCTCTTGAGAAGCTGGTTTCCGCTGCACTGGAAGTGGGCAAAAGAGCTTCCTGGCTTTAGAGTGTTGGCTGCTATATCTGTTCTTTTTCTAAAGAGCAAGAATTCCTCCTGTTCTCCTGGCTTGGAAAGATTTAAAGCTGAGGTGAGTGTAAAGCAGAACTTGGCTACTTGGTTTTAGAGTGACTCTTGATGAATTTGTGTATTTCAAAATGCGTACTGGCACTGGTGGTAGAAGGAACCTCCTGGCTTTTCTCAGTTGTTCAACTCCGTTTTAACGTGGGTGAGTGAGGCTGCTAATTCCCCTCCCCCCTCTCCCTTCCCCCCAACCCTGGGCTACGCATTCTTTGTAACCTGGTCATCTAGAATAAACACTCCACCCTAGCGCTCTTGGTAACTACCTGAATGATTTTGACACTGGCTGCTCTTGAATTGGAAGAACAACTGATAGCTGGAGGCTGTAGATAACTTTTATCCCCCAGCAAGAAGCTGCGGTCTCTTGTACTGGGATAAGGGCCTGTATCGGCCTGGTTCTGGGATGCCAGTTGATCTGCACTAAACACTTTGGCCTATAAACATGGCTCTTGTGGATGCCTCCCCGCTGTGTCTTTGGGTGGTCACATTCTGCACTGCTTGTGGTTTGATTTGAGCTAATGAGTTAAGTGGTGTGGGTTTTGTTGAATAAAATGAACTGTAGGTGTCATGTACCTGTCAAGGCCAACAGTTGCAATAATAAATCGTATGCGTGCACACTTAAGAGTACTGCACACTTCCCGAGCTGTCGTATCAGCATGGAGCACACCACCACTTAGTTGCACAGATTCAAATCTTACCTTCCTGCTGACAGATTTTATGCCAGGGAGCTGGTATAAAGGTACCACCTAACTTACAGTGCAAGACTGACAGGTGTCTGTTATCTTCAGCCCCGCTGGTGCCAGTGGTCTGCCTGCATTTGCGCAGGCTGTGGAAAGTCGATGTGCTCTCTCTCTGACACTGACTGGTCTGAGCAAGGACACGCGTTTGAGGTTCCTGGAGTGGGGTATTCTACCACTTGGTAAATTCATTGGTTGTGTCCCTGGGTAAAAAGTTTGTCTCAGTGTTGATGCTTGATTTCAAAGCAACAGGCTCCATATTATACAAGTGCTTCCTCGGGGTACTGAAGTGTGTGCGCATGGGAAGCTAGTACCAGAGAGGGTACTTCACAAAACTCTGTGTGCAGCTGGAAACCAGAAAGAAGGGGGAGAGGAGGGAGGTAGAGAACTGACTGCTGCAGGAGGATGGAGAAAACACTTGCAAACCATTCTTTGAAAGCAGCTTGACTTCACGCTTGGTCACAAATAACTACACTTGATGGAAAGAGAGTACAGCTTGTCAAGAGAGTGCAAAGAAACTAAGAAAAGATGTCTGAAAGTAGAAAATTATTGGCAAGGGCAGAGAAAGCAACTAAGAAAGAAAGATTATGCAGTCAACTGTTCACAGTACTTTGTTTCCTAATAGTCATTTTAAGCCATGGAACCGGAGTAACTCCTTAAGTGTCTAACCAGTATCTGTTGTGTTCTATTATCTCTGCACATTTATAGTCAACTTTTCTTTGCATTGGGAAGAGAGACAGAATAGCTGGAGCTGGTGTGACTCACCTCCACGTCTCACAGGCACTAGAACAAGCAAGGGAAGTGATGTGGGCAGGGAAGACTGTCCCTTCTGCAGGGACAGTCTCCGCAGGACAGCATCTTCAAGTTGTATCTTGTTTTCCTATGGATTCAAGACATAATACCAGCAATGCTACTTTCCTGTAACTGATTGGTGTAAACTTAATAAATATCTAAGCAGTACTTGTACCTATGAGTTTTATAACGGGTCAGATGGACATGAGCTTTACGGCTCTACCTCACGCTCTGTGTAATCTCTGCTCCTGTGTACAGGGCCAGTGCTTTTGTGACTCAAGGGGCAGCTCTACAGATAACAGGTGCACTTGAATATAAGGTAAAAAATAGTAAGATGGTAATGCTTTATCTGTATGGAAGGAGAATAACTATGTTCCTTGTCCATGCCAGCTGCCTAAAGCTCGCTTCTACCTCAGCATGAAGATCCCATTGAGCTGCTACGCTCCTTAGGAGTGCAGGTGGTTTTGACTCCTGGAGTGAAACAGGCAAATAACTTAAGTATATACATCTATTTTTACAAAAATTTATTTAGGAACATTTGGAATGGGGGAATGAAGTCAAGTATGAACAGATGCTGCTTCTGTTCCCCTGCTTTGCTTAACACTGAAGACAACTGGTAACATCTTAATTACACAAGTACAGGACAGATGAACAGTAACAAGTAACATTCAGTCTGTCTCTGTGCCATTATCATCTTCCTCGTCTCCACTTTGAGACTGCTCTTCTGTAAGGGAACAGCTCAACAATGACTTCTGTATGCATCGTCTTTCCTCTGCAATAGAGAGAGCAACAGAGGGTCATTACTCGATCTCTTCACATACGCTAGAATACCTTCAGTTTCTAAAGAAAGGAACATTATCAGTTTGAGAATTCAGAAGTAGCCCAGCATATCCTACAAAACCCCCCAGAACTGAGTGTGCGTGCTAGGAAAGCGGTGAGAGGAACTCACCTTCGTTCGTACAGTCTTGCAACAACATCAGCAGCTGTCTTCTGTTATACTGAATGAGAAATTTCTGACATGTTCTTATGGTACCTGTAGGAGTCACAAGAACAATATGTAACAATCCACAGAACCAAGCCTCTCAGAGCCGCTAGTGTATTTTCTGAAGATCATTGTGCCCAGTGACAAATGCCCCAGGCAACAGCCTTATTAATGCAAGTGCTGAGAAGGGGCTGTAGACTCCCTTTCCCCACTGTTGAGGCAGAACAATAATTTCTAACCTGTAGCACCCGTTGCTTGCCCCAAGTGGTTAATTTTCAGGATGTTCACAATACTATATACTTTGAAAATATATTTTGAAAAGAAAATAACGTAATAGAGAATTTGCTGCTCTGGTTTTGTTACATGTAGTGAAGACTGATGCAGAATTAATGAGGGTTTCAACAAAGAACCGCTGGTGTCCGTCACTTAGATCGGTGGGAAGCAGGCGAGGCAGTGACCCGTGAGACAGGGGGCCCGGGGTACCGACCTCCGACGTGCAGGGTGCGGAGGAAGCAGGGGCAGCGCTGGTTGCGGCTCTCCAGCTGCCTGACGAAGGGCAGCGCGGCGCAGAGCAGCCGGTACGAATCCTTGCGGCACCGCAGCAGCACAGTCCCGGTGTAGGCGTTCAGGTACTTCACTGCAGGGACAGGCACGCACCGTGAGCCCGGCCCCGCACCGGGGAGCCCCCCCTCACCCCGCCGAGGTGCCCGGGGAGGCGGGGGTACCTGTGAAGGAGATGGAGCAGCAGGCCAGGCCGTAGTCCCCGTGCACCCGGCCGATGGCTTCCCTGACGGCGAGGCCCACGGCGCGGTCCTCGATGCACTGCCGGCACCGCGGGTCCTCCGAGACCACCTCGCACAGCACGTACCTGCGGGGAGAGGAGAGCGCAGCGCGGCGTCAGGCCCCTGCGCCGGCCGAGCCCGCGGCGGCCCCTCCTGCCTCACCTGTTCTTGAAGCGGACCATGGCGGCGGCTGAGCCGGACGGACGTTGCGCCTAGCCAATGGGCGAGGAGCCTCTGCGCGCTGCAGCCAATCGCCGTCGCGCAGGGGCGGGGACAGAGGAAGGACTTCCCGGCCCCGACCGCCAGCGTGCTCCTGCCTTCAGCAGCCCTGCGGAGCGCCTGCGCATGCGGGCTGCCTCCTT
>Ga0065711_1011833_pt1 | contig 22232 bp, 13 predicted proteins | sample Hoacrofraction12_FD_59098 | JGI IMG/M metagenome (GOLD analysis project Ga0065711, IMG submission 59098) | Hoatzin crop microbial communities from Cojedes, Venezuela - Epithelial fraction 12 v2 (version 2) | ecosystem: Host-associated > Birds > Digestive system > Esophagus > Crop | place... | reverse complement strand
AGAGAAATACAAATAGACCAATAGGCTGTTCCAAGAGGTCACATCTTTATACAAGCACCTCTTAGTGTAGAGAGCCTCTTAGATTTTCATCAGCTCCAGTTGCAGCCCAGTGCTTTAGACCTACAACTTTTTTTTTTTTTTTTTTAAAAAGCAGGGGAACATATAAACTATAGTGCTGATTCCATCCGATGTTTCTGGTAGTCACAAGTCACCTTTGTTCTCCTGGCTTATGAAGCCCTCCTTGATTTCAGAGGCATTGTAATTTCACACTTCAAAGTTAACCCTTTTATCGTGTTAACTAGCAGGTAAAAAGACTTTCTTAGAAGAAAAATAATTATATAAAAACACTAGCAGATCATCAGGCATTTGTTCAGAATTGCAGTTATCACGATGGTTCACAGCGCAGTGCTTTCTCCGTTAGCGAGCAGCGGGACTCCAGCAGATCACTGCTATCGCGATCCCTCAGCTTTATTCTCCGACCTGGAAGTTCCTCCATGCTGTGTTTGTGAGCTAAACTCCAGGCAGCAGCTTACCCAAAAGATGATGAAGCACCAGCCCATCATACAGATCTTCTTCCAGACTTTTAACCACTATGTGTTCCTCTTTCAGCGTTGTGTTAATCCAGTCGATCAATACCTGCGGAGGGAAACAAAGCAGCTGGCAGTTACACTCTTGTTGCCTCGACAGCACTCAGCGCTGCACTGTGCTTCACCTCTCTCTTTAGTCCCTATCTCACATCTCAGTTTGCTTTCAACCTCCACTTCCTTCATGCTTTTTGGTTGTTTTTTAAAGGGAAGTAAAGTATCAGCTAGTTCTCCCTAACTTTCAAGCGAGAGAGATGTCTCACACGTTCTATTGCTATGAATCTTGCAGAAATAGTTCTACAGGTGGAGAGACAGGCCCTGCTCCCACTTCCACCAGAGAAAAGGCTGCAGGGTACGCTTCCCAACCCCCACCTTCATTAGACACCACAGAATTCGCACAAATTCAACCCTCGGACAAAAGTTTGTCAGAAAAGAGGCTTCGCTCATTCTGTTGATTGCTTCTTGTACCCATCCACATCACTTGCACTCCTTCCTCTCCTCTTTATTTTTGTTTCTTTTTCCTTCCTCAATTTTGTACTAATATGGCTCTACATAGCTTTTTTTTAGGGGGAAAAAAAAAAAGGCATTTTGTTTATTTTGCTTTCTTGCATGGCAGTCCTCCCATCGCCCTCCCCAATATCCTTCCTGCCTTCGCAAGGGGAAGCTACTCAGGAAGCCACGGGCTGGCTACAACTGGAAAGGAACCACCTTCCCAGTTACACCCCTCGGCCCCTTCCTTCAGCACGGTGCTCCTACGGGGGAGATCACAGGAGCTCCCCAAGCATCGGTACATCCACACGTGTTGAGGGAAAGCGAAGCAGACCTGCTGAGGCAGAACTGAAAAGCAGTAGCCCCAGCTGGCTGTTAACGAGAACCTCTCGAAAGAGAGAAGGGTATTGCTTCTATTGCCATCATGGCTACAAGTGAATGTCTGGAGTGTGCTGGGTGGATAATATCCTTCTCGCTCACTGTAAACAGAGGGGAAAATTCATAGCAGATCCCTGTAAGTCAGCCAACATTGACAAAAATGTAAAAAGCAGTTTGAAAATAAAAAATAAATAAAAAATCTCCAAGATGCTTGAAAATGCAAAGAAAGAAAAACGCCTGGCGCTGGCACTTGCCTGAACCGAGCAGCTGTCAAAGTGTTTGTAACACACTTCCTAAGCTAAGAAGCAACAAGAATTTTCTAGAGCAGAAAGCTGTGCTCCTCCGCTAATGCCTGCATGTGAAGACCTGGCGATGCTTTAGATGTGTGAGGGAGCGAGCAGTACCCCAAACGTACTGCTGCGACCAGACGGAAGTCGGAAAAGCAGAAACTGCTGCTGAGTACAGACGGGTGAGATCCACCGTTTGCTGTCTGGGCTCTGAACAGCCGCCTCCACAACCTGCAGCTCACACAGCTCTGCTGCCAGTCCAGCTGCTGGGGCCCCACTCCGCTGCAGAGCAGAGCGCTGTGTCTGAAAATGAGTACGTGGGGAAAGGAGAAAAGGAATACTTCAAGAAGTCTGCTACTGGCTTCCAAATGTAACTTCTATTTCACAGGCAGTTTGATATTTATAGTAACCACACTGAGCCATTTCACACTGCTTAGTTCCCCAAAGCCACCTCAAAATGCAAATGCAGAGGAACACAGTCTCTCTCCCAGGCGAGTTTCTTTGCTTCCCTTATTCTTCCCTTGAAGATACCTCCTTGTCCCCCGCCCCATCCCAATCTCTTCTCTAGAGGAGCCATGAACTCTTTAGATCAAGCAGGCAATCAGTGGCACTGACGGGCACCCAGAGGACTGCCTCCCTTGGGACCCAGCCTCCACCTCCTCATCATCCAAAGCCAATAAATTAGACAGCGAAGAGCACTGTTGCAGGAGTCTTTGACGGGAAACAGATTAAGCACTGAAGCTCACAGAAATCTTCACAAAGGGAGGACAGCTCTTCATTTTTGGCAGTCTGGAAAGAACAAATTCAGTGTCTCTGTAGACAACATAATTGCATTTTGCTGCAGCACCTTTCAAATTTTCTCTTTTGTATGAAAACACTGTGGAGGCCTGACACAAAAAATAAATCTTTTTGATCAAACGTGCGCGAAGCCTTAAGAAAACATAATATATATAAACACGTATTTATGAATGCCATGCAATACACACATCAGCGCATAGCCTAAGCTGTTTTTCATGATATTTATAAAAATTTTAGTTATCTCCGCAACACAAGAAGTGCTGTTCTTGTAAGAGACAAGCCACTTTTCCTCCAGGAAATGTCAGTACGCTCGCCTTCCCCTGGGCTGTGCCGTTAGAGAAACACGGTGATTGAGTGCACAGAGGAGATTTTCAATATTACTTGGAAATAAAGTACTTTCCTGCGAAACACGATTCATCCTTCACAGTTACCTCAAGCAGACAATGTACCGTGCAACAACTTGAAAGCTTTTTCTCCTGAATTCTTGGTGAGTTGCACACCCTTCACGCCTTCTCCATCTGCTCTATGCTATCCTTATCAGGCTGCATCGCAGCCAAGCCAGCTGCCACTGAAGGTACAAGACAGAAGACTGTTGCAAATCAGCACAACAATCCTAAAACTCGTTATCATGGGATCAGGGCAGCAAACTTGCACGTATCCAAATATTTCTCTTTAGTCACAGCTTTGCTTTCGGTCACGGTCACTGTTCCAGCTGGATTCTCATTGCTATTACACTGTCACTGCAATGAAGAAGCAGCTGGGTACTTCTGGTGTGGTTCATCCACACGTCCCAAGTGAGGTGAGACATCTTGTAAGCAGAAACTCAGATTTTAAATCTATGTTCCACTTTACACACAGCAGTGACCACTCTTGGGTGATGCAGGCATTTGCAGCTTGGTCCTGTACGGCCCCAGCCATCCTGGCATTCTGCTGAAGCGAAAGCTCTGGTTTACTCACGTGGAGCCCAGGTGTCAACAGCAGAGCTCGTCCCCATCTGCAGAGAGTCAGGGACTGGGGCCAAAGAGCTGGGTAATTTACAGGGCTGAGCATTAACATAACAGGCTAAGAAAACTGGAGGTGAGGGTTAAACAATATAATAGAAGAAACGGTACCAGTTTTAATTCTTCCAATTTGGGATTGTTGCTTGAGGTCGGTTTTATGAGTTTCCTCTTCTCACCTATGAAAGGAAGCAAACAAGATCCATTACAATTACCAGATATGACGAATGGAAGTTTGCTGTAAAATCTGCTGTTCAGTTTAATATTACCCAACATCACTACTCACTATATGTAGAAACACTGTCATTTTTTAACTGATTCCTTGTGAGCAAGAAAATGGTATATCAGACTATTAAGACTGCTGTTGGAAATTGTGCTTCAACGTAATTCAAATTATTAAGATCTAGATGGACAATTCTGGAAAGAGGAAAACAAACTCGGTCAGATCCTTACGTGTGAAATCTAAACTTCAGTTAAAGAACCAGCTAGAAGAATGTGTGTTGCTTCTTCGTGATCTGCCTCTAAAGAGTCACCACACAGAGTGTACTCCCTGCTGATAAAACCATGGGACTGCTGCTGAAAAACATACGATTCATTTGTACTGCATATCTTCTGCTTGGTTCCTCAGGGCATTCTTTGGACCTTTTTCTGCCCTGGTTCATCGAGTACATACCCCGAGCGATGACGTTCTCAGCTAGGAACTGATTAAGCGCAGCAGGCTGTGTAAACACATTTAAGAAGTTCGGATCCATTGTCTTTTCTCACTCCTGGTAGATTGGTAAAAACTATGGGGGAAAAGGCACATGAGTAAAGGCATGTAAAGATCAAAATTAATGCTAAGAAGAAAACAAACAGACAGACTGAAGGGTTTTTTCCAGTTACTATTTCATGACTGGTGGATTGCTTTTTTTAAAAAAATCTGAAAATGTATTTAAATGTGTGTAAAGAAAAAGACATTAACAGAAAAAAGGAAAGTTCTTTTTAATCATCAAAATGTAGGAAAAAAGCCCTGAAATACTAAAAGTTGCCTTAATTCCATCTGTTTAATCTGAATTAGATTAATAAAACCTTATTTCAATGGAAATGAAAAAGCTCTCCGTTCCTAGGCGTCAATGGGTATCTGCTATAACAGTGACCAACACTTCAGAAGTATTAAATCAGGAACACAGTAGTTAAATTACTGAGACAAGCTTATGAATACAAGCAGTTTCTTTTATTAGACCAGCTGGATAGCTGTGGGGAAGCAGTGACATGTTTCTGGGCAGACGATCCCATCTTCACGATAGATGAAGTCGCATGGCTTCTCAAAGGCTTTTTTATTTCACACACAGATTGCAGAAGGTCTTTCCTTCCCAACCCAGATGTCCTCAAATGAAAGCAGAATGACTGCGCACAATACAGTGGTGGAAATACCTTGTCAACAAACACAAAACCACGGGCAAGGTTTTCCAAAATAGCTAGGAGTCATGCTGGCGGACAGCAGAAGGCCGAGAAAGGAATGGGTTTGGCAGAGCAGGGAGGAGAGGCTGCATAGCCGTCTACACGCACTTCCCTACCAAACACCCAGCTGAAGTTCATCTCTACCACCAGCAACTGTCTACGAATGAGAGGCTGACAATGATATCGCCTGCTCTTCTAGAGGCCAAGACTCCAACCACAGTGCAAGCAGACATGAGTCTCATTTTTTAACCATGGGTGTGTCAGGCTGTGCCATGCTGCCTACAACACAAAAGACAGAGCCAGGCTCTACAGGCAGCTTACATGGTACGAAATCCTCAGGTTTAAGTGCTTGCTTTTCCAATCTTCATGTTCATGTAAAAGTTTTTCAGTCAAGTCCACAAGACTGAAAAAAAAATACTACTCCATGTTACTACTGTATTACTATCCTACATCCTCAACTGCCATTTATTTTTTGAAACTGAGGAAGCACAGCCCACCTCTTCATCGTCCTTCACAGGGAATCCGCTCTGCAGTACCTTTGATCCACCTGGTCACCCTTTTCTGAACTCTTTTCAGCGCTATCACAGCCTTTCTGAAGCGCTGGGAACCAGACCTGCCCAGATTTATGGAGGTGCACCGCAGAGTTCACGGTGTTGTTCTCTGTTCCTCTCCTCCTAATTCCTAATGCTGTTTGCTTTTTTGATCACCACTGAGAGCTGAGCTGACACTTTAATGGAACTATCTATTATATCCCCAAGACTTTATTCCTAAATAACAACACACCACTCGGAGCCCATCATTTATCTGTAAAGCTAGCATTGTTTTCCCCCCATATATTTCACCTCACATTTACTGACATTGATTTCTCACAGCCATTTCAGAGCCTGAGAATTTCAGTCCCTTAGCATTTAACAGACTCCTTGCTTATTACTAATAATTGGCATCCGTGAGCAGTCCTTCATGTGGCAAGCTGCATTTCTGTGAGGCGTGGTCCTAGAGAGCAGCTTCCAAACAACCTACCACAGAAACAACATAAAAGGGAACACGACTGCGTCTGGACCCCTTCGTGGGGTTTAATGAGAAATAGGAAGGCATGGAAGACTTGGTTCTCGCAAGCAAGCTTCCACGTTTGCTGCAGCTAGCCTCGGCAGCCCACTGCTCAAATCTGCTGGTCAGAGCTGTGACTGACACGCTGTTTTCCCAGCCTCCATCCTCCTGCACGTGTTACGTATCAGAGAACAGATCGCTGTAGGGGACAACTGCTTGAATACTGATTGCAGAGGCATTTCATGATGACATCTTTAAATGAAACTGAGGTTTCATTATTGACTATTCAAATGAAATGGCATAATTTGGTCCTTCATTCTCTGAGAACGTCACAGATGTACAGGCTTGTCTGTTTTAGAGTCAAGAGGTGTTTTATTCCTCCTGTGCCACCTGCTGACAAGTGATTTTTTCTTAGGCCAAGAGCTAGGCTGTTGCACGATGTTGCAACGCCACAGCTACTGATAAAACAACTCAGTTGGATCAGCTCAGCTCACTGTTCCTCCACAAGCCTTCACACAGTCTGGCTCCCAGATATCCCTGACATACGATACAAAGCATTACCGAGCTACCAGTGGTCTCTGGCACACAAACTAGCTGTAGAATATACAAAAGGCACTTACCAGTGTTACCAAATTGTTTCAGCTGTTTTATTTCCTGTTTGAAAAGACCAAAGCCCTACTCCGCATCAGCTCAAACGCATTTCCTAACAGTTCTCTAAACAGATCACACAAGGAGGGAACAAAAACCAAGTGGGAATGTTAAAGTTAATAGTAGTATTTCTGCCTTCAGAAAATTAGAATTTAAAAATAAATAAGAAAAAAAAAGAGAATACGCATTGTGTGCCCAGTTTAAAATTTACTTTACTTCCTTGTTTAGTACCAGACCTTTCAAGAGCCATTTTTGCTCATTAGCATCAGCTGTTGTCTTAGCAAGAACAATCCACGTGGACACAGACAGTCTTACAGCTAAAACAAAAAAATAATTACAAAAAAGCGCCCAAAGGAGTCCCTTTTCCTAAACTTACTAGTCTTTCCGTTAGTAATTCTCCAGAAGTTCTTCCAAGCTCTTCCCGCAGCAGGCACGATGAAATTTTCTGGGAGAGGGGGCTGACCGGCAGGCTCGGAGCGTCCTGCGCCGACGCTGCAGCCTCCCATGCAGGGCAGCGAAGCACTCGCAGTGTGCGAGAGGGAAGTTGTGCCGCGCAGCGCTGACTGCTCTCAAAAACGAAACCACAGTCGTATCCGGAACTGGATTGTCTGTGTGCTCGGTCCCTGCTGGGGACTAAAATAAACAGAAATACAAACGCAGGAAACATGCAACCCGGCAGCTCCTGAAACACCAGAAAGCATCAGGAAGATACGATTGTTCTTCCGCGGTACTGCGCGGCACGGCTGCTTGCTGCTCTGCGTCTGGGGCGACTCGCAGTGCACTACTTCTTTGCATATAATAATAAAACAGACAAAACCATCATGCCACATTACACCTCTTACTCACGGTCCTTTGAGCATTCCGTAAAGCAGACCAGCACTACTCTACCTGCCTGGCACAAAAGGAAGCCTCAGCAGAAGGAGATTAACTCATTTGTTCTTAGAGAGCTCGTCAGCCACACCAGGGCCCAACACACTCATCTGAGACAAGAGTTATCTCCACTAGGCAGTGCTGCCGGCTCTTCCTTCATTGATTAAAGAGGGAAAGCTCCCTACAGCAACCACGTTCCCTGGACATTTCCTTCAGGCACCAGTTACGTTCGTTAACTCCGCCGGAAAGCAAAAGCAACTCTGCAGTGCTCCATGAAATTCCCGAATGAGACAGCAGACATCCACGCTTCGTTAAGCTGATGTGGTTTAAAGCTGTTGGAGGACTGACTCCTGTGTTTAGCTCCATGTCGCAGACAAGAACAGATAGTTTGGCATGAGCTAAATCGGATAAAGGAAAGTGGGTTGAAAACAGACTTCCAGCTGCTGTACATTTGGACAGAGAACTTCACCCACAATCCTTAATCAAACTTCACCGTATTTTCTAAGCAGATAACAACTACAAGCATCAAATTAGCAAAGACCCACAGTACCTTCTTACCCACGCAGAGATGCAGGCCACAGCCTAGAAATGCAGTAAGTAAAAAACAAAAGGGAGGTACAGTTGGAGATGTTATTGGGAACTTTGGACAAATCCAGTTTCACATCAGGAGGCAGTGGAGGTAGGAAGAATTAAGTGCTGGGAAACCCACCTGTAATTACTAGGTTTCTCCCTGCTCCAACTGGCAACTCAAAGGACTTCTTTCTTGAAGGCCTCGTTCACAACATAGCGTGTCAGTGCTAAGAGATAAGTCTGAAACACACCTGATGGACAAGCATCATTTTCCTTGAAGAACGGATGTTGCCACCAGTGCACGAAGCATCCAGTCTTCTGTAGAACAGCACTAGTAAATTCTGTATCCGAGCTGCATTTGACTGCATGCCCGTCTCCCTCCCACCCCCGGGCCTTTCTGTACTTGCCCAAAGCACACCTCATGCACACACACACACACACACACACACCCCCCCCATACCTGGCACTCACATAAAAATAGCTACTGAAGAACAACTCAAGGAATCAACAGCACTCCCACCAGTACCAAGTTCTGGTAATGCCTTTTCCTGCTTCTCCCCACAGCCTTGCTGTATTGGAGAGCCCCTCTCTGCCTGCTCTCCACACCAGAGCAAAGGGAAGCACACAGGCATTTTCAGTGTCCCTCCAGACTTACTCGGGCTTCTGGCTTCCCACGGGCTCTGTGAACAGGCACAGGACTGGCTGCAGCACGCCAGGCTTCCCTCCTGGGCTGCCTAGGAAGATCTGGGCCCTGCGTCTTCTAACGGTATCACAGGGTGTAATTCAGTTACTTTGCCTCGTGGATGGAAAAAAGGTAAACAACCCGATCTGGTCCAGTAGCTGAGCAATATGAAAAAAACAAAAAGTCATTGATAAATGTATAGAAGAGCTCATTTGTGTCTGCCCATACAATCTCATGACCTGTCCCAGGGCCAGAAACCCGAGATCACTGCTTTGCCAGGATGGCATAGATCATCCTATACTGAGGACCCTTGACGAAGACGACGATGACAACAGGCGCACCCCACCTTTCAAAAGTTCTTCCCATGGACTTGCCCATTTAGCCAAAAAAAGATGTAGAAAACCAAGTGATCATCAAGTATTTATTTGAATAAATAGTACAACTGTCACAAACCATGCACAACACTACTGCTGTGAATTCAGCAAACATAGCATTGCATTGTAACTTGCTTACAGTACACAGCTCCTGCCACAAAGCTGGATGTCTCCAGCATATGACAAGTCCAGAATTTTATCTGCAAGGCTGGTTTTTAGTAGTTAGAAATCCAGAGTAAATACTGTTAAAACAGTAGAAGAGAGTCTTAAAAAATACATTAATACTGAAAGCACTGGGGTGTGAAGAACAGGGGTAAGAAGCCTTATAAGGTTTAAATTGATTAAAAAAAAAAAGTCTGCCACTGATGTTTTTTCATCTTGGGAAATAGAATGCAGCTTCTTCTGTGGTAAACACCTCACTGGAACTGAGTATGTCAAGCAGATACATCTAAAAGTTAAGTTGTATGGACCAGAAAAGACAGACATTCATTGAGTACCTACAAATGTGGAAGCTTTAATGCTGCAGAGCATTCCATGTTCCAAATAAACTCAACAGGACTCAGACCTACCCCACGGGCACCCAGGGAACATATCTAAAACTCCAGTAACGCAGAGTTCACCAAGGACATTTTTAACATTGACTTCTCTTTTTGAGAGGAAAAGAAGTATCATGCGTATATCAGGGAAAGGCATGACCGAAACAGGTGTGTAGAGAAGTTTCACCTGCATCGCCCTGGCTGTAAACTGGACTGCTTGAAGCTCCAGTTCAGTTAAATCCACCCTGCTCCCCATCGGATTAACAACAAATACAGTGTCTACAGGAAGAGCAACCTGGCCAGAGAGTAAGGAGCTAAGGGATGAAAAATGTGTTTTCCCTATGCAGCATTTACCAACAGACTTAAAAACATAACCAAACAGGGTACAACACCAGTCTGTCCAGAGCATCAAGCCTGCAGTCTGGACTGACAGGGACGTTCATGCAAGGAATGCTAAAAGGGACCCAGGCCTCAGGTTCCAGAGGAGGGACTCAGGTTTCTGCAGTGACCCGAAAAACTTCATTGAACAAAACAGAGCCTGCCTTAAAACTTGGTGGTATGTTCCCATCTGCTCACATGCCATGAGGATGTCAGCTGTAAATCTCCCTCTCAGCAACAGCCACCTCCCCTCCCAAAGCCGCACTGCTCTTACCAAGCTCCTCTCGTTAATTTCTCTTTGCTTCTGATCTTTCTATCGCTTGCGATTTCAGAAACTCCATTTCTCTGGAGGTCTCTCCCAGCATCACAGAGAACATAAACAGCATTGGCACTTCCACGTCAGCTGAAGGGAAGTGGGTGGAATGACAGCTCTAACAGACTTGTTACCCCACAAACAACACTGCACTGAAGCCTGAGAGACCTTTGAGTTCAATCACCTTCCAGCCTTATGATACCCTTATTTCACAGCATGAAATTCGACCAATTCCATTAATGTGCCAGGAGAGCTGACCCGCCGGGCCTTAGTGCCTCAGCGAGTCTCCTCCGTAATAACTGCTAGCATCATGCTAGAGCCTAGTGGCCCCATCTGAAATTCAAGTCCAGTTGTACCAGGCTTTGTATAAACAGTGAGAGGTCAGCTCCCTCCTACAGTACAGACGAGCAACCATTCTCCACAGAACCTTATCGGGTAGATGAGATACGAATTTTTAATAGAAAGAAAGGGCAATTTCCTTCAATCTTTTTTTTGGAGAGGAGGTGACCCAAATAAATCAAATACCAGAACTCAGAACCCAAAAATATGAAACAAAGAAGCAGAAGCCCATTTGTCTCCGAGATTAAAAAAAAAAGTTGAAGAATGGAAGGAGAAAATCCCAATTGTAAAATTATACCATTCAAATAACAAGTTTCCTCTTGAACTCAGAAAGGTAAATAAAGGTTGGCATAAGAAATTCACTTCTAGGGAAACCAGATGCCTACTTCCAGCAGGCCTCCAGTGAGCCCACGGAGCAGAGCAATGCTCTCCGCTTCCTCTTTGGGGCACTCAGCCTCACGTTTCACACAAAATCATGGCTGCCCATAACAGAAAAGTTGCTGCTGTGATACACAAAAGCAGCAGTCCAGTCTCTCCCCTGTGCACTCCAAGGAAAGAAGTGCTATTACATGCATGTTCCACAAATAATTTACTCTGGAAATTGCATTCCCATTTCCTTCGCACAGCTCACCTCAAAAATCTACGGCTCATGTTGCAGCACAGCCTCCTTCTATGCACCACTACACCTGCACATCACCAGCCAGGAACAGCTCCACAGATGAAACCTGTCAAGTAACCAGACTCTACCAGATAAATCCAGCCATCTTTTTTTAAAACAGATTCCCACTAAAATCCAAAACGGCTTAAAAGACTAGCACGGTATGTCTTGGGATGGCACATTACAACTCGAAAAAATCAGTTTAAAGCACAACTGCTCACTGCAGAGCCTCACATCTGAGTGCTGACCATTGGCTTGCACTACGCACACCACGTGCCTTGCACAGCTCAGTGCAATTCACAAGTAAAAGCAAGCTGTTATTTATACAGGAATTCAGTTTTACTCTTTAGGAAAGAAAATACGTAAAACTGTTCATAAAAGCTTGACCCCCAGGACTGTACAGCTGCCAGTAACTCCAACAGGAATGAATCTGACCCTTTAACTCCGCGATGCGAAATGAAGAGTCAGCCTTCAAACTGCCAAGCTCATTATTCCCCACGTACGTTTTGGAAAGAACTGGGGGAAAAACGCATTCATCCGCCCCACACCTATTTGGGCAGCTCCTGACTGACCTGATTGAAGCTGTATGCTTAATGGATGACAGTGGCTCTAGCAACCAAGTTTATCCTAGAAAGGAGATGAAAGAGAAAATAGATTAGCTGGTCATCCAATTGCAAGACGACTTCTGTGTAAACACTGAATGGAAGTAACACTGAGTAGTATGAGGTTAACACAAAAAAGACAGCACCTGTAATTCCCCTCAGCCCCCCCCACCCAACAGAACCTAAAATACCTTATTTAACAGAAAAGGCTCAGCTTCTAAATAAATTCCAGTGGTGATTTCCTATTGCTAACACTTAAGCCTGGTACCTCACCAAACACCAGTGGCAACCAAAGAGTAGGAAAAAGAAAGTCTATTATAGAATCAAGGAGTCTCCAGCCATGAGGAAGGTCTCATGTCTTCCCTGGTTATTAGTTAGTGGTATGCTTCCTTTATCAAAAGAACATTTGTTGATGATCACAAACAACACATTCAACAGCATCTTCTCGTAAAAGTGTGAAATATCTACACATTATCAAGTGACTAAAGAACACACATGCATTATTTTCAGTGGGACTGTCATACAAACAGCTACAGAGAGGCCACATCAACTGTAGAAAGAATGCACCAAGTACAGCATAAGGCACGAAGGGAGCGTGCAGAGGGTGTGTTATTGTAATTTCTGCCTAAGGAGGTTGGAAGGATGAAGACCTCAGCAGCCTCCAGGATCATTCAACGTTCTTGTACTTTGTGAACAGGTTGTACAGAACCCTGAGGGTAGACTTCAGATCCAAGTTGACAACATCTGTGGAAGAAAAGCAGAAATCCTTAATTTGCTTTTTTTTCCTCCCTTGTTTTTCCTCAAAGGAACAAAAGTCCCCACAACTCCAAGCTGATGGGATCGGTCACAAAAACCCCCACAGAGTTCTGATCTCCCCAAGCTTACACTATAAACCAAGATGAAGCTGCCAGCGGAGAGAAACAGACATCTAGAGGGTAGAGTAGAAACATCACTGCAGAAGGACAGCTAGGAAACCAGGGCACATCCTCCTGAAGGAGAGAGCAGCTGGGAGGAAGAGGCAACAAAGTGCCAAGAGCAGGAGCTAGGGGCACCAGCGAGGGCACAAACAGGAGCTGGCAGGGGGGCCGGATCCACAGCGCTGGGCTGTGCAGGCATCATCCATCTGCCCTCACGGAGGCATTTAAGGCTGACTCTTACTAATTTCCAACAGCAATTTGGGCTAGGTACCTACTGCTGATCACCCCTGGTGATTACCCTGAGGAATGAGAGGCCCCATCACTAAATAGAGGAATGGGTCCAGCTCTTTTATTTGGCAATGTAATAACATGCAAATTTAGGGTCAGAAGAAACTACTGTGGTTGTATGGTCTGATCTCCTGTACACCACAGTCCTTGGAGAATTCCACCTCGGAAATCCTGTACTGAGCTTAGTAACAAAGCTGTGGCTGAATTAAAATGTAAGCTTAACATTGCATGTTTTTTTTGTTTTCTTTTTTCTTTTCAGGTCTTCCATTAGTGGAAATTCCCCCTCCATCCCTTGACAATTCAGACTGAGTGTTAATTACCTTCGCTGTTGCAAAAGTTCTACTGTAATTTTAGTTTGATGCTTTCCTAACTTTCAGAGCTTGTTATGCCCTTGGTTGCTGCACTAGAGTACAGTGGTGTGAGATGCATCTTCCCTGTGCGGGTGATTAGTGCTCCTTACTGATCAGTGTCTAACAGGCGCTCCCCAGCAACAAGCACGCTCTCAGGGTCCTGTTTCTTACCCTGAGCTGAAGCGTGCGCAGTCATTAACATTGCCAACAACCAATGAAATGTTAACTGAAAGTGGCCGTATCATCATCATCAAAATCATATCATCATATCAATCATCAAAATAGTTTGAAATATTCACTAATTTGTAACTATCACATTCTGTAACAACCCCTTTAGAGGCTAATGAATTCATACACTACAACATACTTTTGCAGCAATAACTCGGCATCAAGTTCTGCTGCTGGCTCAACCTACCGGATTGGGCTGGAAGAACAGAGAAGAGCAGCTGTCCTATTTTTGTGTATCACCTGTACAAAGATACACTGAAATATTAAACAAGACCTGTTCCTTGCAAGCACTGCAGAAAACATGGGCTATGGAAATAAAAACTGTGATGTTCTGCTCTTAGACAATGCTTTACATGAAAATCCTACAATTAATTCAAGAGGCGTGGATTCACCTCACAGGCTTTCCAGCCTATTTAGGAACGAACAACGGATCAGTACGGCATTCACAGAGAACACTACGAGCTAAACTTTTTGCAGAGCATCAGAATCTATGACAAAATGAATTTTTGTTCTAAGAAACACGTATTACATGACTGTGCTGACTGTCAAGACCCACAGAGACTTTGATGAAGCTATGGTGACAAGCAAAGCCCAAGATGTCGCTGTCTGCTCCACAGGAGCAGCTTTTCATGAGCAGCAGTCAGTTTTCCAGGCAATGGCAGCCACACAGCCACCACACAAGCAGGCTCGCTCCAACAGCCGTGAGCTACTGCTGCCGGGAATGGGTACGCACACAGAAGAGGAGGGAAGACACGCAGGGGACCGTACATCCTACAGCAGCAAAAAGCGAGAAGGAATGTTCTATGAGCTAATTTGGCTCTCTAACTTCTATTAATAATGAAATTTTCAATCAGTAAAAGACTTAAACAGATTCTGCTACTTGCTGAATCTACACACCTTGTCCGGAGCAAACAAAATATCTGCTGTAGTGTTAGGACACAAGGTGCCTTCTGGGAAGGTAATCACCTCTGTTAGATCAACCAATGACAGCAAAACAAAAGGACAAGCTTTCAAGTAGAGAAGTCTTCTCCTACGTTTTTAACATTTTCTCTCCCTAACTACTGGCTTATCTAGCTTACCTGGTCTCCTACTCCTCTAACACTTCCACTCAAAAAAACTGCCATTCCTGATTTTGCATTCGTATTTCTCCAGTCTCCTTGTCCTCCTCATACACCCACGGACTCAGCTCCAATACTCAAAACACTCCTTTACTTTCCTAAGTTCGTGTCTTGTTTCACCAAATCCTTCCGGAGCACTTTTCATCCCCGAATTTAAAAGGGCAGCATAGACAGGACACATAAGCATTTAATACTGTCTTTTGCCTTTTGTGCCCACTATACCCAGCTCCGCTATTTGTTAATCTATTTACTATCATCACTTTGTCTCATTTGAAGCTAGACTGAACATTTCTTGGGGCTCCTCATTTTTCTTTGCTCTGTGGAACCCTCTAACACATATGTAGTTTGTAACACCAGGAATAAAAATTGCTCATTTAGCAGTCAAAGTTTTAATTCCTCTTTTTATCCCTAGTGCAAGCAACAATGAAGACTTCATCATTAAGTAATTTCAAGGTTCAGAGACTTTAAAGAAAAAATTCAGTTTTTACACTTTTCAGTTCTGACTCCCAAGTCCACGTACATCAAGAAGAGACTTTGCTACTGGTTCTCACCAAAAAAACAAAAGCCTTTCAGATATCTGTCACTGAAATCTGATCACAAGAGTCCAAACTAGTGCTAACTGTAAGAATTATGAGAATGAGACCATGGAAAGCTTCCTGCTTGGATTGTTATTGAGAATACCAGCCAAATTTGTAATATAGCACTGAACAGCTCTTCTGTCACTCACTAAAGCTAGGCCTGCACACCTCAGTGAATCTATTCCAGAGAAGAAACACGGGTAAGGATATACCCCAGGCACAGACAAGGAATCCTTGGGCAAACTGTCCAGGGGCACATTTACAGCTCCACTTCGTGGTACCACTGTTAGTGACCTCAAACAGAGTTGCACTTGAAATGCACCTGCTATTCTGCCTTTATATACATTTTAAAGCCACACGGCACGTCCATACCTTCAGGGCGAGCTTTGGGTTTCTTCAGTCCTCCATCTTGCATCAGCTCAAAAGCAAAGGAAACATTATGGACCTAAAAGAGGTAAAGTGTTTAGCATCTTGAAGATATATAGGCATTAAACACCTTTAACCAAATTCTAGAGGTGCTTTATGCTCGCTATACTTGACATAGAGAATAAGAATTCTATTCAAATCAATATTAAACATTTACATATTTAGCATGGCAGAAAGCACATATAAAAGACTACAAAATTAAAGCTAGTATCATTACAGGGTGAACATTCACTTTTTGATACAAAGGAAGTAATTTAAGATTTCCAAGTTTCAAGTGTACAAATGTGACCAAGTACCACGTGAACCCCACTAAGCCCTGACCTCAGTCTCTACGGCAGAGGCCAGAGAGCTCCCAGTACCAACTACAACAGAGCTGCATTGTGTTGAGTTCTTCCCACCTGCACCCAAGATCAACGTTTCTGACTACAAGGCAAGAGATCACTCGCCATCCTGGCAACACGAAATGTAACAGAAGTGACATAACTGAACAAAGATGAGAAAATACATATGGGTGCATAAAAAAGACGAAATAAGGACACTAAATGGAATTATTTTCAAACAACAATAGCCTTTTCTGCATTATTACCAGCTGCATATCAAGCAACATCAATAGCACATCATCAAGGAGCCAGGCCGCTTGTTGCACGACCTTAATCTCCTGGTGCTTTGGCTTCCTCTAACTGAAGACAGAGCTAAAAGTCAAATTCAGTTTCTCTCATGAAGCAAATGCTTCAAAATATGCTTGGTGGTGGCAGTTCCTAGACAGACTGTGCAGGGAACTTGCAAAACAAGCTAGATGCAACTGTACAGAAAGAGCTTCCTGAACAAGCCACCAAGGACCATAGACGAACATAAAATCAGAGGAGAGAAACAGGACAAAAAGGAAAAATGCAAGAAAGTGGGTGTCTTCTTTTAATCTCTCCTTTGAGTAGCGAATATTACGGTTTAAAGAGATCTGCAGAGCAGCTTTCTCGACGATGCTCCCTGAAATCTAAGCAAGGTAATATGGATTATGTGTTCTGTACATTTTTGTTACTGCAAATGACAGTTCTGGAGATACACAGCAAGGGAGAGAGAAGTAATTAAAGCTACTCATCTTGAAAATCAGGGANTTACNTGTACAAAGCTCCCCTACACCAAGGAACAAAGGCCCCTTTCACTGGTGCTTGTTGCTTAGGACTTTATTAATCTCTTTCTACCTGTCACAGTTCCTCCTCATTCATTGTGACAAAGCCAATCACTTTCGAGATGAAAATATTTTTTCCTTTCCCAGAAACACAGAGTCTACCTCTCCTTCTTTGATTTACAAATGCTCTCTCCTGAAAGCAGTCTCCACACAAAACCACAAGATTACTTTAGGAATACTGGATAATATTTGTGAATTTAAACTGTTAATAACAAAATCATAACTGAACACGTGCTGGCTACCACTTAGCATCCTGCATTTCTACCACGGTGAAAATTTAAGATACTAGGATACTAAAAAAGCAAGAGAAAGCTATAAAGGAGAGCCTGTATAAGACATACTAGATCACCACTTTCCCATTGCTCTATCAAGTCCCTGTGCAGTATACAACATTCAAAATTAATTAAACCCCACCCTATCCACAAACTTAACACCTAAAGAAGCCCCTCTCACCGGAGCTTGGTTTCCTGCCTTCAGGGAGCCCCTTTACGCTCCCAAATAGCAACTAGTCACCTCCTCCTCAAGCCAACAAACCCTACAGAACCAGCGAGCTCAGCACGTTAGCCTGGGTCTGTGACAGCGCTCCTTTGGTGCAGCTCCATTTTCCTCTTGCAATGCTGATATGATCCACCCAGTCAAAGCTGGGTTCTTCTACTGACAATGAAGTCCCACCCCTCAGAGAGCAAGGCCTTTTGCTGAGGGGTGCCTTACAGCAGCAATCTGTGCTGAAGTTGTTATGAAAACCTCGCCATTTTAAACAGCCCTCACCTTACAAAGCATTCAATCTTTTAACTTTTGCCAATGTTTCCACTCCTGACCTAGCCATCTCATGCTTCAGCTCAGCCAACACACTGTTTGCAGCCTCCCCCCTGCAGAACCTGGCAGAATAAAAAGCAGGGGGCAGATGCATTACTCTAGCACAGCCAGGCTCAGAGTATTCTGACACCAGGCACCAAATACACACAGGTGTGTGTACGTGTCCAGGAACAACTACCGAAAGAGGCAAGCTTCTGCTTACGACAATAAAATGTGTGTTAAGCACGCGTCTCATCGTCAGCACTGGGAAGGACGCAGGACAATGGAGCAAGTGTGTGACTAAAAGCAAGACACTTATTTCATCTCCTTCCATCTCCAATACCCCGATTACAAGTAAGATAATCTAAGACTGCAAAGAACCCACTCTTTTTTCCTCAAAACTCTTTTTGTCTGAGACACTGTTAGGCAGCAAGTCATTTACTCCTTACCAAACAGAAAGAAATATCCAAAAAAGACAAGCCAGCACATTCTCTCAGAAGTTAGTCAGCAATGTTGGCAATGACCCTGCCGGGAACTGGACACTGAACCAGATGTCTACGCTCACAAACTGACTTCAAAGAGGCAATTTTCTGCATGCTCACTCCCTGGCAGGATCAGAGCATCTATCTTGGCTTTAGATCCAAAACACGTTCCTTTCGAGCCAGTCAACACATAGTTTCCAACCGCCGATCAGCCAGAGATCATGGCCCAGGTACCACCTCTTCTACTACAGTATCTCATTTGCATATCAATTTGTGTTATTTATTTGCTTGGTTTGTAAGAACATTAAATAAACTACAGAAAAAGAACTAATGACTGTTCTGCAACTGATACTAATGAGATAAGGGGGGAGTTTTTAGGGATGACATTCTGTGGCCTTGTGAAGCAGCTCTCTCTCCACGTCAATCTCTGTGTACAGGATGCAGCAAAAGCAGAGCTTCCCATCTCTCACCCTCTCTCTTTCTTGCCTATTCACAGAGTGCATGCTAGGCAAGGCTGGGCACCAGCTCTGTTCTCCAGCACAATAAGGCATCCCTGTGCACAAAAGCGCTTCAGGCAGTACTACAATTTAACAAATCACTTTGATTATGCAAAGTACTATACAGTACAAAGCACTTCTTACTGATTTATTCATTCTGGATATTCATGAGCTATGTGTTGTCTGATGCTAGTAACAGAATACTTTTCTTCCTTAACCATGGGGAATTTACTCCTTCATTTCACAAGCAACTTTTAGTGGTATTAACTTATGAAGCATTGTAGCCAGTGCATCTCTGCTACAGCTCCCGCAGAGCAGAACATACCAGGTGCTGATCTACCGGGCACAGAGAGAAAGGACACGATGACCGGAAAACACCATGTGGTAACAAAGCAAAAGGAATACAACCTGGAGTTTCTACCCACCTTTTGATCAAAACTTTCAGGTGTTAAGTAGAAGTTGTGAAGTGGAACAAAGTAGTCTTCAAGGAGACCCATGAGCAAAACCAAGTAAACGCCATCTGCAAACTAAACAGAAATACTGATGACACTCCTAGGTGAAAGCATCTGTTTCCAGATCACCACTCATAAACAAGCAGAACACAGAGTGCTTGGCCCAAATTATGTACTTTGATTTCCACCACTGTTGTTTGCTAGCACAGAAGCGTAAGAGGGCTCAGGAGTCACAGACTGCTCCTTTCAGGCACAGCGAGGAATTGACAGCAAGCGTAACAAGCATTTAGGGCTTTGTTTCATCTGCTCCCTGGATTCACCTATACCCTTGCATCACCACTGCAGCCGAGCAAGCTAAATCAGTCTTAAGAGCCTGGTGGATATAGCTGCTTTCTTGTCAGTTCTCTAAAGAAAAGCAAAAAACACAGGATACAAGGATTTCTCCCTACATCTGGCAGCGGCATTTCCCCTGCTCCTACTTCCTGAGCAAAGCAAGGAAGCCCATCAGCTATTGCTATAGCTTTAACCCATGCAAGATCATGTGCCAACCACTACTGAAATTACTCACATCTAGTAAATAGCTCTAAGCAGAAGAAACTAAAAGCGATTCACCTAGGAGTTATCTACAATTTGTACTCCTTAGTTGTGCAGAGTATTTTATCTGAATAGGCAGGGCTAGGCTACTGAATACTTGGGGCGAGGTTAGAGTATGTGTGTCTGTTCTTGCTTTTCCTCACCTTCATTTTATCTGCTGGAGGAATCTTGCCAACTTCATTACAGTATTTAACAAACCTTTTTCAATTTAAAAAGAAAGAAAAAAATACTTCCTGGGAAACACGTTTACACGTTATATACTCCCAGTCCTACTACTACAGTACCTGGTCTTTTCAACCACAATCCCTCAAGTCGCGCTTGTTGGACATTCAAATCTCTGCTCTTAATCAGAACTTGCAATTAAGTCTCCCCTGTCACAGGTAGAAAGTTTAACTTCACAAATGACTTTTTTCCTGCCCCCCCAAGTCAAAACAGATCGTTTACAGTTTCACCAAATACTAAATAATATACTAAATACTTTCAGCCATACTATTCAGTATTCCTACCAGATATGATGACTACTCACTGGCTAAGGGGGGTAATGTTACATATTTCTAACGGACTTCTCACTTGTGATCCTGATACGGTGTATGCGACGTTCTCTAACCTTTTCAGAAATAGGTTGTTGAGTACTTCCAAGCAATTCCAATTAAGCAACAATTTCTTGTGACAGTTTCAGGTCCAGTCACCCATTTATTTCAACAAAGCTATAAAACAGCAGTGAAGGACTGGTATTAAGCTAAGCCAGGCTCAAACCAATTACCCATACTCCTGGTATAATTCTCTAGATGCCGTGCTTATTTTTTTGCCGGGACAATAAGACAACCATCTCTCCACAGTTCAGTGAACTCTGGAAAGCACATCTGCTTCTGCTTAGCCAAGCCTATGCCTGAAATACGCTTAATTTTGTCTGTAACGTGAGAACCAACACTGAAATCCACACTTACTTAAGGTTTCCAAGCTTTTTCGGTACCCAGTCTGCGCTAGAGACAGAGAACTCCTCAGAGCAGACGGTGGTGGCTGACAGTCACCTCCGCTAGCTCCATAGGCATTCACCTGGATACCACTGGCAGCCAAGCCACTGCAGTACAGCAGCTCCAAGTTGTTAACCCACACTGCGGAGAAGCAAGCACAGCGCACATGCTCACGAGATAGCAACGAAGGGGATATGAAGGCCTTTGCTACAACAGCAGAACTGTTTCAGTCCCACTCTGATGTGATCAAAGCCAGCACTGATCTCTCTGTGATGAGGCGCAGACTGCAGCCCACGCTCCCCCGCAGAGTCCCAGGCAGCCAGCTCTTCAGAGCCTGCACCAGTTCACCACGAACCCTCACAGCGAGAAGGTTCTCCATCCACCCAGAAGGACAGCACCTGCTCTGCAGCACTCCGCTGCCATCCCAGAGGCAAGCTGCCCTGAAACCCAGCCATATTCTACAACCGTTAATACGACCTTATTAAATATCCAAGAATTTCACCTTATAATACAAATCGGCAGCAATATGAAGTACATGTAAACACGAGTAAAGGAAGCAAGCATCAGTGAATGTCATTGCTACTCAAAAGACAGAGCCCTGACCCCATAAACCAACATGCCCAAAGACAAACAGTGCCATAACAAGGTTCTATGGACTGAGGGCCTAGATTTGCAATTTACACAGTTAGATTACATACAAAAACATCAATTCTCCTACCTGGGTTTCTAACTCCGTTACTTCCAAATTCAGTTTATTCAAGTGTTTGTTCACAAAGGTGATCAGGGACTATAAAAGAAAACACCAGACCCACTGATGTTAGACACTACGCGTCAGCGCCTACGTGAAAGAGTTAACATAATCTTTTAAGACAACTTTTTAAGCTTAATAAATATGCATGTGTGCTATTTGCTTTTGCATAAAAAAGTACATAAAACTGAAAACAACTCAGTTGTATAATCATTTTTGTTGCACCGTATGCCAGAAGTCACCAGATGGTGCTATTACATACAGCTTACTAGTTCTTTTTCCTAGCACACAAAGCATACTCCAGTGTCATGGGAAAAAGCTGTGACAACATCAGTTCTTTTGTAGGTTATTTGTGAAGATGAAGCAAGTAGTAGGTGCATTTACTGTCCACAGTGATCTCTTCAGGTTCTTGGAGAAGATCTTGTTCTTGGAGTAGAGGGGACCTAATATATACTCACACATATCTGCAGGGTGGGTGTCAGGAGGACGGGACCAAGTTCTTTCCAGTGGTGCCCAGTGACAGGACAAGGGGCAACGGGCACAAACTGAAGCAGAGGAAGCTCCAGCTGAACACGAGGAAGAACTTCTTCCCTCTGAGGGTGACGGAG